>Ga0194136_1000378_pt1 | contig 23411 bp, 22 predicted proteins | sample TARM_MetaG_T3A_1_FD_134023 | JGI IMG/M metagenome (GOLD analysis project Ga0194136, IMG submission 134023) | Freshwater microbial communities from Pennsylvania, USA, analyzing microbe dynamics in response to fracking - TARM_MetaG_T3A_14 (version 2) | ecosystem: Environmental > Aquatic >...
AGGAGGCTATTCCATGCTTGCTGAAACAAAAAGCTTAAACGAAGAATGTGGCGTATTCGGCATTTGGGGAGACGACAATGCCAGCCAGTTGACTTACTTCGGTTTGCACAGCTTGCAGCACCGCGGACAAGAGGGTGCAGGGATAGTTTCATGTGATGAAGGAAAATTGTTGGTGCACCGCAATCTTGGTCTGATCAGCGAAGTCTTCAAAGACGGAAACGATCTGCAGAGATTGACCGGTAACCGCGCCATCGGACACGTGCGTTACTCCACTTCCGGACAGAACAGCATCGAGAATGTGCAGCCGTTTCTGTACCATTTCTATGATATGGACATCGCTATTTGCCACAACGGCAACTTGGTGAATGCCAAAACATTGCGCCGCAATCTTGAGGAAAATGGCGCCATCTTCCATTCGACTTCGGATACGGAAGTGCTGATGCATCTGATCAGACGCAGCCAGAAAGACAGCTTGATCGAAAAGATCAAAGAGGGCTTGAATCAGGTGAAAGGCGGCTTCACTTACATCCTTCTTACTGAAGAGAAAATGTTCGGTGCCGTCGATCCGAATTCATTCCGTCCGCTTGTCATCGGCCAATTGCCGAACGGCGCGTATGTGATGGCCAGCGAAACGTGTGCCATCGATACGATCGGCGCTGATTTTGTCCGCAACGTCAACGCCGGCGAACTGGCGATCATCGACGACAACGGCTTGACGATCGAAAAATACACGGATGATACGACCATTTCCATCGCTGCGATGGAGTACATCTACTTCGCGCGTCCGGATTCCAACATCGCCGGCGTGAACGTGCATACAGCGCGCAAACGGATGGGGGCGCGTCTGGCGATCGAAGCGCCGGCAGTGACGGCCGACATCGTCATCGGTGTGCCGAATTCTTCCTTGTCCGCAGCGAGCGGGTTCGCCGAAGAGAGCGGCACGCCATACGAAATGGGCCTGATCAAGAACCAATATGTCGGACGCACATTCATCCAACCGACGCAGGAACTGCGCGAATTGGGCGTAAAAATGAAGTTGTCCGCCGTAAAAGGGGTCGTCCAAGGCAAGAGCGTCGTCATGGTGGATGATTCCATCGTGCGCGGGACGACCAGCAAACGCATCGTGACTTTGTTGAAAGAAGCGGGAGCGAAAGAAGTGCATGTCCGCATCTCTTCCCCGCCATTGATCTACCCGAGTTTCTACGGCATCGACATCAGCAAGTCGGCTGAACTGATCGCCGCCAAAATGACGGTCGATGAGATCTGTGAATACATCGGCGCCGACAGCTTGGCTTTCCTTAGCCAAGACGGTCTGATCGATTCGATCGGTCTGAAATTTGATATGCCGTATTCCGGCTTGTGCATGGACAGCTTCAACGGGGACTACCCGACCGGGCTGTACGACTATGAAGCGGATTACGTGAACAATATGACAGCTATCCAAAAAAAGAATCTAAAGGGAGGACAAGTTTGATGGAAAACGCATATGCTAAAGCGGGTGTGGATGTCACAGCCGGCTATGAAACAGTAAGCCGCATCAAGAAACATATCGACCGCACGAAACGTCCCGGCGTTTTTGGCGAAGTCGGCGGATTCGGCGGAAACTTTGACCTTTCTGAATTGAACTACAAAAAACCTGTGCTTGTCTCGGGAACGGACGGCGTCGGCACGAAACTGATGCTGGCCATCGAAGCCGAAAAATTCGATACGATCGGGATCGATTGCGTTGCGATGTGCGTCAACGATGTCGTAGCACAAGGCGCAGAGCCGCTTTACTTCCTTGATTACGTAGCTGTCGGCAAAAACCGTCCGGAAAAATTGGAGCAGATCGTCGCCGGCGTAGCTGAAGGCTGCGTCCAGGCCGGTGCTGCCCTGATCGGCGGAGAGACAGCCGAGATGCCGGATATGTACGACCCGGAAGATTTCGATCTGGCCGGCTTTACGGTAGGGATCGCTGAAAAAGACGCTTTGTTGTCGCCTGCTTTGATCAAAGAAGGAGATGTATTGGTCGGCTTGCCTTCATCTGGTATCCATTCGAACGGCTACTCCTTGGTGCGCAAAATCTTCTTCAAGGACAATGACTACAAATTGACCGACAAAGTCGAAGGCATCGAAGACCAGGAATTGGGCGACGTTTTGCTGACGCCCACAAAAATCTACGTGAATGCCCTGTTGCCGTTGATCAAAAAACAACTGCTGCATGGCGTTGCCCACATCACCGGCGGCGGCTTCGTCGAAAACGTGCCGCGCATGCTTCCCGAGAACGTCCAGGCGGAAATCAACTTGGGCAGCTGGCCTGTCCTGCCGATCTTCCAAGCGATGGAAAAAATCGGCAACATCCCGGCTCTTGAAATGTACGAAATCTTCAACATGGGTATCGGCATGGTGTTGGCGGTCGCTCCCGAAAACTTGACGGAAGTGCTCGGCGTTCTGACCGAGAACGATGAAAAGGGCTACGTGATCGGATCCGTGGCTGCCAAAACATCAGAAAAAGAGGTCATCCTGAAAGAGGCCCAAGCATGAGGATAGCTGTCTTTGCTTCAGGAAGCGGCTCGAATTTCCAAGCCATCGCCGAGGCCATTGCCTCAGGCGCGGTGGATGCGACGATCGCTTTCCTGTTCTGCGACAAGCCGAAAGCCTATGCGATCGAGCGTGCCAAGCAATTCGACATTCCGGTGATCAGCTTCACGCCGAAAGGCTTCGCGGATCGGGTCGCCTACGAAAATGAAATTTTGAAGCATCTGGCTGAAGAAAAGGTCGACTTGGTCGTCTTGGCCGGCTATATGCGGATCGTCGGACCGACTTTGTTGACGGCCTATGCCGACCGCATCGTCAACATCCACCCGTCCTTGCTGCCGGCTTTCCCGGGACGGCATGGCATCCAGGACGCTTTCGAAGCGGGCGTTCCGGAAACCGGCGTCACCGTCCATTTCGTGGATGAAGGGGTCGATACCGGCCCGATCATCGCCCAGGAAAAAGTGGCGATCCTTCCGGAGGACACGCTGGAGACTTTGGAGACCCGCATCCACCAAGTGGAGCACCGGATTTTCCCGCAAGTGATCCAACAACTGGCTCAAAAGAATAAAGGCTGACAAAATGGATGAGGACTCCGCAATTGCGGAAGTCCTTCCTTTTGTTAAAACCGCATTAATCCAACAAAAATTTAAGGAGTGACACACAGTGACAAGAGCATTGATCAGTGTTTCAGATAAAACAGGCGTTGTAGCATTTGCGCAGGCATTAGCAGCAAAAGGGATCGAAATCATCTCGACCGGCGGAACGAAGAAGGCTTTGGAGGATGCAGGCGTACCGACGATTTCCGTGGAGGATGTAACCGGCTTTCCGGAAATGATGGACGGCCGCGTAAAAACGCTGCACCCACTGATCCATGGCGGACTTTTGGGCAGACGCGACCTTGCGGACCATATGCAAGCCATGAAAGAGCACAATATCGCACCGATCGATTTCGTTGTCGTCAACCTTTACCCATTCAAAGAAACGATCAGCAAAAACGATGTGACTTTGGCTGATGCCATCGAAAACATCGACATCGGCGGCCCGAGCATGCTCCGCAGCGCAGCCAAAAACTACGCAAGCGTGACGGTCCTGACCGATCCGATCGATTACGCAAAAGTCCTTGCCGAATTGGAAGCGGCCGGCGAAACGACTTTCGAAACGCGCCAAGCTTTGGCAGCAAAAGTGTTCCGCCATACAGCCAGCTATGATGCTTTGATCGCGCAATACTTGACCAACGTGGTTGGCGAAACCGAACCTGAAAAATTGACTTTGACCTACGATCTGAAACAGAGCCTGCGTTACGGGGAAAACGGCCACCAAACCGCGACTTTCTACCAGGAACCATTGGCTGTGCCTTTCTCGATCGCGAGCGCAATCCAATTGCACGGAAAAGAATTGTCCTACAACAACATCAAAGACGCTGATGCGGCCATCCGCATCGCCCGCGAATTCGACGAGCCCGCTGTGGTCGCCGTCAAGCACATGAACCCATGCGGCGTCGGCATCGCGGAAGACATCGATGCAGCCTTTGACCGTTGCTACGCGGCCGATCCTGTCTCCATCTTCGGCGGCATCGTGGTTGCGAACCGTCCTTTGGATGTGGCGACTGCCGAAAAACTGAACAGCATGTTCCTTGAGATCGTGTTGGCGCCAAGCTATACGGAAGAGGCTTTGGCGATCCTGACCAAGAAAAAGAACATCCGCATCATGACGCTGGACTTCGCTGCGGCAAAAGCAGGCGGAAAAGAATTTGTTTCCGTATTGGGCGGCATGCTGGAACAGACGCAGGACATCAACACAGAAGACGTACCGGCTAACTGGGAAATCATGACCGATCGTCAACCGACCGAAGACGAAATGAAAGCCATGGATTTCGCCTGGAAAGTCGTCAAACACGTGAAGAGCAACGCCATCGTCTTGGCGAACAGCAAACAGACAGTCGGCATCGGCGCAGGCCAGATGAACCGCGTCGGCTCCGTCAAAATCGCCATCGAGCAGGCTGAAGCAGCCAACGCCATCGAAGGCGCTGTATTGGCGAGTGACGCTTTCTTCCCGATGAACGACAGCGTCGAATACGCAGCCAAACACGGCATCAAAGCCATCGTCCAGCCAGGCGGCAGCATCAAGGACCAAGATTCGATCGAAATGGCAAACAAATACGGCATCACCATGCTGAAAACAAACGTAAGACACTTCAGACATTAAAAACAAGATGTGATGAAATCCGTTCAGACCCTGAGCACTAAGAGGACAACCGCAGAGCGGGCGTTTTTTGCCCGTGAGCGGTTGTCAGCTTAGGCGGAGGGGTCTGGATTTCAGAACTCGATTAAAAGACAGAGGATGCACTGTGACCGTTTCCGGTCAAGTGTATCATGTCTCTAAGCGATTGAAATCGCAAGAGCCATGACAATGAACCCCACGCTAGAAATCGAGCACTAAGAGGACAAACACTAAACGGGCGTTTTTTGCCCGTGTGTGATTGTCAACTTAGGCGGAGATTTCTGGGGTTCAGAACTCGACTAAAAAGATGTGATTCAGAACTCGATTAAGAAAGCACACACTCAGCAATATCAAGCTTCATAAAAAAGGTTGGAGGATCTAACAGATGAAACTTCTAGTAATCGGCAGTGGCGGACGCGAGCATGCCATCGCTAAAAAATTAACGCAGAGCCCATTGGTGGAGACTGTTTACTGCGCCAAAGGCAACCCGGGGATGGCCCAGGACGGCATCACGTTGGTCGATATTGCGGAAAACGACCATCAAGGCTTGGTTCAATTCGTCAAAGCAAACAATATCGCCTGGACTTTCGTCGGACCGGAAATCCCCTTGTTTGAAGGGGTAACGGATGCATTTGAAGCGGCTGGCCTGAAAATCTTCGGACCGAGCAAAAAAGCGGCCGACCTGGAATGCTCCAAACAATTCGCAAAAGACCTGATGAAGAAATACGGCATCCCGACTGCGGCCTACGAGACATTCGAAGACTATGAGGCAGCTGTTGCTTATGTGGAAGCCAATGGTGTTCCGATCGTCATCAAGGCGGACGGTCTGGCCGCCGGCAAAGGCGTCGTTGTCGCGATGACGATGACTGAGGCTCTGGATGCGCTGAACGACATGCTGCTGCAAGGCAAATATGCAGCCGGCAAGCCGAAAGTCGTCATCGAAGAGTACCTTGAGGGGGAAGAATTCTCCCTGTTCGCGCTGGCGAACGGTGCGAAGTATTACTATTCAGGCGTCGCGCAAGACCACAAACGCGCCTATGACGGCGACAAAGGCCCGAATACGGGCGGAATGGGCGCTTATTCGCCAGTACCGCAAGTTTCCCAAGCTTTGATCCAAGAAACGCTGGATACAGTCATTAAACCGACTGTGGAGGCGATGGTTGCTGAAGGCATCCCGTTCAAGGGAGTTGTCTATGCCGGCTTGATGATCACCGCCAAAGGGTTGCGCGTCATCGAATTCAATGCCCGTTTCGGCGATCCGGAAACGCAGGTCATCATGAACCAGATGGCTTCCGACTTGGCGCAAGTCATCGACGACATCCTGAACGGAAAAGATCCGGTCATCGAAATGTACACCGATCGTTACACTTTGGGTGTTGTTGTTGCCGCTGAAGGCTACCCGGAAGCACCGCTGAAAGATATCCCGTTGCCTGATCTGGATACGGAAAATGCCGATTGCATCGTCTACGCTGCAGGCGTGAAAGCCGGCGAGCAAGGACTATTGTCAAACGGCGGACGCATCCTGTTGATCGCAGGCCAAGGCGAAACGTTGCAGGATGCGCAGGACAAAGCTTACCGTTACTTGCATGCAAATCCGATTGCGCATACGTTCTACCGTAACGATATCGGAGCGAAAGCGATCCGTTTCACCGAAAAATAGCAAGTTGAGGGGGAGGCTGCGGTCTCCCTCTTTGTATTTTTACCCGGAAAAGCTATACTGGATACAACAGAGAGATTCCATTTGAGGAGTGAGCGATATGGTGAAAACATTGATTCACAGCGGAAAAGTCGGGTTGGAAGGTTTGAAATGGGAAGACCGTGCGGAACGGCCGGCAGGAGCTTCCGAGATCAAGATAAAGGTCAAGGCTGCCGGTCTGAACCATCGCGACCTTTTTGCCTTGAGCCAGGCGCACGAGAAGCATCCAGTTGTCATCGGCTCGGATGCTGCCGGCATCGTTGTGGCTGTCGGGGCTGATGTGACGCGTTTCAAGGTCGGCGATGAAGTGATGATCTATCCCGGCAACGGCTGGCGCCAGAACAGCGACACGGCTCCGGAAACATTCACGATCCTTGGGAGCTCGGAGCGGGGTGCGATGGCGGAGGAAATCATCGTTGCCGAAGAGAATGCCGTCCCTAAACCAAGCCATTTGTCCTGGGAAGAAGCCGGTGTGCTGTCCCTTTCTGCGTTGACGGCTTACCGGGCTTTATTCACCAAAGGCGGCGTAGCGTCAGGCATGAAAGTGTTGATACCCGGCATCGGCGGCGGAGTGGCCACCTACCTGCTGCAATTCGCCAAGGCCGCCGGAGCGACTGTGTACGTCACTTCCCGCTCCCAAGCAAAATTGGATAAGGCGCTGCAGAACGGAGCCGCCAAAGGCTTGTTGCACGATGCGGATTGGGTGGAAGCGATGGGCGGCGGAAAAGTGGATGTCGTGATCGAGTCGGTCGGCGCGGCCACTTTCGACAAATCGCTGGATGCGGTCCGCAGAGGCGGCACCATTGTGACTTTCGGCTCCTCGACGGGTGATCTGGTCACCTTCGATCTGCGCAAATTCTTTTACGGACAGTACACGCTGAAAGGCTCAACGATGGGCAGTTTCGAAGAATATGAAGCGATGATCCGTTTTGTTGAGGAACATGAGCTTCATCCGGTGGTGGACGCCGTTTATCCTGCAGCGGATTTCAAGGCAGCCTTCCAGCGGTTGGAAAATGCCGAACAGACAGGGAAAATCGTCCTGCAGCTCGGCTGATCCGCAACGCCATCATCCTGTTGGCGGCCGGGGCTTTGCTGAGTGCGGCCGATTTGATGATGAAATAGAAAAGCCATCCATTAAATGCTTGCATTGCGTCCGCATTGCTTGTATAATCGGCTAGAAATCCATTTAAAGTAAGCTGAAAAGAATATCCAAAGTGAAATGCAGTCAAAGTGCTTTTCCTCCCGTTTGAAAAAAGGGGAGGAGTGGGCACTTTTTTTGTACGCTGAAACAACCGAGAAAGGACGACAAATAATGATTACAAATGAATTTGACACCATCGCCGCCATTTCGACGCCGCCTGGGGAAGGGGCCATCGGGATCGTGCGTTTGAGCGGGGACCAAGCCATCCAGATAGCCGATGCCTTATACCGATCCGGGACGAAGCACTTGGCTGATGTCGCAACCCACACCATCAACTACGGTCATCTTTACGATCCGCGCACAGGCGACAAGATCGATGAGGTCATGGTATCCGTCATGCACGGACCGAAAACCTTCACCCGCGAAGATGTCGTGGAGATCAATTGCCACGGCGGTGTCGTGAGCGTCAACCGGATTCTGCAGACGATCCTCCAGAACGGCGCCCGCATGGCGGAGCCCGGGGAATTCACAAAGCGTGCCTTCCTGAACGGCCGGATCGACTTGTCGCAGGCCGAGGCGGTCATGGACTTGATCCGCGCCAAAACGGACCGCGCGATGAATGTGGCGCTGAATCAGCTGGACGGCAAATTGTCCGGCATGATCCGCGATATCCGCCAGATCATCCTGAACACATTGGCTGAGGTCGAAGTGAACATCGACTATCCGGAATACGATGACGTCGAGGAAGTGACGACGAATCTGCTGAAGGAACGCACGATTGAAGTGCGCGGACATATCCAGCATCTGTTGGATACCGCCAAGCAAGGCAAGATCCTGCGCGAAGGCCTTCAGACAGCCATCATCGGCCGCCCGAACGTCGGCAAATCGAGTCTGCTGAACCGTCTGCTGCGCGAAGAAAAAGCCATCGTGACCGACATCGCCGGCACGACCCGCGATACGATCGAGGAATACGTGAACGTCAGAGGCGTCCCTCTGAAGCTGATCGACACGGCCGGCATCCGCGAAACGGATGACGTCGTCGAAAAGATCGGCGTCGAACGCAGCCGCAAAGCTTTGGCTGAAGCCGATCTGATCCTGCTTTTGATCAACCAGAACGAGGGCCTGACGGAAGAGGACAAGCAGCTTCTGGAAGACACAGCGGACATGAACCGGATCATCCTGATGAACAAAATGGATCTGGAAGCGAACATGACTGTAGCGGACCTGGAGCCTTGGAGCGCTGCTGAAAGAGTCATCGAAACGTCGATGCTGAGCGAAAGCGGATTGGATCAACTGGAAAAACAGATCACGAAGATGTTCTTCTCCGGCGAAACCGGCGAGAAGGACGCGACCTACGTTTCCAACGTCCGCCACATCGCGTTGTTGAACGATGCGATGGATTCGCTGGATGAAGTGCTGAACGGCATCGCATCCGGCATGCCGATCGACCTCGTCCAGATCGACTTCACCCGCTGCTGGGACCTGCTCGGAGAAATCACCGGCGACAGCGTCCAGGACGAACTCCTGACCCAACTCTTTACACAATTCTGCCTAGGGAAATAACAGTTTTTAAATTTCAACTAAAACGATTAGCACAAATAGATAGCACACCGAAAGGAATGGAAAAATGAACAGATTTGAAGCTGGAAGTTTTGATGTGATTGTTGTGGGAGCCGGACATGCCGGATCCGAAGCGGCGCTTGCCGCTGCGCGGATGGGATGCAGCACGATGCTGGTCACGATCGATTTGAACATGGTCGCCTTTATGCCCTGCAATCCATCCATCGGCGGACCCGCAAAAGGGGTTGTCGTAAGGGAAATCGATGCACTGGGCGGCGAAATGGGGCGCAACATCGACAAGACGTATATCCAAATGCGTATGCTGAACACAGGGAAAGGCCCTGCCGTCCAAGCCTTGCGCGCACAAGCGGATAAGGATGACTATGCCCACCACATGAAGCACACCATCGAAAAACAGGAGAACCTGTTGCTGAAGCAAGCCATCGTCGAGGAGCTGATCGTCGAAGACGGCCAAGTCAAGGGCGTCGTGACGCACACCGGAGCGGTTTACCGCGCCGGGGCCGTCGTCATCACAGCCGGAACCTCTTCCCGAGGAAAAATCATCATCGGGGACTTGGTCTACTCATCCGGACCGAACAACTCGCAGCCATCCATAAAGTTATCCGAAAATCTGCTTGATTTGGGATTCGAATTGGCGCGCTTCAAGACCGGTACGCCGCCGCGGGTGATGGCTTCGACCATCGATTACTCAAAAACCGAGGAACAACCCGGCGACATCGAGCCGAACCATTTCAGTTTCCTATCAAAAGATGAAGACTACCTGCAGGACCAGCTGCCTTGCTGGTTGACTTACACGAGTCCGGAAAGCCATGAAATCATCCGCGACAATCTCCACCGCGCGCCGATGTTCACGGGCATCGTGGAAGGCGTAGGGGCGCGTTATTGCCCATCGATCGAAGACAAAATCGTCCGCTTCAGCGACAAGCCGCGCCATCAGCTTTTCCTTGAGCCTGAAGGCCGCGAAAACGAAGAAATCTATGTGCAGGGTTTGTCCACCTCATTGCCGGAGGATGTTCAGCTTGATCTGATCCGTTCCGTGCCGGGGATGGAGAACGCGCAAATGATGCGGACAGGCTATGCCATCGAATACGATGTCGTGAAACCGCACCAGCTGCGCCTATCCTTGGAGACGAAATTGGTGAAGAACCTGTTCACTGCCGGTCAAACAAACGGTACATCCGGTTATGAAGAAGCCGCCGGACAAGGCATCATCGCCGGCATCAATGCGGCGTTGGCAGTGCAAGGCAAAGAACCGTTCATCCTGAAACGCAGCGACGGCTACATCGGCGTCATGATCGACGACTTGGTGACCAAAGGAACGATGGAGCCTTACCGCTTGCTGACTTCCCGCGCCGAGTACCGTCTGTTGCTTCGCCATGACAATGCCGACTTCCGCTTGACCGAAATGAGCCGCGAAATCGGTTTGGTGACGGAAGAACGCTTTGCGTCATTCCTGGAGAAAAAACAGGCCGTCGAAAACGAAATCGCCCGCCTCGAAAACATCCGCCTGAGACCGACCGAAGAACTGCAGGCTTTCCTTTCCGAAAACAATTCCGCTGCGCTGAAGGACGGCATTCTGTTTGCCGATCTGCTGAAGCGTCCGGAACTGAAGTATGAAGGTCTGATCGCTTTTGCGCCGCTTGAGGAAGCCTTGCCGAAAGAGGTCATCAAGCAAGTGGAAGTGCAGATCAAATACGCCGGCTACATCAAGAAAGCCGCCGAAAAAGTGGACAAGCTGAAGAAGATGGAAGAAAAACGCATCCCTGCGAACATCGATTACGATGCCATCAACGGCATCGCGAACGAAGCCAAACAGAACCTGAAGAAGATCCAACCGGAAACGATCGCCCAAGCAAGCCGGATCAGCGGCGTCAATCCAGCCGACATTTCCGTTTTGATGGTCTACGTGACCCAAGGCAAGATCGCAAAAATCTCGGAATAAATGAGAGCGTGATGGATCCCGGGTAGAAATCGAGCGCTAAGAGGATTAACACAAAGCGGACGCTTTTTGTCCGCGTGTGGTAATCAGCTTAGGCGCAGATTTCTGGGATTCAGAACGCGTTTGCGTAGAGCGTGATGATTCGCGTTTGATAAGACTGGAAATCCGGGGCTGTCTCTTCTCGAGACAGCCTCGTTTTTTGTCGTTATCCGTCAACTTTTGTGCGAGACTTTCCTTGGTCGAGGGCTCCGCTTTTTTCCTCCGGCGAGTGGAGGCTTCGCCGGAGTTCGGTCCGCATTTCCACCTGTTTGCTCCGATGAGCACGGGTTCATCGGAGTTGGGGCTGGGGATCAACGCTGTTCTCCTGTAAGCGGAGCCTTCACCGGAGCTGCACGCTCATTCCAGCTCATTCCGGGTCATTCTTGAAGAACGAATTATAGTATAATGGAACGTGAATGCAACAGGAACGAACAGGAGGACAGCAGATGCGCTACCGTCATGAAATCATCGAACCGGATCGGGAACTCCCGGTTTTCTATATTTTCCACAACGAACGGAAAGATTCCGGCGTTCTGGCCCATTGGCACAAATCTTTGGAGATCAGCTACACGATGTCGGGGAAGATCAGCGAATTCACGATCGACGGCACCGCTCACGAAACGAACTCCGGCGACATCCTCGTCATCAATTCGAATGCAGTCCATTCCATTTGGGATGATCACAATCATACGAAAGCCTTGTCGCTCATTTTCCCCTATGCTTTCATCAAAGCCGAGATAGCGGACTACGACAACAAAAGCTTCCGTCTGACGAACCGGATCGCCTACACGGATCTGCAAAAAGCGAAGCTGGCTGAACTGCGCGGTTTGCTGGACCGGTACTTCGTCGTGATGGAAAGCGAGGGCGCGGATAAGGGAAGGCTCTTGCTGAAAGGACTCATCTATCAGATCCTCCATCTTCTCGATGCGCATTTTTCCGTGCCGAAAGAGGGGGATAAGAGAGCCGATGCGTCGTTGCCGCTGATCGCCGCGATTACGGAATACATCGATGCGAATCTGAACAACGATCTGGCGCTCGACAAGCTGGCGGCGGCTTTCCATCTCTCCTATACGCATCTGTGCCGCTTGTTCAAAAAGGAAACCGGCAGCACGATCCACAGCCACATTGTCGAACAGCGTCTGAACAAAGCCGTGAAACTGCTGATGTTCACGGACAAAAACATCCGCTATATCGTGGACGCCTGCGGCTTTCCCAACCAAAAATCCTTTTCTGCCTCCTTCAAGAACAAATACGGGATGACGCCGAAACGCTACCGCGACGAGAATAAGGCATAATCCGCCCATAATGAAGGCACAAATCGCCCCTTTTTCTTGCGGAAATTGCCTAAAATAGCAAATAGGGAAAACGCTACCCGTTTTTTCTACAACCGGAATGAAACCGTTTTACGGCAGGGTGGGTTATTACCTGTTTGGACGGAAAAAGGGATACGGAGGGGTCAGGGCATGAGACGTAAGACATGGGGAACTATTTTTACTTTAGGGTTATCGGCAGGTTTGTTGGCAAGCTGCGGCGCCAACGAATCGGCGGATCAGGCGGATTCGGCGCAACAGGAAAGTGAACAGCAGGCCGAGGCGTACGCTGGCGTCGTGAAGACCAGCATCTATGTGAAGGGATATGAAGGCGGGCCGGGCGTACCGAAGCTCATCATCGAGTTGGAGGATGCGGTCGACAGTGTCGATCCGAACGGCTGGCAGGTCATGACGGCCGGGGCGGAACGCACGGTGACGGATGTCTACACTTCCGATGAGAACGGCGATCCGCAGGAGAACTCGAACTTCATCGCGATCGATATGGAGACGGGCTTCAATGATGCGACATTCAGTGTGGTCGGATCTCCGTTCACCTACAATACGACCACTTCGATGAATGAATGGTCTCCGGCTTATGAAGTCGCGATCGCTGCGCCTTCCGTCACGATCGAGGATGAAATTTTCTCCTTGAGCATCACGGAAGATGCCGTAAACAACCGCATTTCGCCGGACACCGATCTGTTCGCCGCCAGGGGGACGTTCAGCGGCACTTACGTGAATCCGCTGACGGATCAGGAAGAGGAAGTGACACTTTCGACGGCCGCTTATGAGCCTGCGGAGCTTGCCGAAGGGGAAGCAAATCCGCTGGTCATTTGGCTGCATGGCCAAGGGGAAGGCGGGACCGATCCGGATATCGCGATCCTTGGGAATGAAGTATCGGCATTGGCGAAAGAGGATATCCAAACCAATTTCAAAACGGGTGACGTGACAGGTGCGTACGTTTTGGCAGTCCAGACGCCTACCTATTGGATGGATGAGGGCGACGGCACCAACGGCAACGGCAGCGGCATCTCCCGCTACACGGAAATCCTGATGGCTACCATTAAGGACTACGTCGCCGCGCATCCGGATGTCGATACCGATCGCATCTATCTGGGCGGCTGCTCGAACGGCGGATATATGACGATGAATATGGTCATCCAATACCCTGATTATTTCGCGGCGGCTTATCCGGTCTGTGAAGCGTATGCTTATTACGAATACGAACGCAACAGCGACGGCACCTACGTGAAAACGGATGATGAAGCTACCGGGACTTCCGCGTTTGTGAAGACGGAGCAAGTTTGGTTCACGGAGGAAAAAATCCAGGCGATCAAGGATCTGCCGATCTGGTTTGTCCAATCCGCCGACGATCCGGTTGTCGTCCCTGCGAACTACATGCTGCCGACTTACCGGGCACTCGTTCAGGCAGGAGCGGAAAACACTTGGATGTCCTACTACGAAACAGTTGAAGGGACGGACAGCCCGGGCACCACTTACCTTGGCCACTTCTCCTGGATCTACCTGTTCAATAACCAAGTGACGGGCGTCCAGGATAAGGCAGCGATCGCGGCCTCCACTGATGCCGAAGCGTTCGGTGCAGCCCCAAGCAATGCCGCAAGTGGCGGAATGGCTGCAGCGACAGTCGGCGAAACCACTTATGCCAACATTTTCGAGTGGCTGAACGCGCAATCCAAATAAAAACGGCCCAGCAAAAATCATCCTTGAGTGCGGCTGGCGCATGTGCTAAGATGAGGTCATAACTGCATACGAAAAAAGGGAGCTTGTGTCAGCAGGCTGAGAGGAAGTAATCAACTTCGACCGATTACCTGATTTGGATAATGCCAACGTAGGGAAATAACATTGAATGATTCCATTCAGCGGGAAATGCCTATTCGGACATTTCCCGCTTTTTTTGTCGCATCAAACAAACTATTTGGAGGTACCCCATGTTCAAAACGCTATTCGAAAACGTCCAGCAACAGACGCCGCTGGTCCACTGCATCACCAACTATGTCACCGTCAATGATGTCGCCAATGTCCTTCTGGCTGCCGGTGGATCCCCGATCATGGCCGATGCCCCCGAGGAAGTCGCGGACATCACAAGCATCTGCAGCGCCCTGAACCTGAACATCGGCACACTGAACAGCCTAGCCGTGGAATCCATGCTGCTGGCCGGGCGCCAAGCCAATGCGCTCGCCCATCCCGTCGTTCTGGATCCGGTCGGCGCCGGGGCCTCCACATTCAGGACCGAAACGACCTTCCGACTGCTGGAGGAAGTGGCTTTCACCGTGATCAAAGGCAACATTTCCGAAATGAAGACAATCCATTCCGGTAGCGGCACGACAAAAGGCGTCGATGCCGACATCAGCGATGCCGTAACCGAAGAAACACTTGCGGCAACGGTCGCGTTCGCCAAACGCTTGGCCGACCGGAATGATGCCATCATCGCGATCACCGGCGCCATCGACATCGTGGCGGACCGCGACAGAGCCTACATCATCCGCAACGGGCACCCGCAGATGGCGAAGGTGTCCGGAACCGGCTGCATGCTGTCGGCAGTGATCGCAGCCTATTGCGCCGCCAATCCGGAGCGGCTGCTGGATGCCACCGCTGCGGCAGTCTGCCTGATGGGTCTCAGCGGCGAGTTGGCTTACGAAAGGATGCTGAACAATACCGCAGGGACGTCATCCTACCGCAGCTACATCATCGATGCGATCAGCAACATGTCGGCCGAAGCACTGGAAGGGGGAGCCAAGATTGAAAGTAGATAAAACCGATTTGCTGCTCTACGCAGTCACCGATAGGCAATGGCTGGGGGAAGCTTCCTTGGCCGAACAACTGGAAGAGGCCATCCGGGCGGGCGTCACCGTTGTGCAGTTGCGCGAGAAGGAACTGGATTTCGATGCTTTTGTCACCTTGGGCAAGGAACTGCAGGCTGTGGCCCAACGCCACCGTGTTCCTTTCATCATCAATGATGCCGTCGATGTGGCCTTGGCGCTGGATGCGGACGGTGTCCATGTCGGGCAGAGCGATATGCAGGCCGGCGATGTCCGCAGCCGCATCGGCGCGGGAAAAATCCTCGGCGTTTCCGCCCATTCCGTCGAAGAAGCGCTGCTTGCGGAACAGAACGGGGCCGATTATCTGGGTGTCGGCGCCATCTACGGCACAGCGACGAAACCGGATGCGGACGCGTTGTCGATCGAAACGGTGCAGCAGATCTGCCAGGCGGTCAGCATACCGGTTGTGGGCATCGGCGGCATTTCTGAAGGGAATATCCTCAACCTGAAAGGCAGCGGTGTCGACGGGGTTGCTGTCGTATCGGCAATTTTTGCCCAACCGGACATCACGGCGGCCGTGAAACGGTTGCGTCCATTGGCGGAAGAGCTGGTGCAGCCATGAAAATGGCAGCGGCCATCTTCGATCTGGACGGGACGCTGCTGGATTCCATGCCGATTTGGCAGAATTTGGGAGCAAATTATTTGCTTCAGAAAAAGCTTCAACCGGCTCCGGGGCTGCAGGCTGTCTTGAAGACGCTGAGCCTGCAGCAGGCCGCCCAACATTTTCAAGCGGCTTATGGATTGCGCGAAACCGAAGAAACGATCGTTGGGGAAATCGCAACGCTGATCGCGGATTCTTACCGCTATGAAGTCCAGCTAAAAGCCGGCGCAGCGGAATATCTGCAGTCATTGCAGGAAAAGAACGTAAAGATGGGCATCGCTACAGCAACCGAAAGGGATTTGGCCGAGAGCGCCCTGGAACGCTTGGATATCAGGCAATACTTCGGCACTTTGCTGACGACCAGCGAAGTAGGGGCGGGCAAAGATGATCCTCGCATTTATCAGCGGGCGCTTGAACAGCTCGGGACACCCCTTGCGCAGACGATCGTTTTTGAAGATGCCCTCTACGCCATCGAAACGGCAACGGCAGCCGGTTTCCGCGTAGTAGGTGTCCATGACGAGGCGGCTGCTGCGGACAAGGAGCGCATCAAAGCGTTGACGGAACAGTATATCTATTCATTTTCGGATTGGAAAGGATGAGCAAAAACATGAAAACAGTATTGACGATCGCCGGCTCGGACAGCAGCGGCGGGGCAGGGATCCAAGCGGACCTGAAGACGATGATGGCGCATAAAGTCTATGGGATGAGCGTAATCACGGCATTGACGGCTCAGAATACAACCGGCGTTGCCGGAATCATGGAGGCGACGCCCGAATTTGTGGCGCAGCAGCTGGATTGCGTCTTTCAGGATATCCGGCCCGACGCGGTGAAGATCGGGATGGTGTCGAATGCGGCGATCATCAAGGTCATTGCGGATAAGCTTGTCGAATACAAAGCGGAGAACATCGTCGTCGACCCGGTCATGGTGGCCACCAGCGGCAGCAGCCTGATGCATGACGACGCCAGCCAAGCTTTGCGCACGCTGTTGCTGCCGTTGGCTGATGTGATCACCCCGAATGTGCCGGAAGGCGAAGTGCTGAGCGGCATCAAAATCAAGACGAAGGCGGATATGCTTGTTGCGGCCGACCGCATCGCTTCCGCAGCGGACACCGCGGTGCTCCTGAAAGGCGGCCATCTCGCGGACAGCGCCGACGACCTGCTCCTGATGGACGGGAAAGCGAGCTGGTTCGAGTCGGAGCGGATCGAAAATCCGAATACGCACGGCACCGGCTGCACGCTCTCCTCAGCTATCGCAGCGAATCTGGCTTTGGGTCGCGGAATGGAAGAAAGCATCCGTCAGGCCAAAGCCTACATCACCGGCGCACTCCGCGACGGACTGGATCTGGGCAAAGGCAGCGGCCCGCTCAACCATGCCTATCGGATCAACTGAAAATAGAAACAGGCCGGCCTCGAGGTAACAGGAGGCCGGCCCTTTTTTGGTTTCGTGCACCCACTGGGGTCTCGCTGGACGGAGGAGCGCGACCCGGAATGTGGGCTCAGCTCCTGTGAAGGATCCGCCACCGGAGAACACCGGTAACTCTCGGCCCGATTTCCGACGAAGCCAAGCTCACCGGAGAACGCACCCGTAATGCAAACCGAACTCCGGCGACGCTTCCGCTCGCCGGAGTTCGGAGATTCTGTCCATTGGGAAGATAGCCAGTCTTTAGGCTTTAGGCCTGCGGTTGTAGCCATGGTCCCCGAAAGGTTGCTTGTCATGCAGCCATTTTTCTTCCAGCTGTTCCAAGGCTTTCTTCTCGTTGAAGGAAGGGTCGTCGCTCTTTTCCAGCACTTCCAAAACAGTGAAAGTGAAGGCTTCCTGCCCGAAGTGGTTCCAATCGGCTTGGAGTTCCTTATTGTTGTTCGCGCCCATATTCAAAATGTGTTTCATGCCGTTCAAAGTCTTCAGGTTCGGGGTTTTGCCGATGAAGATTTTTTTGTTCTCCATGTTCTGCACTTCGTAGACGCCGGCTTCGATCGGCACCTCTTCAAATTGACGCCGCAGTTCTTTTTTCTCTGCCATTTCGATTCCAACTTTCTTTCTGGATTTACTCAGAATCATACGCAAATATCGATATTCCGTCAATTGCGCCAATCCAAAGAACAACGAGGCAACGGATGGATACAGCACGATTTAATTCAGTACATTCCAATCCACTTAATATCTTAACGTTCGGAAATCGGTGTTTAAACATGATGGAAACGAGTGAATTCTTTCCAAATTCTAAATAAAACCTCATTATTCTGTCGTTTTTGTTTGTTATAATTTTGATTATAGTGAACATTCGGAATTTTGAGCTTCTGCGTCACAAAGTAGAGTACGTCTCTGTTGACTGCATCCGGTTCATATTTGCGATCGAAGGGAAGATGGAAGATGGGATTATTATTATTCGATTTTGACGGTACCTTGGCGGAAACATGCAAAATAAGCGAAATGGCTACAATGGATGCGTTCGAACAATTCGGCTATCCCACCCCAACTCCTGAACAGCTGCGAGCAGATAGAGGAAAGCCCCATTTTGTGAAATTTACCGGTTATCTGAAGAAGCAGGCGCTCTCTCCGGTCAAGATGGATAGGCTGATGGAAGTCTTTTGGGACAAATACAAAAAATATGAGAATATGCTGTTGGAACCATACGATCTGTCGCGGGAATCCTTGCTGGAACTGAAAGGGAACGGACACCATCTCGGCGTTATTTCCAACAAAGCAACCAAAGCCTTGCTGCGCAGTCTGGCTGCAGTGGATCTGTTGGACCTGATGGAAGTGGTCATCGGATTGGATAACATGAACCAGCACAAACCGAATCCGGAAGCCATCTTCACCGCCTGGGAGAAAATCCCGATGGCGAAGGAAGAGACCGTCATGATCGGAGATACCATCTATGATATGCAGATGGGGAAAATGGCCGGCACAAAGACTGTCGGCATCACCTGGGGAGGCAGTTCCGCCCAAACGTTGCGTGCGGAAAACCCCGATCGCACCGCCAATTCCTTCGTCGAACTGGAAATCATCATCACAAGTCTGCTTGATGCTTAATATACAAGAAGAGCCGCTGTCCGTTTTAAGGGGACAGCGGCTTTAATGTTGATTTATCGCTTGTACAGACGGCTCTTTCAGGATAAAGTAGAGAGGTAGAAAAACAGACGCAGCCAAAGATGAAAGGAAACACTATGAATCCAGAACAATTTACCCAAGCCCTTGCCGAAAAAGGCATCCTTTTGAATGAAACGCAACTCAAACAATACGCCACTTACTTGCGCCTGTTGCGCGAGTGGAACGAAAAAATCAACCTGACGGCCATCACCGAGCCGGATGAAGTCTACCTGAAGCATTTCTATGACTCCATTTCGCTGGGCTTCCATATGGACTTCACCGAAGCGGAAGTCAGCCTTTGCGATGTCGGCGCCGGTGCCGGTTTCCCGAGCATCCCGCTCAAGATCGCCTTCCCGAAATTGCGGGTGACGATCGTGGACTCGCTGAACAAACGCATCACCTTCCTGGAGACATTGGTTTCCGAATTGGGTTTGACGGGCGTTTCTTGTTTCCATGACCGTGCGGAGACTTTCGGACAGAACAAGCAATTCCGCGGCCAATTCGATGTCGTGACGGCGCGTGCAGTCGCGCGCCTGAGCGTGCTGAGCGAACTGTGCCTTCCCTTGGCGAAAAAAGGCGGGACTTTCGTCGCCATGAAAGCAGCCAGCACGGAAGAGGAACTGCATGATGCGGAGCGCGCCATCGCGACCTTGGGCGGCAAACTCGAAGAGGATATCTTTTTCGAATTGCCGAACGGTGCGGGCGAGCGCCATATCGTAAAAATCAAAAAAACCAAAGAAACGCCGAAGACTTACCCTAGAAAAGCCGGGACACCGAACAAAAATCCTCTGTAGATTCCGGATGGAAGCAGCCCGATCAGCCGCCAAAAGCCAGCTGATCGGGTTGCTTTGCATTTCCCGGACGGCAGTGGGGCGAATTTCTGGCACGGGTTTCATCGTATCCTATATTTTTCCAAACTTTTTTGTTACAATAGTCTGGTAAAGTTATAGCCTTTTTTATCATTTTCCGACAGAAGCCTCCCGCCTCAAGGAGTGAACCGTGCGCAGCCCAACGAGTAGGCGGAAGAAGAATGTCGGTAGGCGTCAGCCTAATTTTTTCGAAAAATTTCTGTTGTTAACGAAGACCCCTCCCATCCGACTACGAACGTATATTCTTGTGCAATAGGTATCGTAAGGAGGTGAATGCCAATGATGATCCACAAAGCCTACAAGTTCCGGATCTACCCCAATCAACAACAACGCATCCTGATCGGGAAGACCATCGGCTGCTCCCGTTTCGTGTTCAACCATTTCCTGTCAGAATGGAATAAAACCTTTGAGGATACGGGATCAGGACTGAATTACTGTGCTTGTTCCGCCTAGTTGACGTTGCTCAAAAAGGAAACGGAAACGCTTTGGCTGCAGGAAGTCGACAGCATCGCGCTGCAGTCCGCGTTGCGGAATCTGAGCGCTTCTTTCGATCGTTTTTTCAAGAAGCAGAACCGTGCGCCGCGCTTCAAGACCAAAAGCAACCCCGTCCAATCCTACACAACCAAACAGACGAACGGCAACATCGCCATCGAGGGGAACAAACTGAAACTGCCCAAATTGGGCTGGCTCCCGTTTGCCAAATCCAAAGAAGTGGCAGGCAGGATCCTGAACGCCACCATCAGGCGCAATCCGTCCGGGAAATATTTCATTTCCCTCTTGGTCGAAACCGCTGTTCAGGAACTGCCGAAATCGGGTTCCGCTTGCGGTGTCGATGTCGGGTTGAAAGATTTTGCCGTCGTTTCAGACAATACCGTCCATGAGAACCCTCGCTTTCTCCGCAAAATGGAACAGAAGCTCGCAAAGGAACAAAAAATCCTTTCCAGGAGGTCAAGGCAAGCAAAAAGGGACGGACGTAAACTCGCCGAATCAAAAAACTACCAAAAGCAGCGCGTCAAGGTCGCCCGAAGCCACGAACAGATCCGCAATGCCAGAACCGATTATCTACAGAAAATATCGACAGAGATCGTCAAAAACCACGACATCATCGGCATCGAAGATCTGCATGTGTCCGGCATGCTGAAAAACAAGAAGCTTTCCAAAGGGATATCGGAAGCATCATGGGCGCAGTTTCGGATGATGCTGGAATACAAAGCAAAATGGTACGGCAAACAAGTCGTCGCCGTTGCGCGGAATTTTCCGTCCAGCCAACTCTGTTCCTGCTGCGGATACCAAAACAAAGACGTGAAGAATCTCGCGGTCCGGGAATGGGAGTGTCCGAAGTGCCACGCCCACCACGACCGGGATCTGAACGCAAGCATCAATATCAAGAATGAAGCCTTGAGACTTCTAACCGCAGGAAGCTGCGGGGCTAGCCTACTCAATGAACCGGGGGATACTCCGGTGTTCGTAGGAATCTCCCACATCTAAGCGAATGCGTAGGTGGGAGTAGTTCAAAAATAGACATACTGAGCGATAAATGATGATTCATTTTGAAGAAATGCGTAGGAGAAAAGGCGCAGGTATCGTTTTTTCTCTTTTTTTAGGCAAAAAAGCGGAACGGCGTTAAAGCAGCTTCAAATGAACGACAGAAAGTGGAGGAGAACAGATGGCACGGATTATTGCAGTCGCAAATCAGAAAGGCGGCGTCGGAAAAACGACGACCACCGTCAATTTGGCAGCTTCTTTGGCCTATTTGGGCAAAAAAGTTTTATTGATAGATAGTGATGCCCAAGGGAACGCCACCAGCGGACTCGGCATTTCAAAAGCAGATGTTGAAAAAGATATATATGATGTATTAGTGAACCAAGAGCCCATCGCGAACGTCATCAGAGAATCCTCGCGGGAAAATTTATGGGTCGTGCCGGCGACCATCCAATTGGCAGGTGCCGAAATCGAATTGACGAATCAGCCGCACCGCGAAGCGCGCCTTTATGAGGCAGTGCAGTCGTTGCGCGATGAATATGATTTCATCTTCATCGATTGCCCGCCGTCACTTGGGCATTTGACGATCAATGCCTTCACGGCCAGCGATTCGGTGCTGATTCCGGTCCAGTGCGAGTACTATGCCTTGGAAGGGCTGAGTCAACTGCTGAACACGTTCCGCTTGGTCCAGAAGCATTTCAATAAGGACCTGAAACTGGAAGGTGTATTGTTGACGATGCTGGATGCCCGGACGAACCTCGGCTTCGAGGTCGTTGATGAGGTCAAAAAATATTTCAAAGAAAAAGTCTACAAGACCATCATTCCACGAAATGTCCGCTTATCGGAAGCGCCTAGTTACGGACAATCGATCGTTGACTACGATATCCGTTCAAAAGGAGCGGAAGTTTATCTTGAGTTGGCAAAGGAAGTGTTAGCAGATGGCGAATAAAAACAGCAAAGGGCTAGGGCGCGGCATCGATGCGCTCTTCAGCAACTTTGAAGATATCGAGAAAATCGATGAAAAGACAGAAAAGGTGCAGGAGATTCCCTTAGACGAAATCCGTCCCAATCCTTATCAGCCGCGGAAAACCTTCGATGACTCGACTTTGCGGGAATTGGCGGACTCAATCATGCTGAACGGCGTCATCCAGCCGGTCATCCTGCGCCAATCCAGCGTAAAAGGCTATGAAATCATTGCCGGCGAACGCCGCGTCCGCGCATCCCGTTTGGCCGGCAAAAAAACCATCCCTGCCATCGTGCGCGAATTTGACGAGACAGCGATGATCGAAGTCGCCATTCTGGAAAATCTGCAGCGGGAAGATCTGACTCCGCTGGAAGAGGCGGAAGGCTACCAGACTTTGATGAACAAGCTGAATCTTACGCAAGCCGATGTGGCCCAACGGTTGGGCAAGAGCCGTCCGTACATCGCCAATCATCTGCGTCTGCTGAATCTGCCGCAGGACGTCAAACGGATGCTGCAGGAAGGCCTGATCTCGATGGGGCAAGCCCGTACGCTTTTGGGGCTGAACGATGAATCGTTGATCAGCGAATTGGCGAAACGCGCTGCCGAAGAAGGCATCACGGTCCGGCATCTGGAATTGCTGGTCCAACAACTGAACAATCCTGGAGATGTCGCCAAAAAGACAACCAAGAAGAAAAAAGAAACGAAGCCGGTATACATCAAAGAGAGCGAAGAGCGTCTGATGGACAAGTTCGGGACATCCGTACAGATCTCCAGCAAGGGCGAAAAAGGCAAGATCGAGATCGAATACCTTTCTCCAGCCGATCTGACGCGGATTCTGGATATCCTGCAAATTTCCCTGGACGATTAAGAATAGACGAAGATATCAGAAAGAGGTGCAAGTAGCCTTGGTACAACAAGATTATGGATTGCACGATGTGGTCGAAATGAAAAAACCGCATCCCTGCAAAAACAACTCATGGGAAATCATCCGAATGGGTATGGACATCCGCATCAAATGCCTGAAATGCGGGCAGATGGTCATGATGCCGCGCCGCGAATTCGAGAAAAAAATGAAAAAAGTACTGACTAAGGCAGAAGAAACTGTCGAATAGGTCTTTGAA
>Ga0194136_1000380_pt1 | contig 23353 bp, 22 predicted proteins | sample TARM_MetaG_T3A_1_FD_134023 | JGI IMG/M metagenome (GOLD analysis project Ga0194136, IMG submission 134023) | Freshwater microbial communities from Pennsylvania, USA, analyzing microbe dynamics in response to fracking - TARM_MetaG_T3A_14 (version 2) | ecosystem: Environmental > Aquatic >...
AACCGACCGGAGACGTGCTTCGGTCAACACCAGAACGGCAGGCCGCCAAGCAACGGACCTGCGACAGGAGACGCCATGAAACATTCCATCATGCACAAGACCCTGCTGGCGCTGGCCAGCGCCGGCCTGCTGACCAGTGCCACCGCCCAGGCGGCCGGCTCGCTAAAAATCTTCAACTGGTCGGACTACATCGCCGAGGACACCATTGCCAATTTCGAGAAGGAAACCGGCATCAAGGTGACCTATGACGTCTACGACTCCAACGAAACCCTGGATGCCCGTCTGCTCACCGGCCGTTCCGGATTCGATGTGGTAGTGCCGTCCAACCACTTCCTCAGCAAGCAGATCGATGCTGGCGTCTATCAGGAACTCGACCACAGCAAGCTGACCAATATGGCCAACCTTGACCCGGCGCTGATGGCCCAGCTGGAAGAGGTAGGTCTGGGCACCCGCTATGCCATCCCCTACATGTGGGGCACTAACGGCATCGGCTACAACGTCGACAAGGTCACCGCCATTCTCGGCGAGGACGCCCCGCTGGACTCCTGGGATCTGGTATTCAATCCGGAGATCGCAGCCAAACTGGCCTCTTGCGGCATCTCCATGCTGGACTCCGGCGATGACATGATGACCTCGGCGATGGGCTACCTGGGCCTGGATCCGAACAGCAACGATGCCGATGACCTGAAAAAAGCCGAAGACCTGCTGATGAGCGTGCGTGGCTCGGTTCGCTACTTCCACTCCTCGCGTTATATCAGCGACCTGGCCAATGGCGACATCTGTGTGGCTGTCGGCTTCTCCGGTGACGTGTTCCAGGCAGCCGACCGCGCCAATGAAGCCGAGAACGGCGTCAACATCGCCTATAGCATTCCCAAGGAAGGCACCCAGCTATGGTTCGACATGATGGCTATCCCCAAAGATGCCCCGAATGTCGCCAACGCCCACACCTTCATCAACTACATCCTGCGCCCGGAAGTGGTAGCACCGATCACCGACTACGTAGCCTATGCCAACCCGAACAAGGCGGCCAACGCACTGGTTGATCAGGATATCCTCAACGATCCGGCGATTTACCCCACCGAGGAAGTCATGGCCAAGCTGTACATTGCCAAGCCTCGCCCGCTGGCTGCCCAACGCATCGTTACCCGCTCCTGGAACCGGGTCAAATCCGGCCGTTGAACCCTGACGCGCGGGGGCCTCGGGTCTCCGCGCCGCTGTTAACCTGACGTGCGGAGTGTCCTATGGTGGATGTGGCAGGCGCCATGAAGCAGGCGACGACCCGGGCCAAGCCCGAAGAATTCGTGCGCATCGAACGGGTCAGCAAACGCTTTGACGACGCGCTGGCAGTCGACGACGTGAGTCTGACCATCAACCGTGGCGAAATCTTCGCCCTGCTCGGTGGTTCCGGTTCCGGCAAATCAACCCTGCTGCGTATGCTGGCCGGATTTGAACGCCCTACCGAGGGCAAGGTATTGCTCGACGGCCAGGACATCACGGCCCTGCCGCCCTATGAGCGCCCGATCAACATGATGTTCCAGTCCTATGCACTGTTCCCGCATATGACCGTGGAGCAAAACATCGCTTTCGGCCTGAAGCAGGACAAACTGCCCAAGGCGGAAATTAGCGAGCGTGTGGCCGAAATGCTCAAACTGGTGCACATGACCCAGTTTGCACGACGCAAACCTCATCAGCTATCTGGCGGCCAGCGTCAGCGCGTGGCCCTGGCCCGCTCACTGGCCAAACGCCCCAAGCTGCTGCTGCTGGATGAACCCATGGGCGCACTGGACAAGAAACTGCGCACCCAGATGCAACTGGAGCTGGTGGAAATCATCGAACGGGTCGGCGTGACCTGCATCATGGTCACCCATGACCAGGAAGAGGCGATGACCATGGCCCAGCGCATCGCCATCATGCACCAGGGCTGGATCGCCCAGGTCGGTTCGCCAATGGATATCTATGAAAGCCCGGTCAGCCGGCATGTCGCCGAGTTTGTCGGCAGCGTGAATATTTTCGAGGGCCAGATTACCGCCGACATGGAAGATCACGCGATCATCGAATGTCCGCAACTGCCCCGCCCGATCTATGTCGGACACGGCATCAGCACCCGCGCCGAAGACCGCAGCGTCATGTTTGCCCTGCGCCCGGAAAAACTCTGGGTCAGCAAGGAAGAACCGGAAGGCGAGTTCAACTGGGCTGAAGGCACAGTGCATGACATTGCCTATCTCGGCGGCCATTCGGTCTATTACATACGCCTCGACAGCGGCATGCTGGTGCAGGCGTTCTTTGCCAACGCCGAGCGCCGCCAGCAACGCCTGACCTGGGACGAGCGGGTGTTCGTCAGTTGGGAAGGTGACAGCGGCGTGGTACTGCAGTCATGAAATCGCCGCTCAGACGCCTGCTGCCGAATGGCCGCTTCTGGGTCATTCTGGTTCCCTACCTGTGGCTGCTGCTGTTCTTTCTGCTGCCGTTTGCCATCGTCGGCAAGATCAGCTTTTCCCAAGCGGCGATTGCCATTCCGCCCTACGAGCCCATCTTCAGCTGGGCCAACAACACCCTGAATGTCGCGCTCAACGTCGGCAACTACCTGTTTCTGGCCAGCGACAGCCTGTACTTTGCCTCCTATCTTGGCTCCCTGAAGATCGCCTTTTTCTCGACGCTGATCTGCCTGCTGATCGGCTATCCGATGGCCCATGCGATTGCCCGCGCACCACGCGACCGCCAACTGGTCTACCTGCTGCTGATCATGATGCCAACCTGGACCGCGATCCTGATCCGTGTGTACGCCTGGATGGGTATTCTCAGCACCAACGGCCTGCTCAATTCGACGCTGATGTCACTGGGCCTGATCAGCAGTCCGCTGCAGATTCTCAACACCAACACGGCCGTGTATATCGGCATCGTTTACGCCTACCTGCCCTTTATGGTGCTGCCGCTATACGCCAATCTGGTCAAGCATGACGATACCCTGCTGGAAGCCGCCATGGACCTGGGTGCCAGCCGCATCAAGGCGTTCTGGACGGTAACCATCCCGCTGTCAAAAAGCGGCATCATCACCGGATCGATGCTGGTATTCATTCCGGTAGTGGGCGAGTTCGTGATCCCTGAGCTGCTCGGCGGTCCGGACACCCTGATGATCGGCAAGGTGCTGTGGCAGGAGTTCTTCAACAACCGCGACTGGCCGGTGGCCTCGGCGCTGGCGATCGTGATGCTGGCGATCCTGCTGATTCCGATCACCCTGTTCCATTACAACCAGGCCCGGGAAATGGAGAAGAACCAATGAACAGCAGTCACCGCTTCTCCAGCCTGATGCTGTGGCTGGGGCTGGCGTTCATCTATCTGCCGATGATCATTCTGGTGATCTACTCCTTCAACGCCTCACGGCTGGTGACTGTCTGGGGCGGCTGGTCGGTGCACTGGTATGTCGGCCTGCTGGATAACACCCAACTGATGAACTCGGTCAAACGCAGCTTGCAGATCGCCTTCTACACCGCCACCGCCGCCGTCGCTCTGGGTGTGCTGGCCGCCTTCGCCATGACCCGGATCAAACGTTTCCCCGGTCGCACGGTATTTTCCGGCATGGTCACCGCGCCGCTGGTGATGCCTGAGGTGATCACCGGTCTGTCGCTGTTGCTGCTGTTTGTGGCCATGGCCCAGTTGATTGGCTGGCCGGCCGAGCGCGGCATCATGACTATCTGGATCGCCCACACCACCTTTGCCACCGCCTACGTGGCACTGGTGGTCAGCAGCCGCCTGCGCGAGCTTGACCAGTCGGTGGAAGAAGCGGCGATGGATCTTGGTGCGCTGCCGTGGAAAACCTTCCTGCTGATCACCGTGCCGATGATCGCCCCGTCGATTGCCGCCGGCTGGCTGTTGGCTTTCACCCTGTCACTGGATGACCTGGTGCTGGCCAGCTTTGTTTCCGGACCGGGCGCCACCACCCTGCCGATGGAAGTATTCTCGGCCGTGCGACTGGGCGTCAAACCGGAGATCAACGCGATTGCCAGCGTGATCCTGCTCGCCGTGTCACTGTTCACTCTGTGCGCCTGGCTGTTGGTGCGCAGTGCCGACAAGCGCAGCCGGCAACTGCCGCCGGACGACGACAGCAACACTGGCAGCAACCAGCCGCAGTCATCCTGAGCACTACCTGACAATCCCCGCCGCCGACCACTTGCCAGCCCCCCTTGGCAAGTGGTCGGCATTGGCTTACCCTTAATTCGGAATGAACATTCACTCTAATCCGCATTCAGGAGCCAGCCATGCACCGTCACGACCCACAGCAAGCACCACCAGCGCTCGATTGCCGACACTGCAGCCACTAACACCCAAGCGGGACTGTACAGCCGGATAGTTCAAGATAGAATCCGCACATGCAAACTCGAACAGCTGCCAGCAAACAGCCAGCGCCCCGGATCCGGGACAAGCGTGCTGCCATCCTCAAGGCGGCCCTCAAGGTATTTGCCGAGGGCGGTGTGAATGGCGTGCCGATGCCGGCACTGGCCGAACAGGCCGGAGTGGGCACAGGAACCATTTACCGCTATTTCGCCAGCAAGGAAATACTGGTCAATGAGCTGTTCCGCGAACAGAAGGCCGCCGTCGAGCAGCGCCTGTATGGCGGGCTGGACCTGCAGGCTCCGCCCAGGCAGCTGTTTGAGCAGATCTGGGAGCGTATGCTTGGCTACAGTCGCGAAGCACCGGATGCCTACCGTTTTCTCGAGTTGCAGGATCACCGTCCATACCTTGATCAACAGAGCCGCGAAACGGAGCTACGCATGCTCCGGCGTGTGGCGTCCCAGTACCGGGCCTTGCAGCAGCGCGGCATCTTCCGCAATGACCTGCGCGCCGAAGTGCTGATGACACTGGTCTGGGGCGCCTTTGTGCACCTGGTCAAGGCCGAACGCGATGGCCATATGCAGCTGAGCAACGCCGACGCGGAAGCGGCGCGCAACGCCTGCTGGGCACTCTGTACTGGCTGACAGTCCCTCGGATTAGCCTTCAACCAACCGAGGAAGACCGATGAAGAAAGCAAGGAACCTGCTGGCAGCCGCGCTGCTGGCATCCACCACGGCCGCCAGTGCCACAAAGGCGGAAACACAGCTGCTGCAGATGATCGCCAGCGGCCAGGCCTATAGCGCCGAGCAACTGATGCCTCTGTTTGAGCAGCTGGAGCCGGTCAGCATCGAGTTTATGCTGGGCACCTGGAAAGGCGGCAAGTTTGACGGCGGCAGCGAACCGGACCCGATCAACTGGTACGGCAAGCGCTTCAATTCAGCCAGTGACGTGGAGCCACTGCTGGTGCACGGCGCCGACGGCGGCATCGCCACCTACGAAGCCCTGGGCCGCGCCCAGCTGCGCGAAATACGCTATGCCGGAAAAGTGTCGGCGGCGCTGATCTACGACAAACAGCCGATCATGGACTACTTCCGCAAGGTGAATGACGATCTGGTCATCGGCCTTGGCGACATCAAGGGTAAGCCGACCGACTTCTTCTTCCACCTAAGCCGCGAACAACCCTGATCAAAGCGGCATTTTCGGGTTAGGATGGTGCCAGCGCCCGGAGTATTCCTCCGGGCCTTTCCATTTCCGATCAGGAGCATCACAACGTGTCTCGTCTGGTTCCCGCCATCGACCCGGATGGCCTTCTCGAATATTCGGTTGTGTTCACCGACCGCTCGCTCAACCACATGTCGCAGACGTTCCAGCAGGTCATGCGCGATATCTCCGGCACCCTCAGGGACGTTTACCAGGCCGATGCCGTCGCATTGGTCCCGGGTGGTGGCACCTACGGCATGGAGGCAGTGGCCCGCCAGTTCGCTCGCGACAAACGCTGCCTGGTAATCCGTAATGGCTGGTTCAGCTATCGCTGGAGCCAGATTTTCGAGATGGGTGGCATGCCGTCTGAAGAACGGGTGCTAAAGGCCCGCCGCGTCAGCGAAGGAAGCCAGTCAGCCTTCGCCCCCTGTCCGATAGAAGACATCGAAGCTGAAATCCGCACCTTCAAGCCGGACCTGGTATTTGCCCCGCATGTAGAGACAGCCTCGGGCATCCTGCTGCCGGACGACTACCTGCAACGCATCGGCGCGGCGGTCCGCGAGCACGGTGGTTTGTTCGTACTCGACTGCATCGCCTCCGGCACCCTGTGGGTGGATATGCGCGCCAACCTGGTTGATGTGTTGATCAGCGCCCCGCAGAAAGGCTGGAGCGCCTCCCCTTGCAGCGCACTGGTAATGCTCGGCGATCGCGCCGTACCTGTCCTCGAGCAGACCAGTAGTGACAGTTTTGCCTGTGACCTGAAAAAGTGGCGGCAGATCATGCAGGCCTACGAGAACGGGGGGCATGCCTATCACGCCACCCTGCCCACCGATGCCTTGCTGAAGTTCCGCGACACCATGCTGGAAACCCGCGACTACGGCTTCGAGCGGGTCCGCGACGAGCAACTGCAGCTCGGCCGTGCGGTGCGCCAATTGCTCGCCGAAAAGGGTTTTGCCAGCGTTGCCGCCAGCGGCTTCGAGGCACCGGGCGTGGTCGTCAGCTACACCGGCGACGACAGTATTCACAACGGCAAGGCGTTCATGGCAGGTGGCCTGCAAACCGCTGCCGGCGTACCGCTGATGTGTGATGAAGGCGCAGACTTCAAGACCTTCCGCCTCGGCCTGTTCGGTCTGGACAAGCTGCACAATATCGAGCGCACACTGGACAACCTCAAGCAGGCACTCGCCAGCATCAAAGGCTGACAACAGCGGCTGGGGCACAGGCATCCGCCTGTCGCCCCGGCAAACGCTCAACGCCCGGCGGCTTTCTCCAGATGCTGCGGTGCGACCATCTCTTCCATCTTCAGGCCGGTCAGACCATGGATGGTTCGCCACAGGTACAGCAGTATCCCCATCATCATCAGCATCGAGGGAATCGCGATCATCGGGTAGCTAACCAGCGTCATGCGCCCCAGCTCCTCGTTGAACGCCTGAGTACCGGCCGGGCTGACCACTATCCACTTGGCGACTATGTAGTTCATCGCCGAAGAAAAGAAGAAGGTTCCTGCGAGAAACCAGGTAGCACGCAGCAGGCGCAGATCGAAGATTTCCAACAGCCCGCGCTCTTCAAGACGCTGGTGTATCAGTTCGGTATTCAATACCTTGGGGTTGAACAACAGGGTGCGGATCAGCGGATAGCGGGTACGCGTGGACAGCAACACGGCCAGACCAATGATGCCGGGCACTGCCGCCTCCTTGACCGCCAGCCACTGCGGATCAAGCTTTAACAGGCCAATGCCGCCCGTCAGGCCGACGCTTATCAGACCAAGCAGGGCAATCCAGTTGTACTTGCGGTAACGCACAAGTTCGAACAGTCCCCAGCCGAGCGGAAAGGCCAGCGCCAGCAGCAAGGCCTGGGTTGCCCCCAGGTGCTGGTCACCACTGAACTTCATCAGAATCACGGAAGGAATGACGATGCTTACCAGCAGGTCAACCAGCGGACGGGGCTTGTGTTCGGGTGTGGGACTAGCGGTCATTGCGTCTCGAAATCCGGGCTGTTCAGGCTGGCAATCATACACCCGACACCAGGCTGCGCAGCGCCGAATCCGACCGGATGCGCAACCTGATGTGTCATTGTCACACCCAGCCGATGATGGTCGCCGCCAGATAGCTGCTGTAGCAAACATAGACCAGCAACAGCAGACCTCCCTCGACGCGGTTCAACCGTCCCTGCCGACCGTTGATACCCAGCCCCATCACAAACAGCCCGAGGGTCAGCAGCGCCATCAGCAGCCAGTCGCGCCAGAGCACCACGCTTTCCACCTCCAGCGGCATGATGGCGCCGGCCAGACCGACCACCGCCAGCGTGTTGAACAGGCCCGAGCCGATGATATTGCCCAGCGCCAGGTCATGCTCGTTCTTGCGGATAGCCGCAATCGATGAGGCCAGCTCGGGCAGCGAAGTACCCACCGCCACTATGGTCAGACCGATAACCAGCTCGCTGACACCAAGACTCTGCGCCACCGTCACCGCGCCCCACACCAGCAGGCGCGAACTGAGCACCAGCAACAGCAGGCCAAACAGCAGCCAGAACAGCGCTCGTCCCAGCGGCATCGCCGCCTCACGCAATTCGGCCTCGGTTTCACTGCCGAGCGCATCAGCCTTGCCACGCATGCCCTGCACTATCGACCAGCCCATCAGCAAGGCAAATACCGCGAGCAACACCCAGGCATCGGCGCGACTGATGGCGCCGTCGAGCAGTTGCGCACCGGCCAGCAGGGTCACCCCCAGCAGGATCGGCAGTTCACGGCGCACCACCTGCGAGTGCACGGTAATCGGGCTGATCAGCGCCACCAGTCCAAGGATCAACGCGATATTGGTAATGTTCGAGCCGTAGGCATTGCCCAGCGCCAGCCCGGGATTCCCCTGCGATGCTGCCAACGCTGACACCACCAACTCTGGCGCCGAGGTACCAAAACCGATGACCAGCATGCCGATCAGCAGCGGGGGCATACCGGCATGCACCGCCGCCGCCGAGGCACCATCAACAAAGCGATCGGCGCTCCACACCAGAACAATCAGACCAGCAACGATAGCGGCAAAGGCCAGCAACATGAACAGAGACTCCAGGCGGATAAGGGCAGCCATTATGAAGCAATCGCCGTCAGTCCGCGATATCGCGTTACAGCTTCCCGATGCGGGCCAGGAAGCATTGTGCTTTAATACCCCATACCGTATACCAACAGGAGTGACCCTCAATGCGTATGATCACAACTCTGGGCGCAATTGCCGCCCTTACAGCAGCCTTCACAGCTCACGCCGACAACGCCGAACGTCACCTGCTCCTGCTCAACAGCGGCTCCCTGCAAACCCAGGGCATGGCACTGGTGCTGGGCAATGCCATTGCCGAACGCGGCCACAGGGTGGATGTATTGTTATGTGACAGCGCCGGCGACCTGGCACTCAAGGATGCCGCACCAGCCGCTCTGGAGCCGCTCAAGGCCAGCCCGGTCCAGTTGCTTGGCAAACTGCAACAGGGTGGCGCCACTGTCAGCGTGTGCGCCCTGTACCTGCCGAACAGCCCGCATGACAGTAACGACCTGCGAGAGGGGATCACGGTTGCCACGCCACCAGCGATCGCTGAGCGCATGACCGCCGCCGATACCCGCGTTCATATCTTCTGATTCAGGGAGCACCCCATGAAATACTGGATCACCCTTCTGGCACTGGCTTTCACATCCAACCTGCTGGCAGATGACTTCGGCATCACCCCTGCCGACACCCATGCGCTGGTCACGCAACAACCTGACAAGGTGCTGTTCATTGATGTGCGTGATCCGGTAGAAATCATGTTCATCGGTCATCCGCAAGGTGCTGATGCCAACATCCCCTTCCTGCTGGTCGACCGTTTCGACTTTGACGAACAGAACACCCGCTTTCGCCTGAACCAGAACCCTGACTTTGCCGCTTCTGTAGACGCGGCGCTGGCTGCCAAAGGACTGGACCGCAGTGCGCCCGTCATCACTATCTGCCGCTCCGGCAGCGAGCGTGGCGAACCCAGCGCCAGCTTTCTGCGCGAACAGGGCTTTGCCGATGTCCGCTATGTCATCAACGGCTTCCAGGGCAGCAGCCGCAAGGAAGCACCGCAGCAAGGCATGCGCACTGAAAACGGCTGGCAGAATGAAGGTCTGCCCTGGTCGGCCCGGATAAACCCGGAAACCATCTTCAGACCCTGACCCCGCGAAACTGCCGCCGACGCGCGACTGCCCGTTGCGAGCCGGCGGGCAGCTCTTGCCCCGCACCCTGTATTCCGGCTATACAGTCCCAGCATCCGGCAGCCGTCAGGATTGGCTGCAAACCAACACAAAACAACAGGACTCCCCATGCGCAAGCGCACCTTACCCCTCCTTATAGTTGCCATCGGCATTCTGGGGTTTATCCTGCTGCGCATCACCCGGCCCGAACCAGAACCGGCCACCCCGACCGAACGCAGTTGGCGGGTAGAAACACAGACCATCATCCCGCAACAACTGCAAGCCAACCTGACGTTGTACGGCACACTGGAATCACCCGAGCGCTTCACTGTGGTAGCCCCGCTGGCCGGGCGCATTTCCGCACTGCCAGTGCGCGATGGCGGGCAGGCCCGTCAGGGGCAAGCACTTCTACAGCTCGATCCGGCCGACATCCAGCCGCGTTTGGCCCAGGCCCAGGCCGAACTGGACGATATTGAAGCCCAATTGCAAAGCGAGAAGCTTGGCAACAGCAACGACCGTGAGGCGCTGGCACTGGAACGCCGCCTGATGGACAACGCTGAACGCAACCTGCAGAGGGTCACCCAGCTGGTCGAACGCGAGTTGGCGCCGCGCTCCGAACTGGACAACGCCCGCGACCTGCATGACCGCGCCCAGCTCACCCTGAGCAACCGGCAACGCAGCCTGAACACCTTCAATGCCCGACTGGCGGCATTGCAGGCACGACGAGAACGAGCCGCCGCCAACCTCGATGCGATTCGCCGGGATGTCGAGCGCAGCCAGCTGGCTGCACCCTTTGACGGGCTGGTCGCCAACCTGCGGGTTGCAGTAGGCGACCAGGTCAATACCAACGCCCCGCTACTGGATTTCTACCCCCTTCAGGGCATGGAGTTACGCGCCCTGCTGCCACACCAGCACAGTCAGGACTTCCTCGATGCACTTGCCGCCGGCGAGCAGCTGGATGCCCGTAGCCTGGGCAGCGAACGCCCGCTGCAACTGGTGCTTGAGCGTATCGCCGGCCAGGCCGATGCCCGCGGCGTCGAGGCACTGTTCCGTGTACTCAACCCTGGTCCCGAACTGCGCCTTGGCAGCCTGCTGGCAATCAGTGTCGAGCGTCCCACCCGTGGCCTCAACGTAGCGCTTCCCTACACCGCACTCTATGGCAACAACAGCATCTACCAACTGGTAGACGGGCGCATGCACCGCCTGCAGATTGAACGGGTGGGCGAACAACTGGACGAGAACGGCGAGCGGCTGATTCTGGTGCGTTCCGGGCAGCTTGAAAGCGGCATGCAGATCATCACCACACACTTGCCGAATGCCGTTCAAGGCCTGCGTGTCGACAGCGTCACGGAGGAGTCGGCACCATGAGCCGCTCGCTCAGCCCGTTGGGTTTTTTTGTAAGGCACAAGGTAGCCGCCAACCTGATCATGCTGTTGATGATTGGTGGTGGCCTGCTTGGCCTGTCGCGCATGAATATCCAGTTCTTTCCCAACTTCGCTCTGGATTTCGTCACAGTGCGGGTGGTCTGGACCGGTGCTTCCGCCGAGGACATCGAGCAGGCCATCACCATTCCGCTGGAGCAGCGCCTGCGCAGCCTGCCCAATCTGAAAAACATGACATCCACCTCGGCCCAGGGCGTATCCAGCATCACCCTGGAGTTTCGCGAAGGCACTGATCCCATCATTGCCCTGGACGACACGCGCCAGCAGGTCGACGAGTTCCGCAACCTGCCGGGAGACGCCGAAAAGCCCGAAGTGACCCGAGTGGCCCGCTACGAGCCGATCGCCAGCCTGGTGCTGTTCGGCCCCTACACTGACCATGAACTGCGCAGCCTGGCCAACCGCTTCGAGCGCGAACTGCTGTCACGCGGCATCGACAAGGTGGAAATCCGCGGCCTGCCCAAACAGCAGATCAGCATAGAGGTGGGGAGCACCAGCCTACAACAACTGGGCTTGTCCCTTGACCAGCTCGGAGACCGTGTAGCCGCCACCTCCCGCGACCTCCCCGCCGGTCTTGTCGGTGACGACGAAGCCGCCCGCGAGTTGCGCGCCATCGAACAAAGACGCAGCCCTGCCGGCTTTGCCGACCTGCCCCTGCTACCGGGCAGCAACAGCCATCTGCTGCTCGGCGACATTGCCGATATCCGTCTCGAACCCATGCGCAACCAGCCTTTGGTAAGGCATGCCGAACTACCCGCCGTTGAACTGCAACTACAGCGAGCGGAAACCGGCAACTCGCTGAAGTCCGCACGCATCCTTGCTGACTGGCTCGAGGAAGTCCGTCCCGGACTGCCACCGGACATGGGGCTGCACATCTACGATGAAGCCTGGCAACTGATCAACGACCGCATCAGCCTGCTGGTCAATAACGGCATTACCGGCCTGCTGCTGGTAGTGCTGCTGCTCTATCTGTTCCTGCCCGGACGTGTTGCGCTCTGGGTTGCCATCGGTATTCCCACTGCCTTTATGGCAGCGCTGCTGGTGTTCTGGCTGATCGGCGGCAGCATCAACATGATGTCGCTGTTCGCCCTGATCATGGCGCTGGGGGTAATCGTCGACGACGCCATTGTGGTCGGCGAAGATGCCGACGCACATTTCCGCAGTGGCGAACAGGCCGAATATGCCTCCGAAGGTGCGGCAAAACGCATGCTCTGGCCGGTACTGGCCTCCTCGTTGACCACCATCGCCGCCTTCATGCCACTGCTGATGGTGGGCGGCATCATCGGCAACATCCTCAAGGATATTCCGGTGGTGATGATCTGCATCCTGATCGCCTCGCTGGTGGAGTGTTTTATCGTTCTGCCACACCACCTGCGCTCGGCCTTCAACCCGTCGTCCCGCAGCAACAATAAACCCGGTCGACTGAGCGCGCTCGGCGGCTGGATCGAAAGGCGGCGCGACCGCTTCGAGCAGCGCTTCGAGCAACTGCGTGATGGCCCCTTCCGGCGGCTGTCGGCCTGGACCCTGAGCCATCGCAGCGCCACCCTGGCCATCGCATTTACCTGCGTAATGCTGACCGCCGGCCTGGTCAGCAGCGGCCGCCTGGGCTTTACCTTCTTCCCGACACCCGAACCACAGGTGCTCTACGCCAACGCCAGCTTTGTTGCCGGCACGCCCAAATCGGTAGTCGATGACTTCCTGCTACACCTGGAACAGACCCTCAACCAGACCGAGAACGAACTGGGCGGCGATCTGATCCTCACCGCCATTACCCGTCGTGGCGAAATCATCGGCGCTGCCGGCATGGGCAGGCGCGGCGACCAACTGGGCTCGCTACTGATAGAACTGACGTCGCCGGATCATCGCGATGTGCGCAACCAGACCTTCATCCGCGCCTGGCAAGACAACATAGAGATGCCGCCCGGCATTGATCGTCTTACCGTCAGTGAGCGCGTTGCCGGCCCGCCCGGCAAGGATGTCAATGTTCGCCTGACCGGCGAAGACCCGATACGGCTCAAAGCGGCCGCCGATGCCGTTGGCGTGATGCTGGGAGGCATCGAAGGGGTGCTCAGCACCGAGGACGACATGGCCTGGGGCCGTGAACAACTGGTATACAGCCTGACGACCTATGGTCAGTCCCTGGGGCTAAGCACCCAAAGCCTCGGACGTCAGCTGCGTGCTGCCTACGATGGCCGTCTGGTACAGATTTTCCAGCGTCAGTCGGACGAAGTCGAAGTGCGCGTACAGTTGCCGCGGGATGAACGCGGACGTCTGGCCAGTCTGGCCGAACTGAATATCCGCCTGGATGACGGGCGCTTTGTGCCCCTTGAGCAGGTGGCGCGCTTCTCCGCCCAGCAGGGTTTTGAAGCACTGCGGCATGCCGACGCCCGGCTGGCGGTCGAGATCACCGCCGATATAGATCTCAGCCGCACCAACGCCGGACAGGTTCTGGAAAGTCTGGGCAAAGTGCTGCCGCAAGTAGCCGCCGAGCACAATGTGCGCTACAGCTTTGAGGGTCGTTCTGCCGACCAGCGCGAAACCATGGCGGACATGCGCGCCGGCCTGCTGATCGGTGTATTGCTGATGTACGCCGTGCTGGTCTGGGTGTTCGCCTCATGGTCGACACCACTGATTGTCATGGCCGTGATACCGCTGGCGCTGGTCGGCGCGTTACTCGGTCACTGGGTGCAGGGAATGAGCATCACCATGCTGTCACTGTTCGGCCTGTTCGGCCTGTCCGGCATCGTGGTCAACAACTCGATTATTCTGGTGAGCTTCTATCAGACCCAGCGCCAGCGCGGGCTGGACATCAACGAAGCGATCAACCAGGCCGTGGTACAGCGTATGCGCGCGGTGCTGCTGACCTCGCTGACCACCATCGGCGGCCTGCTGCCACTGCTGTTCGAAACCTCGCTGCAGGCACAGTTCCTGATCCCGATGGCGACCTCGATCGCCTTCGGACTGGGCTTCTCCACCCTGCTGGTACTGCTGGTGATACCGGCATTGCTGTCGGTACTGGAGGAACTCAAGGAGCGCCGCGCATCCCGCACAGCACCAGAGGAAGCCTGAAGCGCAAGCCTTCAGGTGTACTTGATAAAGATCTTGCGCACCCGCTCCACTGCCTCGGCAGCGTTCTGGTCGGGCTCCTGCAGGGTTTCTTCAATCAGACAGGTCAGCATCAGCCGGTAGGCCTTGTCCAGTGCACTGCGCGAGGCGGAAAACTGCTGGGCCACAGCCTCGCAGGGTTCACCACGCCGAATCATCGCCTGAATCCCGCGGATCTGCCCCTCGACCCTGGCAAGACGCTGCAACATGGCCTTCTGGCGATCGGCAGCAGCCTCGCACTCGATATTTTCTGATACTGCCGGCGTCTCGCTCATCTCTGCTCCAAACTGGATAACCGGCGCCGGTCCACCCGGCGCCAGTGACAGTGTATGCCGATTTACCTGCAGCGGCCATCCTGAATGAGACGGTTTTGCACCTCTGACCTCAGCTGCCTGACTGACTCTTGCCCGCCACTTCCAGCGTACGGGTAATCGCCGCCACTGCGCCGCCGATATTGCTCAGCTCCGCCGGCAGAATCATGGTGTTGTTGGTTTTCGCCAGCTTGCCGAATTCATGCACGTACTGCTCCGCCACCCGCAGAGCCACCGCGTCCTTGCCACCCTGAGTATTGATCGCTTCGGCCACCCGGCGCAGACCTTCTGCTGTGGCCGTGGCAATCAGCTCGATCTCACGGGCCTTGCCCTCCGCCTCATTGATCTGGCGCATCTTGTCCGCTTCGGACAGGTTGATGGTCTCCTGCTTCATACCCTCGGAAACGTTGATCTTGGCCTGACGCTCACCTTCGGACTGCGCCACTACGGCGCGCCGTTCCCGCTCGGCGCGCATCTGCTTTTCCAGGGCGTCGAGGATGGTTGCCGGCAGCTCGATATCGGCGATCTCGTAACGTAGCACCTTCACACCCCAAGGCTTGGCGGCATCATCGAGCGCCTGCACCACCTGCACGTTGATGGTCTCACGCTCCTCGAAAGTCTTGTCCAGATCAATCTTGCCGACTACCGAACGCAGCGTGGTCTGCGCCAACTGCATGGCCGCATAGCGGTAGTCATTGATGCCGTAACTGGCCTGCTTGGGATCCACCACCTGCAGGTAGATCACCCCATTCACCACCACCTGGATATTGTCCTTGGTCACACAGGCCTGACGCGGCACATCAATCGCCTCCTCCTTCAGCGTGTGCTTGTAGGCGATACGGTCGACAAAGGGAATCAGCAAGTGAAAGCCGGCTTCCAGGGTCTTCACATACTTGCCCAGACGCTCAACCACATAGGCCGAACGCTGCGGCACAATCTGTGCCGTCTTGGCGATGGTGACAATAATAAGCGCGAGAAACGCCAGTGAAATCAGTGTAACGATATCCATACGATTGATCCTTGCTTGCTGTTGTTGTGCGAATGTGCCGGCCTGACCGGCACGCTATGACTTGTTGCCGACCTGCAGCACTATGCCGGTATGCCCGACTACCCAGGCCACCTCACCGGTTTTGAATGGAAGTTCGGATTCGGCATCCCAGCGGGCGCCATTCAGGCTGACCACACCGGCGCCGTTGACAAAATCACTGAGCACCGTGACGCGTGCGCCCAGCAGACCGGCATCATCCAGATCATGGGTGGACTTGTCTGCCTCTGCCCCATGCATCCAGCGCCGGAAGCGCTGGCGCAGTAAAAAAAGGAACACCACACTGCTGATACCGAACAGGCTTAACTGCACGGCCAGCGAGTCAACCAGCCCGATCAGGGTCAGCAATCCAACCAGCAACGCACCAATTCCGAAAAATACGGCGATCACGCCGGGCACAAAAAACTCGGAAATCAGCAACAGCAATCCCAGCAGCAGCCAGAATGCATAACCGTCAAACGCCAGTGCCTGCCACATTTGTATTCTTCCTTGCCGAGTGGGTATCAAAGGAGACTAACAGATGCCTCATGCCGAAGAAATGCGCGCGACAAAGCACAGACGCTCGCAAAAAGTGAATTACCATTCGTCGGATTAATAAAACAAATAATGCCGTCGCAGACATATTGACCTAACAGTCATATAAAGACCCACCCAGCTGCCGAGCAACAACTGTCTCATGTCGTTTATTTGTCTCACGCAAAGGACTACTCTCAAGGTGCTTTGCAGGTTTCAGCCTGCTGCACTGAGACAACAATTACAACAAGGCCTTTACAGGACTCGCTCACATGAAGAAAACCGCGCTTAGCGTTGCGCTGGGTGTCACCACCCTGCTCGGCGCTACCAGTCAGGCCCAGGCCTTCTGGTTTGGCTCCTCCGACTACACAAAGACTCGCTACCCGATTGTGCTGGCCCACGGCATGCTGGGTTTCGATAGCCTGCTTGGCGTCGATTACTGGTATGGCATCCCCTCGGCCCTGCGCAAGGACGGTGCCAGCGTGTATGTTACCGAGGTCAGCCAGCTGGATACCTCCGAAGCCCGAGGCGAGCAACTGCTGGCCCAGGTCGAGGAAATTGCCGCCATCAGTGGCAAGGGCAAGGTCAACCTGATTGGCCACAGCCATGGTGGTCCGACCATCCGTTACGTGGCTGCCGTGCGACCGGATCTGGTAGCCTCGGCGACCAGCGTCGGCGCGCCGCACAAGGGTTCGGATGCCGCCGACTTCATCCGCAATGTCCCCGAGGGCTCGGCCGGTGAGGCCATGCTGGCGGGCATCTTCAACGGTATGGGCGCGCTGATCAACTTCCTCTCCGGCAGCAGCTCAAGCACCCCGCAAAACTCGCTGGGCACGCTGGAGTCGCTGAACTCCCAGGGCGCCGCACGCTTCAACGCCAAATTCCCCCAGGGCATCCCCACCACCGCCTGTGGTGAAGGGGCCTACCAGGTAAATGGCGTGCGCTACTACTCCTGGAGTGGCACCTCGCCGGTCACCAACGTGCTGGATCCGTCTGACCTGCTGCTGGGCGCCACCGCCCTGACCTTCTCCGGCGACAATGACGGGCTGGTCGGGCGCTGCAGTTCGCGCATGGGCATGGTGATCCGCGACAACTTCCGGATGAACCATCTGGACGAGGTCAACCAGACCTTCGGCCTGACCAGCTGGTTCGAAACCAGCCCGGTCTCGGTCTACCGCCAGCATGCCAACCGGCTGAAACTGGCCGGCCTGTGAGCCGACAGCGGGCCGACCTGCCGGCCCGCTGACTCCCTGCAGTGATTATGGAACCCTGCCGATGAAACCCCTGGTATATGCCCCCCTGCTGGCCAGTGCGCTGCTGCTTGGCTGGTACCTGCTGCCCGAGCGGGAAACGCCTGAGCCGCGGCAAGCTGCTGTTGCGACGCCCCCGCCTGCCAGCCCCCCAACCGCCCTGCCAGCCATGCTGACAAACCAGAGGCCGGAGCAACCGCCACTGGAAGCCTCGCAACGCGGCACCCAGGTTGACGGTCAGTTGCAGGTGGATGCCAACGGCAACCTGATCGTCACCGACCAGCTGCGCCACCTGTTCGACTACTTCCTTAGCGCGGTCGGCGAAATCAGCCATGCACAGGCACTGCAGCGGATTCGCCAGTACCTGCAGGCCAACCTGCGCGCACCGGCCCTGCAGCAGGCCGAACAGCTGCTGGACAGTTATGTGGAATACCTGCAGGCGTTGATCGAGCTGGAGGAACGCTTTCCGGTGGTAGCCGATCTGGACGGCCTGCACGCCCGCGAACTGGCCGTACAACGACTGCGCGCCAGCCTGTTTGATGCCGAAGCGCATGCCGCCTTCTTTGCCAAGGAAGAGCTGTACAACGGCTTTACCCTGGAACGTCTGGCCATCCAGCATGACAGCCAGTTAAGCGCGGCGGAAAAGGCCGAACAGATAGAGGCGCTGCGCGAGGGACTGCCGGAGGAACTGCAGGCCCTGCTGGTGCCGCAACTGCACAGTGAACTGCGCCAGCAGACCAGTCAGTTGCAGGCACAGGGCGCCAGTGCCGAGGAAATTCGCGAACTGCGCATGAATATGGTCGGCCCGGAGGCCACCGCGCGGCTGGAAGCGCTGGATCAGCAACGCAACCAATGGCAGCAACGCTTCCAGCGTTTTAGCGAGCAGCGCCAGCAGATACTGCGGCAATCAGGATTGGCTGACAGTGATCGTCAGGCGGAGCTAGAGCAGCTGCTGCACAGCCAGTTCACCGACAGTGAACGGCTGCGCGTGCTGAGCTTGCTGGAACTGCAGGGCGACTGAACTACTTGCGTGTCCAGCCGCCATTCAGGCGAATGTACTGACCGGCTGGCGTGCGCTCGATAGCCTTCTTGCCGGCCATTGCCTCGACATCGCCGAGGTTGATGCGGTTTTCCGTGGCCAGCCGCTGGTATTCCGCGCGGCGCGCCTGATTGATCAGCCGGGTAATGGACTCAGCCTCGGTGCCAGGACGCACCACGCCGAGATAGCCGTCGACCTGCTCACCCACCTGGCCAGCCGCCTTGGCCGCCGGCAACGCAGTCATCGCCTGACTCAGATCCATTGCCAGCAAGGAGCCGCTGAACAGCAGGGTCAGCAGCAAAAGTGTATTTCGTGTCAGTGCGCGCATGATCAGGCTCCCTAGAACAGTCCGCTGGATTCGCTGAACAACTCATCCAGCTGCTTGTCGACCTTGACGTAAATCTCGTGCTGAATCTTCACGTTGAGGTTGATATTGATCGGCTCGTTGGGGGCCTGCAACTTCACGGTTGGCGCACAGCCAGCCAGCCAGAACAGTGCGGCAAGCACCAGTAACCCTCGGCTCCAGTACATCGGCGTTTCTCCTGTCAGGGCTGCAGACGCTGTTGCAATACGCGCTGCTCGACCCGCTTCCTGATGATCTCGCTGAGCTGTCCGCTGAGTTGCAGGCTGGTCAGCAAGGCTGGAATATCCTCTTCCAGATTGATGTTCAGATGCACCGGCCGGCCACCCTGCAACTTCGGGTTGGCGCCTTCCAGGCGCAATCCAAGCTGCAATCGCCCGTCGGGGGCATACTCCAGATCACTCTGCAGCAGTGTATAGCGAAAGTCGTCCAGTGCCAGTGCCAGTTCGGCCATCGCCGGATTGCCACGACCCATGGCGGCCAGCGCTGGCGTGCGGTACTGCAACACACCACCACTGCGCGCGCGCAGCCAGCCACCACTGATGCTCGGACCCGCCGCGCTGAGGCGCAGCGGCAGCCGTCCATCAATCAGGCCATCGCCATACAACCCTTCGGTAGGGTAGACCTCCAGCAGGCTGGCCAGTTCCAGCCCGCTCAACTGCAGCTCCAGCAACTGCTCATCCTCGCCCAGCTGCAAGCGCTGCGGCGTCACGCTGATCTGCGCCCCCAGCGCCTGAAGCGTGGCGCGCTGCAGCTGCAACTGGCCGGCCAGCGGTGCGCCCAGCGTGGCGCGGTACTGCGCCGCCAGCTGCAACGGCCCCAGTGGCAGGCCCGGATCAATCTGCGCCAGCTGCATGTCCGCCACCTGCAGCTGCAGTTGTTCGCCATTCAGGCTCAGCTGCAAGGGCAATTGCAGCCCGGAAAAACTGCTGCGGTCGTAAATGCCCGCCCCCCCGTCCAGCTGCAGCAAAAAGCTGGCCCGATCCAGCCCGCTGCTGCCATGCAGCTGGCCCTGCCCGCGCAGGCTGCCGGCGGACAGGCTGAGCAGCGGCGGCCAGTCAGCCAGGCTGGCCGCCAGCGGGTTACCTGCGGCAAAGTCCAGTGCGACCAGCTCAAGCGCGGCCTGCCAGCCAGCGGCCTTGGCCGGCCAGCGCCAGTCCAGCTCGGCCGCCAGTCCGGCAGGGTTGTGCAGCCGTGCACGCAGCTGCATATCCGCAGCACCGCTCAACTCACCGTCCAACTGCCAGGATTGGGTCTGCAACAGCGGGTGCTGCAGGCTGTCGATACGCACCTGCAACGGCAACCGCCAACTGGCGGCAGCCTCCGCCAGCGGCAAACTCAGGCGACTGCCGGCCAGACCAGCCCGCAGCCCCTGCAAGCGCAGCTCAGCCGGCGCCAGCTGTAACACGCCCAGCTGCAGGCTGGCATTGCGCAACAGCTGCAGCTGCAGACCGCTTGCATCCAGCTGCAGCCCTGCCAGAGCCTGCACGCGCAGGCCCTGCAAGCGCAGGTCATCAAATTGCAGTGAGTCAGCCTGCAGCTCCAAACGCATTGCCTCGGCAGCGATCTGCCAGTCTGGCAACAAGCCCAGCATCAAGGGTCCCTGCAGGCTGGCCTGCCAGGGTCCTTGCAGCTGAAGCTGAACATCCAGCGCCAATGCCTGTTGTCCGTCGAGGGCCTGATCCTGTGCTTGCAAGCCCAGAGTCAGTTGCCGCGGCTGCAACTCATCAGGCAGCCAGTCATCCAGCAAGCCAGTCTGCGGCTGCAATATCCATTCGCCACGACCTTCATGCAGCTGCCAGCGGCCCTGCTCCAGACTCAGCGACAACCGCTGCTCGCCACGCAATTCACCCAGACCGGGAATCGCTGCAGGTTGCTCAAGCACCACCTGGGCGCCCAGTTGCAACTGCTGCTGCAACAGCTCAGCGGGCTGCTGCGGCCAACGCTCACCCTGCCAGTCCCAGCCGAGGGTCATCTGCAACCCCTCGGGCAGGTCGGCAAGCGGTAAGCTGTGCTGCGGCAGCCATAACCCCAGCAGCGCCATCAGCTGCGGACTACCCGGCCAGTCGGGGATGCGCAACCAGCCCTGCCAGTGCGCCCGGTCAGCGGCACTTTGCTGCCAGTCGGCATGCATCTGCAGCGCCTCACGCCCGTCCAGCTGCCAGTCACTGCCGAGCTGCCAACCCTGCGCCTGTACCTGCAGGCGCCAGTCGCCGCGCAGCTGCAGCCCTTCGCTGTGCGCCTGCAGCTGGCCGTGCATTTGCTGACCAGTGCGCTGGCTGTGCAACGCCCCCTCAACCAGGCAACGCCGCCCGGCACAGGGCAACTCCAGCTGCAATTCGGCTATCTGCACGACTTGCGGTAACCAGCCCAGTGCCGCCAGCCATTCACGCGGATCGGGCAAGGGGGCTGGTTCTGACTGCGGCGGCGGCAAGGGGTCCCAGTGCAGCCGCAAGTGCCCGATCTGCACCTCGCGCAGCAGCCCGTCGCCCGGCCATTGCGGGCGCAAGACCAGTTGCTGCACGTGCACACGGGCGCTTAGCTCAGGCTGTTCGATATTCAGCTGCAACTCACCGAGCTGCAGTGCCCCGCCGCGCCAGGCCAGTCCCTGCCAATGGGCCACCTGCACGCCGGCCTGACGCAGCTGCTGCAATACCAGCGCGCCGGCCAGCAGCACCAGCGCCAGCAGCACGGCCAGCGCGAGCAAAGCCCGCCGCCACAAGGTTGTCACCCGCACGTCCGTTTCCCCACCACGCAGACCCTCGCCGTATTCAGCCACTGCCGCTCAGGTTAGCATGCGTCATCGTCCCCGCACGGAGCCAGCCATGCCTCGCACGCGACCGCCCCAACGCCCATTACGCCGCTGGCTGCTGGCCGCACTGCTGCTGGCATGGCTGATCAGTGCCCTGTATGCCGGCTGGCGGCCGCTGCCGGACGGGCTGTCGATGCAGTACCCGGCGCGCAGTGCAGAGGATCTGCAGCTGCTGGTGGACCTGAGCTGGCAGGAGGCCGATGGGCAGCTGCATAGCCAGCAGCAGATTTTCGACGAGACGCTGACCATGATCGCCGCCGCCGAGCGTTTTATTCTGCTCGACATGTTCCTGTTCAACGACTTTGCCGGCAGCGACAGCTACCGCGCCCTGTCCGGCGAACTGACCAGCGCGCTGTTGCAGGCGCGCCAGCGCAACCCGCAGATGCCGGTGGTGCTGATTACCGATCCCTTCAACACCCTGTATGGCGGGCTGCGCTCGCCGCACCTGGAACAGCTCGAACAGGCCGGCGTGCAACTGGTGTTTACCGACCTGCAGCCTTTGCGCGCATCCAACCCGCTGTGGACCGGACTCTGGCAGCTGTGTTGCCAGTGGCTGGGCAACAGCCCTGACGGCGGCTGGCTGCCAAACCCGGTCGGCCCGGGCAAGGTCAGCCTGCGCAGCTACCTGCACCTGCTGAACTTCCGTGCCAATCACCGCAAGACCCTGGTTACCGGGCTGGCGGACAGCTGTCAGGCACTGGTCGGCTCGGCCAACCCGCACGATGCCAGCAGCCGGCATGCCAACCAGGCCCTGCGCTTTGCCGGTGGCGCCGCCGCCGACCTGCTGGACAGCGAGCTGGCGCTATTGCCAACCCCGGACCCGCGCCTGCACTGCCCGACCGGGGCGCCAGCCGAGAGCGGCAGCCAGCTGCAGGTACTCACCGAGGGGGCGATCGCCAGGCAATTGCTGGCACTGGTCAACAGCAGCCAGGCCGGTGACCGGCTGGATCTGGAGGTGTTCTACCTGTCGCACCGCGAGCTGATCGAGGCACTGCAGCGGGCGCAGCAACGGGGTGTGGCGGTGCGGGTGTTGCTCGACGCCAACCGCGATGCCTTTGGCCGGCAGAAGAATGGTATTCCCAACCGTCAGGCCGCCTGGGACCTGCAGCAGGCCGGGATTGCGGTGCGCTGGTGCGCCAGCAGTGGCGAGCAGTGCCACCGCAAATGGCTGCTGCTGCAGCGCACTGACGGCAGCGCCGCACTGCTGGCCGGCTCGGCCAACTTCACCCGGCGCAATCTGGACGACCTGAATCTGGAAACCAGCGTGCTGCTGCAGGGCCCGGCTGAGGAGCCCAGCCTGCAACAGGCGCTGACGCTGTTCGAGCGACTCTGGAGCAATCAGGACCGCGAGTGGTCACTGCCCTACGCGCAGTACGCCGACCACAGCCGCTGGCGTTACCTGCAATACCGGGTGATGGAAGCCAGCGGGTTGTCGACGTTTTGAGTGCATGACTGAGATGCAGACATGTGAGCGGCGGTTGCCGGTGTACTGTTCCGGACCGTCGACGCCCTGGACGGGCGTCGCCGAGCCCCCATGGATGGGTTTACGGCGTGTCCGGAACAGTACACCGGCAAACGGCTGACACCAGATCAGCAGTCCGCCAGACACCCGGCCAGAATATCCATGCCCTGCTGCACCTCGACATCACTGGCGGTCAGCGGCACCAGAATGCGGATGACATTGCCGTACTGACCACAGGACAGCAGGATCAGCCCGCGCTCACGGGCCATGCCCACCAGCTTCGCCGCCAGCGCCG
>Ga0194136_1000384_pt1 | contig 23179 bp, 14 predicted proteins | sample TARM_MetaG_T3A_1_FD_134023 | JGI IMG/M metagenome (GOLD analysis project Ga0194136, IMG submission 134023) | Freshwater microbial communities from Pennsylvania, USA, analyzing microbe dynamics in response to fracking - TARM_MetaG_T3A_14 (version 2) | ecosystem: Environmental > Aquatic >...
ATTCAGGTGTTTCAGTACAAGTTCATTCAAATACAACACCAGAAAATATTTTAAGATTAATGGGTGCTTAGTATAAAATTAAGCACCCATTAATCTTAAAATATTTTCTGGTGTTGTATTTGAATGAACTTGTACTGAAACACCTGAATTCATCATTATTTTATCTGCAGTATAAGAGCTTATCACTTTTGCCATATCTGCATCTCTAATTCTACTCTCTGAATTTGCTAAATTATCATGTTGTATTCTTACATTTTGTAAACTGTGTTCTAGTCTATTATGTGTTGCTCCTAACTTTGCTCTTTCACTAGAAACTTTTTCTAATGCTAAATCCACTTTCTTTATACTTTCATTTGCTAATTTTTGACTACTCAAATTCAAGCCTTCTACCTTTAAGCTTACATTATCCATATTTTCTAATATCAAACCATATATATTATCCTTATTAGGACCTACAAAGAAGTTAAACCCTTCTTTGTAGAAGCCATCTATTAGATTTTTTGTATTATAATGTGTTTCACCTGCAATTTTATCTATCTCTGATAATAATTCATTAACTTCTAATTGTAATTTATCTCTATCTTTATTTACATAAGTATCGTTTGCTGATTGCACTGATAACTCTCTTATTCTTTGTAAAATATTATGTGTTTCATTTAAGGCACCATCTGCGATATCAACTAAATTTATTGCATCTTGGATATTTTGCATAGCCTTATTATATCCCCTGATTTGTGCTTTCATTTTTTCTGATATTGCCAATCCTGCACTATCATCTCCAGCTCTATTTATTTTTCTTCCTGAACTTAATTTCTCCATTTTTCTACCCATATTCTCATACCTTTCAGTAAGCATTCTATTGGTAGTTTTGGCTGTCATATTTGAGTTTATCCTCATAAAAAACACCTTCCTACTTTATTATTAAATTCTATCCATTTAATAATTGTAAGATTCCTTGTGGTGCTGCATTAGCTTGTGCTAACATTGCAGTTCCTGATTGAGCTATAATTCTATTTTTACTAAATTCAACTATTTCGCTTGCCATATCTGCGTCTCTAATTCTACTTTCAGCTGCTTGCAAGTTTTCTGCACTTACTCTCAAGTTATTAATTGTATGTTCTAATCTATTTTGCATAGCACCATATCTAGCTCTTTCTGTAGATACTTTTTCTATTGCATCATTAATAGCAGCTATTGCAACTTGTGCATCATTAGCTGTTCCAACTGAAACTGTTCCTCCAGCTTGCTTATCCATAAGTACATTACCATTTTCATCCATCGCTACATTTCCATTTTCATCTCTACGTGCTACTTCTACCTCTAAAGTACCTATCCCTAAAGCATTAGCTGTCATTTCAAGCATTTTCATATTTACAGTTTGACCTTGGTTTGCACCAATTTGAAAATTAAGACCTAATTCAGAAAACTCACCAGTTATTAATTTTTTTGTATTAAATTCTGTTGCGTCACTTATTCTGTCTAATTCTTCTCTCAACTGTTCTATTTCTTGTTGTAAAGCAACTCTATCCATATCAGTATTAGTATCATTAGCTGATTGTACTGCAAGTTCTCTCATTCTTTGTAAAATAGAGTGTGTTTCATTCAATGCACCTTCTGCAGTTTGTATTAAAGAGATTGCATCTTGAGAGTTTTTAGTAGCCATCTCAAGACCTCTAATTTGTGCTCTCATTTTTTCTGATATTGCAAGACCTGCTGCATCATCTGCTGCTCTGTTTATTCTGTAACCTGACGATAATCTTTCTAAAGATTTTTCGATTTTGTCATTTGTTGATGTTAAATTTCTATAAGCGTTCATTGCTGTAATATTGTGATTAATTCTCATGATTTATCCTCCTTGATTTTGAAACCCTGACATCCTTGTCTTGGGTATAAATATTTTTGCATTAAAAAAGCCAATTTACTTTCATAAACTGGCGGTTTTTCTAGAATCTATTGGAAAATACATTAAAATTTATACAGTAAGTCAGCAAAGTATATACTTAGCCTTTTATAACTATAAAACTTTAATATCTCATCCCTTAGATTCTACTTAAACCTCCTTGTTTAAGGTTTTTTATAGAGCTTGTCTGCTCTTATTCTGTGGCATTCCTCTCACCACATCTTAAGTATCGTCTTTTATTTTTAAAACTTTAATCTTTTTTTTATTTATTTTTTCCAACAATTCTATGCATCAGGAAAAAACAAATTTTCTCTAATGCTAAAGCAGTTATCTACCTAAGTATATTAAAATATACCCTGTTGACCACTCCTTTAGTCTTTTTAATAAGCTTCCTTGCTTACTCATTTTAAGGACTTATGTGTCCTATTTAATTTCTTACTTAATTATCGAAACATTTTCTTAAAACTTTAACTTTTTTATTTATTTTTATTTTACTAAAAATTCTAAGAAATTTATTTCTAAATTAAGTATCGAAGCAAAGATAAAAAACTTTAATATTTTTCTTAAAATTCTTAAAAAATTGTTAAACTCCATTTAAGCTTTGCACTTTTATAAATTTTGTGGTAAAATTTTCCAAATAAATAAAAATATAAGTTTCAATACAAATATATAAGGAAGTGATATTATGCATAGTTTACCTGTAACAGACCCTGTACTAATTTTTGCTATCGTCATGTCCATTGTACTTATCGCACCATTGGTAGCAGAAAAATTAAAATTACCTGGTATAATAGGATTAATCACTGCAGGAGTAATTGTTGGTCCCCATGGCTTTCAAATACTAGCAAGAGACAGCACTATTGAATTACTTGGAACTATTGGATTACTCTATATAATGTTTCAAGCTGGTTTAGAGATTAATCTTGGGGAAGTAAAGAAAAATAAGTTTCATAGTATAAGTTTTGGACTTCTTACCTTTGCTGTACCTCTATTTATTGGAACTTTAAGTGGAATGTATATTTTAAATATGAATTTTACTTCTTCAGTTCTTTTGGCTAGCATGTTTTCATCACATACCTTAATTAGTTTTCCAATTGTTAGTAAAATGGGACTTTCTAAAAAATCTTCTGTTTCAACTACCATTGGTGGAACTATAATTACTGATACTTTAGCGTTTTTAATTTTAGCTGTTGTTATAGCCTCTACCCATGGTAATCTTGGTGCTATATTTTGGCTAAAACTACTTATTTTTAGTATAATATATGTTGGCTTAACTATAATGTTTTTACCAAAAATTGTTAAGTGGTTTTTTGTGAGATATTCATCAGAAAGTGGAATAGAAGAATATGTTTTTGTTATAACAGTTTTATTTATACTTGCACATTTTTCTCATATGATTGGCTTAGAGCCTGTAATTGGTGCTTTTTTATCTGGCTTAGTTCTTAACACTATGATTCCAGAAAAAAGTACTCTTATGAATAGAATACAATTTATTGGTGGCTCTTTTTTCATACCATTCTTTTTAATTTCTGTTGGTATGATAATTAATATGAGCCATTTTTTCAAAGATATTTTCACCTTAAAAGTATCACTTACTATGATTATAGTAGCAATTATTACTAAATATCTTGCTGCACATTTCTTTGGTCAATGGGCTAAACAAAGCAAAAATGAAACAAATTTGATGTTTGCAATGAGTGTCAATCAAGCTGCTGCTACCTTGGCTGCTGTTATGGTTGGTTTTAGAGTAGGTCTCTTTAACGAAAGTATTCTTACTGGTACTATTATGATGATTGTCGCTACTTGTTTCCTTGGTTCTTTTGCAACACAAAAATTTGCTAAGAAAGTAGCTCTTGATGATGAAACAAATTTTGACAGTACTAGTTCTGATAAAACAGATAGAATTTTAGTACCTATTAAAAATACCAAGAATTTTAATAATCTTGCTGAATTTGCTTTCTTGCTTCATGATAAGAAAAAACATGACCCTATTTATTCTTTAAATGTTGTATTAGAAGGAAAGAACCTTGATAAGGATATTTTACTTGGAGAAGGTCTTTTAACAAAGTTAGTTAGTTTTGGAAATTCTTCCCAAAGAGAAATTGTGCCTTTAACAAAGATAGATATTAACGTTTCAAAAGCAATACTCAAAACCCTTAAGGAATACAGAATTTCAAAGGTTATTCTTAACTGGAATGAAAGTGAAATATCACCTCATAAAATTTTTAGTAGAGTTATTGACCAATTTTTAAAAAATAGTAATGAAACTACATTTATTACAAAACTAGACCATCCTTTAGGAATAACAAAAAATGTATACTTAATTGTTCCACCATTAATCACAAAGCAAAAAGGCTTTTTAGAAACTCTTTCCTCTATTATGCATATTGTTTTGGAAATGAATTCTAAATTAATAATTATATGCGATGAATCTACGTCTATTCCAATGTCAAATTTTTTAAACAAGAAAAAAACTAGTTTGAATTATGATTTTTTAACTATTAATAGTTGGAAAAATATAGATTCTTTCCTAAAAACTATTGTTAAAAATACTGACACTATCATTCAACTTATTGCTAGACAAGGACAGTTAGCTTGGAGGTTAAGTTTTGATAGATTACCAAAAGAGATTATTAATCACTTTAAAGGGAATAATTACATTGCAGTTTATCCCCCTTATAATTATGATAATGATGAAAATTATATTTATAATATGAGTTCTCCAGAACAAATGACTTTGCTTAATTTAGTGCCTAAAGAAAATTTCCTAATCAACATAAAAGATTCTAATCCTGAAAAAGTTATTAGTATAATTAGTGATAATTATTTTAACGGAAATAAAGAAGTTTATTTTGATTTGATAAACGCTATGAATAACTCACCTATTGAACTTACAAAAGAAGTTCTTTTAGTTCATACTCATAGAGATGACGTAAATGATTTCATGGTTTATATTACTTGTAATCCTGATGGTTTTGATTTAAAAACTATTAATTCTAGACCTAGAATTATAATTATATTATTATCACCAAAATCTGAACCTAGAAAAAAACATTTAAAAATGCTTGCTGAAATTTCAAAATTAACTTTAAATAAAGAAATTACTGGGAATTTAATAGCTTCAGAAAATTATGAAGGATTTGAAGCAAAATTAAGTAAAAGTAAGGACTCTAACAATCCTGCTTAAATACAAAATAAAAAAGGTAGAAGTTCTACAATGTAACTTCTACCTTTTTTTATTCTATTAAACACCAAATCTATAACCTAAAGAAATAGAAGTAGTAAAATAATCTAATTCTGTTTTATTTCCATTTACTTCTACCTTTCCTTTATATTCCTTATACATAGTTTGCAATATAAAAGAACGCCATTCAAGCCCTAGTCCCATTCCATAATAGAATCCCTCTTTAAATTTAATTGTATTCGGATTAGAAATATCTGTTTTCCCCAAGAAATTCTTTGTTAAATATCCACCACCATGTGCTTTTACAAAGACATTTAAACCGCTAGAATTATTAGTCAAATAATACTTAGTACTCACATAAATCGGTGTAAGAACTACTTTATTTTTATTATAGTCACTAAGTCTTACTTTAGACATACTTATTCCCCATCCTAAAAGAAGAGAATCATCTCCATTATTATAGGCTTCTAAAGTATATGAAAAATCTTCATCTTGCTTTTTCAACTTCATTCCGTTTTCTAATTCATAGGTACTTGCATTATTCCAATCAAAGAATAATTCTAAACTTTCTGAAAACAAAGAAAAATTTAAAAAAATCATGGTAATTATTAGTAATTTTGACATTTTCACTCCCCTAATTTTATTATTTTTAGCTAATTTTAAAATTCCAATTTCTATTAAGTTGGAGATAACAAAAGCCACGCACACAGATAACGAATTCTAAACCTTTAGCTGGAGTAAAAACTCCACCTATAAGGTAAGAATTCAGTTTATATACAAACTATTTTTTAATCACAAATATTCTAACACAATTATATTTAATTTTCAATTTAATCTACATTATTCTCCATTTATATTATTTTCATATTACATCTTTAATTCTTTATCTGCTTATATATCTCTTAATTTTTCAATAGAATTATTGTAACTACTTAGCCACTATCAAAGCCTTACTCCACCTGCTTCCGCCTCTTAAAAAAAGGCGAACAAAGTTCGACTTTTAAGCTTTTCTTTCATATTCTCTATAGTTTTCCCTTAAGATAAGGGAAAACGACAACAAGGAAAGAGTTGTGAGAATTTGAAATTAATAGACTTCACTTTAATTTCTTATACCTGAGTAGCTACGAATTATCTATAATATTATATCTAGTGCAAATCCCGTGGTTAAAAAAAATATCTAAGCAATTACTAATTATCTTGTAATTAAAAAAGTAGGCAATGCCTACTTTTTCAAATATCTATCTACTGATTCTGCTACCTGTCTACCTTCTGTTATAGCCCATACTACTAGAGATTGTCCTCTTCTCATATCTCCAGCAACAAAGAACTTATCTTTATTAGTCATATAATCTATTTCATTAGCTTCTACATTCCCTCTAGCATCTAGTTTTAAATCAGCATTTTTTACTAAACCTTCATGTTCAGGATGTACAAATCCAATAGCTAGAAAAGCTAAATCAGCTTCTACCTTAAATTCACTATTGGGAATTTCCTGCATTTTTTTATTTCCCTTTTCATCTTCTTTCCATTCTACCCTAACAGCAACAAATTCCTTTAGATTTCCATTTTCATCCCCTCTAAATTCCTTTGTTAAAATATCCCACTCTCTAACATCTTCATCACCCTTGCAAGCTCCACCTAAACATTCTTTAGCTTCTTCGTGAGAAGTACTAACACGTAGAATTTGAGGATAATTAGGCCAAGGATTATCTTGTGGTCTATCTAAAGATGGTTTTGATAATAATTCTATTTGGTAGATAAATTTAGCTCCTTGTCTAGTAGCAGTTCCAACACAGTCAGCTCCTGTATCTCCACCACCAATAACAATAACAGATTTATCTTTGGCATTTATGCTAATTTCATCTATTTCTCCAGCATTTAATTTATTTTGCTCACTTAGATAGTCCATAGCATAGTGTATTCCCTTTAATTCTCTACCAAATACAGGTAAATCTCTAGCTTTTTTAGAACCACCAGCTAAAATAACCGCATCATAGTTTTTATCCAAATCTTCTACCGAAACATCTACACCAACATTGGTATTATATACAAATTTTACTCCTTCAGCTTCCATTTGCTGAACTCTTCTCTCAACTACCCATTTTTCTATCTTATAATCAGGAATACCATAAGTTAGAAGGCCCCCAGCCTTGTTATCTCTCTCATACACAACTACATCATGACCTAATCTAGCCAGTTGTTGAGCAGAAGAAAGTCCTGCTGGACCACTGCCTATTACAGCTACTTTTTTACCTGTTTTAGCCTTTGCAGGTTTTGGAACTATCCAATTATTTTCAAAACCCTTTTCAACTATATTTAATTCAATATTCTTAATAGTTACAGGCTTGTCATTTATACCTAAGACACATCCACCTTCACAGGGTGCTGGACATACTCTCCCTGTAAATTCAGGGAAATTATTAGTACTTTCTAATATAGCAAGAGCCTCTTTCCATTGTCCCCTATGTGCAAAGTCATTAAATTCTGGAATTACATTGGATACAGGACAAGAAAAATGACAAAAAGGTATTCCACAATCCATACATCTAGCTGACTGCTTTAGCAAATACTCATCTGTAAAGGGTACATAAAGTTCCTTCCAGTCCTTAATTCTTTCTTCTACCTTTCTTTTACTAGCTTCTACCCTAGGAATCTCTAAAAATCCACCTAATTTAGCCATTATTTCACCTTCCCTTCTGCAAGAAGTTCCTTATATCTAGGAGCTATAACTTTTACAAATCTACCTAAATGTTTTTCAAAATCTTCTAAAATTTCTCTTGCTATGTCACTATCTGTATATTTATAATGCTTCTCTATCATATTTTTCAGTTCTTCTTTGTCCTTAGAATCCAAACTTTCATTATTTACCATTAATTTATTTAGTTTATTCTCAAAATTACCCTTTACATCATATACATAGGCAATTCCACCACTCATTCCAGAGGCAAAATTTCTTCCTGTTTCTCCAAGAACAACAACTCTACCACCAGTCATATATTCGCAACCGTGGTCTCCAAGTCCTTCTACCACAGCATAAGCACCTGAATTTCTAACAGCAAATCTTTCTCCTACCTTACCGTTAATATAAGCCTCTCCTCTAATTGCACCAAATAAACAAGTATTTCCTCCAATTATATTTTCGTGAGCCTTATAAGATACATTTTTAGGAGCTTTAATAATTAACTTAGCTCCAAAAAGCCCTTTTCCAATATAGTCGTTTCCTTGTCCCTCTAAAGTATAAGTGATACCAGTCATACCAAAAGTTCCAAAGCTTTGTCCTGCATAACCTTTAAAGTTGAGTTTTATTGTATCTTCAGGAAGTCCTTCACTACCATAAAGTTTTGCTACTTTCCCACTTAACATAGTTCCCACAGTTCTATTTATATTATTTATTGGTAAATTTATTTCTACCTTTTCTTTATTTTCCAAGACTATTTTAGATAATTCTATTAATTTTTGGTCCAAAACCTTATCTAAACCATGGTCTTGAGAACTTATACATTTTTTTGCAATATGCCCTTCTACCTTTGGAGAATAAAGAATATTGCTTATATCTATTCCCTTTGCCTTCCAATGTTCAATAGCCTTATTCATCTCTAATAAATCAGTTCTTCCAACTAAGTCATCTAGAGATTTAAAGCCTAATTCAGCTAACAATTCTCTTACTTCCTGTGCTACAAATTTAAAGAAATTAATTAAATACTCACTTCTACCTACAAATTTTCTTCTTAATTCAGGTCTTTGAGTAGCTACTCCCACAGGACATAGGTCAGTATGACAAGCTCTCATCATAACACAGCCTAAAACCACTAGTGGAGCTGTTGCAAAACCATATTCTTCTGCTCCTAACATAGTTGCAATAATTATATCTCTACCTGTTTTCATTTGCCCATCTGCTTGTATTCTTACTTTTTCTCTAAGATTGTTTAGGATTAATACTTGATGTGCCTCTGATAAACCAAGCTCCCAAGGTAGACCAGTATGCTTTATTGAAGATAAAGGTGCTGCTCCTGTACCTCCATCATAACCAGAAATCAATATCATATCAGCATGAGCCTTAGATACTCCAGCTGCAACAGTTCCTACACCAACTTCAGAAACAAGTTTTACACTTACCCTAGCTTGAGGATTTACATTTTTCAAATCAAAAATTAACTGTGCCAAATCTTCAATAGAATATATATCATGATGTGGCGGTGGTGAAATCAAATCTATTCCAGGTGAAGTATGTCTTGTTTCAGCAATCTCTTCGCTCACCTTATGTGCTGGTAAATGTCCACCTTCTCCAGGTTTTGCACCTTGAGCCATTTTTATTTGTAATTCATCAGCATTTACCAAATAATGAGTAGTTACACCAAATCTACCAGAGGCTATTTGCTTAATAGCACTACGTCTATTATCTGTAAATCTCTCTGGTCTTTCTCCACCTTCTCCAGAATTGGATTTTCCACCTATTGTATTCATTGCAATGGCTAAGGCTTCGTGTGCCTCTTGTGATATAGAACCATAAGACATAGCTCCACTAACAAATCTTTTACAAATTTCTTCTACTGACTCTACCTCATTAATATCAATGCTTTTATTTCCATTTTTAAATTTAAATAAGGCTCTAATTGTTGCCAAATTTTCCCCTTGTTCATCTATTAATTTCGAGTATTTTTTAAATTCTCTATAATCATTAATTCTAGTTGAATGTTGTAAACTTGCTACAACTTCTGGAGAAAACAGTCTTTTCTCTCCATTTTTTCTCCATTTGTAATCACCAATATTTTCAAGAGTTTCATCTTCTACCAAGAAATCATTATAAGCCTTCATATGTCTATCTATAGTTTCTTTTTCTAAGCCCTTAATATCTATCCCTTCTATTCTACTAGCTGTTCCAGTAAAATATTTATTTACCACAGATTTTTCCAGCCCTATTGCCTCAAATATTTGTGCTCCTCTATATGATTGTACAGTAGAAATACCCATTTTAGAAGCTATTTTTAACAAGCCCTTGCTAACAGCCTTAATAAATTTAGCCTGTTTCTTCTCTACATCTCCCTTTGTTATATAAAGTTCTTTTTCTGACATATATTCAATAGTTTCCAAAGCTAAATAAGGATTTACAGCTAAAGCTCCATATCCTATTAAAGTTGCAAATTGCATTACTTCTTTAGCTTCTCCTGTTTCAATTATTAAATCTACTCCAACTCTTTTTTTATTCTTTATTAAATGATGATGTAATCCAGCGGTTGCTAATAAACTTGGTATTGCAACTTTTTCTTTTGAAACACCTCTATCAGACAAAACAATTATATTATAGCCTTTATCAACAAAGCCTTCTACCTCTACAAAAAATCTTTCCAAAGCCTCTTCTAAACTCTCTTTTTCATTCTCAAATAATATAGAGACTTCTTTAGCTTTAAAATCCTCTTCATCTAAACTTAATATCTTATTTAATTCTTCATTTGTAAGTATTGGAGAATTTAATTTTATAGTTTTAGACTTGTCTTCTGTAGTTTCTAATATATTTCCCTTTACACCTAATTGACTTGTATAAGAAGTTACAATATCTTCTCTAATTGGGTCTATTGGTGGATTTGTAACTTGTGCAAACAACTGCTTAAAATAATGGAATAAATGTTTTGAATGTTTTGAAAGAACTCCTAAACTAGCATCATTTCCCATTGAACCTAAAGGTTCTTTTTCATTTTTAGCCATTTCAGCCAAGTTTATTTGCAAATCTTCTCTAGTATATCCAAAGGCTTTTAATCTAGTAATTGTACTTTCTTCTTTATTTTTCATAGTTCTATTAGCATTTGGAATATCATTTATTTCTCTTTTATTTTTTTCAAGCCATTCTCTATATGGCTTATTTAATAATTTTTCTCTTATCTCTTCACTTGTATATCTTTTTCCCTCTTTTATATTAATATACATAATTCTATTGGGTTCAATTCTTCCATGTTCTTTAACATCCTCAAAGGCTATATCTTGTGTTCCTGCCTCTGAAGCCAAAATTAATATATCGTCTTTTGTTATAAGGTATCTAGCTGGTCTTAATCCATTTCTATCTAGCATACAAAGTAATTCTTCTCCATTGAACATAGCTAGGGAAGCTGGACCGTCCCAAGGCTCCATTAATCCACTATGGTATTCAAAAAAAGCTTTAAAATTATCTTCCATTTCCTTGTCTTTTTCCCAAGCTCTAGGAACTAACATAGCCGAAGCTTCTAACAAAGTTCTACCACTTAACAAAAGTAATTCTAAGGCATTATCTAAGTTAGCTGAATCACTTCCAGTAGCTTTATTTATAGGGAATAATTTTGAAATTTCATCTCCAAAAATTTCATTATATAATTCTGGTTCTCTAGCTGACATCCAATTTACATTTCCCTTAATTGTATTAATCTCACCATTATGAGCTAAATATCTAAATGGCTGTGCCAAATCCCAAGAAGGAAAAGTATTTGTACTATATCTTTGATGGATAATTGCTACTGCTGTTTTAACTAAGGGGTCAATCAAATCAAGGTAGAAGGCTCTAACTTGTTCTGCTAACAAAAGCCCTTTATATACTATAGTTTTACTAGACATAGAAGGAATATATACATATTCTCTTTCTGTAATTTCTAATTCTCTTATGGCATTTTCTATTCTTTTTCTAATTATATATAATCTTGCTTCAAAATTTTTCTCATCTTTATTTTTTTCAATAAATAATTGCTTTATAATAGGCAAACTTCTACCTGCTTCTACCCCAACAGATTTATTCTCTACTGGGACATCACGCCAAGCAATAATATTTTGTTTTTCTTCCTCTATAATATTCTCAATAATAGTAATTACTTGCTTTCTTTCTTCCTCATTTTGTGGAAAAAAAATAGGTGCAACACCATATTCATGTTCTTTTAATTCTTTATTTAATTCTCTTCTAAAAAACTCATGAGGAATTTCCATTAATATTCCTGCACCATCTCCAGTACTAGGGTCTGCTCCTACTGCTCCTCTATGTTCTAATCTTTCAAGTACTTCCAATGCTTTTTGCACTATATTATGACTTTTCTCTCCCTTGATATGTGCAACCAGTCCAATTCCACAATTATCCTTTTCAAACTCAGGTCTATAAAGTCCCTGTTCTTTAGGTATTCCCATTCCCATAATCTTCCTCCTTCATCTACAATAATTCATAACTATTAATTATCAAATATATTATACACTATTTTTTATATTTATATCTATTATATACCTTCACTCAAATTATATCAAATATATTGATATTCTTTTTTTAATTTATTTAGTAAATTTTAAAAAGGATATTTTTTCTTTTTAAAAACAAAAAGATTTCTTTAAGAACAAAAAGATTTTTTAAAGAACATTTTTTTAAAAATAATATTATTAGAATCCTTCCTTGTAGAGTTTTTTTAATTCCATAAGCTAAGCAATCACATAAAAATTTGATACAAAGACCTAAAGAATAGAAAAATACACTAATAAAGGCTCTCCCTTTGGGAGAGCTGTCACGTAGTGACTGAGAGGGGCATTTTTACTTTTTTAACTTACTTTTATCTTTTCTTTGTTAGCTTATTGCAAAATCTCTAAGCTTTTATTTTATTGACAAATTTTATAGTTCCCAATATTTTAGATAAAATTTTACCACAGAGGCTCAGAGTACATAGAGTTAACACAGAGTTTTTATTAGTTTTAAAGGGTTTGCCAAGGTTAAACGCCCTACAAAATTTATTAACTCTTAACTATTAATTTACTAAATATCTGGGCACATTCAATGTGCCCCTACCTCTTTTTTAAATAATAATTGATATTAAAATCACTTTATTTAACATAATTTAAAAAATTCTCAATTCCTCACTACTAATTTCTAATTGCTTTTAATTGTCAATTCTTCCCATTCCTCATTCCTAACTACTCATTTCTAATTATTTATTTTTTTTCTTGACAAAACTTATCAAAAATCGTATTATATTCATATAGGTGAATATAAGCATATTTGAATATAAGGAGTTTTTTATGAATGTCGATGTTTTAAAAGCTATATCTGATGAAAGTAGACTTAGAATTTTAAATGTTTTAATGAGAGGTAAACTCTGTGTTTGCGAAATTGAAGAAGTATTGGAAATTAGCCAATCTAATGTTTCAAGACACTTAAACAAACTAAAAACAGCAAAGATTATAAAAATGACCAAAGAGGCACAGTGGTCTTATTATGAAATACACGAAGATTTTATTAGAAATCACCAGTATTTATATTTATACTTAAAACATTCTTTTGAACATGACAAAAGTCTTAAAAAAGATATGCATAATTTAGTAGATTTAAAAGCAAATGCAAAATGTGTTTCATTAAAAATAGAAAAATAACAATAAAACGGAGGAATTATTATGAAAAAAATCGAAATATTTGACCCAGCAATGTGTTGTTCAACAGGAGTTTGTGGACCATCTGTAGATACAGAGTTATTAAGAATTTCTACTGTTATAAATTCATTAAAACAAAATAACATTATAATTCATAGATTTGGTTTATCCAATGAAGCTATGGAATTTGTGAACAATAAAGTGATTAATGAATTATTAGAAAAAGAAGGTTCAGATGTACTGCCTGTTACTTTAGTAGACGGAGAAATAGTTACTAAAAAAAGATACCCTACTAACAAAGAGTTGGAAGAATGGTTAGAAGTAACAATATCAGAAAAAACTCCAGATAAAGAAAAGAAAGAGTGTTCTTGTAAGTCAGGGTGTTGTTAATATGAATATAAAGAATATAGAGAAATTTAACATAAACACTATTAATTTAAGCAAGTATATTTTCTTTACTGGAAAAGGTGGAGTTGGAAAAACTTCTACCGCTTGCTCTACTGCTATTTCCTTAGCTGATATAGGTAAAAAAGTACTTCTTATAAGTACTGACCCTGCTTCTAACTTGCAAGATGTTTTTAATAGAGAACTCAATGGAAAAGGTATAGAAATACCTGAAGCTCCAGGTTTAGTTGTAGCAAACCTTAATCCTGAAGAAGCTGCAGCAGAATATAGAGAATCTATTGTTGCACCATATAGGGGTAAACTTCCTGAAAGTGTAATTTTAAATATGGAAGAGCAATTATCAGGTTCTTGTACTGTTGAAATTGCTGCCTTTGACCAATTCTCAGAATTTATAAGTAATAAAGAAATAGAAGATAAATATGACCACATTGTTTTTGATACAGCACCTACAGGGCATACTTTGAGAATGTTACAATTACCTTCAGCTTGGACAAATTTTATAGATGAAAATACAACTGGAGCATCTTGTATGGGACAATTATCTGGCTTAGGTGAAAAAAGAGATATTTATAGAAAAGCAATGGAAAATTTAGCCGATAAGGATAAAACTACATTAATTTTAGTTACTAGACCTGATGAAAGTCCTTTGTTAGAAGCTGAACGTTCTAGCTTAGAATTAAGACAATTGGGAGTAAATAATCAAGTCTTAGTAATCAATGGAATTTTAAATGAAGCTACAGATGATGTTTCAAAAAAGATATTTGAAAGACAAGCTAAGTCATTAAATAATATTAAAGAAAACCTAAAGTCTTTAAAACATTACTCTATCCCTCTACGTTCATATGATGTTTTAGGTTTAGATAAATTAAGAAGTTTTTTAAAGGAAGATTCTTATGAAACTAAGGTAGAAGAAAAAATCGATTTAGATTTAAAAAACTTAAATGTTATAGTAGAAGATTTATACTCAAGTAATAAAAAAGTTATATTTACAATGGGTAAAGGTGGAGTTGGAAAAACAAGTATTGCTGCAAGTATTGCTCTTGCCTTAGCTCATAAAGGTCTAAAAGTACATTTAACGTCCACAGACCCAGCCAATCATCTAAGCCATATTTTTAATAAGGCTGAAAATGTTACTGTTAGCCAAATTGATGAAAAGGTAGAATTACAAAATTATACTGAAGAAGTTCTTAACAAGGCTAGAGAAACAATGTCTGAGGATGATTTAGATTATATTAAGGAAGATTTACGTTCTCCTTGTACACAAGAAATTGCATTATTTAGAGCCTTTGCAGAAATAGTTCATAAAGCTGAAAATGAAGTAGTTGTTATTGATACTGCTCCATCTGGACATACACTTTTACTTCTTGATTCAACACAAAGTCATCACAGGGAGTTAGAAAGAAGTAGCGGTGAAACTCCTATTTCAGTTGAGAATCTATTACCTAGATTGAGAGATGAAAAACAAACTGCTGTAATTATAGTTACTTTACCAGAGGCTACCCCTGTTTATGAAGCTTCTCGACTAAGAGATGATTTGCATAGAGCTGGAATAACTAATAAATGGTGGATTGTAAATCAATCTTTATTAAAAACTGAAACTAGTAGTCCAATTTTATTAGCAAGAGCCCACAGAGAAAAAGAATGGCTTATGAAAGTTAAAGAAATCAGTAAAGATAATTTTGTAGCCCTTCCTTGGTTAGAAAATCCATCTTTGGAAAATTTATTAAAATAAATAATATTTGTTAAAAGGATTCTCTTTATGAATCCTTTTTAATTCATCTCAAATATAAACACCTTATAAAACAAAACTTCTACCTTCTGCCCTCTATAATATATAGGACTAAACTTATATTTTTTAAGGTTATTTTCCACTTCCTTAGCAAAACCTAAACTTGTAAACTCTCTAAAGTTAGAACTTAATTCTATATTCTTAACCCTTCCATTAGTTCCAATTACAAAACTAGCTTCTACCTTTATACTTTCATCTATTTTCTGTCTTTTTGCCCTACTTGGATAATTGGCTTCTGGCATACGAATAATTTTGTAAACTAGTTCATCATTATCTCTTACCCTTATTTCACCATTGCTTATAGATAAAATATTTTCATCTTTATTTTCTAATTTTTCTTTTACATTTTGCTTTTCTTCTAAATTTTTATTTGAATTTTCTTTTACTGTCTTTACTAACTCTTGTAAAACGACTTCTTTTTCTATTGATTTTTCATCTATCAAATCTTTTTTTTCTATTTTTTCTAAACTTATTTTTTTTTCTAGGGACAAATCTTCTTTATTTATAAAAGAAGCTTCATTACTCAAACTATATTTTTCTTCCCTTATTAAACTTTCTATATTTTTTTCTGTTTCAAATTTTTTATTGTCTTCAACATGATTTTCTATCATTAATTCATTAAAATACTCTTTATTCTCTTTGTTTTCTTTATGATTTTCAAAAGGTATATGAAAAGAAGGAGTTTTTTCTTCTCCTTCTAAGCCCTCTTTATTATTAGTAGATATAGTTTTTTTTAAGTTTTCCATATTTTCACTATTTAATTCATTTTCTAAATCTTCATTCATTTTAGTTTTTATTGAATTTATACTTACTAAGCCTACCTTATATTTACTTTCACTTTTTTCATAAGCTCTCATTCTTAATTTTGAATTAAAGCTTAGAAGTAGCAAATGTAAAGTTAAAGATATTAACAAAGCTATATAATTTCTAATTTTATCCTTCTTCATAAAATCCCTATCTAAAATTCATATTTTATACCTAAATAATAGTTTCTTTCCTTTGCTGGGTAATAATTTGAACCATAAGTTACATATTCATTATATTTTTCATTAAATAAATTTTTTATTCCCGCATATACTTTTAAATCCCCATAAGTATAAGCTGTTCCAAAATTAAATACTGAATAACTTGAAACTTTCCCCATATTATTTGACCAATCAGAAATTGAATAAACAGATGATGTATAAGCATATTCACCTGTTAAAACTATATTATTTATATTATAGCTTGTTCTTAGTCTATATCTTTCTCTAGGAACCCAAGGAACTGTTTTTCCTTCATATTCTCCACCTTGAAATTCAGCTGATAAGTAAGTATAAGCTTGATTAATAGTGAAATTACCTAGAGAGGTAGAAGTTCCTATTTCAATTCCTTTTCTTAAAATATCATCACTATAATTTTCATTGCTATAAGAAGATGGGTTATAGAAAATCTCATTTTCTGTTTTGCTAGAGAATAAAGCTAAATCAAAATAAGTATTTACAGCATACTCTCTTAAACCTAATTCAATTACCTTTGAAGATTGTGGTGTTAATTTATTATTATATGTTTTCGAGAAAGAATCATAATATTCATCTGTTAAAGGGCTTCTATAATTTTCCTCATAAGACATATATACAGTACCTGTATTTGAGTATCTATAATTTAAACCTGTGGAAATTAAATTTTCACTATATTTTTTATTTTCTCCACCTTGATATTTTAATTCTACTTCTTCCTGTCTATATCCAAGATTAAAGGCTAGTTCATCACTTATTGAATAGGTATTATGAAGGAATACTCCCACTTGCTCTTTTTCTATTTTATTAGTTCCATTACTTTCTGACTGTCCTTGACTAAAGTCAATTCCTGTAATAAGCATATTTTTTTCTGTAATATATTTAATTTTAAAATTATTTACTAAATTTTCTGTTTCTTTTAATTCTTTATAAGAAAAATCTTTCCAAAGCACATCATTATACTTATCCCTATATGCAAGAATATTTTCAACTTGCCAAGTATCTCCCAAATACTCATATTTTAAAGTATAAGAATTTTGTCTAGTATAACTCTCCCCTTGTCCACTTAAAGAATCTTTTCTATTGTTATCTAATTGTGTCTTTATAAGTGAACCAGCGTATTCATAATCACCTTGATTGTAAGCATAATCAAAACTTAAAAAATTTCTTTCATTTAATTCATACTTAGCTCCTATATTAAAAGCCTCTTTTTCATATTCACTATGTTTTCTATATCCATCTTCCTCTGTCTTGGAAAAATTAGTATACAAACTTAATTTATTAAAGGTATTTCCATAGGAAAAGGCATAATTTTTATAGCCATAAGAAGCTGTTTCCACATTTATACTTCTAACTTCCTTGTTTGTGATAATATTTATTACTCCACCTACAGCCTTATCACCATATATTACACCACCAGAAGGAATAATTTCTATTCTTTCTATGGAATTAATATCTATAAGACTAAAATCCACCCCTGACATATCAATGGGATTTTGTGGAATTCCATTAATTAATATCAATACATTATTCTTGGCACTTTCTCCCTGTCCACGAAAATCCACTACTCCAGAATTAGTATATCCACTTCCTACAAAAATACTAGGAACAGTTTCCAAAACTTCTACCACATTTCTAGCATTGGAATTTTGTATATCTTCCCTCTCTAAGATATATACATTTTTAGCTAATTCCCTTACACTTGTTTCATACTTTGATACAGTAATATAGCTCTTTCCTAAATCAACCTTTGCTAATTCTTCATTAGCCATAGCCATATTTGCTAGTGCCACAAATAAAGCAATTTTTAATAATTTTCCTTTCATTTCTCAAATCCTCCCAAATATTTTTTGTGGGAGAGAAGTAAAAATACTTCCCACCGAAGTCCCTATTAGCTTTAGGCTAATATTAGTAAGTGTTCCGACTTTGACGGTAGCGGGGGCTGCCTATGATTTTCACATAAGTTTCCTTACTTAACAGCTGTTATTATATCACAAATTCACATATTTGGGAAGATAGTACTATTTTATTAGTTTTTATTTAATAAAAATCAAGTCCTTTGTAGTCTTATTTAAAATTTCTCCACAATCTTTTCTAACAACTACATCATCTTCTATTCTAACGCCACCAAAACCTTCTACATATATTCCAGGTTCTATGGTAATTACCATTCCCTCTTCTAATATTGTATCACTCTTACTATTAATTGTTGGTTGCTCATGTATGTAAACTCCTATTCCATGCCCTAAACCATGTCCAAAATTCTCTCCATAAGCATTTTCAGAGATATAATCTCTTGCTATTTTATCTAAATCACTTGCCTTCACTCCAGATTTTACTGCAGAACAAGCTCTTTTTTGTGCTTCTAACACTACATTATAAATTTCAAGATGTTTTTTACTTGGATTTTCGCCAAAATAAACAGTTCTTGTCATATCTGATACATAACCCTTATAATATACACCAAAATCAAATTTAATAAAGCCTTCTTTTTCTATGGATTTTTCACTTGCCACTCCATGAGGCATTGCAGAACGATAGTTAGAAGCTACTATTGTTTCAAAAGATGGACCTTCTCCCCCTTGTTGCTTCATAAAAAATTCCATTTCATTGGCCAAATCTTTTTCTTTTACCCCTTCTTTTATTTTACCAAGAATAAAATCAAAAGTTTTATCTCCTATTTCTACAGCTTTTCTTATAAGGTCTATTTCCTCTTCTGTTTTTATCATTCTTTCCTTTACCAAAGTATCTTTTAAATTAACAAATTCTATATCTCCAAATTTTTCCTTATATAAATTAAACTTAGATACAGTCAAGCTCTGGTCTTCAATCCCTAATTTCTTTATTTTACTATTTTTTATATATTCTCCTAATAAATCTACTGCATCTCTTTCTACTTCTACTATTGTAAAATTATTAGGTTCTACTTCTAACTTTGCTTGCTCCTTATATCTAAAATCTGTAAAGAAAAATCTCTTATCCTTAAATGCCAAGGCTATTCCTGTTGTACCTGTAAAACCAGTAAAATACCTCATGCTATATTCATCAGATATAAGTACTGCATCTATATTCATTTTTTCTAAGTATTTTTTAATTTTCATTTTTATCCCCCTGTATTCTTTATTTTTTAGCTCGTTGTAAATTTCCTAATCCTTTATTTTATTGATAAATAATATTAAAAAGATTATTAAAAATTCGTGTAATTTGCTAGCTACGGCATAAATTCAACTAAAGAGCTAAAGCTCTAAGTTTCATTAGTTACCACATAAATTCAACTACAGAACTAAAGTTCTAAGTTTCATTTAAATTCGGTGCAAAGCCTTTTAAAACCTTTTGCAACGAATTACTCGAATTTTGCGAATACATTCTAAAATCACTTTTTTTATTTATGATTATATACAAATTATTGTGTGGTTTTTCAACTAGCTATCTTAATTTTTCTATCTCAGCTAAAATTGTAGCATATCCAAATTTATTTTTCTATCTTAATTTTAAAAAGAAAAAAGGACTTTGCCATATAATTTCTTATATAAACAAAACCCTTTTTTTATTTCATACAATCTAGTAACTAATTTTTTTTATGTTTAAAACTCTTAAATTTATAATTCTTAATTACTACCTTTGTGTATCTCTATTTTCTCTTTTCTTTGTGATTAAACATGAAAAACACCTAAGTAGTTATTTTAATTTATGCTACTTTTTCTGACACTTTTTCTTTTCCATAGAACATACCTTTTAGAATAAGAGCCAATGCACCATCTCCAGTTACATTACAAGCAGTTCCAAAGCTATCTTGAATAGCAAATATTGCAATCAATAAAGCTACTCCATCAGTATCAAAACCTAGTACACTTACAACTATTGCTAAAGAAGCCATTACTGTTCCACCTGGAACTCCTGGTGCTCCAACTGCAAATATACCAAATAATAAAGTAAATATTAAAATTGTTCCAAAAGTTGGCATTTGACCATATAATATTTGAGCTATTGCCATACAAAATAAAGTTTCTGTTAAAACTGAACCACATAAGTGAGTTGTAGCTCCTAATGGAATTGCAAAGTTTGTTACTTCATCTGGTAAAGCTTTTGATTCTTTTGCAGCCTTTATAGCTACTGGTAAAGTTGCCGCACTTGACATAGTTCCCATAGCAGTCATATAAACAGGTATATAATGTTTTATCAAAAGAAATGGATTTGTTTTTGATACTAAAGCACCTATTGTAAATAAGAAAGTCAACCATATAAAATGCCCTACTAAAGCTATTAATATTAATTTACCAAATACTGGCAATTGTTTTGTGATTGTCCCTGTATAAGCTAGTCCTGTAAAAGTTGTAGCTATAAAGAATGGTAATATAGGAACTATTACTTTATTAATTACAGCTAATATCATTGATTGAGCTTCATATAATAAAGCTTCTACCTTTGTAGAATTTGTCCAAATTACAGAAAGTCCAACTAGAATTGCTAGTGCTAATGCTGACATTACTGGCATTACTGGCGGTATTGCCAAAGTAAATACTACTTCTGGTAATTTTTTAAGAACACTACTTTCACTAGCAATATTCAAATAAGGAATTATTGTATATCCCATAAAAGCTGCAAATAATGATGCTCCTACAGCTGATGAATAAGATAACCCTAAATAAGCTCCTAACATTTTACTAGCATTTTGTTTTAACCCAGTAATAGCAGGTGTTACAAATCCAAAAATAACTAATGGTACTGCAAAGAATATAACTGAACCTAGTAAAGTTTTTATCGTATTGATAATTGACATTACTTGCTCATTGGCAATTAAACCGATACCAAAACCAACTAAAATTCCAAGTGTTAACTTGAAAATCAAACCAAACTTTTTCTTTTTCATACTTTTTTCACTATAAAGTCTCTACTTTATAGCAAATACCTCCCTCATATATTCATATTTTAAGAAGCAAACTTATATTAGCACTTTGTGTACAAATAATCAAGCAAAATACTGTAAATTGTACAGTGTTGTACAACAGAAAATATTTTTTTTAAAATTATTATATTAATAATACAATAATTTCATTTTAAAAGTTTTCCTATCGTTTTAATGTAGTAAGTCTATCATTTTTTATCTTTATAGTCAAGAATTTGTTTTTATTTTGTAACTACTTAGCCATCAATAAAATTTTAACACAAAGCCACAAAGAAGAAAAATAGAATTGACAATCAAAATATTTTTCGCTCTGATATGAACATGTAAATATAAACTTGTTAATTCAAAGGGTTTTCCCACAGCAAACACCATACAAAAATTATTAATTCTTAACTATATGACTATTAATGGCTTTCTTTGTGTACCTCTTTTTCTCTTTTCTTTGTGATTAAATATGAAAATACTTGATTAGTTACAATAAAATAAGCCTTGATTTACTTGAATAATTTCAAAGTTTTTCTAAAGCTTAATTATAAATTTTGAGAAAACTAAAAAATAGTAAAGTATTGAAAAAAAATCTAGTTCATGTTAAAATATTTTCAAGTATTTAAATTTTATTTAGGAGGTATTTTTGTGGCTGGACATAGTAAGTGGGCTAATATTCAACATAGAAAAGGTAGACAAGATAAATTAAGAGGAAAATTATTTACAAGAATTTCCAAAGAAATTTCTATTTCTGCAAGAGAAGCAGGTGGTAATCCTGAATTTAATCCTAGACTTAGATTAGCTTTAGATAAAGCAAAATCTGCTAATATGCCAAAAGATAATATTGACAGAGCTGTTAAAAAGGGAACTGGCGAGTTAGAAGGCGTAGATTATGTTGAAATAACATATGAAGGATATGGACCTTCTGGAGTTGCATTTGTGGTAGAAGTTGTAACAGATAATAAAAATAGGTCTGCATCAAGTGTTAGGTCTAATTTTGCAAAAAATGGTGGCAACTTAGGTTCTGATGGAGCTGTTTCATGGATGTTCCACAAAAAAGGTATGTTAGTTTTTTTAAATACTGGACTTAATTTAGACGATTTTATGCTAATAGCCCTTGAAGCTGGAGCAGAAGACATTCAAGAGGAAGAAGAAAATTTTGTTATATATACTGATTTTAGTGACTTTAACACAGTAAAAGAAAATATTGAAAAAGAAGGATATAATCCTACAAATGCTGAAATTACTATGATTCCTGAAAATATGGTAGAAGTAAATAATGAAGAGACTGCTAAACAAATTATGAAATTATATGATTCTTTAGAAGATAATGAAGATGTACAAAATATTTACGCTAATTTTGAAATTTCTGAAGAATTAATGGATAAAATTAGTAGTTAGCAAAAATATAAAGTCAACAAAATCAAACTTTCAATTTTATTTTATCAAAAAAGCTAATAATTATTGAAAAAACCTGTTGACTTTAATCATTTTTTATGATATTATTAATCTCGCCTGGTAAGAAATGAAAGGTCGCATAGCTCAGTTGGGAGAGCACCTGCCTTACAAGCAGGGGGTCACAGGTTCAAGTCCTGTTGCGACCACCATAAAAATGGGGGTGTAGCTCAGTTGGTTAGAGCGCCTGCCTGTCACG
>Ga0194136_1000388_pt1 | contig 23079 bp, 21 predicted proteins | sample TARM_MetaG_T3A_1_FD_134023 | JGI IMG/M metagenome (GOLD analysis project Ga0194136, IMG submission 134023) | Freshwater microbial communities from Pennsylvania, USA, analyzing microbe dynamics in response to fracking - TARM_MetaG_T3A_14 (version 2) | ecosystem: Environmental > Aquatic >...
ACATACGACATGGGCTCGTTGCCACTGTAGGCAAAGAACACGGTCAGGGCCTTTGATTCCGCCATGCCGTAACTCACACCGTGCCCCAAGGCGGGGCTGGCGTTAATGACCATCAGGGCAATGGCAAACAACAATCTGCGCATGGCTAATGCGCCGCCCCGCGCACGGGGAATACCAGCGTGGCACGCATGACGTGCTGCTCGTAGTTGCCGCCTTTTTCATCCACGGCATACTGCACGCGCACCATCCACAGGCCCGGAGCGGATATGGGGAGGGCGGCTTCGCCTTCGCCATAGGGTTCGGTAAAGCAGGCATAGGTGTTGGGCAGGTCAGTGAAGCCGTCATAGGTTGCGGTTACGGCCTCCGGAGAAACGGGCTTGCCCTTGTGGAGAATGCGCACCTTGAGAATATCGCCCGGCTTCAGGGCAAGCGGGTTATTGAGCGGCACAATCTCAAGATCGTCGCCCACCACGGTGTTCCAGCCATCGGTCTTGCCGTCCACGGCCAGCAGGGTCTTGCTGAATTTCTCGTATTTGCGGGACCATATCACCCCCGGCAGCGATGCACGGTCACCCTTGAGAATGCCCTTGGGCGTTTTGCTCCATATTTCGCCGAGCCGGTGCCCGCGAATGACGGCTGCACCGCCTCCCTTCAGGGTAACAACGCCCGTGTAGGCCTTGAAGGCTTCGTCGGCCTTCAGGGGCACCTGCTTGCCAAGGTAGCTGGCCTGCACGCTGGCGGCATCTTCCAACTCTTCACTTTTCATGAACACATGTGATGCCCCAAGGCTTATGGGCAGTTCCTGTCCGGCTGTGTAGGTGTTCCAGTATTGGGGAACAACAAGAAATTCATGTGCATAGGCGGGAAGTGCCGAGGCGAGAAGCAGAGCAAGTCCGAGCATGGTAATGGGAAAACGTTTCATCGCATCCTCCTGTGAGTTTTTGTAAGGCGACAAGTAGCACAAAATAGCAAAAGGTGTCACGCATTGTTGTTCAATTAAAGTTTTGTGAATCAGGCGGGTTATCTTTTAGTGAAAAAATATATTGATTTTGATTTTCATTTTCACTACCAATGGCCCCATGACGCTAGGGGAGGGACTGAACACACTCATGTACCAGAAAGAAGAAGAATGCATTGAACGGGCGGAGGAGTTTCTGGCCTCCGTGCTGACCGGCACGGAAGCGGAGGCCCCCTTCGGTGAGCTGCTGGACGTGGCCCGCAAGCTGCTGCGGCAATCACGCAGGCTCGTCACCATGGGCGACCGCATGCAGGCCCAGCTAAGCACGCTCAATGATGAGCTGACCCATATGGCCCGCACCGATGCCCTGACCGGACTGGATAACCGCAGATATTTCATGGATCAGGCGCGTCGCGAATTTTCCCGTTCCCGCAGGACAGGCATGCCCCTGACCCTTCTGCTGATCGATGCGGATCATTTCAAATCCGTAAACGACACCTGGGGCCACGATGTGGGTGACAAGGTTCTGCAGGAAATAGCGGATGTGCTGCGTACATCCGTACGCGCCCACGACGTTGCCGCCCGTTTCGGAGGCGAAGAGTTCGTGGTGCTTCTGCCGGAAACGGACTGCCGCGAGGCAGCCATCATCTCCGAACGGGTGCGTGCCGCCGCGGAAAACCGCCTGCTCAGGGTTGATGATTTCGCGGTGCAGGTTACGCTGTCCGTGGGGTGCACCACCGTCAGCCCATGTGAACGCAGCATGGATGTCGATGCTCTGCTCAAGCGGGCAGATGTTGCCCTGTACGCCGCCAAGAAGAACGGCCGCAACAGGGTAGAGCGTTACCCCGGTCCGGCCTGCACGCCCATCTGCTCTTCCGCCGCCAGCGGCCATCCCACTCAATAGGTGCCTCATGCGAATCAGAAAACAAGAAGCTCCGCAGCGGGTGTGCTCGCTGCGCAAGGGCTGCCATGGTTCAGGCCTGCTCTCCGGCGTGCGCACGGTGAGCAAGATGCGCTGCATTCTCGTGCTGTGCCTCATCGTATGCCCCCTTGCCCTGCTCATTGCCATGGAAGGGCAGGCGCATACCGAGATGATCAATATTCTCGCAGGGTGGATAGCCCTCGGGTTCATCATGCTCATGCCGCTCTCTCACTGGTTTTCCGACCTGCTGGTGCTGCGTAACGTGCGGGAACTGAACGCCCTGTGCGAGCAGATGAAAACCGGCAACCTCACACCCTTTGCCGAGCCGCCCACCGAGCCGGAAGGGGGCGATGCGCTGCAGGCCTTGCGCTACAACATGTTCTGGATAGGGCACATCATAGACAGCCGTCAGCGAGCCCTGAACGGTGCCATGCGCAATCTGCACGCCGCGCAGGAGCAGCTTGTGCAGTCCATCGAATACGCAGGGCTCATCCAGAATGCCTTTCTGCCTTCCAAGCAGACCCTGCATGAACTGTTTGCCGATCATTTTCTCATCTGGGACCAGCGTGATGCCGTGGGCGGTGATGCCTACTGGGTAAAGCGCACGGAGCGGGGATTTTTTCTGGCCGTGGTGGATTGCACGGGGCACGGCGTACCCGGCGCGTTCATGACGCTCATTGTGCATTCGCTGTTCGAGCGGCTTGAGGTGAACGCCATGCAGGGCGACCCCGCCGCCGTGATCGGTGCCATGAACAGGTCCATCCGTCAGGCGCTGGCGCAGGACCGCGAGAACCCTCTTTCAGACGACGGCATGGACTGCGCCGTGGTCTATGTGGATGTTGCTGACGGCATGCTGCACTTTGCCGGTGCGCGCAGCTCGCTCTATGTGCGGTCCGTGCAGGGCGAGGTGCTGGAAATAAAGGGAGATCGCTGCGGGGCAGGCTATGTGCGCACGCCCGAAGATCATGTCTTTTCCAGCCAGTCGCTGCGCATTGCGCCCGGCATGCGGTTTTATTGCCTTTCCGACGGGCTTGTCGATCAGGTGGGCGGTGTGAAGCACCTGCCTTTCGGCAAGAGCCGTTTCAAAGATTTTGTCAGCCGATGCGGCGAACTGCCTTTTGACCGGCAGAAGGTTCTGCTGGAAGAGCAGTTCAAGGAATACATGGGGCGTGAGGCGCGTCGGGACGACGTGACCGTGCTCGGTTTTATGATGCATACAAGGTAGTGAAATGAATATGAACATGCTTTCCTATCATGAAACCATGAGCCGCGAGGGGGTGGTGCTGTATTACAATGGCCCCATTTCGCAGAGCGTGGTGGAAGGTGTCGGCGACATGATGCGCCGCAAGATGGTGCTTGAGGATAACGGCATGCAGCTGGCCCAGAAGGTGTTTTCCGTTCTGGTGGAACAGATGCAGAATGTCATCTGCTACGCGCAGGATATCTGTACCCCCGCAGTGTGCATGGGTACCGGCCAGATCATGGTCGGCCGCAACGGCGAGGAATTCTATGTGGCGTGCGGCAATCCCGTCAGCCGCAACCGCGAGGCCCGCATCCGCGAGCGCATAGACATTGTGAACGGCATGTCGCGCGAAGAACTCAAGGCCTACTACAAGGAACAGCGTCGCAAGGGACCGGACGAGGATTCCTGCGGGGCCGGATTGGGGTTCATTGAAATGGCCCGCAAGGCCAGCCGTCCGCTGCAATACCGTTTTGATCCCATAGACGACGAGACATCCTTCTTTGCCGTGAAGGTGCATGTATAGGAAGAGAGGCATACATGAGTTCCCTGAGACACTTCATCGTGGAGCCGACCAAGTCGTCTCCCGCCATAGATTTCAACCCGGAGACGCACAGCATGAGCCTGCGCGGGGAATCGTATCCCGAAAACTGCGCACGCTTTTATGAGCCTGTGTTCGACTGGTTGCGTGATTACCTTGCCGCCTCGCAATCCGAGCCCATGGTACTGGATATGGAGATCATCTATTTCAACAGCTCCAGCTCCAAGGCGTTCATGGACCTTTTTGATCTTCTGGACGGCGCGGCGCAGGCGGGCAAGCCCGTGAGTGTGCGCTGGCGCTATCATGAGGAAAATGAAACGGCCCTCGAATGCGGCGAGGAATTTCAAGAAGATGTGCAGCACATGGCCTTTGAGCTGGTGCCGGTGGCTGCCTGATCCATACCCGTTCCGCAGACTCTGCCGGCATATGCGGCAGGGACGATTGCATTGCGCGGGACTCTCCCGCGTTTGACAGGTCCGGCCCCGGGAATTCGGGGTGCGGGCCTGCCGTCGTGTCCGGCCGTTACGTGACCTGTTACATGGCCTGCTACATAGGTCTGTCATGTGATCTGTCAGGTTACCTGTCAGGTAGCCTGTTCTGTCGACAGATCCTGTAATCTGATCTGCGAACCGGTCCTTGCGGGATGACTGGCACCCCTAGTCCCGTGTCTTGTCCGATCCCTTGTCAGACCTTCTCGGATCTTTACCGGACGTTCGTTGAAGCTGGCCCTCTTGACCAGACCTGCTGCTCGCGGCACTGTGCTTCTGGTGCGGTGCATGGTGGCACCGCGGGTATGATTCCCCCGATAATCGCGATAACCCCAGACAGACAAGGCGACAGAACATGACTCGTATTCCTGAAAAGCTCTATGGCATCATCGGGCATCCGCTCGGTCATACCATGAGCCCCGCCCTGCATAACTGGGGGTTTGAACGGTGTGGCATTGCGGCCGCATATATGGCGTTTCCCACCCCGCCTGAAAAGCTGGCGGACTTTGTTGCGGCCTTCCGCACCCTGCCTCTTTCCGGTGCCAGCGTGACCATTCCGCACAAGGAAACGATCATGCCCATGCTGGACGGCATTACCCCGCTGGCGCAGGCCGTGGGCGCCGTGAACACCCTCTATTGGGACAACGGCAGGCTGATGGGTGATAATACGGACATCACCGGTTTTCTCACCCCCCTGCGGCAGCATGCGGGCAGCATAGACAGTGCGCTTGTGCTGGGCGCGGGCGGTGCGGCCAAGGCTGTGCTTGCCGGACTGCGCGAGCTGGGCGTGGCGAACGTGACCATAACCAACCGTTCGCCGGAACGGGCGGCTGCGGTGGCACAGCCCTTCGGCGCGGCTGTGGTGCCATGGGATGACCGCACGAAGGTGCAGGCCGGTCTGGTAATCAATTCCACCCCGCTGGGCATGAGCGGCGATAATGCAGACCGCACCCCGTATCCCGCAGATGCCTTTGCAGGACGCAGAGGCATTGCCTATGATCTTGTGTACAACCCGCTGCGTACCCGTTTTCTTGCAGAAGCAGACGCCGCAGGCTGGCAGACGCTGGATGGTCTGCATATGTTTGCCGCGCAGGGCAGAGAGCAGTTTCGCATCTGGACCGGTGCAGAATTGCCTCTCGAAGAAGTGCGCGACTGCATACGAAAAATACTGTCGCTGTAACGCAGCCAAGAGAAGCATCTGTATCCCCGTCCGGATATTGTATTCGGATGGGGGTTTTATTTTGTAATCTTGTGTAGTAAAGGCAGCGGCAAAACACATTGCAAGGGGCAATTATGGAATTGCAGGAAAACGACGTATTGTATGCGGGGGGCGCATCAAATGGTCAGGGCACGCCGCAGGCTGCGCCCGTGCAAGGTGGGGGATTCACCTTTAGCGGCGAAGGCAGAGACGGCTTTCGTCAATTTGTGGCATTCAAGGGCAGCGGTTGGGAGCTGTTCAAGATCTGCATTGTGAACTTTCTGCTCACAATCATTACGCTCGGCATATATCACTTCTGGGCCAAGGTGCGGGTCCGCAAATATCTGTGGTCGCACACGGTGGTGGAAGGGGAACCGCTGGAATATACCGGCACCGGCAAGGAACTGTTTTTCGGCTTCCTTATCGTTGCAGGGGTGTTCATTCTGTACATGGTGCTGCAGATGGTTCTTGAGCGCATCCACCCCGGTCTTTCCGTTCTGGCGGCGCTTCTGCTTTTGCCTTTCTGGTTTTTTGCCACCTACAGGGCTGTGCGCTACCGCCTGACCCGTACCCGCTGGCGCGGTATCCGCTTCAACCTTTCCGGCAGCGCATGGAAGTACATGTTCCTCGCGCTGGGGCAGAGCCTGCTGAACCTGATTACCCTGTCGCTGTGGTACCCCAAGTCGTGCGCGGTGCTGCGCAAGCGCATCATCGGCAACATCTGGTACGGCAACCGCAACTTCACCTTCTCCGGTAAGGCGGCTCCGCTCTATGTGTCTTATCTGGTGGCGGTGCTCGGCATAATCGGGTTTGGTGTTGCCGGTTTCATGCTGGCAGACCTGCCCACGGCCTTCCTGCAGATGAACTCCAATCCCGGACCGGAAGGATTCAAGTCCCTCGCCATCGCCATGGGTACGTTCTACGGCATGCTGATTCTGGGAGTTCTGGTGTCCCAGTGGTTCATGTGCGTGCTCATCCGGTGGGAAGTGGGCAATACCGGCTTTCCGGGTGTGCGGTTCCGCAGCTCTCTGACCTTCGGCAGATACTTCTGGGTGCAGGTGAGCAACCTGTTTCTGGTGTTGCTGACGCTGGGCATCGGGACGCCCTGGGCAGCGGTGCGCAGCCTCAAGCTGTATCTGAACACGCTTGATACGGAAGGGAGCCTTGATTACGCCCATCTTGCACAGGATGCGCAGGAAGCACCAAAGTTCGGCGAAGGGTTCCTCGAAGCGTTTGACGTGGACCTTGCCGTATAGGGGGGAGCATGACGCAGCCTGACCCTTCTTCCCGGCCTCATATTCCGGCGGCTTCCCCTGAATCACCTGAACAGGGGAAGCCTGCCGGCTTTCGCTATTATGACGGGCATTCCGCCCAGCCGCATGCGGTGGATATTCGTCCGGCAGGGAGCTATCTGCAGATAGTTTCCCCGGCAGGGGCATCCATGGCCTCGTGGAGTCTGGACAGCATAGTGCTGCCGGATTTCATGAATCTGCCCTACAGCCTTATTCATCTGCAAAAAGGCGGGCAGGATACGGGCGAGCGCCTGACCGTCATGGACGGAGCTGCACACGACAGGCTTGCTCCACTGCTGCTCGGCGTGCGCACCAATGCCCGGCGGACCAGCCTGAACAAGTGGCTGCGTGTCTGCGCTGCGGTGTGGCTGCTCGGGTTGCTGCTGTGGTGGGGATTTCCCTATGCCACGGACGCGGTGGTGTCGTTGGTGCCCGTGGATGCGGAGATTGCGCTTGGTGAAGATGTGCGCGATCAGGTGGGGGCGATGCTTGCCCGCAAGAACGCGGGCAAGGTGCTGCACTGCGGAAATCCTGCCGGCATGGCTGCGCTGGATGCCTTGACGGAGCGGCTCTCTCTCGTGGATGAGTCGCCGTATCCCATGTCCGTGAGCGTGATCAATTCAGGCATCGTGAATGCCTTTGCGGCCCCCGGCGGAGCCATTCTCGTTACCTCCGGTCTGCTTGAGGAAACGGAGTCTCCCGAGGAACTGGCAGGCATTCTGGCGCATGAAATGGGGCATGTGCGCGAGCGTCACGGCCTTCGCAGCATGGCGGGCGTGTACGGCCTGCAGGTGCTTGGTCTGCTTTTCTCAGGCAACAGCAAGGGCGTGTTCGGTGATACGGCGCAGGGGCTGGCCCTGTATATGACCACCTCGTCGTGGAGCCGCGATTTTGAGCGGGCTGCTGATGCCCACGCCTTCACGCTGCTCCGCAAGGCTGGATTGAATACGCAGGGGCTGTCCACTTTCTTTGAACGGCTGGAAAAGGACGCGGAGAAAGACAAGAACCTCTTCCCTGCGCTCGCCATGCTCAGCTCGCATCCGGCAACGGCTGCACGCATCGCCATGCTGCGCGAGATGGAGCAGGCGGCCGGTAAGCCTGAATATGCCCTTGTTTCCGTCATGTCCGCAGAGGACTGGAAGGCCGTGCAGAATATCTGCCAATAGCACCGGCCGGATTCCCAGCTGTTTTCTCAGTCGTTACGACTTCACATGTTTCAGCGCCTCACGCCTCGTCAGGGGGCTGAGGCGCTTTTCGTTGCGCCGCACATAGTCCGTAACCGCGGCGGGGTTTGTCTTGGCATATTCCCGCAAGGCCCAGCCTATGCCCTTGCGCAGGAAGAATTCTCCGGCCATGGGCGAAGGCGGCAGGCTGGGGTCTATACACGCCTGCATGAAGGCAAAATCCGTGGCCTGCTTGAACCTGAGCTGGCAGAGAATGGCCGTGCGCCGCTTCCACATGTTGTCGCAGGCAGCCCATTGCAGCAGCAACGGGCGCATGGTGTCCGCATCGTGGGTGAGCAGGGGGCCGAAGCTGTTTGTCATCTCATCCACATAGTCCCACCACGCTCCGGTAACGACCAGTTCTTCCAGCAGTGCCAGCAGCCGGTCATCAGCCTTGTGCAGATACCCTGCGTGCTTTTTGTGATGCAGCAGGGTCAGGGCGCAGTAGCGTTCTTCCCTGTACGTCGCGTTGCGCCACAGGTGGGCCACGGTGTCCAGCAGGCCGTCGAAATCCAGCGGCAGCCGTGCGGCATAGAGCGGTTTGCATGCCTGCACACGCAGGGGTTTTGTGCAGCCCAGAAAAGGCATTTCGGATTTCATGTACGCCTGCATGGGCGCGGCATTTTCCTCTACGGCCACAGCCCGCAGGTTCTCCCGCAGGCCGGTGACAAGGTGCATATCTGCATTCGGTGTGTTCATGAGCTGCCTGTATGGTCCTGTAGACAAGGGCGGTGCTAGTGCTGCGGGTTGCGCATGATCCAGGGCCACATGGTTTCCAGATGCTTTCGCACGTGGTCTGCAAAGGCCAGCAGCAGGGTGGACTTGTATTTCTGGCGGTGGGTGACGGAATAGAAGCGGCGCTTGAACTCAACGCCTTCCACCTGCACGGGAAAGAGTTCCGCGTTGGCCAGTTCGCGCTGCACGCAGAAGGGGGACATGCAGCTCAGGGTGTCCGGGTTCTTGAGCACCATCTTGATGGATTCTATGTGCTCAAGCTCCAGAAACAGGTTCAGTCGTTTCTTGGCGGGGCCAAGATACTCCCACATGGTCTGGCGTGTGCCTGAGCCGGATTCGCGCAGCACCCACTTCATGTCCAGCAGTTCTTCCAGCGAATATTCGCGCGCCGAAGCGAAATCCTTGTCGGATGAAACCACCACGAGTTCTTCCGTGCACAGTTCGCGGAATTCCGCCACGCGGCATTCGTAGTCGCCTTCGATGAAGCCGAGGGCCACGCTGCCGCTTTCTATGCCCGCAATAACGTCTGCCGAGTTGCGGCTGAGCATTTCCACCTGTACTTCGGGATACAGGCAGCGGAAGTCGAAGAGCACCTGCGGCATGATGTAGTCCGCAATGGTGGAGCTTGCGGCAACGGTCAGCACGCCCGCCATGCGGTTCAGGCGGAACATGGTTTCCACTTCCTGCAACTGTTCAAGTGCGGGGCGGATGCGGTTGAGCAGCAGCCTGCCGCTCTCGTTGGGCACAAGGCGGTTGCTTATGCGGTCGAAGAGCTGTTCGCCCACGGAGTCTTCCAGCGACTTGATGGCCATGGAGACGGCGGACTGGGTGATAAAGTGCTCTTCGGCCACTTTTCCGATGTGCGGATTGCGCATGAGCGAGACAAAAAGCTCGAGTTGACGTACTGTGATGTTCACTGTCGACCTCTTCAAAATTTTTGATCGACTTTTTAAATATTATAAATTTGCTTTCCAGGCTAGTCCGGATACGATGACTTCACCATCACAACGGGAAACAAGTATGCCCATTACTGCCATTTTAGGTATACATATTCCGACTAGTTGGTTTTGCGCTTCTTCCTCCTTTTTCCCCTAGAGGCCCTGCATGCCCACACCCGCAGGGCCTCACTTTTTGGCGAGTGACTAACGCCGAAAACTCCTTTGCATCAGTGCGTGCCGTACGCACAAATAAACCCGCCCGAAAGCTTGCTTCCGGGCGGGTTTGCCTTTGGGGGGAGAGGGATTATCAGGCTTTGAGCGAGCCGCGGAATTCCTCAAGGTCGGTGATGTTCATCTTCTGCAGCAGCTGTTCAAACTCCTGCACAAGGCGGAAGCTGAAATCGGGCCGCAGGAAGTTGGCGGTACCCACCTGCACGGCGTGCGCGCCCACCAGCATGAATTCCAGCACATCTTCAGCCGAGGCAATGCCGCCGATGCCGATGACGGGAATGTTCACGGCGCGGGAAACCTGCCATACGCAGCGCAATGCCACGGGCTTGATGGCTGGGCCGGAAAGGCCGCCGATCACGTTGGCCAGCAGGGGCTTGCGGGTGCGTATGTCCACGCCCATGCCGGAAAGGGTGTTGATGCAGGAGAGCATGTCCGCGCCTGCGTCTTCCACGGCCTTGGCAATGGTGGTGATGTCCGTGACGTTGGGGCTCAGCTTGATGATGACGGGCTTGTCGCCTGCCATGCGCTTTACAGCCTCGGTCACGCGGGCAGCCTGCCTGGCGTCCTGACCGAACAGGATGCCGCCTTCCTTCACGTTGGGGCAGGAAATGTTTACTTCAATGGCGGCAATGCCCTGCTCACGCGCCAGCACGCCGGTAAGCTCGGCAAATTCGCCGGGATCACAGGCATAAATGTTGGCAATGACGGGCAGTTCACGCCACGGCAGCTTGGGCAGCTTTTCCGTGATGAAGGATTCGACTCCGGAATTCTGCAGGCCCACGGCATTGAGCATGCCGCAAGGCGTTTCAGCAATGCGGGGCATGGGGTTTCCGGCGCGCGGTGCGAGCGAAAGCCCCTTGACCACAATGCCGCCGAGGGTAGTCAGGTCGCCATAGGGCGCAAATTCCACACCGTAGCCGAAGGTGCCGGAAGCGGTGAGAATGGGGTTCTTGAAGCTGAAATCCGGCAGACCGGGAAGATTCAGACGCATATCCATGTACATTGCTCCCTAGTCTTCGGAAAGGTTGACCTGGTGCGCCCAGAATACGGGGCCGTGGTTGCACACCTGCGCCCTGCCAGCGGCAACACCGTTGACCTGCATGTCGTCGGAAACCTTGGTGACGCAGCCGAGGCAGGCGCCTACGCCGCAGGCCATGCGGGTTTCCAGCGAAAGCTGACAACGGGCATTGTGCTTCTGGCTGAGCTGCTGCACAGTGCGCAGGAAAGGCGTGGGGCCGCAGGCCAGCACAAGGCCGTTTTGCCCTGCAAATTCTTCGATGCGCTTGTCCATGCAGTCGATGAAGGCGGCGAGGTCTTCGGGCTTCTGCTCATGATGTGCATCGCCCATGATCTTTTCGTTGATGGACTCGTAGGGGTAGCAGTTCAGCGGCATTCTGTGGCCGAACTCCATGTGCAGGTTCCACGGTCTGGGGTGGGTGTGCACGTAGCCTACGAAGGGGGCAATGCCTATGCCGCCTGCGAGCAGCAGGGTGGGGGTATCGGGTTCCATCTCGAAGCTGTTGCCGAGGGGACCCCATACGAGCACCTCATCACCGCTCTTGAGGCTGGCCATTCTGCGGGTACCGCGGCCGACAGCCTGAAAAAAGAGGACAAGGTCGCGGTTGCTGACGCGGCAGATGGAAAAGGGACGGGCCCAGAGCATGTCCAGTGCCCAGCCGCTGGGGCGGACCATGACAAACTGGCCGGGCTGCCAGCTCTTCCATGTGGGGCGTTCGAGTCTGAGGGCGAAAAAGAGGTGTTCGCCCGCAATCTGCCCGAAGGGGACGTTGTCCAGCACCTTCAGGGTAGTACATTGTTCGTTGGTCATGAGTGTTACCTTGGGATATCGGGATGCGCTCGGATGGCTTGCGCGTATGCGCATAACAATGAGCCGCAGTTGTGATCTGGCGTAGGCACAGGCCCGCAGTTGAACGTTTTTCGGATACGAAATGAAGAGGCTGCGGGGAGCAATGTCGCCAGCCATGACATAGTCCGACATTCTTCCGGTGGCAAGACTTCATTTTAGTGTTACCATATTGCAGTTGCCAGCGAGCCCATCTATGGTTATGTGCATTGCCCGCCATATGAAATGGTATTAGCTCCGGAGACCGATTTCCTTTATTTTTCTCTCGCTTCTCCAGCAACGGGCCCGGATACCGCGGCAGGCGGCAAATTTCACACGGCGAAAGGGCGAATCCCGCCCGCGTCAAAGAGGTCATATGCATAAATTTCCTGAAATTCTGGCACCCGCAGGGGATGCCAAGGCTTGCCTGTCCGCACTGGCTGCGGGTGCCGATGCGGTATATCTCGGGCTCAAGCATTTTTCCGCCCGCGCACAGGCGGGCAACTTCGCCACGGGCGAGCTCTCGCGCATTGTGGAGCTTGCACACAAGGAAGACCGCCGTATCTATGTGGCGCTGAACAGCCTGCTCAAGCCGGGCGATCCTGACGCTGCAGGGCGTCTTATTGCGCGTCTGAAGCGCGACGTGCAGCCCGATGCCCTGATCGTGCAGGATCTCGGCGCGGTGGAGATGGCCCATCAGGTGGGCTTTGAAGGTGAACTGCACCTTTCCACCCTTGCCAACGTCACGCACCCCGGTGCCCTCAAGGTGGCACAGAGCCTTGGTGTTTCGCGCGTCATTCTTCCCCGCGAACTCAATCTTGATGAAGTGCGCATGTGCAACGACGCCTGCCCCGAGGGCATGACCCTTGAGCTCTTCGTGCACGGCGCGCTCTGCTACTGCGTTTCCGGCCGCTGCTACTGGTCCAGCTACATGGGCGGCAAGTCCGGCCTGCGCGGCCGCTGTGTGCAGCCGTGCCGTCGCGTGTATCAGCAGAACAAGCGCAAGGGGCGTTTCTTCTCCTGCATGGACCTTTCTCTGGACGTGCTGGCAAAGACCCTGCTGCCTTTGGAAAATCTCAAGTCGTGGAAGATTGAAGGCCGCAAGAAAGGCCCGCATTACGTGTTCTACACCACGGCTGCCTACAAGTTGCTGCGGGATAATCCTGAAGATCCTTCCGCACGCAAGCAGGCAGAGCAGTTGCTGGAGCAGGCGCTTGGCCGTCCTTCCACGCATTCCATCTTCCTGCCGCAGCGTCCTTATTCGCCCACCCAGCCCAGTGAGCAGACCAGTTCCGGCCTGCTGGCGGGCAAAGTGGTCATGGAGCCCGCTGCCAAGGCAAAGAAGGGTGAACGCACCTACCCCAAGTATTATTTCAAGCCCCGTTTCGAGCTGTTGCAGCACGACTATCTGCGCATCGGGTACGAAGATGAGCCGTGGCACTTTACCGACCGTGTGGTGAAGCGTGTTCCCAAGGGCGGCACCTACATGCTGCGCGCCCCCGCACGCAAGGACCCCAAGTCCGGCACCCCGATTTTCCTCATCGACCGCCGCGAGCCCGAGCTTGTGCGCCTGCTGGATGAGTGGGAAGCGCGCCTGAAGCGCTGCAAGGGCCGCAAGGGTGAAGCTGTTGAATTTACGCCGGAATACCCCAAGGCAGGCAAGCGTCTGCCGGTGGTGAACGTGATTCTGCGTCCCGGCCTGCCCCATGGCAAGGAAGGCAAGGCAGGCAAGTTCACGGCCAACGTGAACGGCCTCTGGCTTGGCCCCAAAACCTTGCAGACCGTGGGCCGCACCCTGTTCTCGCGCATGTCGTGGTGGCTGCCGCCGGTTATCTGGCCCAACGAGGAGCAGGCATGGCAGCGCATGGTGCATCAGGCCCTGCGTAACGGTGCACGGCATTTCGTGCTCGGTTCACCGTGGCAGGTGTCCCTGTTTGAAGATGCCAAGGCCGACCTTGTGGCCGGTCCCTTCTGCAACCCCGCAAACCCTGCGGCCATTGCTGCCCTGAAGGAACTTGGCTTCCGCGGTGCCATTATCTCGCCGGAAATGTCTTCCGAAGATGTGCTGGCGTTGCCCAAGGAAAGCTGCCTGCCGCTCGGCATTGTGCTTTCCGGCTTCTGGCCCATGGGTATATCCCGCCTGCCACACGACGGCGTAAAGCTTAACGAGCCGTTCTCCTCGCCCAAGGGCGAAGTGTTCTGGATGCGCAAGTACGGCCAGAACACGTGGATTTACCCCGGCTGGCCGCTGGATATCGAATCCAAGCGCGATCAGCTTCTCGCGGCAGGGTACACCATGTTCGTGAAGATGCTGGAAATGCCTCCGCAGGACGTGCCGGAAGCCAAGCGTACATCTCCCTTCAACTGGGATCTGCCGCTGCTGTAAGGCATGCTGCTATGGAAAATACAAACCCCGGTCACCAATGTGGCCGGGGTTTTTTATGAAGTACAATGGATGTATGTGGTAGCGATTAGTTGCACTATGAATAATCTTGCAAGAAATAGTTCTGTACGCTAGACAGTCGCTGCGCTGGGGGGCGCGGTGTTTATAGGAAGGTGCGGTGCGGAATGAGGGGGCGATATCTGCTGCCAAATGCCTTTGGGGGGGTAATTTGCAAATTACAAGGGAACAACATGAGAAAGTTGTATGAGACACTCAGTCAGGCAATTGCATTTGCAATGAGTTTTTGGTTTTTCCGTACGGCGTGGCTCTTAAAGGGGGAGGCATCATCAAGAAAGGGCCGTATGTTTGATGTGCTGTTCCATAATGAATTGTTGAGTCTGGCAGTGCTTGCTGCCGGATGCGCATGGTTCCTGTATTGCGGTTTCAAGAAATCCAAAACTGAAGAGACAGGTATTCAGGGTGGAGGAGCGGTTGTGCCGTCTTTCATTATCGCCAATTACATGGCCCCCTTTGTTTTCACGATTTTCCATCCCTACTGGGGAGTGGATGATCAGATGTTCTCGTTGATTATGCGTGGGTATATCTGTGCATCCATTGTCGTGGCAGGAGCGTACATGCTCTTCTCCAAGGAGTTTGGCGGGGCGCTGTACGTATGGATGAAGAATAATGCCAAATCACGGGCCAGAAGGATGCTGGGTTTGCTTGTCGCTTCGGTGAGCACGGTTGCATTATTCTTCTTTTCCGTGGTGCGTGAACTGCCCTATGATAAGCTGGCAAAAGAATTGCCGTTTCTGTACCTGATTCTGTCAGTTATGTTTTTCGGTTTGTGCTCCGGTCTTCGCTATTGGGGCATGGAACGCGCGGAAGCCCGCAGTGGTGTTTCCGCCCAATAGAACTGCAGACTGCGGCGGAGGGGGCTTAGCCGCTGTTGCTTATAGAAAAAGAAAGGCCGGACAGCGTATGCTGTCCGGCCTCATTATTGCCTTGGTTAAAGCCTGTCCGTCAGTTAGCGGGCAATGAGCACCGGCAGCTTGGATAGGTGGAGCACTCGGTGGGTTACACTGCCGAGTACCATGCCCTCAAAATCACTCAGCCCGCGCGAACCCATGACGATAAGGTCGCACTTCTCGCGTTCCGCCACGGCGCATATGGTATCGCCGGGTTCTCCGGCTTCAATGATTTCGGAATACTTCACACCTTTATCTTCCAGAACCTTGCGGTAGGGTTCCAGCAGGGATTTGCCTTCCCGCACCAGTTCAGAGAGCAGTTCTTCGCGCGCCAGTCCGCCGATCAGGTTGGGAATTTTGCCCATGGCAAAGAGCAGAATGATCTCGGCACCCATGGCAGTCGCCATGCCCATGGCTTTGCGTTTGGCGAGCTGGGAATGCGTGGAGCCGTCCACCGGCACAAGTATCTTTTTGAATTCCATGATGAGCACCTCCGTTTGATATTGTTGAGGGGTTTGCTCGAATGTTCCCGGAGGTTGCCTCACATGGAGGCAGCGGCATTTCATCCGGGGAGGGGTACTCTAAGAATAACAACGATGGAGGGATGATACAATGGGCGGTGGAAACAAATCATCATTCATAGCGCCTTCAGCCGTTGGGTAACGGCTGAAGGTCCGGAGGCTATAACCTGCGGGGAACGCATCAAACTACATGCGGAGGAAGAAGTGCGGCGCATTCCGCCATTCCATTCTTCTCCCCCATGCCTAGCTCCCTACATCAACCTACATCAGCGAGGGCAGATAGGTCGCCAGCTGCGGGAACATCAGCAGCAGCGCACAACAGACAAGGTAGGCACCGATGAAGTAGCCGACGCCCTTGAACACCTTTTCGATAGGCACATCCGTTGCGGCGGATGCCACCACAAAGGCGGTAACCCCCACCGGCGGGGTGATGGCACCCATGGTGGTCACCACGGTAATGAGCACGCTGAACCAGATGGGATCGTAGTTCATGGCCTGCACCACCGGAAAGAAGATGGGAATGGTCACCAGCAGCAGGGCAAGGGCGTCCATGATCATGCCGCCTATGGCGTATATGCCGCAGATAAGCAGAATGATGATCAGGGGCGGCAGCGAAAGGCTGGTGATCCAGTCTGCAGCCACAAAGGGCAGCTGCGTTATGGCGAGGAACTTGCCGTAGATCACCGCGCCCAGCAGAATCACCATGATCATGGAGGAAATGCGCAGGGTGTCACTTACGGAACTAATGAACTTGCGCACACTCATGTGGCCGGTGGCAATGCTGATCATCAGGGCAATGGCCGCGCCTGCGGCACCTGCCTCTGTGGGGGTGAAGAAGCCGAAGAACAGCCCGCCCATGACAAGGGCGAACAGAATGACGATTTCAATGGACCCCGGCAGGGAGGCAAAGCGTTCCTTCCAGCCCGTCTTGGGACCGGTGGGACCCCATTCGGGATGCCGCCTGCACAGCCACATGATAGTGCCCACAAACAGGCCCATGAGCAGCAGACCGGGGATGAGGCCGCCCATGAAGAGCTTGCCGATGGATTCGCCCGTCTGCAGGCCGATGACGATGAGCACCACACTGGGGGGAATGAGCACGCCCAGCGTCGCGCCCGCAGCCACGGTGCCGGTGGAAAGAATGGAATTGTAGCCGTATTTGCGCATCTCCGGCAGGGCCACGGTGGACATGGTGGCCGCGGTTGCGGTGTTGGAACCGCAGATGGCCGAAAAGCCCGCACAGGCCAGCACGGTGGCAATGGCTATGCCGCCCTCGATATGGCCGAACCATGCGTACACGGCCTTGTAAAGGCGCTCGTTCACGCCGGAGTAAAAGCAGATCTGACCCATGAGGATGAAGAAGGGAATAACCGTAAGGCCGTAGCTGGAGAACACGCTCCACACCTCGCCGCCGAGCATGCTGAGTGCCGGTTCCGGCCCTACCACGATGCCGTATCCGGCAAGGCCGATAACCGCCATGGCAAAGCCCACGGGTATGCGGGAAATGAGAATGGCCCCGAGAAGAACAAGAACGGAAAGAAGCCCTGCGTATACCGGTTCCATGGCTATACCTCCTCCGCAAGCAGCACAGTTTTGAGGAAGGAGATGAACAGCACAAAGCCCATGGCAAAGCAGCCCACGCACACGGCCCAGACAAAGGGGTGGTAGATGATCTGCAGGGTCTCGGAAAGCTCGCCCAGCTCCACGATGAAGGCGGCGAGCTTTTCCAGCTCCAGCCCCGCGTGGATGAAGAATGCGGCAGAGGCCAGATGCACGGCCGCATCAAGGGCCAGACGCACGGGGCGCTTGAACCGTGCGATGAAGAACGCCACGAAGATATGGCTGCGCGACTGCTGAGCATAGGCCAGCGAAAAGGCGGCGACCACCGCGCCCATGAAGCCCATGAGCTCGAAGGTACCCTTGAGCGGATAGCCGATGGCTCTGCCCACCATGTTCCAGCAGGCCAGCAGCATCATGGCTGTCAGGGTTATTCCGGCGAATACGGCCAGCACAAAGGAAATGCGCGCGCCTACCTTGTCCAGAAATAGCAGCGAGGAGTGCCTCATCAGGTTCATCCGCTCCGTGCGGGAAAAGGCTGGCCGGGCCATGGCCCTTTCCTGGTAAAAAAAGGGTCCGCCCCGTGGAACAGCAGTTCCTGACAGGGCGGACGAAATGTATTTCAGTTAACGTTACCGGTCGTACTTGGCCTTCAGGGCGGCCACATCGTCCAGCACAGCCTGCGCGTCCACGCCTGCCTTGGTGGCGGTCTCTTTCCAGCTGTCGAAGAGAGGAGCGGTCAGCCTGGCAATCTCGGCCTGCACTGCGGCATCAAAGCTGTATACCTCGACCTGATAGGTGGCTTTTGACCACTCAAGCGATTCCTTCACGTGGTTGTCCATGTACTGTCCCGTCCACTGGGCCTGTTCGGCGGAAAGGTCGTCCAGCACCTTCTTCACGTCGTCGGGCAGGCTGTCCCACTTCTTCTTGTTCATGATGACGGCGAAGGGGTAGACGGAAAGGTTGGCCACGGTTTCATACTTGCACATCTCGGCGAACTTCATGTCCTTGAGCACGTCGAAGGAGGTCAGCAGCCCCTGAATGATGCCTTTCTGCACGGCTTCCGGCACTTCGGGCATGGGCATGGAAACCGGCACCGCGCCGAGCTTTTCCAGCACGGCGGAAAGGGAGCCTGCACCGCGCAGTTCAACGCCCTTCAGGTCGTCGAGGGTGCGGATGGGCTTTTTGGCCATGAACTGCGAAGGGGCGGAGCTGAACATGGTCAGCACCTTGAATTTGGACAACTCGGCAGGCTGATGCTTGGCATACAGATCCCACAGCGCGCGGGAGGCACCTTCTGCTGAGGTGAAGCCCTGCGGCAGCTCCATGACACTCATCAGCGGGAACACACCGGGGTGGTAGGCAAGGCTGATGCAGCCAATGTCTGCCTGTCCGGTCATCACGCCGCGCATCATGTTCTTGGCATCCAGCAGGGTGGAGCCGGGGTAGGTGGTGACAGTTACGGCACCGTTGGTGCGGGCTGCAACTTCCTTGACCCAGCGTTCCATTTGTACACAGGGAAAAGTGGGGGCGGGGGGAAAGTTCGCATACTTCAGATTGATGCCGGAAGCGCTGGCTCCGGTAACCGCGAAGGCCATAACCGTGAGAATCATGGAAAGGGCCGCAATGCCCGTGCGCAGTGCTTTCATTGCAAACTCCCGCTTGCTGGAAAAAGGGTGAGTATGAGCCGCGTCGGCAGGAGCCTTACGTTCTCCGCCGTTGGCTCTGCATACCCAATGTGCGAGTTGGAGATCAAGCAGTTTTTACAAAAAGGGAAAACCGGACGCGAATATGGCACTCCGTTGAAATGCGCAGCAAAACCCGCATTCATGAGGGAAAATATCATGGTTCGGGAAGTGGGGGACTGTATTGTGTAGCATGGCAGCCGGTTCCGGTTGTCACTGACCGAGGTGAACACATTGGAAAAAAAGATCCTATCCCGTTTGCGCCCCGAGGCAGGGCACCGTGAGCATGCAATCCGGCGCATGCCGCTTGCGGCGTGGCTTCGGGTTGCGGCTTTTTGCCTGCTGGCGGTGCCTGCGCATGGCGCCCCGGGCATGGCCGGAGCGGGCTTTTTTGACTGGTTCGGGGGAACGCTGGCCATGACGGCTCTGCTGGTGCTGGTGCCGTTGTGCGCGATGCTGCTCTGGCATCGTTATGCCCGTCCACGTCTGGACGAGGTGCGTCGGAATGCCGTGGTTATAGAAGCCTGCCATGCGTTGCCGTCCTTGGCCGGAAAGGACGATGTCCTGCTGCGCCCGACCCTGGTCCGTTTCGCCATGGAGGTGACCGGTGCACCGTTGGCGTATCTGGCGCTCTTTGTGCCGGAACCGGTCATTGTCTGCCATGCGGATGAAAGCGGCATAGTGGTCGGGGCTGAAGGGGCAGGGCGGACAGCGGAAAGAGGCCGGACCGGAGAGACAGGCGCAGAGAGGGAGGTACCTCTTGAATCGCGCGAGTTCTGGAGCGGGTTGCTGGATGGCGATGCCTACGCGCTTGCCGAAACCGGCTCGGAGTGGATTGGGTGCGCATATCCGCTGGAACAGGATGCCATTACGCGACATCTTGCAGTGGTCATGATGGCGGGTCGCGCCCCCGTGGCTGTTCTGGGCGTTGCGAACGGCCCTTCCCGCTTTACAGAAAAGGATGCCGGACGGCTGAAGGCCATTCTTGCGGCGGCGTGGGAATGTGTGCTGCTGCGCAACCAGCTTGCAGACAAGGAGCGGGAGTTCTCATTGCACCGCAGCATCATGCAGGCTGCCCCCATGGGGCTTGCCATATTGAATTTTCATGGCGATCTGCTGACGGTCAATCCTGCCTTCCGGTCCCTGTACGGGATGAATGATCACTACAAAACCACTTCTGCTTTCAGTCTTGTACGTCCGGACAGACGCCACGTGCTGGAAGACGCCATAACGCAGGTCATGCATGTGGGCGGCGCGCCGCTGGAACTGGAGATGGAACACCTGCGGGATGATGGTGAGTTTGTTGCGGGCGTGTCTCTTGTCCGGCTCGGAGGGGCGGGCGAGATACGCCTGCTCATGACGGTGACCGATGTAAGCGCGAAGAGAGAGGCCCACCGCCAGCTTGAGGGGCATCGTGACAGGCTGGAAAAGATGGTGCTGGATCGCACTGTGGAGCTGCAGAACGCCCTTGTCTTTGCGGAAACAACACGAGACCGGATAGACATGATCCTTCGTTCCATTGCGGACGGCCTGCTGGTGACGGACATGCATAACCGCATAACGCTCATGAACAGCAATGCGGAACTGTTTCTCGGCGTGGCGCTGCAGGATGCAGTAGGCATGCAGGTGGGGCAGGCGCTTGGGCAAAAGCCGTTCAGAATGTCCGTGGAAGAGCATGTGGCCCGAACCCGCAACGGCGCTGTGCAACAGTTCGAATTTGCAACCGTCACTCCGGGTGGCGTTCAGGACCGTTACATCCGCGCCGTTGCATCGCAGGTGCTGGATAAGCATGACCTTCCCGCAGGTGTTGTGACCATCATGCACGATGTATCAAAGGAACGGGAACTGGACGTCATGAAGTCGGAATTTCTTTCCATGGCGGCGCATGAATTACGCACCCCGCTTACGACCATTCAGGGATACTCCGACTTGCTCAGGAACCGTAGTGACTTTTCGGAAGAAGAGCGCAGCCGTTTTCTGGACATAGTCAATCAGAACGCCCAGACCCTTTCCGGTATTGTTTCCGACCTGCTTGATATTTCGCGGATTGAATCGGGGCGTAGCTTTACGATGAATTATGAAACCTTTGATTTTGCGGAACTGACGCGGACGCATGTGGAATTGTGGCGGACCGGAAGTGTCGGCGGCAGATTAAGCAGTGTGGGCCACGTCATCAATTACGAAGGACCGGATTCAGGCGTGCTGGTTCATGGAGACAGTATCAAATGCCAGCAGATTCTTGAGAATCTCATAGGCAACTCCGTGAAGTATTCCCCGCAGGGCGGTGTCATAACGGTGCGCGTGGAGGCTGATGCCGTACTCGCAAGAGTTTCGGTGCAGGATCACGGCATGGGTATGAGCAGGGAGCAGCAGAACAGGGCCTTTGAAAAGTTCTTCCGCGCCAACACGGATGGCGGCATTCAGGGAACAGGTCTGGGGTTGCCCATCGTGAAATATTATGTGGAGGCGCACGGCGGTGAAGTCTGGCTGGAAAGCGAACAGGGCAAGGGTACGCGGGTCAGCTTCACCCTGCCCACGGCCGAGGTGACCAAGGCACGTCTGTACACGGCGGCGGGCTAGAAGGCAGAATCGTCGAACAGCTGTTCAGTTGGGCGGGTGGCCCGCACCTGACAATTACTCAGGCAGGTTCGCAGGAACTCAGGGGTGATATCGAGCCGCCAAAGCCGCCTAAACGGCCTCGGCAAAGGGTGCGGGTCTTGTGTGCAGCTCACAGCACTGCGCTGCGGATGCAGGCAGTTCAGGCAGGTCCGCTACAAAGGGGTGCAGGGGAAACTGCAGCGGGAAGGGATTGCGGAAGGCCAGCGGGGCGCGCCCGCGGCACAGGGCCTTGGCATCGGATAGCGGATGCTCGCCTATGGGGTCCAGCGTGGTTATGCGGGAACCGAACGGGTCGCTCAGCACGTCCACCACAGCCCGCAGGCTGGCATTGAGCATGGGGGCGAGGGAGGCGGCATCCCGTGTCTGCGGTGTGACAAACCCGCACACGGAAAGCGATGTACGCCATGTCGAGCCGCCGCACAGGGCCATGCTGCTCTTGAAAACCTGTTTCTTGAGCTGAAAGGGCATCTTGCCCGCACGGGTGGCGGTACACAGAGACGTGTCCGCGTCGTGGGCGTGGCGCGAGGTGAACAGGCGCACGGCATTGCGGGAATCCCAGCGCACAAGGCGGTCTGCCTGTGCTTCAATATACACATGGCTCAGTTTGCCGGAACCCGGCGTGGTGCTCATCATGGCGGGTACGTAGTTGTTGTGCGCCACAATATCTGCCGCAAGGTGCGAAAGGTAGCCAAGGGCGTAGGCCTTGAGGCGCGGGCCGTGCACGCTGTCCAGCAGCTTCAGGCCGGTTTCCCAGTTGTGGCTGTGTCCGGGGCGCACGGCGCAACCCTTGCCTATGAATATGTCTGCGGAAAGGCAGCCATAGGTAAAGGCGTCCTTGTGCGCGACGATATGGCGCGCGGCAAGGGCGGGCAGCAGGGCGACATTGGCAAACACCCAGTTGGCCGTGGCAATGTGTATTCCGGGACCCCACGCAAAGGCATGGTCGGGCAGCAGGGCCAGTACTGCAACAGCAACTGCACACAGAGAGGCAAGGCGCCTGAAGGAATGAAGGCTGAATGTCATGCGGCTGAGTGGTCCCGGGATGAAAAGATTATGCGCGCGTGCCGGAACATGTTCCGTGAGACAGGTGAAACCGGCAGAGGAGAGACCAGACGGGAACCGCACGCGGGAGAGATAGTAATCGCCTTTGCGTGTGTGTCAAGAAGATGCGGGAAGACGTGCGGACTAATAACGCCGGACTGTTACAGATAATGCGAAAAATATTCCGCTGTGCGGGCGGCATGTTAGCGCGGCTACATGTAGGGCGAAAAAAGCCAGAAAAAAGCATCGCGCAGTCTGGCCGGAAGGGGGCGCCCGTCCACTTCCTCAAGGGTGACCTCCTGCGATGCCCGCTGTATGCGCTCGAAATGACGGCTCATCTGCCGTCCGAGGTTCATGTCCAGCACCTCGGCGGTGAGTTCGAAATTGAGCCGCAGGCTGCGGGGATCGATGTTGGCGGACCCCACATGCACATACATGCCGTCTGCGACCATCAGCTTGGTGTGGCAGAACGGGGGAGGCTGGTAGAAAACGCGCACTCCTGCCTGCAGCAGCTCCCACAGCAGATTGCGGGTGGCCCAGTGCACAAAGGGCAGATTGTTCTTGGCGGGCAGAATGATGCGCACGTCCACGCCCCGCAGCACGGCAGAATGCAGTGCACTGATGAAATCGCGTGAGGGCAGGAAATACGGGGTCATTATCCGTATAGAACGGCGAGCCGTGGAAACGGCTGCAATG
>Ga0194136_1000390_pt1 | contig 22992 bp, 16 predicted proteins | sample TARM_MetaG_T3A_1_FD_134023 | JGI IMG/M metagenome (GOLD analysis project Ga0194136, IMG submission 134023) | Freshwater microbial communities from Pennsylvania, USA, analyzing microbe dynamics in response to fracking - TARM_MetaG_T3A_14 (version 2) | ecosystem: Environmental > Aquatic >...
AAATTATAAAAATAATAAATAAAAATTGGACTTAGGCATACTTTAATAAAAAATCTAAAATATAATAAATCCAAATAAGGGTGTTTACTTTTTCTAAAAACATATAATATAGCAAGAAGAGCCAAATATGACATTTGGAAAGCTATATTATGTATCAAATAATAATTTAAATTTAAAGAAATAATAAGTGCTATGGCTAAACTCTTTTTATTATCACTTTTATCCAAAAATATTTTTGATAGTAAGAATATAAATGCCATAATATATGCTCTTTGTATTGATGGGGAATAAGCTAATATATACACATAAAAAGATAAAATTATTAAGCTTAAAATATATCTAAATTTATAAGATATCGGTAAAAATGAAAATATAAAAATAAAAATCCCAGTAACTAATCCTATATGTAAACCTGATATTGCCAAAAGATGTGCAGAACCTGTAGTTTTAAACAAATTCATAACAGCACTAGAAATTTTACTTCTATCTGCTAGAACTACACCAAAAGCAAAGGCTTCTAAATCTATATTATAATTAGTTTTTTCTATTTGTTTTTTTATATTATTTATAAATTTATTAGACAAAGTATCTTCTACCCTAAGTACCTCGCCCTTTACATAATAATTATTGTAGTATTCATTCAATTCTTCTATTCTAATCCTTAAAACATATTGACCTTCTAGATTTTTTAAAATATTATCACTAATATAGTATTTTTTATTGATGTTTTTATATTTAGTTCCAGCTATTTCCCCTCTACCTTCTATAACATTCACTCTTAAATCATATATTTTATTCAACTGTAAATCTTCAAACTTATTAAAAACAGGATAAAAAAGTCCCAAAGACAAAAAAAATAGTAAGAAATACTTACTTTTATCTACTATATATACATACAAAAAAACTAATAAAAAAATGCTTAGATTTAAAATAAAGGGTATTTTTATTTGTGAATAAGTAAGTGATGAAATTATCGTTATTAATGCAATTTTTTCATAAACTTTCATTTAACTCCCTTCAAATAATTTTTTATTTATTATTTTAGATAAAAGTCATAAATTTCCTTTTTTATTTTTAAAAAAAATATTTTATTAGAAATTTTACAGAACTTTATTATTCAAATTAAAGTTAGTTCACAAAAAATTTTTGTTTTTATTTTTTATATAAGCCCTTATTTTTTATTTGATTTTATTGAAAAAAAACAGTCCTTTTATTCCTTTAAAAGAACAAAAAAAACTTTTTTGGTATTAAAAAGTTGACAAGTCACCAAAAAAGAAGTATACTTCCTCTATAAAACAACTTATTTCAATAAATAAATAAAGTTGAAAATTATTAAAAAGGTGGATACAAATGGAAGGTTTAAGAGGAAGTTTTAAACTGATGAAACAATTAAATATTTCAATGGTTTTAGAATTAATTAGAAAACAAGGTCCTATTTCTAGATCTGAAATAGCTGAACTTACTAAATTAACTCCTGCAACTATATCAAACATTAGCAAAGAATTATTAAATATAGATTTTATAAAAGAAACTAGCTTGGGAGAATCAACAGGTGGAAGACCTCCTGTAATGCTTGAATTAAATCCTGAGGCTGCCTTTGTTATTGGAATTAACTTAGGACCTGGAAATATAGAAGGCGTTATAACAAATATAGAAGGAAAAATTATTAGAAAAACTGTAGTAAAATTAGGAAGGGTAGAAGCTCAAGTTGTGGTAGATACTATTAAAGCTATTATAAAAGAGATTATATCCGATGTTGCTATTCCAAAGGAAAAAATCATTGGAATAGGAATGGCTGTTCATGGAATAGTAAATTCACAAACTGGAGTTTCAGAATATGCACCTTTTTATGACTGGAAGCATTTACCTTTAAAAGAAATGATAGAAAAAGAATTTGATATTCCAGTGCTTATAGATAATGATGTTAATGCTATGGCACTTGCTGAGAGCTGGTTTGGAATAGCAAAATCCATTCCAAATTTTGTAACTATCTTTGTTGGAAATGGTGTTGGTTCTGGAGTTATTATACAAAATTCCACTTATTATGGTGTAAGTTATAGTGCTGGTGAAGTTGGTCATATTGTTGTTGAAAATAATGGTCCTCTTTGTAGCTGTGGAAATCACGGATGCCTAGAAAGCCTTATTTGTGATACTAGTATGCTTGCCAAATATCAAAAACTAGTTAAAGATGGAAAAATTAAAGAGGAACAAAATATTAATAGTCTAACTATTAGTAATGTTTATAAAAGTGCTAAGGATGGCAATATAGAAGCCGTACATTTGGTAGAGGAAGCTGGAAAATATCTAGGCATTGCCATTGCAAATCTAGTAAATATTTTAAATCCAACTTTAGTTGTTATTGCTGGAGAAATAACTCAAGCATCTGATTTATTAATAAAAGAAGTTAAAGCTACTGTTAATCGTTTTGCTCTTAAAACTATTGCTGAAAATACAATAATTATGCCATCAGCACTAGAAAATAACGCTGCTTCTTTAGGAGCTGTTAGTCTAATATTAAAAGATTTTTTTAAGGGTAAATCCTTATAAATGAGTAAATAATTAATAAAATTAAAGTTTTTAATGTATATAGGTTATATATGTTAAACAAATAAAATAAGGGAGGAACATTTTATGAAAAAAGTTTTTAGTGTTTTAATGGCAAGTTCTTTATTTTTCAGTATGGCTACAAAATCAGAGGCATTCTTTTTCAAAAGAAAACCTAAAGAAACAAATATTGGAGTTACTATCTACAAATACGATGATAATTTCATGGCTCTAGTTAGACAGGCACTTGATAGAGCTGGTAATAATGTAGATGGAATAAACTTACTAATGAATGATTCACAAAACGACCAATCTAAACAAAATGACCAAATAGACGTTTTACTTTCAAAAGGAGTAAGTGCTCTAGCTATAAACTTAGTTGACCCTGCTGCTGCACAAACTGTAGTTGAAAAAATTAGAAAAGATAAAACTCCTATAGTTTTCTTCAACAAAGAACCTCATCAATCAGTTTTAGACAGCTATGAACATGCATACTATGTTGGAACTGAATCAAAAGAAGCTGGAATAATACAAGGTGAACTGATTGCAAAGCATTGGAAAGTTAATCCTCAATGGGATTTAAATAAAGATGGTGTTTTACAATATGTTTTATTAAAAGGAGAACCTGGACATCCAGATGCTGAAGCTAGAACAGAATATGTAATCAAAAGACTTAATGAATTAGGAGTAAAAACTCAAAACTTACATTTAGATACTGCTATGTGGGATACTGCTATGGCTAAAGATAAATCAGAAGCATGGTTATCTGGACCAAATAGAGACAAAATAGAAGTTTTTATATGTAATAATGATGGAATGGCATTAGGAGCTTCTGAATCTTTAAGAGCTGCTGGAAAAAGTCATATACCTGTTTATGGAGTTGACGCCTTAGCTGAAGTTCTAGTTAAAATAGAAGCTGGAGAAATTCAAGGAACTGTACTAAATGATGCTGTAAATCAAGGACAAGCTACTTTTGACTTAGCAAATAATCTTGCTAATGGTAAAGGAGCTCTTGAAGGTACAAAATGGAAATTAGACAAAAAAGCAGTTAGAGTTCCTTATGTTGGTGTAGATCAAGATAATTTAAAAGATTTTAAATAATTAAAATAATTACAGGGGTACTTTATAGTACCCTTTAGATTAAATAGAGGAGTTACTGTCATGAATAAAACTTTAGAGGATAATTATATTCTAGAAATGATAGATGTAGTAAAGGAATTTCCTGGAGTTAAAGCCTTGGATGGCGTTAATTTAAAAATAAGACCTCATTCTGTTCATGCTTTAATGGGTGAAAATGGTGCAGGAAAATCAACTTTAATGAAGTGCTTATTTGGAATTTATAACAGAGATTCTGGGCAAATACTTTTAAATGGAGAAGAAATAAATTTCTCTTCTTCAAAAGAAGCTTTGAATCATGGTGTTTCTATGGTTCACCAAGAATTAAATCAAGTACTTCAAAGAAATGTTATGGATAATATTTGGCTTGGTAGATACCCTAAAAAAAATGGTTTTATTGATGAAAACAAAATGTATGAAGATACAAAAGAAATTTTTGAAAATTTAGATATACATGTTGATCCTAGAGTTAAAGTTGCAAGTCTGTCCGTTTCAGAAATGCAAATGGTAGAAATAGCAAAAGCTGTATCATATAACTCGAAAATTATCGTTATGGATGAACCAACTTCATCTCTTACAGAAAAAGAAGTGGCTCATTTATTCAAAATAATAAACAAGTTAAGAGAAAAAGGTTGTGGAATTGTATATATATCACATAAAATGGAAGAAATAACTGAAATTTCTGATGATATAACTATTTTAAGAGATGGTAAATGGATAGATACACGAAGCGTATCAGAATTAACAACTAACGAAATAATTAATATGATGGTTGGTAGAGATTTAACTCATAGATTCCCTGAAAAAGACAATCATTCAGGAGATGTTATTTTAGAAATAAAAGATTTAACTTCTAAAAGTCAACCTTCCATAAAAAATATTACATTTGACTTGCATAAAGGTGAAATTTTAGGTGTTGCTGGTCTAATGGGTGCCAAAAGAACTGATATTGTTGAAACAATATTTGGAATTAGACACAAAGAAAAAGGGAAAATAATACTTCATGGCAAGGAGATTGAAAATAAAGATCCTCACGAAGCTATAAATAATGGCTTTGCCTTAGTAACAGAAGAAAGAAGAGCTACAGGAATTTTTGGAGAACTAAATATACAATTTAATTCTGTTATAACAAATATAAAAAAATATCTTAGTCCATATAAACTTCTTGATAATAAAGCAATGTATAAAGATACTGACTGGGTTATTAAAAGTATGAGAGTAAAAACACCTTCTCAAGAGACTAATATTGCAAATTTATCTGGTGGTAATCAACAAAAAGTTATACTTGGGAGATGGCTGTTAACTGAACCAGAAATTTTAATGCTTGATGAACCTACTAGAGGTATTGATGTAGGAGCTAAATTTGAAATTTATCAATTAATGATAGAACTGGCAAAGAAAAATAAAGGTATAATTATGATTTCGTCTGAAATGCCTGAACTATTAGGGGTTACAGATAGAATTTTAGTTATGAGTAATGGTCAAGTAGCAGGAATTGTAAATACCAAGGAAACTAGTCAAGAAGAGATTCTAAAATTAAGTGCTAAATATTTATAGTGAGGAGTGAAAAAAGTGAATATTCAAAAAAAAGAAGTACAAAAATTTGTAATAAATAATGCTCTATATGTTGTTCTATTTTTACTTTTGTTAATTATTATAATGAAAGAACCAAGTTTCTTAAATATAAGAAATTTTAAAAACGTATTAACTCAATCTTCAGTTAGAGTTATTATTGCTCTTGGAGTTGCAGGAATAATTGTAACTCAAGGAACAGATTTATCAGCTGGTCGTCAAGTTGGATTTTCGGCAGTATTAGCTGCTACCTTATTACAAGCTACAACTAATGTTAATAAAGTTTTTCCTAACTTGGGAGATATACCAATTCCAGTAGTTATATTAGCAGTTATGCTGTTAGGTGGACTTTTAGGTCTTATAAATGGTGTAATTGTAGCAAAATTCAATGTAACACCTTTTATTGCTACCTTAGGTACAATGATTATGGTTTATGGTGCAAATTCATTATACTATGATTATGTTGGTGCTACTCCTGTATCTGGTTTTGTTTCTAGATATAGCAATTTTGCTCAAGGTTCTTTAGAATTTCTTGGTTTAGACATACCTTATTTGATTATATATGCTTGTCTTTCTATTGCCTTCATGTGGGTTTTATGGAATAAGACTATCTTTGGTAAAAACTTATTTGCTGTAGGTGGAAACCCAGAAGCAGCTACTGTATCTGGTGTTAATGTTACTAAAACTCTAATTAAGGTATATGTTTTATCAGGTATTTTTTATGCCTTAGGTGGTATGTTAGAAGCAGGAAGAATAGGTAGTGCGACGAATAACTTAGGTAACATGTATGAATTAGATGCCATTGCTGCCTGTGTTGTTGGTGGAGTGTCATTTAGTGGTGGAGTTGGAAGTGTTCCTGGTGTTGTAATTGGTGTTATTATCTTTACCGTTATAAACTATGGTCTAACTTATATTGGTGTTAATCCATATTGGCAATTTATAATCAAAGGTTTTATAATTATAGCTGCCGTTGCTCTTGACACTATGAAACATTCAAAGAAAAAATAATATATTGCAAAAGGCTAAATTATTCTACAAAGAATTTTTTAGCCTAAAGTTTTTATCTGCTAATTGAAGGAAAGAATATCTGTAGATAAAAAATTGTCTAATAGCAAGAATTCAATTTATAAGGTAGGTGATTAATATTAAAATCAAAACAAAATTATTATCTGGTTTTTTTATTGTTTTTTTAGGATTTTTAGGGATTTTCTATAATATTTCAAAAAATACAAAGGTATTTATAGAAGAAGCTGAAACTATAAACAGAAATATTAATACTATGAATAGAATTTCAGATGAAAATATAATCATCAGTAATGTTCAAGCTTCTATTAGTCAACTTTTTTTTGTTACTAGTGCCTTTAGTGATTTTGATGAAAAAGATGTTTATGACTTAAATTTAAATTTTGAATCAAGTGTAGGAAATTTGATTAATATATCAGAACAAATTGGCTTGAGAAGTACATTAAATTTAGTAATCGAACCTTTAAAAAATCATATTGATGAGCTAATCAAAAAAAATAAAGAAGAAAGCCAACTAATTAATAAATTAAATATACTTGAAAAGGATTTTGATACTGCTATTCAAACTAAAAATATTGATAAAATAAGCAAGATACAAAAAGATATTGAGCTTATAAATAATTCAATAAAATTATCTAGAGAAGAACAAAAAAATATCTTTATTAATCAAGTATTAATAAGCCTTGATTCTATTAATAAATCACTAACTCCTTATATAACTAATAAAAATCGTGAAAATGTATGGACTATTGATTCAATTGCAAGTATTACAAAATCAAATGAAGAATTAATTAAAGAATCCTATGCAAAAAATTCACTTTATATTGTATTTGTATTTATATTTTCATTAATAGTAATGTTTTTTATACTGAGAAGTGTTACAAAACCTATAACAGAATTAACTCTTATTGGAGAAAAATTAAATAAATTAAATTTAAATGTTAATTTCCCTAGTAAAGTTTCTAAAGATGAAACTGGAAAATTAACAAGAGCTTTTCAGTCTATGACTGAAACTTTAAAAGATACAATTAATAATATTAGCAAAATTTCCAATAAAGTAAAAACTGGTTCTCAAGATGTTTCTGATTCAGCATTAAAAACAGCTGCTACCACAGAGGAATTATCTGCTACTATTAATAATATATCTGATTCAATTAGTTTGTCTGCTGATAATATGAATAAAACTGATTCCAAAATAAGAAGTATTTCTGATAGTTTTAATAGAATTACTGACTTGTTAGAAGAATTGAGTATTACTAATCAATCTACTTTGGAAGATACTAAAAATGAAAAAAAGAATATTATTACAAGTTTAGATGAAATAAAAGAAGTTGGTAAGGAAATCCAAAATAGCACCAGTGAAATTCTTTTGTTAAATTCCTTGTCTGAAGAAATTAATAATTCTGTTAATGAAATCTATAAAATAACAGACCAAACTAATATGCTTGCACTAAATGCTGCAATTGAAGCTAGTAGAGCAGGTGAAGCTGGAAAGGGATTTGCAGTAGTTGCTGATGAAATTAGAACCCTTGCACAAAGTTCAAAAAATACAGCTGAAAATATAGAGAAAAAAGTAAATTCTATTTCGGATAAAATTAAATTAAATGTAAGTATTGCTAATAATAACACCACCAAGCTAGAAAAAGTTAATGGTAGTATTGGAACACTTATATCTACTATTGAAGGTGTTGTTTTCTCATTTGAAGATTTAATAAAAAATTTAGATGGTATTAAAAATAATATTGGTGAACAAAAAAATGAATTATCTGATTTATCAGACACATCTATGGAAGTTAATTCTTCATTAAAGGAAATAGAAGACAGAATAAAGGAAATAGATACAGCTATCTTATCCACTGCTGAAATAATTAGTTCTCTAGGAGAGAATGCAAGTGAATTAGCAGATAGTTCAAGAGATTTAGATAATATGTTAAAGGTATTTAGCTAATACCTTTAGCTAATTATAACTTAATAAAAATATTTAACAAAGTAGGTGTCTTATGTTTGAAAACATTGAATTTAAAGGTTTAGATGCAATAAAATATAGTAATGAGTTTGTAGAACTTATAATTATTCCAAGTTATGGTGGAAAACTAGCTTCTATGAAAAGCAAGTTGAGTAAGAGAGAATTTCTTTTTCAAAGTAAGGAAGATAAGCTAAAAATACCTACTTATGCTAGTAGTTTTAGTGCTTACGATTCTAGTGGCTTTGATGAAGTTTTTCCTACTATTGATGCTTGTCCTTACCCTGATGGTCTTAATAAAAATAAACTAGTTCCAGACCATGGGGAAGTTTGGGCTATGCCTTGGAATTATCAAATAGAAGAAAATACAATTAAACTTTGGGTAGAAAGTAAAAATTTTTCATATATTTTAGAAAAACAAATAAAATTAGAAAAAAATTCTGTAAATTTTACTTACACGCTTAAAAACTTATCTGAAAATGATAATTTTAAATTTATTTGGACTCCCCATGCACTTTTAAATGGCAACGAATCTACTAAAATAATTGTACCTAAATATTTAGATAAGATAATTAGCGTAGAACACAGTAGCCAACATCTTGGTTCTTGGGGAAGTATACACTCTTATCCCTTAACTAAGTCTATAAAAACAAATAATATTTTAGATTTATCAAAATTAGAAGATAAAAGTACCAATAACTGTGAAAAATTTTATTTTTTAGATAAACTTAAAGAAAATGATTATTGTGGCGTAGATTATACTGATACTAAAGAAAAATTAATATATAAATATGATGTTAAAAAAATTCCATATTTAGGAGTATGGAAAACTCATGGTGGTTATAGAGGAGATTATAATTTTGCCATAGAGCCTTGCACAGGCATTTATGATGATTTATACCTTGCTAGTAAAATTAAAAAAGTTCCTATTGTTGAAGCTGGTGCTAGTTATAATTGGGATTTTATAATGGAAATAATAAATTATTAAAAATTAGAGAGGAGTTTTATTGTGATTAATAGTTTAAAAGATAATTTTAGAAGTATTTTTAAGGTGGAGAAAAATATAAGTTTAAGGACATTTTTTGCTCCTGGAAGAGTTAATTTAATTGGAGAACATACTGACTATAATGGAGGTCATGTTTTCCCTTGTGCCTTAGACTTTGGTACTTATGGAATCCTAAGAGAAAGAGAAGACAAAATTGTAAGGGCTTATTCTATGAACTTTCATGATTTAGGAATTATAGAATTTTCTCTAGACAATATTAAATATGAAAAAGAACATGATTGGGCAAATTATCCAAAGGGAGTTATTTCTATTTTCCAAAAAGAAGGATTTAATATAGACAAGGGCTTTGATATTCTCTTCTGTGGAAATATCCCAAATGGTGCAGGCTTATCTTCTTCTGCTTCTATTGAATTACTTAGCTCGGTAATATTAAAAAATCTGTTTTCTTTAGATATAGACATGATAAATATGGTAAAACTTAGTCAAAAAGCAGAAAATGAATTTATAGGGGTTCAATGTGGAATTATGGATCAATTTGCTATAGGAATGGGTAAGGATGATATGGCAATGCTACTAGATTGTAATACATTAAAATATGAATACGCTCCTGTAATACTTGAAAATGCTTCTATTGTTATTGCAAATACTAACAAAAGAAGAGGACTTGCTGATTCTAAATACAACGAAAGAAGAAGTGAATGTGAAAGAGCCTTAAAAAATTTACAAGAAAAATTAAATATTAATTCTTTGGGAGAATTGAGTATAGAGGAATTTGAAAAAAATAAAGACTTTATAGTAAATGAAATTGATAGAAAAAGAGCAAGACATGCTGTTTATGAGAACCAAAGAACTATATTGGCTGTAAGTGAATTGAAACAAGGAAATATAAAAGCCTTTGGGAAATTAATGATAGATTCTCATAATTCACTTAAAAATGATTATGAAGTTACAGGTTTTGAACTGGATACTATGGTAGAAGCTTCATTAATACAAGATGGTGTAATAGGCTCAAGAATGACAGGTGCAGGTTTTGGTGGTTGTACTGTGTCTCTTGTGGAAAATGACAAAATAGAAAAATTTAAAGAAGAAGTAGGGAAAATTTATTATAACAAAACACAGCTAGAAGCAGATTTTTATGTGGCAAATATTGGAGCTGGTGCAAGAGAGTTAGAGGAGGATAAATAAAATGGCAATTTTAGTTTGTGGTGGAGCTGGCTATATTGGTAGCCATGCTGTGGCAAAATTAGTAGAAGATGGACATAAGGTTATTATTGTAGATAACTTACAAAAAGGACATAAAGAGGCAGTTTGGGAAGGGGCAAAGCTTTATATTGGAGACCTTCGAGACACTGATTTTTTAGACAGGGTATTCTCAGAAAATAAGGTAGAAGCTGTTATGCACTTTGCTGCTGATTCCTTAGTAGGAGAAAGTGTTGAAGATCCTTTGAAATACTATGAAAATAATGTATTTGGAACTCTATATTTATTAAAAGCCATGCTTAAATACAATGTTAAAAAAATAGTGTTTTCTTCAACTGCTGCTACCTATGGAGAACCAGAAAATATCCCTATTTTAGAAACAGATAAAACAGAGCCAACTAGTCCTTATGGGGAAACAAAACTTGCTAGTGAGAAGTTATTAAAATGGGCTGAAAGAGCTTATGATATTAAATATACAATACTTAGATATTTTAATGTAGCTGGTGCACATGAAAGTGGAAAGATTGGTGAAGACCACAATCCTGAATCGCATTTAATTCCAATAGTTTTACAAGTTGCCCTAGGTAAAAGAGATAAAATAGCTATTTTTGGTGCTGACTATGATACACATGATGGTACTTGTATTAGAGATTATATTCATGTAAATGACTTAGTTGATGCACATATTTTAGCCTTAGATAGACTAAATAAAGGTGGTACTAGTAATATATATAATCTTGGAAATGGAAATGGCTTTACAGTAAAAGAGGTAATTGAAGTAGCTAGAAAAATAACAAAACATCCTATTCCAGCAGAAATAAAAGATAGAAGAGCTGGAGACCCTGCAAGACTTATTGCAAGTTCAGAAAAGGCTATGAAGGAATTAAACTGGAAACCAAGTAATAGCAGTCTTGAACAAATAATAGAAAGTGCATGGAACTGGCATAAAAATAATATTAATGGTTATGAAGAGGTCTAATATGATAAATATAAAATATGAAATTGAAAAACTTTTAGCCTTTGGACATAAGGCTAATTTAGTAGGAAAAGCAGATATAGTTTTAGTTAGAAATCAATTACTTGAATTGTTTAATTTAGATGAACCTTATGAAAAGACTTATGAAAATATTCCTGAACTTAGTCCAACAGATATTTTAAAAAATATGTTAGATTATGCTAGTGAAAATGGAATGTTAAAATACAATAGTGATACTTATAGAGATTTACTTGATGCAAAAATTATGGGTCTATTAATGCCTAGACCTTCACAAATAATGGAAAATTTTTGGAGAACAGCTAATAACAAAGGTATTGAACAAGCTACCAATGAATATTATCAATTGTCAAAGGATTCTAATTATATAAGAATTGATAGAATAGAAAAAAATCTAGCTTGGGAAGCTGAAACAGATTATGGAAATATAGAAATAACTATAAATCTATCAAAACCTGAAAAAGACCCAAGGGAAATTGCAGAGGCAAAGAATAATAAAAATGTTAAATATCCAAAATGCTTACTTTGCTTGGAAAATGTAGGTTATCAAGGTAGAACAGACCACTATGCAAGACAAAACCACAGGGTTATCCCTCTTAGACTTGCAGGTGAACAATGGTATTTCCAATACTCGCCTTATGTTTACTACAATGAACATTGCATAATTTTTTCTGAAGAGCATAGCCCTATGAAAATTGGAGAAGAAACTTTTAGGAAAATGTTTGATTTTATAGACCAATTTCCCCATTACTTTGTAGGCTCTAATGCTGATTTACCCATAGTTGGTGGCTCTATATTATCCCATGACCATTTCCAAGGAGGAAGACATGAATTTCCAATGGCAAAAGCTAGTGGCGAGGTAAAATTTAGCTCTACCTTATTTCCAAATGTAGAAATTTCCATAGTAAAATGGCCAATGTCTGTAATTAGGCTAAAAACTAAAAATTACAAGGAACTAATTAAGGCAGGTTTATATATTTATGAAAAATGGAAAAATTATTCTGATGAAGCTAATGAAATTTTAGCCTTTAGTGGAGATATTCCTCACAATACAGTAACTCCCATTGGAAGAAAAAGGGGAGAGTATTTTGAATTTGATATAGTTCTTAGAAATAACAGAACTGATGAAGAACATCCCATGGGAATTTTCCATCCAAACAAAGACTTACACCACATAAAAAAAGAAAATATTGGTTTGATTGAAGTGATGGGCTTGGCAATATTACCAGGTAGATTAAAGGATGAATTAAGAGAAATCGCCAATATGCTAAAAGATAGTACTTATATAAGTGAACTCGATTTGAGTTTGCACAAAGAATGGATAGATGAACTAAAAGAAAAATACCAAAATACAACTAAGGATATTGAAAGAATATTAGAGGTAGAAGTAGGTATTAAATTTAGCAAGGTTTTAGAAGATGCAGGAGTTTTCAAAAGAGATAAAAAAGGTCAAAAAGCCTTTTATAAATTTATTGAAAGTATTAAATTCCAAAAAATCAACTAGCTTTTAGGCTCTTTGTTAAATTGTGTTGTTAAAAAAACAAATTAAAAAATAGGATTATTTCAAGGGATTTTGTTTTTAGTTTATTCAGACAAAGTCCCTTTAAAACAAAAAACTTTAGAAAGGAAATCTTTGTTAAAAGAATAATCATTTAAATAAGAATCAATAACTCTGTTAAAGTATTACGAGATAAATTAAAACATCTTCCAGTATGTTTTTTCAGAAGGTTTTTTAATAGCAAATTAACCATTGAATAAATAGTTAATATACTTTGTTTATTATCGCTTGTAAACTTAATTTTATAAAGAAATTAAATTTCCCTAGATTTTTTTGCTATCTCAGTCACATTGTGAAATAGAACCTTTAATAACACACTTCTTTTTCAATTTTTAAAAATAAAATATTATATACAAATAAAATATCGGATGAATGAGTTTGTGTATACTGTACACTACAAAATAAGTTATTAAATTAGCAAAGAATATATATTTATAGTATTTTGTTCGGAAAGAAGGAATAAGTATCCTTTTAATTAGCTTGTTTAATATTGTTTTTTAACATCTAACAGTTAAATTTAAGCAAACTAAATGGTGAATATATTAACAAAAATTAAAATTATTAAGATTTTTTATTGACATAATTTGTTAATTTTGATAAAATAGATATGTGTATAATTTATCAAGAAAAGGACTATAATATATGAGGAAGTTTTATATAGAAAAAGAATATAAGGGATATACTGCTTCTAAATATTTGACAGAAGTCCAAGAATACTCTAGTAGAAGTATTCGAGCTATTGATATATATTTAGATGGGAAAAAAATTAAGCCAAATAAAAAGCTTAGACCATATAACAAATTATTAGTTTATGAAAAAGAAAAAGGTACTAATATAAAAGCTATGGAAATGGATTTGGACATAGTTTATGAAGACCAAGATTTGCTAATAATAAATAAAGAGCCTTTTATAGTTGTACATCCAACTTTAAAAAAAGTTGATAAAACTTTGGCCAATGGAATTGTTTATCATTTTCAGAAAAATAATAATTTGAGTATAGTTCCTAGATTTTATAATCGACTTGATATGAATACTAGTGGTTTGATAATTATTACAAAAAATTCTTATTCACAGGCTTATTTGCAAGAAAAATGTGAAGTTAAAAAATGTTACAAAGCAATAGTTAAAGGGATAGTGAAGGAAGATGAGTTTATTATAGAAGAAGCTATTGGCAGGATAGGAGATTCTCTAAGAAGAGAGCTTATAGACGAAGAACATGGTGGTCAATATGCAAAGACTGCTGTTAAAGTAATAGAAAGACTAGAAGATGAAAAGCTTACTTTAGTTGAATGTGAGTTGTTTACAGGTAGAACTCATCAAATAAGAGTACATTTATCAAGTAAGGGGCACCCAATATTGGGAGATGAACTTTATGATGTGAAAGATAAACGTGCTAATAGACAGTTATTACATGCTTATAAGATTCAATTTAAAAATCCAAGTACAAAGCAAATTCAAAATATAGAGATAGATTTACCTAAAGATATGAAAACATTACTTGTTAAAGAATAAAGGATATATAGTTTGACAAGTTTAAATTTATAGATTAATATATAGTGTGTAAGTTAATTTACATATATAACAAAATAATTAGGAGGTTTTTCAATGGCAGTTAAAGTAGCAATTAACGGATTTGGTAGAATTGGTAGATTAGCATTAAGATTAATGGCGGATAATCCACAGTACGATGTAGTGGCTATTAACGATTTAACAGATGCAAAAATGTTAGCTCACTTATTTAAATATGATTCAGCTCAAGGGAAATTTAATGGAGATATTGAAGTTAAAGAGGGAGCTTTTGTAGTAAATGGAAAAGAAATAAAAACATATGCAGAAAAAGATGCTAAAAATTTACCTTGGGGAGAACTTGCAGTAGATGTAGTTCTTGAGTGTACTGGATTCTATTGTTCAGCAGAAAAATCACAAGCACATATAGAAGCAGGAGCTAAAAAAGTAGTTATTTCTGCACCAGCAACTGGAGATTTAAAAACTGTAGTATTCAATGTAAACCATGATATATTAGATGGTACAGAAACTATAATTTCAGGAGCTTCTTGTACAACTAACTGTTTAGCACCTATGGCTAAAGTTTTAAATGATAAATTTGGAATAGTAGAAGGATTAATGACAACTATTCATGCTTATACAGGTGACCAAAATACATTAGATGCACCTCATGCTAAAGGAGATTTAAGAAGAGCAAGAGCAGCAGCGGTTAATATAGTTCCTAACACAACTGGAGCAGCAAAAGCTATAGGATTAGTAATACCAGCATTAAAAGGTAAACTTGATGGAGCAGCTCAAAGAGTACCAGTTCCTACAGGTTCATTAACTGAGTTAGTAACTGTTTTAGAAAAAGAAACTTCTGTTGAAGAAATCAATGCAGCTATGAAAGCAGCAGCAGATGAATCTTATGGATATACTGAAGAATACTTAGTATCAACTGATATCGTAGGTCTTCAATTCGGTTCTTTATTTGATGCAACTCAAACAAAAGTAGTTTCTGTAGGTGGAAAACAATTAGTTAAAACTGTAGCTTGGTATGACAATGAAATGTCTTATACTGCTCAATTAATTAGAGTTTTAAATTACTTTGTTCAAATTTCTAAGTAATCATTTGATTGTTTTGCGGAAACTTAGGTTTCCGCATTTTTTAAAATCAATATAGTCACATATAAAATAGGGAGGCTTAAAAGATGGCAAAAAAAATAGTAACTGATTTACAAGTTGCAGGGAAAAAAGTATTAACAAGAGTTGACTTCAATGTACCTATGAAAAACGGAGTAATAACTAATGATAACAGAATAGTAGAAGCTATACCTACTATTAAATATATATTGGAAAATGGTGGAAGAGTAATAGCTTTTTCTCATTTAGGTAGAGTAAAAACTGAAGAAGATAAAGCGTCTAAAACTTTAGCACCAGTTGCAAAAAGATTAGAAGAATTATTAGGAAAAACAGTTAAATTTGTTCCAGCTACAAGAGGAACTGAATTAGAAACTGCTGTAAATGAATTAAAAGATGGAGAAATCTTGATGTTTGAAAATACAAGATTTGAAGATATAGATGGTAAAAAAGAATCTAAAAATGACCCTGAATTAGGAAAATACTGGGCATCACTTGGAGATATATTTGTAAACGACGCATTTGGAACTGCTCATAGAGCACATGCTTCTAACGTAGGAATATCTGCTAATATAGCTGAATCAGCTGCAGGATTCTTAATGGAAAAAGAAATTAAATTTATAGGTGGAGTGGTAGAAGCCCCTGAAAGACCATTAATAGCTATATTAGGTGGAGCGAAAGTTTCTGATAAAATAGCTGTTATTGAAAACTTAATTGCTAAAGCTGACAAAATAATTGTTGGTGGAGGAATGATGTTTACTTTCTTGAAAGCAAAAGGATTAAACATAGGAAAATCTTTATGTGAAGAAGATAGAGTAGAATTAGCTAAAGAATTAATGGAAAAAGCAGGAGATAAATTAATATTACCTGTAGATGCTGTAGCTGCAAAGGCTTTTGCTGCAGATGCTGAACACAGAATAGTAGCTTTAAATGACTTAGCTGATGATGAAATGGGATTAGATATAGGTCCAGATTCAGTAAAATTATTTGCTGATACTTTAGCTGGAGCAAAAACTGTAGTATGGAATGGTCCTATGGGAGTATTTGAAATGCCAGCATTTGCTAAAGGAACAATAGGTGTTTGTGAAACTATAGCTAGTTTAGAAGGTGCAACAACAATAATAGGTGGTGGAGATTCTGCTACTGCAGCAATAGATTTAGGATTTGCTGATAAATTTACTCATATTTCAACTGGTGGAGGAGCTTCTTTAGAATATTTAGAAGGAAAAGTTTTACCAGGAATTGATTCAATATCAAATAAATAATTTTTTTGGCAAGCTCTTTAGGGCTTGCCTTAAACTTTTTGTAGGAAATATAAAGTTAATTGGTATATAAATATGTTGAATATCTATAAATTTATTAATTTTATAGAAAAGAAAGAAGGGAATTAAAATGTTTATTAAAGAAGCCTGTTGTGGAAGCTTTATGGAAGCAATTAATGCTGAAAGTTTAGGTGCAAATAGGATAGAACTATGTAGTAATTTAGATTTGGGAGGTTTAAGCCCCAGTGTAAAAGAAATGCAAGAGGCATTGAAATTTGTAAATATTCCAATATTTGTAATGGTTAGATTAAGAGATGGAAATTTTGTATACACAAAAAAAGAAAAAGATATGATGATACAAGAAATAAAGATGTTTAAAACTCTTGGAATAGATGGAATTGTAATAGGAGCTATAAATAATAAAGGTGAAGTAGATAAGGATTTTATAAAAGAAGTAATAAAGGTTGCAAGACCGCTTAATGTTACCTTCCACAAGGCTATTGATGAAGTTAAGGACTACAACAAGGGCATAGAAACTCTTATTGACTTGGGTGTGGACAGAGTGCTCACTAGTGGGAAGAAAGAAAAAATAGAAGATGCAATAGGCTTTTTGAGGACAGTAAAAAGAAATTATGCTGAAGATATAAAATTTGTAGGAGCTGGAAAAATTACAGCTGATAATTTGGAGAATATACATAATAAACTTCAGTTTGAAGAGTATCATGGTAAATTAATTGTGGGGTATTTGGGGTAGAAGGGCAATTAGTAATTAGTAGGTAGGAATGGGAAAAGAATTTAAAATTTACAATAAAAAAAATTAATTTAAAGGAAAAAACTAAACAAGAAGTATATTTAATATAACAAGTTGCAGTTTTTTAAATCGAATCTCCTTCTTATTAAAAGAATCCCAATTAATTTTGGGATTCTTTTTGTTTAGGAAATTAACAAAGCCTAAAAGTATTGTATTTCATAAGGAAAAGGGGTATACTTATATTGTGAAAAAAGGCTAGGTTGATAAGGTAGAAGGTATTGACAAGGGGTTATATTGGCTAATAAATCAGGTTATTTAGCGATATTTGTATGGTATCTTCGAAATAAATATAAATTAAGAATAAAAAGTCATAAATATGAATCGAGGTTAAATATATGAGCAATTTAAAAACAATTTTCAATAAAAAACTTTTAGAAAAAAAATACAAGAAAGATGTTGATTTAGACCATCCCTCAATTCTTCCGAGAAGAGAAATTTTAGACAAATGGATAAAAATGTTGGAATCAGGAATCCTAGATAAATTAAAAGAAGAACAACTTCAAGGAGAATTTGTTAGCGATATTTTTTCAAAAATTTTAAGAGGTGTGAATGTTACAGATGGAAAAGAAGAGTGGAACATAATTAGAGAAGAGAAAACAAAAGTTGATGGAACAAAAGCAGATGCAGTTATTGGATTTTTTTCAAATTTAAAATCAGATATTAGAGCATTAATTGAATTAAAAAGTCCTAAAACAAATCTTGACATGAAGCAAAAAAGCAGAACAAATAATCAAAGTCCCATAGAACAAGCCTTTGGTTATCACCATAAATATGGTAAAAATTGTAAATGGATAATTGTTTCAAATTATAAAGAAATTAGACTTTATAGTTCAAGTGATTCCACAGAATATGAGGTTTTTTATTTAGATAATTTAAAAAATGATGATGAATTTCAAAGGTTTCTTTATCTGCTTTCTTTTAAATCTTTAATAAATCAATCTGAAAAATCAATTGTTGAAAAATTATGGGAAGATAATATTAAGGAACAGAAAAAAATTGAAGATAAGTTTTATAAAATATATCACAAAACAAGACTGAGTGTTTTCAACCATATAAAGCAAAAAAATCAAGAAATTAATTTAAATATTATTTTAAGTAAAACTCAAAAATTAATGGATAGATTTATTTTTATTTGTTTTGCTGAAGATAAAGGATTGCTTCCCGAAAATATTTTTAGAAATATTGTTGAAAGGGGGAAAACTGGATATAGTGGTATATGGTCTGAATTTAAAGGGCTTTGTCAAGCGATAAACAACGGTAGTCCAAATCACAATATAAATAAATTTAACGGTGGACTCTTTGCAGATGATAATATTCTTGATAATTTGAAAATACATGATAATATATTTGAAGAACTTCTTGAAATCTCAACTTATGATTTTGACAGTGAATTAAATGAAAATATTTTAGGTCATATATTTGAACAATCAATTTCTGATTTGGAAGAAATAAAAGCAGAAATAAATGAAGAAAACTTTGATAAAAAATCTGGAAAAAGAAAAAAAGATGGTGTTTTTTATACTCCAAAATATATTACAAAATATATTGTTGAAAATTCAGTAGGAATCTGGTTAGAAGACAAGAAAATTGAATTAGGTTTTGAAAATTTGCCTGAATTATCAGAAGATGATTTTAAATCTGATTATTATAAAAGTGGTAAATATAAAGGGGCAAGAAGATACACTCCTAATTATTTAGAACACATTAGTTTTTGGAAAAATTACAGAGATATTGCAAACAAAATAAAAATACTTGACCCTGCTTGTGGAAGTGGTGCATTTTTAATCGAAGCATTTCAATATTTACACAAATTAAAAATTTATATAAATGAACAACTTGGAAATTTAGCAATTGAATATTCCGACCTACCTGATGAAAAAGTTACTTTGCAGAATAATCTTTTTGGAGTTGATTTAAATTCTGAAAGTGTCGAGATAACAAAGCTTGCATTGTGGCTAAAAACTGCAAATAAGGGGAAGGAGCTTACAAGTCTTGATAATAATATTAAATGTGGTAATTCATTGATTGATGATAATAAAGTCGCTGGAAATAAAACATTTAAATGGGAATTAGAATTTAAAGAAATAATAGACAATGGTGGGTTTGATGTAGTTATTGGAAATCCACCATATGTTAGGCAAGAATCAATTAAAAAGATGGAAAAAGATTTTTATTTTAATAAATATTTAAATGTTAAAAATTATTCAGCTGATATTTATGTTTATTTTTATGAATTAGGAATATCTATTTTAAAAGAAAATGGTTATTTAGCATATATTTCTCCAAATAAATGGATGGAAAGGAAATATGGTGATGAATTAAGAACGTTTTTAAAGCGATTTGAAATTAAACAAATAATTAATTTTGGAGAATTAAAGATATTTAAAGACGCTTCTACAGAACCTGCGATTATTGTTATAAAAAATAAAAAATCAGATTTACCAATAAATTACGCAGGAATAAAAAATATAAATACTGCAATGAGTGGTTGTTATGAATTTAGTAAATTTGAAAAATCAAATTTAAAAGAAGATATATGGCGTTTCTCTGAAGAAATAATTTTATCAATTTTAGAAAAGTTTAATTCTTCAGATATAACTTTAAATCAATATACTAATGGTGGAATTTATTATGGCATTAAAACAGGATTAAACAAAACTTTTATTATAACTAAGAAGAAAAGAGATGAAATAATATCAAAAGAACCTTCTGCAAACGAAATAATTGAAAAAATGGTAGAAGGAGATGATTTTAATGGATGGAGTATTTTACACTCTGAAAGATATATGATTGCAACTCAATATGATTTAGATATTCCAAATAAATACCCTGTTGTCTATGAATATTTAAAACAATTTGAGGAAAAATTAATTAAACGTTCTGATAAAGGAAGAAATTTTTGGAATTTAAGAGCTTGTGATTATTACGATAAGTTAAAAGAACCAAAAATTATTTATTATCATACTGCAAAAAAACATAACTTTTATTTAGATTCAGAAGGATATTATATAAGTGCAAATTGTTACTTTATATCTAATGCTGATAAATATTTACAGTGCTTATTAAACTCATCATTGTTCCATTGTGTAAAAAAATACTTGTTTCCTGCATTTGGTGATGCAGAAAATGGTGGTAGAGTGAGATTAGATTCAAATAAAATGGTTAATATTAAAATTAAAAAATCTAAAAACAATGAATTATTTTATAGTTATGCAGATAAAATGACTAAACTTAATTCTGACCTATCTAAAACAGTAAATCAATTTACTTCCTATATTCAAGAAAAATGGAAAAACATAAAGTATACAAACAAAATCAGTAATTTTTATACTATGGATTTTTCAACTTTTTTAAAAGAATTGAATAAGCAAAAAATTAAATTAAGTGGTAAAGACGAATATAATTTGAAAGAAATTTTTGATAATGAAGTTGCTAAAATTAATAACTTAAGAAATGAAATAGATAAAATTAATAATGAAATCAATCAAATGATTTATCAGGTTTACGGACTTACAAAGGAAGAAATAAGAATTGTAGAAAAAGATGAACATTAATACTAAATACAGTTTTTAAAACTTAATAAATTATTGTTTTGATAAGCAAAAAATAATTACTAAAAAAATATTGATTTTTATATTTAAAAAGAGCATAATATTTATATAAAATAAGGAGATTCTCTGCCATTAAGTGAGAACGATAAAATCAGGAGATTCTCTGCCATTAAGTGAGAAAAAAGAGAGGTTTTACTATATGAATGGACCAAATAAAAATATTAAATTCCCCCTTAACAATTATGATAGACTTTGTTTTTTAAAAAACATTGTAAAAAACCAAAATATTATTGTTGGTGACTATACTTATTATGATGACTTTGAAAATGTTGAAAACTTTGAAAAAAATGGAAAATATCATTTTGAATTTGTAGGAGATAAATTAATAATAGGTAAATTTTGCATGATTGCTTCAGACGTAAAATTCATAATGAATGGAGCTAATCATTTGACAAATGCTTTAACAACTTATCCTTTTTCTATTTTTGGAAATGGTTGGGAAAAAGCAATGGAAAATAAGTCTTATCCTCAAAAAGGTAATATAAACATAGGGAATGACGTGTGGATTGGATATAATTCCACTATTATGGCAGGAGTCACTATTGGAGATGGAGCTATCATTGCTACAAATTCAACAGTTATAAAAGACGTTGAACCTTATACAATTGTTGGTGGAAATCCTGCAAAGGAAATAAAAAAACGTTTTACTGAAAAAGAAATTGAAAGACTGTTGAAAATTAAGTGGTGGAATTGGGATATAGAAAAAATTACAAAAAATCTTCAACATTTAACAGGAAACAATATTGAAAAATTAATAGATTAAAAAAAGCCCTTCTACCTTGAAGGGCTTTTTTACTTATATATTATAGTTCCTTAATAAAATAATGTAAAACTTTTCTTGACTTTAATTCCTTGCAATGGTTACAAAAAAATTGAGAAGCACCACAAGCTTGTAACATTTCAACTTCGTTTCCACATTTATCACAATTGGCTCTTTTCCCATATTTTTTGTTACAGTCCTTACAAATATATGTTCCTGTTGCATTGTTTTTCTCTATCTCTTTATTGCAATTTGGACAATTTATAGTTTTTTCCATTAAATTTTCACCTATCTTTCTTATAATTATATTCTGATAAATTAATTATAACATAATTTTTTCAGATTCACATGCCCAAAACAATGATTTTTTTACAATCCTTTGACTTTGTGGTATAATATATTGTTTGATGAAGCTAAGGAAAGAGGCATAAAAATTTGAAATGTAAAATTTGTGAAGGCACTAATTTAAAAGAAATTTCTGCTAATAATAAAAGATATTATAATTGTTTGGACTGTGAATTTATTTTTATAAATTCTAATTATTTATTAAATTCAGACGAAGAATTGACTCAATATAATCAGCATAATAATTCTATAGAAAATGAAGGTTATGTCAATATGTTTGAAAATTTTATAAAAGAAGCTATTAGCCCTTTTATAAAAGAAGGGAAAGCCCTTGATTTTGGCTCTGGTCCTGGACCAGTTTTATCAGAATTATTAAAAAGAAAAGGTTTTGATATAAGTATTTACGACCCCTTTTATGCACCAAATTTACCAAGTACTAAATTTGATTTAATAAGCTCCACTGAAGTATTTGAACATTTTATAAATCCTTTGGAAAATATAGAGCTTATTTTGTCCTTATTAAATAAAAATGGAATTTTAGCTATTATGACACATTTTCATTACAATGATGAAGATAGTTTTAAAAAGTGGTGGTATATTAG
>Ga0194136_1000391_pt1 | contig 22968 bp, 23 predicted proteins | sample TARM_MetaG_T3A_1_FD_134023 | JGI IMG/M metagenome (GOLD analysis project Ga0194136, IMG submission 134023) | Freshwater microbial communities from Pennsylvania, USA, analyzing microbe dynamics in response to fracking - TARM_MetaG_T3A_14 (version 2) | ecosystem: Environmental > Aquatic >...
AATCGGGGCAATTACCGGCAGGTAATCATCTTTTAAGAGGGTATTCAGGAGCCGATTATCGACATGAATGATGTCCCCCACAAAACCGATGTCCAGATTATTGACAAACTTCTTTTTAACCTTAATCATCCCGCCATCCTTGCCGGAAAGACCAACGGCATTCATTTCTCGGTTCTGAAGCAACTGGACAATTTCCTTATTGATTTTTCCGGATAAGACCATCTCGGCAACTTCGACCACCTTTTCGTTGGTGATTCGCAACCCTTCGACAAATTCGGTGTGGATCTCCAGATCATTTAGCATTCCAGAGATATCTTTGCCACCGCCATGCACAATAACTACACGGATGCCGACGAGTCGCATCAACGAAATATCGTCCATTACCGACTGTTTTCTGGCCTCATCATACATAAAACTGCCACCATATTTGATGACCATGGTTTTCTTTTTAAACTGTTGGATATAGGGCAAGGCTTCAATCAGAATCTTTGCTTTTTCAATATATTTTTCCATTTATTACTCTTTTCTATTTTACTTTTCTTTTTTTAACTTCGGTAGTCACCGTTGATCTTAACATAGTCGTAGGACAGATCACAACCCCAGGCCACTGCTTTTTCGACGCCATCATTTATTCCAACCGAAATATGAATATCTGTTTCCGATAAGACCTTCTTTGCCTCATCTTCATCAAAGGCAATTGGTGCCCCATCATTTAAGAGCGTGATCATCCCTGCCTGACTGGAAAATACCAGCGAAACCTTTAAGGGATCAAAGTCAGTCCCCGCGTAACCCAGGGCACAGAGCACCCGACCCCAGTTGGCATCCTCCCCAAACAAGGCTGTTTTAACCAAACTGGAGGTGATGACTGATTTTGCCAGCTTACGAGCATCATCCTTTGTTTTGGTGCCGCGCACTTCGACTTCGATAAACTTGGACGCACCTTCACCATCGCGAATGATTTTTTTTGCCAGCGTTTTATGAACATAGATGAAGGCTTCTTTAAAGACCTCATAGTCTTTACTGTTTTCTTGCAAAGATTGATTGCCAGCCAACCCATTGGCGATCACCGTAACCATATCATTGGTGCTGGTATCGCCATCCACAGAGATCATATTGTAGGTATCCACCGTGGTTTCTTTTAGTAGTTTATCAAGCAGCGCCGGTTCTATCTTCGCATCAGTCGTCACAAAGGATAGCATCGTGGCCATATTGGGGTGAATCATCCCCGAGCCCTTGGCCATGCCCCCAATTTTTACTGATTTCCCGGCAATTTCGACTTCCACGGCGATGGTCTTTTGGATCGTATCGGTGGTCAGAATGGTATTGGCCGCGATATCGCCGTCTTCCTGAGTGTTTCCCAGTTTCGGCGCCAGCACATCAATGCCAGCTAAAATTTTCTCGACCGGTAAGATCACCCCGATAACACCAGTGGAGGCGATTAGCACATCCTCCGGCTGCAAACCCAAAACGGCTGCTGCCTTAGTGGCCGTGGCGACTACCGCTTCCTCCCCTTTTTGGCCGGTACAGGCATTGGCGTTGCCACTATTAACCACCACCGCCTGTTTATAGGGATTAGCGATGACTTTGTTACACCAGAGAATCGGTGCTGCTTTCACCACATTGCTTGTGGTCATAATACTTGTTGCTGCTGATACTTCCGAAACAATCATCGCCAGGTCATTTGTTCCGCTCTTTTTGATGCCGCAATTGATCCCGCCGGCGTTAAAACCTGTCGGTGTTGTTACGCCGCCTGTCTTTATTACTTTCATGTCTTTACTCCTTGTATTTAACTGGATCTTTTCTGATCCGTCAGGTTGTCGGTACTAGTGCTGTGTTTATCTAAATCACACAGCTATTTAATAATTATCTGTCACTTGTTTTTTTAGATTGGGAAATCGGCAATAAAGTCGATTCCGGTTTTTTCAGCCAAGCCAAAAGCGATATTCATATTTTGAACGGCCTGGCCGGCTGCGCCTTTAATCAGGTTATCGATGGCTCCGACGACAATGACGTGGTTGGTGCGGGGATCGATGGTCAGCCCGATGTCGCAATAATTGGTACCCTTGACCCAGCGGGTTTCCGGCATCCGGTTTTCTAAAATTCTGACAAAATATTCATCTTGATAAAAATCTCTGTAAATCGCTTTTACATCTTCTAAGCTCAGATCGGCAGTTAGCTTGGCATAAGACAGCGTCAAGATTCCCCGGTTCATCGGAACCAGATGGGGGGTAAACAAAATATTAAAGTCCTGTCCGTTTAAAAGCCGCAATTCCTGCTCAATTTCCGGGGTATGTCGATGCGTTCCAATTTTATAAGCCTTGATGGTTTCATTGCATTCAGAGTACATCAGGTCGGTGATTGTTCCGCGACCGGCTCCAGTTACTCCGGATTTGGCATCAACGATAATAGTGCTGGTGTCGATGAGATTATTTTTAATCAGCGGTGCCAGACTCAGGATGCTACAGGTTGTATAGCAACCGGGATTCGAAATGAGCTGCGCCTTTTTTATCGCTTGGCGATGCAATTCGCATAATCCATAAACGGCTTTATCAAGTAATGGCTGGTTAAAATGCTCGGTTTGATACCAGTCTTCATATGTATTAATATCCTTGAGCCGGAAATCAGCCCCTAGATCAATGACCTTTGTTTTTTCTAGCACCTCCGCCGTGACGGTTTTTGATGCAATCCCATGCGGCAAGGCCAGAAATACGACATCCGACTTTTCTGCCAGCACCGTGATGTCGGTTGCTTGGCAAACTAGATCGGTTATGCTTTCAAAATTTCCGTAGACATCACTAAATTTCTGTCCCGAAAAGCTTCTAGTCCCGATTGTCACCACTTCAACTTCCGGATGCCGCATTAAAATTCGGATCAATTCCTGTCCGGCATAACCAGTTCCTCCGATAACAGATGCTTTAATCATTTTATTTTTCTTCCTTTCTTATTGCTTATTAAGCGTAGTAAGCGTTTAGGCAAACCGAATCATCCAATTCTGTCAATCTAGCCGTTTTAGTCAACACGCTATTTATCTATAATCTTAATACTCTATCTTAACTGTTCCTCTTAAAACTTTCACCAACGCTTGTTCTCAAAAGTTTATTTTACCAAAATATATGAGCTCTGTCTGTTAGTTTGTCAACTTTATTAATTCCTATTTTTGTATTATACTCGACTCGTCATGCATAATCAAGCGTTTTTATGCATAATTATTAATCATTAACAAATATTCTCTTTTTATACTTGCATTTCAAATGAAATGATTGTATAATCATTCATGTAATTAAGTTGATTATACAAAAGAGATAATTATCAGGAGGATATAAAATTGAAGAAAAAAGTAATTCTTGCCTATTCCGGTGGATTGGATACCACTACCATTATACCATGGCTTAAAAATACCTACGACTATGAAGTTATTGCGGTCTGCGTCGATGTCGGACAGGGCACCGAACTGGATGGCCTGGAGGAACGAGCCCTGGCATCGGGTGCCAGTAAATTATATATCGCAGACGTGACCGATGAATTTGTCGAGGACTTTGTCTGGCCGGCACTTAAGGCCGATGCCATTTATGAAAAAAAATATTTATTGGGCACTTCCCTGGCTCGTCCGTTAATTGCCAAGGTACTGGTCGAATATGCTGAACTTGAAGGCGCCGAAGCGATCTGTCACGGCGCTACTGGTAAGGGTAATGACCAGGTTCGTTTTGAACTCACCATTGGTGCTTTAGCGCCGCAGTTAAAAATTATTGCTCCCTGGCGAATTTGGGATATCAAATCCCGTGAAGATGCTATGGACTACTGTGTCATGCATGATATTAAGGTACCAATGTCGATCAGCAACAGCTACAGCCGCGATAAAAACATCTTACATATGAGTCATGAAGGTCTGGAACTGGAAGATCCAGCACTGGAACCGCAATATAAAAAACTGCTGCAAATGACCACTCCACTAGAAGAAGCTCCCGATGAAGCCGAAATTGTCAGTCTGGACTTTGAAGAGGGTGTTCCGGTACGTCTAAACGGCGTTGCAATGTCTGGCCGTGAACTGCTCGAAAAACTTAACATCATCGGCGGCCGTCACAGTATTGGCGTTGTCGATCTGATTGAAAACCGAGTCGTTGGGATGAAATCCCGCGGGATCTATGAAACGCCTGGCGGTTCGATTCTCTATAACGCCCATGAGGAACTCGAGCACATGTGTCTGGATCGCCAAACCTTTGGCTTTAAACAGCAGGCAGCCGTAAAATTTGCCGAATTGGCCTACAACGGCGAATGGTATACCCCCCTTCGCGAAGCCTTAACCGCTTTTGTCGATGAAACCCAAAAAACGGTTACCGGGAATGTTCGTTTAAAATTATATAAGGGAAATATTATTCTGATTGGGGTGGCCTCACCTTACTCGCTATACAATGCTGAAATTGCCAGCTTTACCACTGGTGATCTTTATGATCATAAAGATGCGGAAGGCTTTATCCATTTATTTGGCTTGCCGCTTAAGGTTCGTGCTTTGATGCGACTCAGTCGCGAAGAAAAAGGTGAATAAGATGAAAAAAATGTGGGGAGGTCGGTTTTCTAAAAAAACCGACCTTTTAACTGATGATTTTAACTCGTCGATCTCCTTTGATCAACGCCTGTATAAACAGGACATCACCGGTAGTATCGCCCATGCCCGAATGCTTGGAGAGCAAAATATTATTGATCCCCAAGAAGCGGAACTGATTATCGAAACTCTGGAAGCGATTCTTGTTGATATCGAGACCGGCAAGGTTGAATTTTTGGTGTCGATGGAAGATATTCATATGAATATCGAAGCTATCCTGACCGAGCGGATCGGTGATGTCGGCAAAAAACTCCATACCGGTCGCAGCCGTAACGATCAGGTTGCCACCGACATGCGCCTCTATGTTAAAGAGGTTGCCGATGACAGTAAATCACTGATTCGAAATCTGATCCTTACCCTATTGGATCTGGCCGAAGATCATACCGATACCATCATGCCAGGCTATACCCACCTGCAACGCGCCCAACCAATTACCTTCAGCCATCATCTGATGGCGTATGTCGAAATGTTTAAGCGCGACATGATCCGGATGACCCAGGTCAAAGCGATGGCCGACACCCTACCACTGGGTTCTGGTGCTTTGGCTACCACCACCTATCCGCTGGATCGTGAAGCGGTTGCGGCCGAGCTGGACTTTGCTTTTGTTTCACTCAACAGTCTGGATGGGGTTTCAGACCGAGATTTCTGCCTTGATTTTCTTGAAGCGGCGGCAGTCTTGATGATGCACCTCAGCCGTTTTTCTGAAGAGATTATCCTCTGGTGCAGCAGCGAATTTAATTTTATCACCCTGGATGATGCCTTCAGCACTGGCAGCAGCATTATGCCGCAGAAAAAAAATCCCGATATTGCCGAACTGGTCCGGGGCAAAACCGGCCGGGTATATGGTAGTCTGATCGGTTTGTTAACCACCATGAAGGGCATCCCCTTAGCCTATAACAAGGATATGCAAGAGGATAAGGAACCGGTATTTGATGCCTATGATACCATTAAAATCTGCCTGATTACCTTTGCTAAGATGATCAAAACCCTGACGGTCAACAAAGCTACAATGAAAAAGGCTGCTGCCGGCGGGTTTTCTAATGCCACCGATGCCGCCGATTGGCTGGTTAAACATGGCGTTGCCTTTCGTGATGCTCACGAAATTATTGGCAAGCTGGTATTTTTTGCTTTAGAACAGCAAAAAAGTCTGGACGAGCTAACCCTTGAGGAATACCAGAGTGTTTCGCCAGTTTTTGATGAATCCATTTTTTTAGCGATCGACTTAAATGTTTGTGTCAACCAACGAAATATTATTGGTGGACCTGCTGAAGAACAGGTTCGAAAAGCCATCGCTTTTAATCATCAATGGCTTGCTCAAAACTGAAATTTTAATCAATTTCCCCGACTCTACCAAAGCAAATCAAGAAAGTTTTTTTCACTTCCTTTGTATTGTTTTTCACAAAGAAATATGTTATGCTTTAGGATATCAAAGATAAATTTAAACATAATTAAAATATAGAAGTAGAGAGTATAATATGGGAAAATACAAGGTTGGTAAAGAAACTAAGGATAAAATTTTTGAGGCTTCCAAGGCTTTGTTTTATGAAAGCGGCTATACCAGCACCACCTGCCTAAAGATTGCCAGAGAATCCGGGGCGAATGTTGGACTGATCAATTATTATTACGGCTCAAAAGGTGGCTTGGGCATTGAATTGTATAACGAAATCATGTCCACCATCAAAGCCAAGGTCGCTGAAAATCTAACCAAACTCGGAATACAAACTAGCCTGTTACTGCAGACTGCTATCGAGTGGCGGGTACTTAATAATAATATGCGGTTCAATAAAAATTTCAGCCGTTTTTATTATGATTTGCTGAGCGAAAATGTACTTTACAAAGAGCAGAGTGTCGTCACCGATTTTTATCGCAAACTGACCGAAAGTTGTGGTCTTGATTACAGTGACTTTGAAATAGCCTTTATCTCCTACTCCAGCGCCGGTGCTACCCAAGGGATTAATCTTGCCTACGATGCCGGGCTTATCGACTGCTCATCCCAAGATTTTATTAACGCCAGCATCCGCCTTTTACTAAACACTATGGGGCTTGATGCAAAGCTAAACGAGCAAGTAATTAAAGAATCCTATGCAATCGAAAAAAACTTTACCGTGCGAATCGAAAAAAACTTTGTCATCATCTAGATAATCTGTTTATCTAATCTTGTTCCACTAACTTACAGCGTCATGTTTAACATGACGCTGTTTTTTTCTATTATACGTTTTTTTGATCGCAATTAATATTATATCTCGAACTATTGACTTCACTTTGTTCTGCTTCTCAATCCTCACGCACTGTAAATATTGTATTATTTTTGTTTTAAACGCCTATTCCACAGTATTTTTTGCGCTATTTTTCGTAATATATTATTTTTATATGAATTTATCTGGACAATCCGCAATTTTCATGCTATTATCAAAGCATACTTAAACATAACTAATATTATACACAGATAACTCAAACTTTGAGTGTGAAAACCATCTTATTCTGACCAGTCCCGGCTCCGCAATTGTAAATAAAGCGTTTACGGGTGAATTACACACCAGTCTGAAAGGAGGAGAGCTAAAAGGATCAGGCACTAGCTATTGCACACATGCTATTATTCGTTGTTGTTCGGACAAGACCGTAAACGTTTAAACCAGTGTCTTTCATTAATTATGATTATCGGGATTGATTTCATTCCTGGTGATGCAGATGTACCTGACACAGCCCGCTTAAAAACTTGGGCTGTTCAAAAGCAAAATCTCACCGTTTAAATTTCGGGTGATAACTTAAAGAAGAGGTGAATCGATGAAAAATAATAATTTCTTAAAAATTGCTGTTCTATCGGTATTCTTTGTTCAAATGGGTATTGGAACCATTACACCAGCAATCGCCAACATCGCTGCTGCATATCCGGATGTTCCATTTACCACCCTATTACTGGTGTCCACATTGGCTGTCCTGACGTCTGTCCCGGCGACACTCATTTCCGGTCGAATTGCCGGAACCGTTGTAAAATACAAAACCTTATTAATAATCGGTATGCTTCTCTTCATTGGCGGTGGTGTCGCTCCCTATTTCATGGCAACCTCCAGCTTTGCAGCAATCTTAGCCGTTCGTGCCCTCTTTGGTATTGGTCTTGGAATCGTCACCCCACTTGGAGGAGCTCTAATTATTGCCTTCTTCGATGGTCAGGTTCGTGCCCAAATGATGGGTTTAAGCAATGTTATTGCCAATGTTGGCGGAATCTTATTTCAATTGCTTGGCGGTATGGCTGCCGGGATTGCCTGGCAATATGCGTTTCTTCCCCATGCGCTCGGAATCATTACCCTGATTCTAATTATGTTTTTGCCGGAACCGGCAAAGGCACCTGTTCAAGCAGATGGTGAAGCAAAACCAAAATTACCGGGTTCCGTTTTTGGTTTTGCGCTGGCAATTTTCTTCATCATGGCTTTAGTCTATCCAATGCTGGTTAATATGTCGACAATTATTGCCGTTAGTGGGATGGGGGGAGCCGCAGACGCAGCTCTAGTTCTAACCATGTTCACCGTCGGGGGCATGGCTGGCGGGTTTATTTTCGCTAAAATCTTTGGTATTTTTATGAGAAACACGCTTGCTGTTGGCCTTGCGATGCTGGCCATTGCGATGGCTACGATTGGTCTAGGCAATTCGATTGCCTTTATGTATATTGGCACAACCATTGCTGGTGTTGGCTTTAGTTTCATTATGCCAACAATTTTTATGAATCTGGGCGCAGCGGTTCATCCCAGTCAAATGGCCACTGCTTCGGGAATTGTTATGGCCTGTTTGAACATTGGGGGATTCTGCTCTGCCTACATCTTTGCCTTTCTTGGTAACATCACGGGTATGACTGAAAACATTAAATTCCCCTTCTATATTTCTATGACTGTATTCGCAGTGGCTGCGATCGCATATCTGCTGATAAAACCCAAACAGCCGGTTGTACCTCAACCCGAATCAAACTAAAAATAGCCTTACCTCTTTTACAAGGGGTAAGGCTATTTTTTTTGCACGTTCAAACGGGTTTTTCCAGTAATTTATCGCTCTTTAATCCGTAATCTGAACGACATTTTTTAGCGGTATCATTGTCAAAGCAATACCAAATAGAATGATCGCAAAACCAATTAAAGAATAAACCGAGGGAATTTCACCCACAAAAATAAAAACAAAAATCGGATTAAGTATCGGTTCCAGCAGCGATACCATCGAGGCCTTCAGCGCTGAAATCATCCTGACCCCTTTAAAGAACACCAGATAGGACATCCCGATTTGAAAGACACCCAGAAAAAGCAGTCCCAACCACCCGGTCATCGATAGCCCTGAAAAATCCAGCTGGCCTGGAAACAAGACCAGGATCACCAGGCACAGGATAATATTATTGACACCAACGATCGAGTTATCTGAAACTGGGTATTCCTTGTCCATAAAATGCTGAACCAGGGCATAGGCCACCCCATTGCTCAATGCCAGCAAGTCACCCCAGAGATTCCCACCCACCGAGGCACTAAAAATGACAATGATCCCAACCAGAATAAATAAGCGGGGAATCAATTCTCTGCCGGTTACTTTCTTTCCACGAACCACATAATATAGATATAGCCATAATGGCGCTGTGCATTGGAGAATGATCGCATTGGCCGCCGTCGTTATTTTTGTTGTCAGCACAAACATGATACACAAATAGCAGTAACCGATGATCAGCGCAAGATAGTTTTTAGAAAACCGCAGCTTCTTCCATTGAATCAGCGGCAAAAAAATAACCCCAGCGATAAACGCCCGACCAAAGGTAATCGTATAGGGATTGGCATTGATCAGCTTGATAAAAAAACCGCCGGTACTAAACAACACCATCGCGATAAGCACATATAAGGTTCCTTTTGCTTTATTATCCATCGCTACCTCCTTTTCTCAATCTTCTTTTTTGATGATACCATAACCACTCATTTTTTTCTCTATATTTTTGTTTTTATTTCCTGTATAATATCCATAATAAGGTGGAGGTAAACTTTGTATGTTATCACAGATTAAAAGTAGCGGTTTATTGGGGGTTAATGGCGTTATTGTAACAGTCGAGATAGATATTTCCCGGGGCTTGCCCTGCTATTCTCTGGTCGGTCTTCCCGATGCCGGCATCAAGGAATCGAAGGACCGGGTTTTTTCGGCGGTTAAAAATAATGGCTATAAGTATCCGATGGAACGGATCACCATTAATCTTGCTCCAGCCGATTTAAAAAAGGAAGGGCCAGCCTTTGACCTGGCCATCGCGCTGGGGATATTAAACGCTTCGGAGCAATTGAACTGGGATCATCCTGAAAATTATCTGGTCATCGGGGAATTGTCCTTAAGCGGTCAAATTAGAAGTGTCAATGGCGTCTTGCCGATGGTTCTGGCTGCTAAAGAAGCTGGTATTGCTAATGTTTTGGTTCCCTTTGAAAACCGACATGAAGCCGCGGTGGTTCAGAATATCAACGTCTATCCAGTCAATGATTTTCACGAAGCTGTCTCATTCATAAAGAAGGAACTAATTATTGAGCCTTTCAAGGTCGATCTCAGTTCTCTTCTGCGCGTCGAAAACAGCTGTCATCGCATCGATTTTTCTGATATTCGCGGTCAGGATTTGGGAAAACGCGCACTCGAAATTGCTGCTGCCGGGGCTCACAACTGTTTGATGAGCGGTCCACCGGGATCCGGCAAGACCATGCTGGCTAAGGGTTTTGCGTCGATTCTGCCCGATCTCACCATCGATGAAGCCCTGGAAATTACAAAAATCCACAGCATTTCGGGACTGTTAAAAAACAATGCGATCATCAGTCAGCGACCCTTTCGTTCGCCCCACCATACCATTTCAAAGGTTTCTTTGGTCGGTGGCGGGCGGATCCCCAAACCCGGGGAAGTATCCCTGGCTCACCTGGGGGTGCTATTTCTTGACGAGTTGCCCGAATTTCAAAAATCCGCCCTCGAAGTTTTACGTCAGCCCATTGAAGATCAGGAGGTCACCATTTCCCGGATCAATGCCTCGCTCACCTTTCCGGCCAGTTTTACCCTGATCACCTCGATGAATCCCTGCCCCTGCGGATATCTTACCGACCCTGCTCACGAATGTATCTGCACCCCTCAGCAGATTAAAAACTATCACGGCAAAATATCTGGACCACTAATGGATCGACTGGATATTTTTGTCGAGATCCCCAGCACCACTTATGATGAACTGCAAACCAAACCCAAGGGTGAAAGCTCACAAGATATTAAGAAACGGGTCGATGCCGCTCGTGAACTTCAAAATGCCCGCTATGCAGAGCTAGACATTTTCTATAATGCCCAGCTCACCCCTAAACTGATGGAAACCTATTGTCCCCTTGGACCGGCCGAAGAAAACCTAATGGAAAAGGTCTATACCAAAATGAAACTCAGTGCCCGGGGCTATCACCGGTTGCTAAAGCTAGCCCGAACCATTGCCGACTTAGATGGATCTGAAGCCATTCAGATCGGCCACTTGACTGAGGCCATTCAGTACCGGGCTATGACTAAACTAAGCTAGGATCAGTCTCAAACGCTTTATCCCGTAAAAAAACGATTGTCAGGGGTAAACCCCTGACAATCGTTTTTTTTATTTTATTCATTGAATAATCATGCTGTTAATTCTTAATTAGCGAATTTACAAATCGATCTTCATTTTTGCGAAGATACCAAAGCCCACCGATACCAACTGCTATTAGCGCCAAGCTGATCAATTGCGCTGTACGCAATCCCATAAACATCAAACTGTCAGTTCTTAACCCTTCAATGAAAAATCGACCAACAGAATACAAGCCCAGGTAAACAAAGAATAGTTCACCATCAACCTTCTTAATTTTATCTTCGTAAAAAAAGATAAAACCAAAAGTCAGTAAATTCCAAATTGATTCATACAGAAAAGTGGGATGTACCTTAATCATTCCCAGAGCCACATCATTGACGGTAATCGCCCAGGGCAGATCGGTTTGTGAGCCATAGGCTTCCTGATTAAAGTAATTCCCCCAGCGCCCGATAGCCTGACCTAATGGCAATGCCGGTATCAACACATCTGAGAAAGCAAAAAAACTGATCTTCTTGACCCGACATAATACCAGGGCCACAATCACACCGGCTATTATACCACCGTGAATAGCCAAACCACCATGCCAGGTTGCAAATATTTCTTGGGGATGAGCCGCATAATAGTCAAAACTGAAGATGACATAATAGAGCCGGGCACCAATGATCACCGCTGGTGTCATATACAAAAAGAAATCCATAACCAGATCAGGATTTATCCCGTATTTTGGCGATCGCTTGATTGCTAACAACAACCCAATCAGTAATGCGGAAGCAATTAAGACCCCATACCACCTGACTACAAGTCCAAATGCGGTAAAAGCGATTGGGTCTGGTGTATACATTATTACAGAATGGTGGCTAATTGACCGTTTTTAGCTCCGGCTGCATTTCCTTCTTCAACATCAAGATGCATATCCAATTTGAATTCTGGATGAACACGAACCAAGACATTATCAAAAATCAAGCCACGATCTCCGTCTAATTTAACAGATACAATATCTCTGTCTTTTAATCCAAAGGCAGCGCCTTCTTCAGGACTCATGTGGATGTGTCGAGCTGCCACAATGGCACCCTTAGCAATTTCAACTTCGCCAGCTGGTCCAACGATTTTAACACCCGGGGTATCAGCGATGTCGCCAGAATTTCTAAGCGGTGCTTGTACGCCTAAGCAAAAGCCGTCGCCTACTGAAACTTCTAATTGGGTATCAGGACGAACTGGTCCCAGAATACGAATACCTTTTAATGTTCCTTTAGGTCCAACCACATCAACTTTTTCTTCAGCTGCATATTGTCCTGGTTGGGATAAATCTTTCATCGGTGTTAATTGGTAGCCTTTACCAAATAACGCCTCTAAATCTGCCTGGGATACATGAATGTGTTTGTTTGATAACCCAATGGGTACTTTTCTTTCCAATTTATATCTCCTTGTCTAAAAATATTTGTAATAATCTTTATTCTATCCAATAACCAACGAAATGTTAAGACAATATTTTGTCTTCTTTGCTTTTTTTCGTTTTTTTTACTTTTTGGCTTAATTCCAGCATTTCCTGGGCATGTTCCCAGGTTTTTCGGGTCACTTCGGCACCGCCTAACATCCGCGAAAGTTCCTCTTTTTTACCCTTTTCGTCGAGAGGCAAAAAACTGACCTCTACTGAATCTTCTGCGGCTGTTTTTTCGACCATAAAATGCTGGTCTGCCATTGCCGCAATCTGGGGTAAATGGGTAATACAGATAATCTGCCGACCTCGGGGCGGGGTAACACTGAGAGCCTGAATCTTTTCGGCAACCACCTGGGCGGTTCTGCCACTGATCCCTGTATCGATCTCATCAAACACCATCGTTTCAATGGCGTCCAGCCCGCCAAATATGCTCTTGATGCTCAGCATAATTCGCGATATTTCTCCTCCCGACGCCACCTTGCCAAGCGGTTTCGGAGCCTGCCCTGGATTGACCGAAATTAGAAATTCAACAATATCCTGTCCATGGGCTGCCACCCGACTGATTTCATGTTCCACGGAAATTTCCACCTGAACCTTTTCCATCGCCAAATCACGCAGTTCTTTTTCCAGGGCGATTTTTAAAGCTTTCGCGGTTTTTAAGCGTAACTGATAAAGATTATTGCTTATCGTATAATACTTCTCTTGAATACCGCTTAATTCCTGATAATAATTCTGCAGGCTTTCATCACGATTTAGCAGACTTTTCAAGCGATTGCCAATTTCTTCAGCATAGGCCAGGATCTCAGCTATGTCTTGACCATATTTGCGTTTAAGTCGGGCAATAATGCTGAGTCGGGTTTCAATTTCGTCTAAATCTCCTAAACTGTACTCGATATCTTCCAGATAAGAACGCATCTCAAAAGAAAGATTTTCTGCTTCACTTAAAATGCCATTGACCGTTTCTAATTTATCCGCAAAGCTGCTATCAATTTTGGTAATTTCGGCAAGATTTTCAGTCAGCAAACTCAACCCGTCAAGAATCGCGGGCTGATCACTGTTTTCACCCCTGAGCAGTTCGTAGGAACGGCTGGTGTGAGTAAAAAGACGTTCTCTGTTTTCGAGAATCCGTTTCTGCCCTTCTAGTTCTTCATCTTCTCCAATGATCAGGGCCGCCGCTTCGATTTCATTAATTTCAAACTGCAGGGTTTCCTTTTCGCGTTCCAATTCCCGTTCATTGGTTTCTAGTTCTGCGATCTGATCCAGAATTCGTTTGATTTCGATCGTGTAGGCAGCCGTCTGTGCCTGATATTGGCGGTTTTTATCACCACCAAAAGCATCCAGTAACTGGCGATGGTTCTCACGTTTAAACAGCGATTGATGCTCATGTTGGCCATGAATATCAATCAGTTGATCACCCATTGTTTTAAGCTGGGCGACGGTAATAATTAAACCATTGGCGCGACAAATATTGCGACCCCGATCATCCATTTCACGGGTTAATATCAACTGCCCTTCTTCCATCGGAATGCCATATTCCTGACATATCTCAATCAGACCTGGCTGTTCGCTTATGTCAAAAAGTCCCTGTACCGTCATCTTATTCTTTCCTTGCCGGATGTTTGTTTTATTACCCCGATTCCCCAAAACCAGAGTTAAGGCATCAATTACAATCGACTTTCCTGCTCCGGTTTCCCCGGTGATCACATTGAGTCCCGGGTCAAAATCCACCGAAAGGTGATCAATCAGCGTATAATCGTTCACAACGAGATTTCTCAGCATAGAGCCCTCCCTATTTCATCAGCTTTTTAAATTTACCCACAATTTCACCCACCATGTCACGGTTACGGACAAGCACAAAGATGGTATCGTCTCCTGCGATGGTGCCCACAATTTCGCACCAGTCCATCGAATCGATGGCCAGGGCTGCCGCCTGAGCCATCGCCGGCAGGGTTCTCAATACAATCGTATTTTCAACACAATCGATGGTTAACACCGATTCTTTAAAAACAGCAGTAACCCGTTCAATATAAATGGTACTAATATCTTTAAGGGGCGCGTAGTGTTGTATCCCTTCATGACTACTGACCTTGATCAGTTTTAACTCTTTAATATCCCGGGAGATGGTTGCCTGGGTCACTGCAAAACCGGAATCTTTCAATGCCTGAGCCAGCTCTTCCTGGGTTTCGATGAGATTATTCTCTATTATCTCAATAATTTTTAATTGTCTGGATACTTTCATGTCTTTTCCTTCCTTAAAAGTACAATTTCTATCGCCTCCGTACTGGCTTTTATGCTATCGCGATTCTTATTCATTTTTCCTTCTGTTTCTAATACTCACTGGTCAACTTAATCCTCAGCCGATCATAGCTACTCATCTGATTTAGACGGATCAAACGGGTACAATAAGTCGCTTTTTTAATTTTTATCGAATCCTTAGGGGTAATCGAAACCGTGGTCTGGCCATCAAAGGTGACCATAATGTCCTTTTCACGTTCGCCAAATTGGAGACGGATCACCTCATCTTCTGGCAAAATATAGGATCGGTCATGCAATCGATGGGGACAGATGGGGTTGAGAATCATCACACTAGCCTGGGGCGAAACTACCGGCCCACCAGCAGCAAGCGAATAACCGGTCGAGCCGGTGGGGGTGGCGATGATCAACCCGTCAGCCCGAAATTTGTCAATCGTTGAGCCATTGGCCTTAGCTTCGATATCCATCATCCGAAATCCCCGGCTTTTAACCAGAACATCATTTAAAGCGACATAAAAACAGGCGCTTTCATTTTCCTTTTTTATACTGCAGCTAAGCATCATCCGTTCTTCAATATAATACTGCCCCGAGCTTAAATTTTTCAGCGCTTCTTCATAATTGCCGGCCTCACCTTCGGTTAAAAACCCCAGCTTACCGAGATTGATGCCGAAAATTGGAATCGAATAAAAACAAACCTTGCGGGCAACAAATAACAGGGTACCATCGCCACCCAGAACCAGAATACAATCGGGTTTCCGGTAGAAAAGGCTTTTAGGATAATAAATAACACCTTCATCGGGGTAGTTCATCTGCCCTTCCAGAAGCGCTGTTTTAAAACCGTTTCGGAGCAAATAGGCGATGCATTTTTCTGCCAGCGCAGGGCTATCCGGCTTATCCATGTTCAAATAAATGCCGATTTCCTTAATTTTTTTTAATTCCGCTTGCAAGCTTACTCACTTCCTATTCGTCCTGGGTTTCTTTCTTTTTTTTACAGCTTTCATGAGCGATTGTCACCACTGAATGAATCAAAGCTGACCAGTTTTCCTCAATCTCCGGCTCGGTATTTTCAACAAAAACTAAAAATTCGATGTTTCCCTTGGGTCCCTGTATCGGCGAGAAATCAAGACCCTTTATCAAAAATCCCTGACTTTCGATGGCAGTAATCACTTCAAACAAAATCGATTCATGTACCTTTTTATCCCGAATGACACCATTTTTGCCAATTCGTTCCCGTCCGGCTTCAAACTGCGGCTTAATCAGCCAGATTCCCCTGGCTCCAGCTTTCATAAACAACTTAATCGCCGGAATCAGCTTGGTTATCGAAATAAATGAGACATCCATGACGGTTCCGTCGACCGTTTCTGAAATATTTTCTGCCGTCAGATAACGAAAATTGGTTCGTTCCATCGAAACAACCCGGGGATCATTTCGTAATTTCCAGTCCAGTTGCCCATAACCCACATCGACTGCATATACCTTTTCGGCGCCATTTTGCAATAAACAATCGGTAAAGCCGCCAGTCGATGAGCCGATGTCGATAAAGGTTTTTCCTGCAACCACCATCTCAAAGACGGCCAGTCCCTTTTGCAATTTTAAACCGCCACGACTGACATAGGGCATATCACTCCCCTTAACCTTAATGATCGCTTCGGTATCGACCAGATCTCCAGCCTTGTCCTTGATCTGATCATTAACCTGAACCAGTCCGGCCATAATGGCTTTTTTGGCGCGCTCCCGGGTATCAAAATAGTTCCGGTTTACTAACAATTTATCTAAACGTTCTTTCAATTTTTCCTCTTTTCATGGGTCTGTTTTCAGCTATATGCTAATTTTCTTGTTAACTATGAATCGCTTGCTGTTTGATCTGAAAGCCTGATTCCTTATTTTCGGCGGCGGCAAATATACTTGGCCAACTCCTGAAGAAAGGTGGTGCGGTCACCAATTGGCTTAAGCATTTCAATGGCTTCGGTTTCCAACTCAGCTACCCGCAATTTTGACGCCTCCAGGCCATAGAGTGATACGAAGGTGGATTTATGATTTTTTTCGTCACTGCCAATCGGCTTGCCCAGATCCGCCTCGTTGCCTTCAATATCAAGAATATCATCGACAATCTGAAAAGCCAGGCCGATCCGGTGACTATAACTGATCAGCCGGCCCTGGGTAGCCGGTTCAGCTCCAGCCATCAAGCAACCGCTCTGAACACAGGCTTCAAGCAGGGCAGCGGTTTTGTGCAGATGAATATAGTCCATTTCGTCAAGACCAATGACCTTATCCTCGCTTAGCATGTCAGCTACCTGACCACCGATCATGCCGCGCACGCCAGCAGCTCCCATAATCGATTTCATCGCAGAAAGATAGTTTGTCAAAGCAAGGCCAGTCAGGCCATGGGTTCCCTGGAGCATCGTTTCAACCGCATAATTGAGGAGTCCATCGCCGGCCAGAATCGCCATTGCATCTCCATAAACCTTATGATTAGTGGGTTTCCCCCGCCTCAGATCATCATTATCCATAGCCGGCAAATCATCATGGATCAGCGAGTATGTGTGGATCATCTCCATTCCCATCGCCAGCGGTTTGACCCTTTCCAGATCGCCTTCCAGGGCGCGGCAGGTTTCCATCATCAAAATCGGGCGCAGTCGTTTTCCGCCGGCAAAAATGCTGTATTTCATGGCTTCGAGAATCACTTCCGGGGTGTCGAGATTTTGTTGAAAAGCTTTCTCCAGCTCCCCATTAATTTCAGCTACCCGCTCATTAAGCTGATTTTTAAAATTGCTCACGCCTCCACACTCCCCTCGAATTCCTGCTCTTCGCCATCGACCATAATCGTTATTTTTCCTTCAAGCGTATCCAAATCGGCGCTGCACTCATTGATCAGTTTTATGCCTTCTTCAAACAGTTTCATCGATGCCTCAATTTCCTGATTGTCATCTTCTAGTAGTTCTGCAATGGTCTCCAGTCGACTCATTTTAGTTTTTAGTTTTTTAACTGCCATTATTTATTCTCCTTAGTGGATTGAATGCTTGCCTTCGCCTCACCATCCGCAAAATGAAGGATCACGAGCTGATCGTTCGTTAAAGCAGTTATCGAAGCAATGGGGAAGCCATTGTTATCGGTCACCCGAACATAACCTTTTTTTAGCACATTTACAGGACTCATGGCTTCGATCCGGGTTTTTACATTTATCAGTTGCTGTCGCTCATTTTTAATCCGACCTTTTAATGCACGGATCATCCGGTCATTAATGAGATCCAGATAAAGACGCATTTCTTCGATCCGTTCCTGGGGACGAAACCGCAGTAAATCTTTTTTTAACCGCAAGACCGTCTCACGGTTTTTACCGATTTTAGCTTCGATAATCTGAATCAGGCGGCTTTTCTGGTTAACCAGAGCCACAATCATCGTCATGGTTTCTTCGGCCACCAGTTCTGCCGCACCAGAAGGTGTGGGTGCCCGTAAGTCAGCCACAAAATCAGCTATCGTATAGTCAATTTCATGTCCGACCGCCGAAACGATCGGTAAGTCCGATTCATAAATGGCTTTAGCCAGATACTCATCATTAAAGGCCCATAAATCTTCAATCGAACCGCCCCCCCGGCCGATGATGATCACATCGACCGACTGAACAGCATTAAAGGCTCGAATGCCCTTGATGATATTCCCAGCCGCTTCATCACCCTGCACCAGACTGGGATAAATGACAATATCGATCAGCGGATTCCGACGTTTGATAATCGAAATCATATCTTTTACCGCTGCTCCGGTCGGAGACGTGATAAGACCAACCCGGCTGATGATTTCTGGCAGCTTTTTTTTATGATCGCGATCAAAATATCCCTTGCCTTCGAGAGCATCTTTTAGCGCCAGATAGGCCTGGAAAAGATCCCCCAGTCCCTGGGGCTCCATCGATCTCACTGTAATCTGATATTGTCCGCTGGGCTGATAAACGCCTAAACTCCCCCGCAATGTCACCTTCTGGCCTTCTTTGGGCAAAAACTTAAGACCGATGGCGGCATTCTTAAACATCACGCAATCAATTTTACTGGCGGCATCTTTCAGAGAAAAATACAAATGTCCTGATGCCGCCCGTTTCACGTTGGAAAGTTCCCCCTGGATCGCCAGATTCTTAAGAAGACTGTTTGATTCCAACAAGGTTTTAACATACTGGTTAAGCTCAGAGACGCTGAGTATTCTTGCATTTGTCACGTTCTCACCTCATTGCTCTTATAATAGTCGATCCCCATCAATGCATTTCCTACCGCATTGTCCCGAGAATATTCCCCGGGTGAAAAATAAAGATTGAGTCCCGATGCTTGCAGTTCCTGCACCACGATTTTTTTGATAATCTGATTTGACATTACCCCACCGGAAAAAAGCACCGACTGAAAGGGGTGATTTTTTCGCAATCCCCCAATCGATTTGGACAGCGTTTTAGCAATCGCTTTGAGCACCAGGTAGGCCACGATCTCCTGATCAGCGCCCGCTTGTAAAAGTCTCTGAGCCTGGTTTTCCTGACCCGAAAAATGAAAATCACTCCCATCCATAGTTGCCGAAATAACAAATTGGCTGCTAATCGATTCTGGGACAACCTGCTTTGCCAAAGCTTCTAAAGCTTCTCCTGCGGGAAAGTCGCAGCCCATCAGGACTCCAATCCGGTCAACCAGTTGTCCGGCATTGAGATCGCGCGTCTGGGCGATGATTTCACAGTCGTAGCCAATATCTTTTTTTTGAACCAATAGAATTTCTGACGTACCTCCAGAAAAATGAACCGCTGCGAAGGTAGTTTCTAATTCCGGTGAACCACTACCATAGATTGCCGCCCGGAGATGGTTCTCCTGGTGACTCACTGGCAGTAATTTGACATCCAATACACCAGCAAGCGACCGCGCTAAAGACTCGCCCGCACGAAAGACCGGCATATAGGAGTCAAGTAGCGGCCGCGGCCGCTGTGAATAGCAGATGACCTCGATTTCCCGACCGCGGGGCAGATCCGCAAGCAATCGTGGCAAATGTTGAACATGCTGAAAAAGGGCATCCGATTGACGAAGTCCTCTTTCTCCTGACTTCACTTCCAATAGGATGCCCTTGTTATAAATCATCTTTTCATTTTCGTCTACTAAGGCAACCGAAGTTGTATAGTTACTGGTATCAATGCCAAGACTAAGGGCACTCATTGAGTTCATCCTTAACAATTTTATTTAAGATACCGTTAACGTAATTTTTTCCATCCTCGTCTCCGAATTTTTTACTTAGCTCGATCGCCTCGTTGATAACCACTTCAAATGGCACCTTTTCATCCATATATTTCAACTCACAAATAGCCAAACGCAGAATTGACTTTTCTACCTTTGGAATTCGATCAATCTTCCAGGTGCTTTTAAGATAATCATCGAGAATATTATCTATTTCAGAAAGATGGGCTTCGGTGGTATCAATTAAGGTCTTTCCATAAACCAGATCCAGCTCATTATCCTCTAAAAAATATGCAATACTATCGGTAAAATCTCCTGGTTCCGGATGAAAATCCAATTGAAATACACCTTTTAGCGCATATTCCCGTTCCTTCTTTCGACTCATGCATTGCTCCTTCAGATTCCATTATTATATAAAAGGGGCGATCCGCCCCTATATCCCCGAACCTTCAATTCGGACATTAACCGCCGCCACCTGGAAACCAGCCATGGCTTCGACCGCAACCTTAACTTTTTTCTGAACTGCATTTGAAACCTTAATAATATCTACTCCGGGTTCGGTGATAAGATAAACCCAGATCATCAGACCTTCCGGTTCTCTGGCGATCTTAACACCTTTTATTGTAGAAGCAAGATAAAGTTTATCCATGATTTCATCGGTGATTCTCAATGAAATACGCGCCACACCGTTAACGCCAGTAGCCGCCAAGCTGACAATCGAAACGATCATTTCGTCATTGATCTTCGGGGACTGATTGTTTTTCATTTCACTTTTCATCTTAATAACCTGAGTTCTTTAGATTTCCTGATGGCAGTCGCAACCATCCTCACCACAGCACGAAATCTCTTCATTTAATATAAACGGGGCATCGCAATCCGGACAAGCGACGGTATTGCTTTCAAAGGATTCAAATTCGGTGATGTAAACATTTCCGCATTCCGGACAAATGATTTCATAGTAGTCTTCTTCATCAAACTCAAAATCTTCGTCTCCGTCATAATCCTCATCCAAAATAAACTCTTCCAGCTCAGAAAGATCATCATCAACCATTTCCACGTATTCTTCCAGCTCTTCCTGAGCTTCAGTAATACCATCGAGGGCATCGACAATGTCTTCAAGAATATCCAGTACCTGAACCAGAACCTTGCCTTCGTTAGAAGTCAGATCTAACTCCAGACCATCTGCCAAACCTTTGGTGTAAGCAACTTTTTCATTAATATATTTCATTTTATACCCTTTCCATGTAATCACCCGTACGGGTATCGATTCGAATCTTATCACCTTGCTCCACAAAAAGTGGGACAGTAATAACTGCACCGGTTTCAACAGTTGCCGGTTTATTGGCACCGGTGGCGGTGTCGCCCTTAAAGCCGGGATCGGTTTTAACAACTTCTAATTCCACAAAGTTAGGCGCTGCTACTGAAAATGCCACACCCTTTAAAGATTTTACCGTGGCAATATCATTTTCTTTTAGATATTTCAATGCTTCCTCGACCTGGTTCAGGTTCAAAGGAATTTGTTCATAGCTTTCCTGGTCCATGAAATAGTATAAACCACCATCTTCATATAAGTACTCCATTTCACGGGTTTCTACCTGTGCTTTAGGGTAACGTTCTGTCGGACTAAATGATTTTTCTACCACTGATCCGGTAATAACATTTCGAATCTTGGTTCGAACAAAGGCCGCGCCTTTACCTGGTTTTACGTGTTGAAATTCGATGATGGTAAATGTATGTCCATCCATTTCAAACGTTACACCTTTTTTAAAATCTCCTGCTGATACCATGTTTACCTCCGCTATGCCTATGTTAATTTTTTCTTTTTAAATCAATATTATCATTCTATCACAATTTTTAGACGACGTCATCCCAATTTATTATAATCAGCGGGCTTCAATCTGGATAATTTGCCGGTCACACACCGAATATGTCCACCCAGATCCCTGATCGTCTGGATCTCCTGATAGCCGCTATTTTTTAACATTTCCATCACGGTTCCGCTTTGACTATCACCGATTTCCAGTGCTAATAGACCGTCTTTTTCTAAAAACAAATACGCCTCTTCAATAATCCGCCGGTAAAAGTCCAAACCCGATGCGCCACCATCAAGTGCCATATGGGGTTCGTACTCAATAATATCCCGGGACAGCTTCTTCATCTCTGCCTGACTGATATAGGGGGGGTTTGAGACAATCAAGTGGAAGGTTTGGGCTTCGGGAATGGCGGCAAATAAGTCTCCCTGATAAAGCGAAAGATCGTCCTTGACCAATTGATTGGCATTGATTTTGGTTACTGCCAGCGCAGCTCCAGAAAAATCACTGAGGCTGACCGCACCTTTTTGATAGTGTTTCTTAATCGCTATCCCAATTGCTCCGCTGCCGGTGCACAGATCCAGAATTTTAGCTCCTTCTGGGAAGTTAACTTGCAAATAGTGAATCAAGTACTCCACCATTGGCTCGGTATCTGGTCTGGGGATTAAAACGTCGCGATTGACAAAAAAATCCATCCCCATAAATTCTTTTTTTCCCAGAATGTAAGCTACCGGTTCTAATTGGCCGCGTCTTTTTATTACACTGCGATAGGTTTCTGCTTGTTTTAAGTCGACCAATTCCTGTGAATGGGTATAAAAATAGACCCGATCCTGATCCAAAATCGCGCTTAGCAGAATCTCCGCCTCTAAACCCGGGTATTCGATTCCGGCCTGAGTAAGAGACTGCCGCCCAAAATCTAAAATCTCTTTGATTGTCATTTTTCCTACCTCAACTTAAAACTACAAACCATTTTTACATCCGAACAAGAAAAAAGCCGGTTACAAGAACCGACTTCTTTTTTATTCTGCTGACTCGTTTTTAATGCCGTATTTTTTATTAAATCGATCAACACGTCCACCAGCATCAATAAGTTTTTGTTTCCC
>Ga0194136_1000395_pt1 | contig 22761 bp, 19 predicted proteins | sample TARM_MetaG_T3A_1_FD_134023 | JGI IMG/M metagenome (GOLD analysis project Ga0194136, IMG submission 134023) | Freshwater microbial communities from Pennsylvania, USA, analyzing microbe dynamics in response to fracking - TARM_MetaG_T3A_14 (version 2) | ecosystem: Environmental > Aquatic >...
CCTACGTACGGGTGGCCACCGAGTCCATGGACCGGGCGATGGAGCGCATCGGAGCCGAGATCCTGGCAGGGTCTTTGGAGCTGATGCAGACCGTGCTGCGGTCCCTGCAGGCCAATGCCGGGGACTTGCTGGCCGATGACTACACGCCCGGCTACGATGCCCTGACGCGGCATCTGAAGCGGATGGTCAACGAACCCCTGCCCAAGGGCGAAGACGGGGAAGCCTGGGTGACCTCGGGTCTGGCTGTGCAGTACACCAACCTGGCCTGCATGCTCGTCTACTCGGACCGTCTGCGCCAGCTGCTGCCGCGGCTGGACGTGGCTACGCTCACCCGCATCGAGGTTCTGGAAGAGCTGATGGGCGTGCTGACGCGCATGTTTGAGGGCGATCAGACCGCACGGGCCGCTATCGATGAAAAGTGGGCCGAGTGGGTGGGTTCTTCGGAGCTGCTGTTCCTCCAGAAGGCCGTCCAGGAAGCAACCATGGTGCCCATGCCCACCACACCGACCAGTACGCAGGAGCTGCACAAGCTCGTGCTGGAGGCCTTGACGGCCAGAGCGGGGGAAACTGCGGACCAGCGTCCGACAGTCATCAACTTGGCCGATCAGGTGGTAGCCTCGCCCATGCTCTTCGGCGTGGCTTTCCCTATGGGCCAATACGGCATCGTGTCTCAGCGTACACGCTACCAGCGGCTGACCGACGCGGTAGAGGCCACCCAGGCAAAGCTGCGTGACCACCCGGCGTTCCCGGCGGACTGGACGGGCAGCTGTGTGCTGGAGCTGTCGGCCAGTATCACAGGCCAGGCTTTGGCGTTCTACACCTACTACCAGATCCTGGAGTTGGTGCACCGTACCAAGGTCGGGCTGATCGGTAGCTTGGTCCGAGCCCTCGAGCAGTTCTGGCCGGTGCCGGATCTGCCTGCCCCGCCGCGTCCGTCGGCCGAGTCCATGATGGACCGTGCCCGGCAGCATCTGCAGCGCGCGCGTACCACCCCGCTGTACTGACGGCATACCCCCCACTCCCTCGCCCGATGGCTGAGGGAGTGGGGGCATATGCTGCTAGCTGATGAAATCCGGGGTCAGTGGTGCGGTAGACACCAGCTTACCGTGCATGGCCGACATGGCCACGCCCATGAACGAGGAACCCACCGATGCCGCGTAGGACGTGATGGCCTCCGGGGTCTTGGAGAAACGCTCACCCATGCAGTGCTCGCAGAAGTTCACGCCTGGGGTACGGCAGTAGGCTGGCGATCGGATCTCCACAGTCTTGCCGATGAAGGAACGGAAGTTCTCCGTGGTGATCTGCACTTCCTTGCCGCCCAAGAAAGCATACCGGTCGATGAACCACGATGCGTTGTCCTCATCCACGTGGATACCCAGACCGTAGGTCACTCCACAGTCTTTCTCCGTCACACTGGTGTTCTGGAAGATGCGGTAGTTGAACTTCACCGCTTCACCGCCCAGCGCGGTCAAGGCGCCGCGGGAGTAACTGCCGTGACGGGCTTCGGTGATCAGAGCGGGGAAGTCCTTGGTCTTCCAGCCATCATCGAGGGAGTCGGTGATCAGCGAGCCTTCCGTACCCAGGCCCGAGAGCAGGCCTTGCATGATCAACGTCTTCTTGCGGTTGATCTCCACTGACTTCTTGTCGATGTAGAAACCCTCGGACACATCACCCTTCAACCAGGCTCGGTCCATTTTCACCAGTTCGGCTTCGATGTCCGCTACCACGGCGGGGTCGCCCAGGCGATCCCGGTTCTGCTCGAGTAGCTCTTTCTTGCGCTTCTTGATGGCCGGGTCGGTGGTCAGTGAATGCGGAGACACCGTAGGCACACAGAGCGTGGCGTAAGCCGACAGGGACGTCATGGCTTCACAGAAGCGCAGGTACTCGCTGACGGAGACGTGGTGACCGTCTTCCTTGTACTCCCGGTCCGAGACGATCAGTGGTTCCAAGAGCGACTCGAGTTGGCTGGCCTTCAAGCGACCAAGCTGGTAGGGCACACGCGGACCAAAGGCGTAGCACAGCGTGATCTGGTTGACGAAGGCCGTGCCCACGGTGGTTTCCACGTCCGTGGTCAGGTTCACCAGATCCCCGCGCTTGAGGTGGATCGTTTCGGTGAACTTGAAAGGCGGCTCGCCTTTGAGCGTACCTTCCAAAGGCTCCCACTGACTGGTGTCGGGATTGAGGAACTGGTAGCCGTTGGCGGTGCGAGCCAGGGGATAGGGATGTTCGGCTTGCGTGCCGTCCTTGCTATCCACGATACTGAAGGCCGAGAGCACCCAACGCCGGTAGCGGTAAGCGCCGGCATTGAGGGCTTTGATGAAATACGTGTACTTGTCCATGGTTACTCCGGCAGGATCAGGCTGGCCGCCGATCGGGTAATCTGCGCCACTTCGTTCACGTCATGGTGCAGGGCTTCGGCGTACTCGGCCACGACCTCCAAGACCCGCTCGGTAGTTGTAGGGGAGGCCAGCACGAAACACGTCAGGTCATAGGCGGCTTGCTGGGGATCGATGGTATCCGGCAGACCGGCTACGTAAGCATCGTAGTAGACCTTGCTGGGCATGCCCAGGCGGTAGCCGCCATCGAGCAGGACCATCAAGAACCCACGGCTGGGCGCCGGGTTCTGGCTGACGAACTGCTGCACACGGGCACGCAGGGCTGTGACTTGTGCCTCATCGACCACTGGGGCCGGCAGGCGAGGCTCGAGGATCTCCTGGAGCTTTTCGATCAGCGTCGGTGCCACCGAGTCGATGTGCAACAGCACGTCTTCTTCAGACAGGATCGACACCTCGGCAATCAGCGTGGCGAAGACTTCCTCCGGTGGCTCGTCGGCGTCACACAGCCCGTACAGGCGTTCGGTGTCGTCCCAGTTGTCGATGCGCAGCAAGCCATCCAGGATCTCCGTCGCGATGGGCAGGGTCATCGTCTCACCTGCGCGGACCTCAAACTGCGTCAACGCCTCCAGTGTCTGGGGCAACAGCACGCCTTTGATCAACTGGAAGGCCAGCGAGCCCTCGGCCAGCGATTCCTGACTGAGCACCGAGCCGATGCTGTCTTCGACCTCCCCAATCCCGGCGGCGAGCAGGGTGTTGCGGGCGCGCAGGATGGTGCCTTTCAGCTCCGGTGTTACGGTCGCATCCAGGTATCCTTCCAGATACTCTTGCATCGTCTCTATCCTCGTGGGCTATGTAATTTGGGAGCAGCGGGCGCTGTCATATGAGTTGGCCAGTGCTGCCATCTTTATTTCTCATCATCGAAGGGTCTACGTCATGCCTGTCAGTCGTAATGTTCGCAAGAACAAGAAAAAGAAGCCATTCAAGCGAAGCCCGGCTTCGCGATTGGCAAACCCGCACATCGCCCGACCCGTTTCGGTGACGGACTGGAAGTCGCTGACCCAGTACTACAACTTCCTGGCCGGTTATGCCCGTCACGCCGGCACGATCCTTCAGTATGCGCGCAACCCGGACCTGTGCAAGGCCCTGCCGGACCTGCCGCTGGCCACACGGTTGATGACGGCACTGGGCCGTGATCTGCAGCTGTACGTGGATTCGCTCAACGCGCTGTACGAGCGTCATGCCGATCGGACCGGTGACTCCACTGACGATGACGCGCTGATCGAGATGATCGACGTGGCCGAGCGCTACGACATGTGGATGGAAAGCTACAACGTGGTCGTCATGCCCATCGTGCGTCAGCTGGCCGAACAGTTCGACCTGGCCCGTACGGCCGTGCTGGAAGCGTCTCGCGCCCAGTCGGCGGCGGACGAAGCCCCAGCCACTCCCGAAACCCCTGAAACCGGAGACACCCCCGATGTCCAGTAACAATGAGCACGAGCCCGAAACCCCCAGCTCGGGCCTGGAAGATGAACCGATCCTGCCGCCCACGCAGACCACGCAGGCCGAGGAAGACCTGAAGGATGAGGTGGTCGACCAGGCGCAGGAGCAGGAAATCGAGGTCGATGAGGATGCCCGCACGCGCGCCGAACGGCTGCACCGTAGCGGGGTTAACCCCCACGCTCTGCTGACCAAGCCTTTCTCCAGTCCGCTGCCCAAGACGGGCCTGCAGGGTGAGGAGCCGCTCTCGGTCATCGGTGCCGACCAGAAAGAGCTCGACGCGATCCTGCAGACCTACCCGAACGTGAACTTCGTCAAGGGCGCCAGTACCGAGACCTGGGCCCAAATCATTGCCCAGGGTGCCGGCACCTATATGAGCGAAGACGCGTTCATGGGCTCGGTGCAGCGTGATGAGAGCGAATGGCGCCAGTCCATTCCGGCCGGGTCGGTGGAGCTGGCCGCCGGGCGTCCGTCCTTCGGTGAGCAGCGTGAGGGCGGTCCGTTGACCGGTGAGCAGGCCGTGATGCGCGTGCAGATGCTCATGGGCCTGGGCTCGACCATCCGCGTGCCGCTTTGGCATACCGGCCTGTGGATGACTCTGAAGGCCCCCACAGTGGAAGCACTGGTGGAGCTGGATCGTCGGATCTCCAGTGAGAAAATCCGACTGGGCCGTGAAACCGGTGGGCGGGTGTTCTCCAACACCTCCGTGTACACCAACGGCTACATCGTGGACTTCGTGCTGGCGCATCTGTACGAGGTGAACTACGCCTACAACAACGTCGAAGAGCTCAAGGCTGCGTTGCTGGTGACCGACCTGCCCACGATCATCTGGGCCATGACGGTGGCCATGTACCCCAACGGGTATCCTTTCCGCCTGGCCTGCGTCACCAACCCGCTGGTGTGCCGTCACGTCGAGGAAGCGCTGCTGGCGCTGTCCAAGCTGTCCTTCACTGACGACCGGGCGCTGAGCGTCAACCAGCGCAAGCACATGCTCAACAAGACCAACAAGGTCACCAAGGAGCGGCTGACGCAGTACCAGAGTGAACACCGCTACCAGCACCTGGCGCACCTGAACCTGCGTGAGGGGCTGAGCATCGAGTGGAAGGTCCCCACGATTGCCGAGTACATGCTCTCCGGCCGCCGGTGGGTGGATGACATCGTGGCTCGGACGGATGAGGCCTTCAGCCTGACCCTGTCGGAGAACGAGCGCATCGAGTACATCAACTACCAGGGTCGGGTCACGGCGCTGCGTGAGTACAGCCACTGGATCTCCAAGATCGTGGTGGACGGCACGCAGGAGATCGTGGACACCGGCACGATCGATGATGTCATCGCCACGCTGACCTCCGATGAAGGCTCCTACAAGGCCTTCTTCGATTCGATCCACGACTACATCAACGAGACGACGATCTCGGTGATTGCCATCCCGCGGTATTCCTGCCCCAACTGCGGCGAGCCGATGTCGCCGGAGCAGAAGAAGCACCCGCACCTGATGCCCATCGATCCGACCAATGTTTTTTTTACGGTGCTCGGCCAGCGAATCATCAAGTCGCTTCGACTCTCCCAGACGCGCGACCGCTGATCGACGAGGAAGACCCCAACGGGCACGTGTGTTTTGCAGAGTTCGGGCAAAGCGATGGGCGGGACCCGCCACAGCCCATCCTCAGCCCGATTCATCGTCTGGCCGCGATGACCAACGGCGCGTTGGGTTCATATGACCTGCGTCTGGTGCTCATGGAGTTTTATGAGACCCAGTACCAGATCTACAACCACGACGACCCGGCGCTGCAGTCTCCATTGGCGTTGGTGAGCTTGCATCCTAAAGAGAACGCCACCGAGTACAGCCTGCTCTACCGATACCTGGAGCGTTACCGGCTCACGGGGATCAAGGAAGAGTTTGGGTTGTCGGTACTGGAGTTTCTCCGTCTCCCGATGGATGTGGCTGAGCACTTGCTGTTCATGGCCCGTGACGCCATGGCCAAACGCCAGCCGGAGATCGATGCGGCACTGAAAGGCATGAAGAAAGGCACGGAACGCTAGGTCTGTCGCCTCCTGGCGGCCTTCGGGCTGTCAGGAGGCGCTATGCCGGCGTTATACTGTGCGGGGCCCTGGTATGAGCCTCATTGCGAACTCCCTCTAACGCCGCCGGCTTTGCGCCGGTCGTCTCCTACACGGCGCTTATGAACGACATACAGAGTTTCCTCGACTTACAGCCTTTGGAAGTGGCTGACCATGTTCGGGTCCGCAGCCCGGACGATGTGGGGGCTGCCTACCTGCTGCACATCAGCCGGGAGGGTAACCTGGAGGCGTTTACGCCTCGGGTCTCCAAGCGCACGGCCAAAGGTGAGAACCGCAGCGTCCCGCGCATCTGCACGGCCACCACGCTGATTGGCTGCATCCTGGGCTACTGCAGCGACCTGGATGACTTTTTCTCTGAACGCATGGTCAAAGAAGGCCAGTCCAACCCTCACCTGTTCCGAGGGGGCTGGTACATCTACGGCCTGCGCTATGATCAGGCGCTGCGGCCTGACAAAACCCTGGTGCCGGACGTGGAAGCCACCGACGAGCACTGGCTGGTGACCTACGATGCCACTACCAAGACCTATCCGGCGAAGCTGATCGGTAAGTTCTTCTACAACTTCGTCAAGTACGTCCCCGGGGCCGGTACCCGGCGTCAGACGGAGGTGGATCTGGCCATTGAGGTCAGCTCCGGTGTCATGCTGAACTTCAATGGCCGGGTGAAACTGCAAAAGGGCTTCTACCGAGCTCGGGTACAAGGCCTGCACACCGCCACGCGCTATGACCGACTGCGACAAGAAGAGCTGGAGCAAATCGATGAACTGGACTATCTGGAATCCAAGAACCTGGTGGCCTCGCTCCTTGGACACCAAGAAACCCCACCCCCCAGCGCCCGCTGGTAACCCCGGGTATCCCCTGGAGCCGGATGAGGCCACCCGGATGCTCTTTGAGGTCGAAGACCGGATCAACGAGCTGGAAGGTCTGATCCATGAAAGTCAGGCCGCCCTGCGTGAAGCCCAGTTCCGAATGGACCGGTTCTTGCGCAGTGGCGGGGATGAAGACGGTCAGGTCTTTCGTAACCTCAAGAAAGCCCTGAAAAGCCTGCGCACGAACTTGAGCAAAGGCCAAGCCGAGCGTGATCAGCTGGAGCTGGCGCGCAAGATGTACCTGGCAACCCATCAGTGACGGCATAAGCCCCCTCCTCCTGCCCTACACAGGGCAGGAGGAGGGGGTATGCTGTTTACGTACCGTCGTGGTTAAGGAAAGCCACCTGAATATCTTCGATGACGGTCAACTCACCATTCGACAGGGCTGAGAGTTTCTTCTTGACCGACAGTCTTGCGGTCTCGTCCGTCAGTGTCAGGGCAGCCAGTTCGGCATCCCCACCCAAGCCCGACACGGTGACCGTGATGGCATCGGAGCCGACCTTGGCGAGGATCTCCGTGACGATGCCCGAGATGGTCACCTGGGCCGATGCAAAGGCCTTGGAGATCACGCTACGGGCCGTGGCTTCCAGTGCTGTCTTGAGCGCCACATCACGGAAGGCCTCGCCGGTGAGGTAGAACACCACCGACAGGGACTGCTCGGAGGAGATGACCTGGTTCTTGTTGTCCACCACCAGGGCATTGACCGGACCCAAGGTCGACTGCGGGTAGAACAGCAGACGGGTCTGCTCCAGCAGGGCTTGGGTGAAACTGGGGATGTCTTCGGTCACCCACTCCACGATCGACCAGGCCGTATCGTCCCGGTACTTGATGACCGTGGGGTCATTGGCGAACCAGTAAGTACCGTCCATCAGGAACAGGTCCAGCTGGTGGTTGAGCTTGCGGGAGTTCACCACCACCACATCGCCATCGCCATCCGTGACGACTTCGCCCTTGCGGTGGGCATATAGAGTGTTGCCGAAGGCATCGGTCATCGGATCACCGGCCCGATGCAGGATCGTGTAACCGACCTGATGTGTTTGCGGATCGTAGGTGATCTTGATCGTACCGGTCTGGGGGTCGGTGGCGTAGACCGTCGTGGGCCAGGTTGCCGGGACATCGGCTGGATAGCGCTGGTAGTCCTCTTCCGAGGGGATCGAGCGCGACTCAGTCCACATGGCCTGTACCGCTCGGCCCAGCTCGATGGAGATCGTCTCCCGCGAGATGGCCTTGGAGCCAGCCGGCAGGATGTGGATACCCATCTGGCTGTCCAGATAAGACGCCTGGAACGAAGGCAGGTTGAGGTTACCGGCGATGAAGGTGAACTCGAAGGTCTGGGTCAGACTCGTGGAGTGCGTATCGGCCGGGTTCTCGTACATCTGGAAGTTCGTCAGCGTGAGGCTGTCGCTGCTGTCGATGTCGTAGTTGGTCGTCAGATCGCACTCGTAGATCCGCTCACCGCTGGCGTTCACGCCCGTCAGGGTCATGTTCAGATACGCCCGATCGACCTCGCCCTTGGGGATGAACGAGACCTGGATCAAGGCCGACGGATCGGACAGGTCCTTCCAGGCATCGGAAGATCGGCAGGCGATGGTCAAATGGTAACCCGAGGCCGTACGGGTGACGTCGTAGTCGCCGATGGACACCGAGATCCCGGTGGTTGGGTTCTCGTCCACGAAGTTCTTGAAGTTGATCGTCGGACGACCCAGGTAGTACGCACGCAGGTCAAACACGTCCGAGGACCGATCCAGGACGTAGTGGAAAGGCGAGTACAGGTACTTGCGCGAAGACACCAGCCGGGTCTTGTTCTCCGTGTCCATGGCGTTGATGGCGTCGATGACCGCCTGATCGACCACCTCCAACACACCGCTGGTCTCCAGGTACAACGTCTCGGGCAGCACGGTGATCCGCGTGCCGTTGTCGGCCACCGTGGAGTACCCCGCCAGCGTATCCATCGAAGCCAGCAGCGAACGGATTGCGCAGCCGATACCGGAGATGGCGTCCGAGCCGGTCGGGACGGGCACTGAGCGGGTGGCCAGGTAGGTACGGTCGGTGACGTTGTCCACGTCTTTGACGACCGTATAGCCCAGGTCTTGCAGGCTCACGCTCAGCTGGGCTTCGCTGATGGGTTGCTTGAAATCCCCCAGTGCATTGTCCAACATGCGCAGACGCAGCTCGGCGAAGGTCAAGGCATTGCGCCCGCCGGTCACCGTGTCACCGGAGAAGATCGAATAGGTGGTGAACACTGACAGCGGTGCGAAGTATGCCGAGTACTGATCCCCGTCCAGGTCCAACCAGCGCGCGCTGAAGCGAGTGGCCGGGTAGTCCGACAGGTTCAGCTCCAGCGGGCCTTCGGTGGTGTAGATGTCGATGCGCAGGTCAGAGTTGATCAGCTCAGTGGTCAAGTACACCTGCGGGATCGTGACCTGGAGCTTGTTGGTCAACAGCTTGAGCACCGCCGTGGGCGTGAGCGGGTCGTAGACCTGGTCAGTGTGGGTGGTACGCATTTCCTTCCAGCTCCCATCAGCCCGGGCGTAGTACACCCGGGCGTAATGGAACTGGTCGGTGAAGCTGTAAACCTGGGTGAAGCCGGTGGCCAGATTCAGCTTACCGTAGTTGGTGGCGATGCGCAGCTGCTTGATCGGGATGTCGATCTTCAGGAAGTCCTGGGACTCGCCCTGCACCCTGAAGGCCGTCCAGTTGAGCTGGTTGCTCTCCAGAGGCTCCAGCGGGGAGGGCGAGTCCGTGTTGTAGACGATCTGCAATCCACCATGGCTCATCACCCGGATCTCGATGGGGTTGAGCATGGTGAACACGTGATCAGCCACAGTGAACTCGCTGTTACGCGGGATCATCAGCCGGCGGTTACCGCCGCTACCGTAGGCTACCGCGCGTTGCTGGACCTCATCATAGCCCAGGATCAGGCTGATGGTCGTATACGAGGGTTCAGCAAACCGGTCCAGATAGTCCCGGTCAGACATATGCAGGTAGATCTCTTGATCGGTCACCGCCATAGAGGGGTATTGCCGACGCAGGTTGGTCTCGTTACGCACCATGGCCGCTGTGGCGTTCATGGACGAGGCTTCGATCAGGAACACGAAGGGATTGGTGGGATCGACGATGTCGTAGTTCCCGCCCAGGAAGCTGCGGTACTGATCCAACGCCAGACGCTGTACCAGCGTGGGGTTGTTGCGTACCATGTCCAGGTTGGCGAGCCATTCTTCATTGGTGGCCATGAAAAGTCCTACTTGGTGGGATCATCCAGCGGATAGGCCTGCAAGGCCGCAGCAGCGCCGGTTGCCGGAGGTGTCAGGTTGGTGGGCACGCGCACAGGAGAAGTCGCGGCCACCGCGCCGGTGGTATTGGGCTCTTCCACAGTCTGCACCGCGGAGGCTTGGTTGTACAGGTCCGTACCCGTGGGGTCTTCTTGCACCGGCAGGGCCGTGAACAGGGTCTGGTAGTCTTCCGCATAGACCCACCACTCCAGCTCTTCGGTACGCAGGTTGATGTACGGGTAGCCGTTCATGTTGGCTTTGTGCATGACCGTGGGATCGAGCTTTTTCATCTTTGTCGTACGGACCGAGTCGACCATGTCCGGATTGTACATCGCCGAGAGCCGATTGAACTCCAGCATCAGGATCGGGTCGTTGTACATGGCCCCGACAGCCTGGAACGGAATGGTGATCTGGTCAGCCACCTCGTCCACGAAGAGTTTCTCCGAGCTGTAGTCGGCAGCGGCACCCAAGGCACTGGAGAGCGGATAGGCCGCTCCACAGGCGAAGATCTTGGTGACGTAACGCCGGTCTTTTGTCAACACCAGGCGATAGACCCTTGTCTGGTAGTCCACCGTGTTGCGCACGATCGAGTCCAGGTGCGGGGTCATGTCATCCAGGTACACCGCCGCCGCATAGCGCGTCCAGATCTCAAAGAGCTTAGAGATCGGGTCACCGGCGATATTCCGGAACGTGGCGGTCAGGGAGAAGTCTCCGAACTGCTCGATGGTGTCGTCCACCATGGACCAGACTTCCTTGCGCACGCCTGGATCGGAGGTGTAATGCCCCAGGGTCGGGTCAGGCCAGCCCGACAGGCTGATGAGGTTGTTGGTCAGCAGCGGCATGAAAGGCGAGCGGGGATCGACCAGCAAACTGCGCAGGCCAGCGCCCAACCAGGTCGCATCAGCATTGCGCTTGCTATCATCCACCCGGCCGTAGGAGGCTCCTGTCTCACCGCGATGGGTTTTCGGGTCCAACATACACAACACGGCACGACCGATGCTGGCTTCGTTATCATTATGGATCGCGAAGAAGGCGCGGTCGTTGATGGCGTTATCGTATGACAGATTCAGGTTTGGCCTTGTAAAAAAGGTCAATCCTTGGCTGTCCATGTTGTACGTCACCGGCAGCCCTGCACCTCGATGGTTGAACCCACGGAAGGTGTTGAAGTAGGATTCGCTGATCGAACCTAACCCATTGTGTCGGGCAATCCAGTCGATCGCGTCCTGATACGTAGCCATGTTAAATAACCTCCAGGAACAGTGAAATGGCAGTCCTTGACATTGCGGAACTCATCAAATCGCCGCTGGTACTTGCGGCCAATATCGTGGATCGTCTGTTCAAGACTCAGCGGGCCGATAGTGCCAGCCTGGTCGAGTTCACCAAGACGACCCGAGTGGAACCGATTCTGTTGCTCGACGAACGGCTCTACTCACTGCCGTACATCAATGATGTCCTGCAATCGATGAGCTCCCTGTTCATCGGCTACTATTTGCAGGCGGTCTCCCTGACCACCCGAGTGGGTCGTATCCGTGTGCTGCGTACGCTGGACAGCCTGAACCCCGACCGTGACACCAATGCGCACATCGAAGAAGTGGCTGACGCTCTGATCGAGACAGGTTACGGCAAGCTGGTGTCGATGGCGTCTCTGGAGTCCTATGGCCGTGGGTTGCCGCTGCCCGGGGCCGTGGCGTCGATGGAAGTGGGCGCGATCATCTCCAAGCAGCCTACCATCGATCCGCCGGTCGAGCTCACCGATACGCAAAAGCTCGAGCAGTCCTATAAGGACGATGCCGACAAGCAAGCGCTCAACAACAAGGGTAAGCTGATGGGCAAGTCCATCAAGACCGACGTGGAACGGTTTGAGAAAGCCTTCGTGCCGGTGAACCTGGCCGTGGGCAAGCTCGTGGACGTCACGCTCAAGGACGGCGACCAGGAAGCTTCGTTCCCGATCATGATCCGGGTGATCACCACGGTGGTGCCGGCAGGTACCCTGGCCCATATTCTGGGCGATGGCCTGCGGCCGACCACGGCCAAAGAGCGCTACCACCTGTGGCGTGAAGGCAGCCTGAGCTTCTGGCGTGACATCGTCTTCGCCTCGGACCTGATCGATCAGCACCGCAAGGCGCTGGCCACCGAGCAGACAGGCATCTACCAGGAAATCCTGCGTCGGCGCTCCTCCTCGATGCGTACGGCTGCGCTGACGGGTTCGCCCTCGCGTGCCACGGCCTCCAACCTCATCGTGATCTCCAAGGAGACCGCTGATGAGATCGAGCGGGAAACCAACGGGCGCTTTAAGGATGCGAAGTTCCGCGACAAGCTCTTCCAGAACACCTACGTGATGATCCTGGCCATCGTGGACTCGCGCGACTTCGAGCGCGTGACCTTCTACCATCGCGGTATCAGCATGCCGACCACGCTGTCGGTGCGCGATCTGAAGGTGGCCAACAAGGGCACTGGCCCGGATGTGGCGGAGATTCTGCGCGCGTACCAGCTCTCCAACTCCCCCGTCCTCTGAACCAGGAACCTCAATGAACATCTTCGATTTCTTCACCTCGCTTCTGCCGCGCTTCGGGCGCAACGAAATCATCGAGGACATCGACGCGCTGCAGTCGGAAACCCACGACGAGCTGCTGCCGGTGCTCAAATCGGTGGCGGCGCTGCGTCCGAAGGGCAAGTGGGTTTCCCCCAAGGCCCGTTCGGCAGAAGACGTGTTCCTCTACACCCTGCCCGAGTTCAACCGACTCGGACTGTCTGACGGGCTGTTCCGGATTTTCTTCTACGCTCCCAAGGCGCTGGAAGTCATCCGGGAGATGGCCATGGCCGATTTCGCCAAGGATGTCACCAAGGAATCAATCACCTACCGCAAATCCAACGTATTGCGGTATCTGGAGATCTATCGGTTCGCGTCCAAGTACGCGCTGATCTACGTCAACCGTCTGCTGGCTGCCGAAGCCCTGGTGGTGCGTGGTAAGCCCGATACCTCCGATGAGAGCATCGTGCCGGTGGAAAAGCGCTGGCTGGATCAGAACTACGAGGCCTTCATGAAGGCCTTGGTGCTCATCGCGGTGGATGCACGCGACCTGAAGAAGACCCTGGCGGAGATCCCGGACATCACCATCATCGACAAGAAAAAAGAAATCGTCGAGCAGATGGTGGGCAAGAAGTCCCTGGACCCGCTTCGCATGGGGTTCATCTCCGCCCAGTGGAACCCGATCTACCACATCCGCATGCAGTTCGCCGAGTGGCAGGTCAAGCGCTACAACGAGCGGCGTGAGGAAAAGCGGCAGATCGAACTGCGGCTGCTGGATCTGAAGAATGCCGATCGTGGCATTGAAGATCCCAAGCTGGAGGAGAAGATCGAGTACAACGAAAGCCGCCTGCAGGATCTGAAGGCGATCCTTTACGACACCGAGCGCGACTTCGGTCTGGTCTAAGGAGCGCTGCCATGAGCATGATCCTCACCTACCCGCGGTATTTCACCACCCGTTCGGGTCCGGGTGTCGGCGTGGCATTGTCCAAGGGTGATACCATCGTGGACACGCTCTACCGGGCCTGGCAGTTCGATCAGCGCGATACGCTGGACTGGCCGATGCGTCGGTCGGTCATCGAATCGGCGATTCGCTTGTTCGGCAATTTCAACCTGTGGGTGGAAGACCAACGCGGTAATCCCAAACTCCCAGCCACCCAGCATGACTTCCTCACGGAGACGCTGGGCTTTCTGGAGGGTAAAGACCGCCTGGTTCACCCCTTGGTGTGGTTGGATGTTATGCAGGAAGTAGGCGGCATCCTCGATGCCCCTGCACCGGCACACTTCCGTAACCAAACCGTCACGGATGCCGCTGGCACCAGCGTGGCAGCCATCCAGAAGTGGTGCGCTCGTGAGGGGGGTCTGGAAGACCTCTTCATGACGCTTCATGTGCTGTTCGGTCATGCGAAAGCGTGATCTCTCTCCAAACTACCTTTGCAAAGGGAAAACCTGAAATGAAGAGCAACCTCTCCCCGTTCCTCCGCGGCGTCGTCGCCTCGATGGAAGACGACCAGACCCGCGATGCCGTGGTCGTGGCCGAGACCGCCGAGGAAGCCGAGGCCGCGGTGGCCGAAGCCAATTCCGAGATCACCGAAGCCACCAGCGAGCTGGAGCAGATCGAAGGCGACGTGCAGAAGCTGGAAGAAGCAGCGGCCGGCGTCGAGTCGATCGTCCTGGCCCTGGAAGCGGCACAGCTGGACGGTGGCCTGACCCCGCAGGCGGCCGTGTTCATGAACATCGCCCTGGCCTCGTACGCCGAGCCGATCGGCCTGACCATCGATGCCATCCCGTCGGTCGAGTCCTTCGGCGGTGCCTCGGCCCGTCTGAGCAGCACCGTGGCCTCGCTGGAAGCCTCCAAGGGCATCTGGCAGACCATCAAGGACGCCATCCTGAAGGCCTTCCGCGCCGTCAAGGACTTCATGATGGGCCTGTGGAACAAGCTGTTCAACGGCGCCGCCGCGCTCAAGCAGTACGGCGAGAAGCTCATCAAGGCTGCCGACAAGGCGACCGTGAAGACCGAGGAGTTCGAGTACAGCAAGGGCTACATGCTGACGACCAACGGCAAGTTCAATCCGATCGCTGCGGTCGGTCTGGTCGACGCCAACGTCAAGGCCTTCACCAAGGCATCGATCGATTGGCAGAGCACCATCGAAGGCCTCGGCGCGGTCGTCAGCGATGCCATCAAGGGCAAGAAGTCGGACGAGGCGATCGCGAAGGCCATCGAGGGTCTGAAGCCCATCGACATCCCCTTCAACGGTGATGAAAAGGCTGATGCCAGCGGCACCTACGTGGTCAGCCGTGACGGCACCCTTCCGGGCAACGCCGTCCTCCGTGCAAACCTCAAGCGCCACGAGGACAGCGATTCGGCCCTGAAGAACGCCTACGGCAAGCTGCTCAACAAGCTGCCGTCCTCGATCACCATCGAGTTCAAGAGCGACGCCGAGGCCTCGACCGTCATGCCGGCCAAGAAGTCCGAACTGAAGGAAATCGGCGCTGGCGCCGTCACCCTGGCCAAGAGCGTCCTGGCCGCCAAGGCCGCCTTCGAGAAGACCTCCAAGTCCGATCCGGTTATCCCGGTCGATGCCGATGCCAAGGCGCGCAACGAGATCGTCAACCTGGCCCGCGAATACGGCAAGAGCGCGGGCCTGGTTGCCAAGACCGGTGGCAAGGTCAACGCCTTCGCCCTGAAGATCGGCAACGCCGCCGTCAAGTACGGCTTCGCTTCGATCAAGTAATCGACCGGGCCTGCTGTACAACCTCCCCCGAGGATGCCCCTGCCCGCATACGTGCGGGCAGGGGATTTATGCCGTCGGATACGAAGTAGCGAATTTCAGACCTATACTAGCCCTGTGAGTATTCAGTCCCTAACAGGAGTCTAGCATGGAAATTGTCCTCTGGGTGTTGGGCACGGCGGCCATCGGCTGCTCGTGTGTGTTTGTGATTGCGGTACTGACGGCTCGTAAGATCCAAGGCGCGGATACAGCCAAGGAATCGGTGCGTGGGCTCTTCGGTCGTAACGGCGGACTGGTGGCCGAGGTTTTCGCCTGGGTCGGGATGATCGATGGCTTCATCCTCGTGCTATGCGGTTACTCGGTACTGGGACTGCTGATGGCAGTATCGGTCAGCGCGGCTTCCCTGTGCATTGGGTGGCCGTATTACGCTGAACGCTGAGACCAGCCCCCGCAAGGGGGCTTTCTTTTTTGTCCTTTTCCGCTGAGTTGGCAGCTTATTGTACGAGCAATCCTCTTTAAGTCAAACCGAGGCAACCGTTATGTCCGAAGTGATGAGCCAGATTCGCCGCTACCGTGAGCGTGTGGGGCTGCGTGGCACCGAGCGCTACGAAGACGACGAATCCCAGACACAGCAGGCCGTGGCATTGATGCAGGCGCTGCGCAAGGCCTCGGATGCCCGTGAGGCGGTCCAGGAGATCGTGGAGGCCCAGGACGCCGTGGAAGAGACCCGTCAGGCCGCAGCAGCGCCAGTTGTTGATGAGGGCGAGGGTGTTGATGAGCAGCCGCTGGAGCTGCCGGTAGACTCCGAGGGCCTGGAGAGCCAGGCCGAACACCTGGAGGTCTCCAAGGTGCGTGTGGACTCTGAGGCGCTGAGCAGCATGGTGGAATTGATCGATTCACTGGCCGGGAACATCGACAAAGCTTCCGAAGTCCTGTCGGAGGTTCTGGTACGTGTGGGTGAGACCCAGGACATCGTCAACCCGGACATCGAGCGTACACCAGTGGACGGTTCGGACGGGCTGGCCCGGGCCCTGGCGTTTGGTGATCAGCTGCCTGGGGATCTGCCGTCCAGTCTGCTGGACTACGCCGGCTACGTGAAGAACATGATGACCGTCTACGTACCTGCGGCGCTGAAGGGTGCGGAGGCGGCGGTGAGCCTGCCTAACGGCCTGAGCGTAGCGGACCCGGCGACTTTCTGGAACAGCGTGGAGCGTGAGTTCAAGCGCATCATCGATCCACGACTGTCGGTCACGGTGGCGGGTAAAGTCCTGCCCAATGCCGGTGAGATCTTCCACGACACGATGGTAGGGACTATCGCCAACGTCCAAGCCGCACGCGTGTCCGAGTACGTGAACTACCAGGCACCGGCGACTTCCTTCGAGATTCAGTCCGAGTTCGAGGGTACGGACGAGGAATGCCAGATCCCGGCACTGACCTACACGCAGGTGCGTCTGGTGGTGCGTGCGCTGCTGGAAGCGCTGAGCACAGTGGACCTGTCGCATCTGAAGTCGCAGGGCTTGCCTATCTGGCGCGATCTGAGTAGCGCCGAAGCCACCTGCCGTTCGTTCATCGCTGCGGCTCCCTACGCACTGGGTCCGGAAGCCGGTCTGGTGCCGAAGGTGTTGTCCACGGCATATCGCCTTTCCTCGGTCACGGTGCTGCAACTGATCACCAGTCTGGTGCTGACCTGCCACGCCGTGGCGCTGCTGTGCGAGCGCAGTCTGGATGCTCCGCTGAACAACAACGCCTATCCTGCGGTTGCCAGTTCCGACAGTGTGGTGGCAGCCAACAGCGCGCCTGCGCCTGAACCTGAGGTCGATAGCGACGTCGACGTGGATACCGCGCTGGACGGCGATGACGGCCAGGCTCCGGACGAAAACGAAGGCGAGGAAGTCACCGACGCGCAGATCGATGATGCACTCGACCCGGATACGCCGCCTCCGCCCATGGAGGATGCCGAATCCGAGGACGAGGCTGATGATGCCGATGTGGATACCGGTAGTGAGGACGATGGCGAATCCTCAGCCGGTGACGAGGGCAATGAAGAAGACGAGGGCGAGGATGCTGAGTCCGAAGCCGAAGTCGATGATACGGAAGAGGCATAAAGCCTACCCCCTCCCTGGATGCCTAGGCATCCAGGGAGGGGCATATGCCGTCAGCTAAAGAATTTCAACCCTATACTACTCGCATGAGCAGGGTTCTGCCTTGTTCATCCGCCACTACCACCAGGAGGATTTCATGGAACTTCCCAACGACGTTGTCGAGCGGTTCGCCCACAACGAACCGCAGCCCCGCAGCAAAGGCCGCAAGAACCATCCGTGGCCCGATCACGTTCCCAATCGCACCCAGGGTGAAAACCCCAGGGCCATCAACCTCACCCGACAGAGCCTGGAGAAATCCGGCTTGGTCGAAGACCACCACATCGTCCCGTCCCACATCGAACCCACCAACAAGGAAACGAACATGAACAACGAAACCAGCGCCGCTGCCCAGTACTCCGATACGGACGCACAGCAGGCGGCCCGTCCCACAGTCCCGATGGCCCAGATGAAGCGGATTGTTGGGGAGGAAGAGCGCGCTGATTTCGAGAAGCGCGTCCGAGAGGAACTCGAAGCCATCGAAGCCGGCCAGTCCTCGGTCGCCTCGACCAACGGCAGCCAGACCACGTGGTACGATCCGGCCACCTGGTCCACTGGCGCCCAGATGATCGGTGGTGTCGCCGCTGGCGCGCTGATCGGCGTGGCGCTGTACAAGATCTTCGAAGACTGACCTGGTGCCCCAGCCCGACTTGCGTCGGGCTGGGGATGGTCTGCCCTTTTTCTTTTGCCGCAATTCTGGCACAAGTCGGCGATTTTATGTGCCCGGGCTGAAGGCCCTTTGAAAATGAACTCCGACCATGCCCAGACTGATCCAGGAAGTCCCTACCAACTACGATAGCGTGCTGCGCCCTGTCGTGACGGGCGTTGCCGAGCAGCTGTGCAAGATCCTGCGTATCCCCGAGGACGTGCAGATCCTCTACCCCGGCAATGCCGAGAAACTCGCGCAGATTGGCTCTACGCTGCAGAGCAAGGCCGATACGACCGAGTTCCGCTACAAGAACCGCTTCCGGATTGGTGTGACGGAGACGACCGAGGAAGCTGCGGTACTCACCACGCCGGTAATGCTCAATGACAACATCCCCATCTTCGCTGATAACGACCTGGGGGTGATCATCAAGCCGATCTACAGCAAGACTGAGCTGCAGCTGTCGTTGGTCTATCGCGGTACGTCCAAGGCGGATGTGCGAAAGATGCGTGATGACTGCATTGCCCGTAGCGCCCAGCTGCGTGCGATTAACGTCCATGAGATCACCTACCACTACGAGATCCCCTATGGGTTCTTGCAGCTCATCCAGGACGTGTATGAGACGCGTGAGCGTGTGGCAGGCTATGATGGCGATACACCGGACTTCAGCCGGTATGTGCGCGAGCACATCACCCCGCGTGCTACGAACCTGACCACGTTGATCGGCACCCAGCCTACCGTGGCGGTGGCGGAAACCCAGCTGTGTGTGCAGGGGTATTTCGACTTCAGTGCTGCACCGGTGTTGGAGTCCAAGGAAGCTGAGGGCGGGTTGTATGCCATCGAGATGACCTACACATTCTCCTTCGACAAGATCATCGGCTGCGCTGCCAGTTACCCGCTGGTGGTGCATAACCAGCTGCTACCGGATCGCTGGTACCAGCGGCCCCTGGCCAGCGGTAACGTCGTAGACCCGGACCGCCGTGTGCACTTCGCCTCGGCCTCTACGGAAGCCATGCAGGCCTTCACGCCGACCTTCACCTCGCGCTGTACCCGTCAGCTGGGTGGGTATACCAACCCGGAGTTCGATGACTGGGTACCCAATGCCGTATGGCCGCGTACCAGTACGCTGATGACGGTCATGCTCACGGTCGATGAAGCCGATCAAACCCTGCTGGCGAACCTGCGGGAGCTGGGGGAGTACCGCTTCGATGAGGACGTACTGACCTTCATGGCCTCGGAAGGCTACTACATGGGCCGGTACCTCCAGTCGGTCTTCCATTGCGAGCTCTACCGCAATGAGTCGATGCTGGAAGACCAGGCTTTGGTCGTGGACGATGACCTGGACGTACGCGCCGTCAACGCCCTCAACCCTCGCGATCGACTGCACCTGCGCATCAGCATCGTCAATGACCTACTGTCCCTGGACGCCCAAGCCATTGACCGGCTGCGTAGCGCCGGCCCGGTGGCTATGAAGATCCTGGCTGCGCTGCAGGCACAGTTCTTCGACGGCGTGCTGCTGCCAGAGTTAGTCGGCGGTCAGGTCATTCGCCCGGAGGACTTCCGCGCCATCGCCATCCGCATCAACAACCTCAAGCAGTCTATTCTGACTGACTTGGAACACAACCTGCTGACCGTGGGGCAGTACACGGTCGAAACTGGAAGGATTTCTGACTATGCCGGTGATGCCGATCGTCAAACCCACGGCGCAGACGCCACCCCAGGCGCCCCCGACCTCCAAATCTCCGGCGCAGCCGGTTATCGTGGAACCCTCGTACAAAGGTGTGACGGTTGATACCCGTTACACGCCCCTGGCCAACCTCTTGCAGTACGTGGAAGGCTCCAAGTGGACGGTGACGTATTACAGTCAGGTGCTGGGGGAGAGCAGCGAGCTGCAGCCTCAGGACATCAATGTCTCCCCGGTCTACCAGCAATACCTGCGCATCGAGGCCATGGAACTGCGGGTGACGTCTCCGCTGGCCTACAGTTCTGACCCGGAGACCAATTACTCCATCCTGGAAGGCACGGCGACCACGTTGCCGGGCTGGAAGCCCAACCAGGGCGATATGTTCCTGGCCGACATCGGTGATGGCCGTGAAGCCATCTTCGTGGTCACCCAGACCGAGTCGCGCTCGTTCATGAAGGACGCGTTGTACAGCATCTCCTACGAGGTGGTGGGCTATAGCGATGCCGATACCACGCGCCTGGTGGACCTGGAAAACAAGACCGTCCGGCGGACGCGGTTCGTCAAGGAGTTCTACCACTACGGTCAGAACCCCCTGATCACCGATGAGGACTATCTGGCGCGCGTGGACTTGCTGGAAGCCAAGCGTCAGCTGATCCAGATGTACATGGCCGACTTCATGAGCGTGGAGGAAAACACGCTACTGGTACCCGGTCAGGTCAAGCCTACCTACGATCCGTATCTGGTGGAGTTCATCTCCAAGCTCATCAGTGCCGATGAAGCTCCCGAGATCATGCGCCTGCGCCAGCCCAACGTCTTGGGGCTCAAGCAGATGCGCAAGTCCACGATCTGGGACTGTCTGGCCGATCTGAGCTATCCGTTGGTGCACAACTGCACCTGGAAGACATTCCTGGTGGAGAGCCGGTATTTCCGTGGTTATGCGACCTACTCGGGCGTGTACTACACCAGCATCGGCTACGTGGTAGCACCGCAGGACCGGCGTACGGATGTGGACGTGCCGTACGATCGCAGCTGCAACGTCGGGGTGTCTGTAGGCGCGCCGGTGGTGTTCGGCGGGCGGCGCTATGATGACATCACCCGACTGCTGCCCGGCACAGAGCTGTCCATGTTCGACTACACCGAGTCGGTGGATGAAGGCCTGCCGTATGTGACGCGTATTGTGGACCATGAGGGCTACTACGTGTTCTCGGAGGCTTTCTACCGTGGACAGGAAGTGACCTCGCACCTGGAGCGCCTGGTGCGTGCCATGCTGCGTATGGAGTCGGTCGATACCCGTACGCTGAAGATCCTGGCCACCAAGGCGCTGAGCTGGGATAACCTGGAGCGGTTCTACTACACCCCGGTGATCCTCACCCTGATCAACACGTACACGAGGGCTAACTGACATGAGCGGTGGAGCGCGTTCGGTCGCCATCCCTGGGATGACGAAAGAGAAAATGCAGGAACAGGCGCTCCCGTTATCGGCCGCCTATGTCATCTGGCATCGGCGCTTTGACTGCCGTATCCCCCAGATGTACCTGCACAACCTGGAGGCCGAGTCTATCATCGGAGCACCGACCTCAGGTGATCCACAGCTGGATCGGCAGATGGCCCGGCAGATGATGCCTGCGGCGATGACGATTGCGGCGATGGCTTTGCTGCGTCGGGAAGGCGCCAGTATCCTCATCGACAGCCAAGACGATGCGGTGACCATCTACAACACGATCTACAAGCACCAGCAGGACTGGAAGCGGGAGCTGGCGGTGTCTTTGCACCGCCGTAACGCCCCGGTGGATGACCTGCGCATGCTCGATGATCTGGCCGGGGAGATCTATCCGTTCGCTCGTCGGCGTATCGCTGAGCTGCATGCCTTCCACGGTCAGCTGGGCGATGGCTTTGAGACCTTCTTCAGTCACCTGGGGAGCTTCCGGCAGCGTAACAAGGAGATCGAGCAGGAGCAGAAGATCGGGGTGATCCAGCCGGTCCAGCATACTCGTACCTCCGATGACGTGGCGGAGATGATGGCCAAACGCCGGCAGAGGTTTGCCCAATGGCCGGCATAGATACCACTTCGCTCAAAACCGAGATCGCCAAGATCCTGTCCGCCCCCACCGCCGGTGCGTTTTACTTCCTCAGTGCCGTGGTGGTGGCGCAAGTCAGCGCCGGTAAGACCATGCGCATCCCGCTGCGTCAGGTCAACAGCCTGGATGTGATCCGCAACTACGCCAGCGCCTACTGCGATCTGACGTGCTTGGAGGGGGAGATTGGACTGGGTACGTACGCCTATGACATCTACCCCTACAAGAACAACCTGAAGATCGAGCTCACTCGGCGCCTGCTCAGTGAGAATGGGGCCAGTCAGTCAGGCAGCACGGTCACCCAGACCTTTGCCGCGACGCTGTGGAAGGACTTCAACCCGGTCATCGAAGCACCCAACGCCAATGTGGAATTTCGGCAGAACATGGACCTGGAGCACCAGCTGACGATTCGCTTCCAGTTGCTGGATCAGACCATCCAGCAGGGACGGTTGTACACGATCGGTGGGGCGTATCGCAACCAGGCCCCGGGCGATATCGTGCGGTACGTCCTCACCGAGGTCAGCCAATCCGTGGAGGTGGATGACAGTGAGCGCGTGTTGGGCGTGGACATGGTGGACCCGGATAACACCGATCCGATGCTGAACTTCGTCATCGACCATGGCACGCCCCTGATCGACGGACCGGATCTGGTCAATCGAGATGGCGGGGCGCTCTACAACACCGGTTTTGGGTTCTACCTACAGGGGCGGCGATGGTTTGTCTACCCGCTCTACGATCTGACTCGTTACGAGCGTGAGAAACGCACGCTGACACTGATCGTCGTGCCCGCCAATCGCATGCCTCGAGTCGAGCGTACGTTTCGCCGCACGGCCTACCAGACCGTGGCCTTGGTGACCGGTGAGATCAAACACAACGACCCATCAGAGCGCGCGGAGCTCAATCAAGGCA
>Ga0194136_1000401_pt1 | contig 22499 bp, 20 predicted proteins | sample TARM_MetaG_T3A_1_FD_134023 | JGI IMG/M metagenome (GOLD analysis project Ga0194136, IMG submission 134023) | Freshwater microbial communities from Pennsylvania, USA, analyzing microbe dynamics in response to fracking - TARM_MetaG_T3A_14 (version 2) | ecosystem: Environmental > Aquatic >...
AATATGGAGATTGAACTTTTATTAAAAGACCTTTGGAAAACAGGGTTTCTTATAGATTTTTTAGATTCATATGGAATAAAAGAAAAATTGGTTTTATAAAATAAATTTTATGATATTGGTGTTGGTGAAAACTGACACCAATTTTTATTATTAATTCTCACATAAAAAACCCTATAATATCAATAATTTTTAAAGGAAAAAGAAATTTATTTAGTAAAGTATTTATATACAATTATTGCAAAGGAGGTTTTTAAATGGAACAAAAAATAGTAATAATTGGTGGTGGAGCAGGGGGAATGACTTGTGCTGCACAACTTATAAAACTGCTACCTAATGATGAAATTATACTTTTTGAAAAAGGTCCTTATGTAGGCTGGGCTGGTTGCCCAACACCTTATTATATTTCAGGAGAACTTAGTTTTAACAGTGTTGTCCATAATACTCCTGATTTTTTTAGGGAAAAAGGAATTAAGGTTTATGAAAATCATGAAGTTAAACTAATAAATTTTCAAGAAAAATTTATAGAGGTAGAAGGAGAAAATATAAAAGGAAGTTTTTCCTATGACAAGTTAATTTTAAGCTTAGGTGGAAAGGCAATTATTCCAAATTTCACAGGATATAAAGAAGGAATTGAGAATATTTTTAGATTAAGCCATGCCCTAGATGCAGAAAAAATAAAAGACTTTGTAGTAACTAAAAACCCTAAAAAAGCAATTATTGTAGGTGGTGGCTTTATAGGTTTGGAAATGGCAGAAGCATTAAAATTTGATTATATGGATATTGAACTTATTGAATTACAAGAAACTCTATTCCCTAGATTAAATAAGTCAGTATCAGATGAATTAATAAAAAAAGCAGGAGAAAAAAGTATTAAACTTAGGCTAGGGGAAAAAGTAAGTGAAATTATCCATGAAAACAATATATTTAAAGGAGTAGTTTTAGACAGTGGGGAAAAGGTAGAAGGAGATATGCTATTAATGGCAATAGGGATTACACCTAATCTAGATTTGTTAGTAAAATCAGATTTTCATTTTAGCGAAGGAAATAGAGTATATGTAAATGAATATATGGAAACTGATATAGAAGATGTTTATGCACTAGGAGACTTAGTTTTTAACGAACATAAAATGACAGGTAAAATGGTTTATGCTCCATTTGGAGATGTGGCAGATAAGCAAGCTATTCTTTTAACCAAACATTTATCTGGTAAAAGTATTCCATGGAAGGGTGTTAGTGGTAGTTTTGCTTTTTCTTTCTTTAATTTGAAGGTAGCAGGTACTGGACTTAATTTAGATGAAGCTAAGGCATTTGGTTATAATGCTAAAGAACGTTATATTAAAGCTTTTTCAAAGGTAGGAGGTTTTGGATCGGATTATACAAGTAAAATAAATGTAATTTATGATGAAGATACAAAGCTTATTTTAGGAGCTTTTGGAATAGGAAAAGAAGCTGTTGCTCAATTTATTGACCAGTTTGCAATAGTTATTACTATGAAAATTCCCATAGATGAATTATTTAATATAGATTTTCCATATTCTCCTACAAACTCAAGTGTTTGGAATCCACTATTAGCACTTTATAGAGTTGTTATGAAATAGATTTAAAAAATACAGGCAAACCTAAAATAAATTGTTAGGATGCCTGTATTTTTTTACTAAACTATTATCTTTCTGATTTTAATTTTTCAGCCATAGCTATTGCAATAGCTTCAGCTTTTTCATAATCTGTTTCTTTTGGAGAACAGTAAACTTCAAAACCATCTGCTACCAATTCTATACCTCTCATTTTTTCAGCAAAGGCAGATATTCCTCTTAATCCTCCACCGTTCCAAGAATAAGTACCAAACATACCTAAATATCTATTTTTTAAACCATATAATTCTAATTTACTGATTAAAGATTCAATAGGTGGATATACTGCTGTATTGTATGATGCAGAACCTATAATTAAACCTTTATATTTCCAAATATCACTTAAAATATAAGATTGATGTGTTTTTGACGCATCATATACCTTAACATTTTTGATACCTTCTAAAGCTAATTTTCTTGCAATTACTTCAGCAGTTTTTGCAGTATTTCCATACATAGTTCCGTATACTACAACTACCCCTTCTTCTTCTGGAAGTAATTTTGACCAATTATCATAATGTTTAATTACTTTATCTAATTGAGTTCTCCAAATAGGTCCATGAGTTGCACAAATGAATTTTATATCTAAACCTGCCAATTTTTTCAATGCAGATTGAACTGTTGCTCCATATTTTCCAACTATATTAGAGTAATATCTTCTCATTTCATCTTCATAAGCTTCTATTTTTAATTCATCATCAAAAATTCCACCATCTAATGCTCCAAAACTTCCAAAGGCATCTCCAGAGAATAATATTTTATTATTAATCTCATATGTTACCATAGTTTCTGGCCAGTGTACCATAGGAGTCATAAAAAATTGTAAAGTATGCTTTGCACCTAATTCAATTTTATCTCCCTCTTTTACTTCGTGTAAATTATCTGTGATTCCAAAAAAACCTTCTACCATAGGGAAAGTTTTAGCATTTCCTACTATTTTTACATTTGGATATATATTTCTAATGTCCTTAATAGAACCTGAATGGTCTGGCTCCATGTGGTTGATTATTAAATAATCTAAATCTCTACCATTTAATACTTCACGCACTTTTTCTAAAAACACTTCACTTTCACCAAATTCAACAGTATCAATTAAAGCTGTTTTTTCATCAACAATAACATAAGAATTGTAAGCAACACCTTTTTCTAGTGGCCACATATTCTCAAATCTGTCAGTTTTTCTATCATTGGTACCAACCCAATATACATTTTCTGTAATATTTACTACATTATACATAATTTCCTCCTTCAAAGTTTTGAAACTAAATAATACTAATTTCGTACATTTTACATATTATATTAATTTTTACAATAAAAATCAAGATATAATTAAAATTACATAATACTTTTAAGCTTAAAAAAAATATGTTATACTTAAGACATACTTAACATTAAAATTATACAATATATTTATTAGAAAATCAAAAATAAATAGAGAAGGTAGAAGGAGAAAATTATGAATCCAGTATTTTTAAAATTAGGACCACTAGAAATTAGATATTATGGTTTAATGTATGCTATTGCTTTTGTTTTTGCAATACACTTTGCAAAAAAAGAAGCAAAGGATTTTGACTTAACAGAGGATTTTGTAGATAACTATGCTATGGTTTCTATAATTTCAGGTTTATTAGGAGCTAGACTTTATTATGTCCTTTTTAATATGGATTATTATTTATATAAGCCTTTGGAAATTTTAGCTGTATGGCATGGAGGCTTGGCAATACATGGAGCTATTTTAGGAGGACTTGTTGGTACTTTTATTTATTCAAGATTATATAAAACAAATGTATGGAATTTAACAGACTTAGCAGCACCTTATTTATTATTCGGTCAGACTATAGGGCGTTTTGGAAACTTTATGAATGGCGAAGTTCATGGAGTACCAACTTTTACCCCTTTATCAGTTATTTTTTCTAATAATAAATTTTATGAATGGTATGAAATATATCTAAAATTACCTCTTATGGAAAAAATGAATTTTAAAGAATTAGTTCCTTGGGGAATAGTGTTTCCACCTAACAGTCCTGCTGGAGACGAATTTCCTAATTTAGCCTTACATCCAGCAATGCTTTATGAAATGGTTTTAAACTTTTTTGCATTTTTATCTCTTATATATTTAAAAAAGACAAAAAAACTTAATAAGGGGATTTTAAGTTTTATTTATATAATTGAATATTCATTGATTAGAGTCTTTGTTAGTTTCTTTAGAGCAGAAGACCTTATGATTGGTGGCTTTAGAGCACCACATTTGATTAGTATTATATTAATAACTTGGTCATTAATCATGATTTTTATATTGAATAAGAAGAAGGTAGAAGGGTAGAGGGATTTTTTATTAAATGAAATATAAACTGAATTTTTGCAACGAGCTATAATTACTCTAACAAAAGGAGGTTTTCATATGATATTTAGTTCTAAAAAAGATTTTTTCATTGGTTTTTTAATTTGGACTTCTACCTTACTAGGTCTTGTTATTTCCTTTATAGGTGAAAACTTCCTTATTAAAATTATTATGCTATTCACTTCGACCATTCTTATTATGGATATGGTTTGGTACAAAATATTATATTGTAGATGAAGTGCTTATTATAAAATGTGGTCCATTTAAAGAAAAGATAAAAATAAGCAATATTAAAAGTATTAAAAAAACAAGAAATCCTCTTTCATCTGCAAGTCTTTCTCTTGATAGAATAGAAATAAGGCATGGATATTCAGGAATAAGCTTAATATCACCAAAAGATGAGAATAATTTTATTAAGCTTATTTTAAATAAAAATACAAATATAGATTTTAAAATAAAGGAGACATAATGAAAGCTGTAGTTCAAAGAGTAAAATATGCCAAGGTAGAAGTAGAAAATGAAATTGTTGGGAGTATAAATGAAGGAATTATGCTTTTACTTGGTGTAGATAAAAATGATGGAGATAAAGAGTTAGATTATATGCTTAATAAAGTTGTTAATCTAAGAATTTTCAATGATGAAAATGGAATAATGAATTTATCTTTAAAAGATGTAGATGGAGAGCTGTTGGTAGTTTCTCAATTTACCCTTTATGGAGATTGTAGGAAGGGCTTAAGACCTAATTATATGCAGGCTGGTAAAGGTGAGATGGCAATAAGCCTATATGAAAAATTCATTGAAAAGGCTAAAAAAGAAGTGAAAAAGGTAGAAGGGGGTAAATTTGGAGCTGACATGAAGGTGGAACTTCTAAATGATGGACCAGTTACTTTAATTATAGAAAGTCCAAAGTTACACATGTAAGATTAAATAATCTTGTATTAATCAAAATAAACAATATGAGACTTTTAAAATCAAATTCTCACAAAACATAAAATTACACTTATAATATTAAATTTTATGTTGACAAATATATTTTTTTACACTATACTGTTTTTATACAAAATTGAGTGAGTGCTCATTTATTTTCATAGGAGGTTTTTAAGAATGGGGAGTAAAAAGTTATATAATTATCCATGGATAGTTATTTCTACTATTGCAATTATTACTTTATTTTTGGCTTTACAAATACCAAATTTAATAATTAATAATGATGTTGAAATATTTATACCAGACCATAATTCATCAAAGATACTTAATGATGAATCAAAAGAAATTTTTGGTAGTAGTGATATTATATCTGTGGCAATGAAGGTTAATCAAGGTGATGTCTTCTCTAAAAACAATTTGATTTTAATTGACAAATTAACAGATGCCTTTGAAGGAGTTATAGGAGTAGACGAGGTTACCAGCCTTATTAATAGTGACTATATTGAAGGAACAAGCGAAGGTATGGAAGTCGCTGACCTTGTGGAAGATATAAACAATCCCGAAGATATAGCTTTATTAAAATCAAAAATCATATCTTGGAGAGAGATGTATGGACGTTCTCTAGTTAGTAATGATTTTAAATCTACACAAATTTTAGTAAAAATTGTAGAAAGTGCAGAGGCAAAAGATAAAGAAAGAATCTTTAAGGAAATTCAAAATATAATTGAAGAAAACAAAGGAAATACAGGTACATTTTATACGGCAGGTAGTACTGTTATAAATGTATTAATGGGTGAATTTATGCAAAAAGATGTAAGAACCTTAGTTCCCTTTGTATTACTAACAGTATTAATTTCTCTATATCTTAGTTTTGGTAGATTAGGTGGAGTAATCTTACCTTTTGTAAATGTTATTGTAAGTACTATATGGACTATGGGCTTTATGTCATTATTTGGAATCAATATAACTATGGTGGCAACAGCTATTCCTGTACTTCTAATAGCAGTAGGAAGTGCATATGGAATACATATCATCAGTCATTTTTATGACTATGTAAACCATCATAATGGTGAATTAAGCAAAGAACAATATAATGCTTATATAAGTAAAACTTTAAAACATGTGGGGAAGCCTGTGTTTTTAGCGGGTCTAACTACTTTTGTAGGTTTTGTGTCCTTAGCAACTAGTGAAATTGTACCAATTAAGGAATTTGGTATATTCACAGGGGTAGGAGTAGTAACGGCTTTATTAGTAGCTCTAACATTAATTCCAGCTTTATTAAATGTAAAACAAGCAAAAAAAATATTAAAGGAAGATACAACTCCTTTAATGAATAAATTAATATTAGCTTGTTATCATGAGTTGAAATCAAGTAGAATGGTAATTATTTTAATGTTGTTTACCTTAATTTTATTATCAGTAGTTGGAACAAAAAGAATTATAATCGATAATGTAATGATTGATTATTTTAAAGCAAATACTGAAATAGTTAAATCTGATAAATTCATAAATAAGGAATTTAGTGGAACGAATCTACTAAATGTAGTAATTGATGGGAGTGAATTAGGTAGAGGTAGTTTAACTAATCCAGAAGTGTTAGAAGAAATGGATAAAATGAAACATCACTTTATTAGTTCTTATGACTATATTGGAAATGTAACTAGTTTTACTGATTTTATTAAAAGAATGAATAAGGTAATGAATTATCCTGAAGAAGAAAATTCTAAAGAAAAAGATTCTATTTCCAATGAAGATTTTTCAGATTTTGAAGAGGATTCTTTCTTTGGTGAAGATTCATTCTTTGAAGAAGAAAGCTTTTTTGAAGAAGATGATTTCTTTGGAGAATCACTAGCTGTGGAAGATGAAGTTGTAGAAAAAACCTTCCAAGCAAGTACTATCTCTGACCCTGTTGAATTAATTAACAAAGCTGTATTAACGAGTGATACCCTAGATTTAGATGTTTACAAATTAATAAGCCTAGTTAATCAAAAACGTAATTTTAAAGGAGAAGCTTTTAACGAAATACCAAGTGATTTAGGTAAATACGGTGCTGTTAGTATAGATAACTTAAAAAATTTAATATCACAATATTTATTACTTTATTCAGGTTCACTAGATGACTATGTTGATGACCAGTTAGAACCTAGTCAATCACGTATGATATTCCAATTAAAAGACCCAAGCAATCTAGTAACAAAAGAATTTAAAGAAAATATTGAAAAATATGTTGCAAATAATTTCCCAGAAGGATATACAGTTAAAGTATCTGGAAATGGTGATTTAAGCTTGGCTACTAACAATCTAATTGTAGGAAGCCAAATTAAAAGTATTATATTCTCATTAATAGCAGTATTTGTAATCTTAAGTATAAGCTATCGTTCTGCAATTGCGGGAATATTTGGTATAGTTCCATTAACAGTTTCTTTGTTAATAAACTTTGGAATTATGGGATTCTTTGGAATAAGATTAGATATTGCTACTTCTATGGTTGCAAGTATTGCAATTGGTATTGGAGTAGATTACACAATACATTTATTAAGTGCTTATAATGAAGAAAGAAAGAAAACAGATGACCTAGAAGAAGTTACAAAGGCAACTTTAGTTTCAACAGGAAAAGCAATTATATTCAACGCTGTTTCAGTAGCACTTGGATTTATAGTGCTTATGTTCTCAAGCTTTGAACCATTAGTTAGTTTAGGTATGTTAGTAGCAATTACTATGCTTACATCATCTATTGGAGCTTTAGTAGTGTTACCTGTACTTTTAGGAATATTTAAACCAAAATTTATAGAAAGATAAGAGGAGGAATAAAATGAAAAAAATAACTTTAATTTTAACAATGTTACTTATGTCTGCTTTTGCTTTTGCGGAATTAACTACTGGTGAACAAGTTGCTAGAGCTGCAAGGGATAGAGATACTGGCGATACTATGATGGCTGCAATGGAAATGATACTAATTGATGGTAATGGAAATCCTAGACCAACTAGAGCTATTAATACTTGGGCTTATACTTATGATAAAGAATTAGATTTAAGTAAGGTTGTCATGGAATTTGTTAGTCCTGCATCAATTAGAGGAACTAGATTTTTAACTGTTGCACAACCTTTAGGTACAGATGATGATAAATGGATATATCTTCCTGACTTAAAAAGAGTAAGACGTATCGCAAGTGCTGATAAAGGTTCATCATTTGTTGGTTCTGATTTTAGTTATGGTGATATGGAAACTAGAGAGGTAGAAGAAGATACTCATAAACTATTAGGTTCAGAGGTAGTTAATGGTTACGAATGTTACGTTATTGAGTCTATTCCAGTAGATATGGCTGATGCTCAATACTCAAAGAGAATAGTTTACGTTACTAAGGAACATTATGTACCTATGAAAGCAGAGCTTTATAATAAAAGAACTGGTGAATTGGAAAAAGTAATGAAGGTAGAAGGAGAAATTAAACAAGTTCAAGATATTTGGACTATATTTGAAACTGTTATGACAACTGTAAACACTGGTCATTCAACTGTGCTTAAAATGAGAAACGACAACAGTGGAAATCCAATGATTAAATATAATGTTAAAGTTGACCCTAGAAGATTTACACAAGAATTCTTGGAAACAGGAAGAGCAAGATAGGAGGAAATATGAAAAAGACAAAATTATTATTAGCTAGTCTTTTACTAGTAAGTAATATATGGGCTTTTGATTCATTCGACTCTTTTGATTCTTTTGATTCATCAGACTCTTTTGGAGATGATTCTTCTTTTGCTAGTAGCTTTGGTGGTATTTCTGAAGGGACTTTAGAAATTGGTGGAAGATTGAATCTAGAGAATAGAATTATTACTCCAAGTGATAAAAGTCAATCAAAAGTAGATTTATTTTTGGAACTTTCTTACGCTAAAGAGTCATCTGATTTTTTTACAAAATTAAAAATAAATGAAGATAAAGAAATAGAAATTGATGAAGCCTACATTAGATTATTTTATGATAAGTATATCTTCGATATTGGAAGAATAAAGAATATTTGGGGTAAGGGGGATATGATTCAACCCGTTGACCTTATGAATGGAATGGATTTGTCTGATTTACTGGAAAGAGATTATGCAGAAAGAGTTATTGCGGAAGATATGTTAAAAGTAACTTATAGAGGTGAAGGTGAGGCAAAATATATATTTGCATGGGCACCTAGTTTTACTCCGAATAAATTAGAAACTAGAAAGGGTCACCACTTTACACCTAAATCTATACAAAATATGTATGATAGTAATTCTAATTTAAGTGAAAATATGATAGAAAATTTACTTGAAGTAGATAATGATATTAAATATAGCCAATTTGCAATAAGACATACAAATACTAAAGATAGCCTAGATTATGGGTTTACTTTATATAAGGGCTATGATAAGACTGCTAATATAGTAATAACTGGTAATACATTGGCGGATATAAATGTGGATTATACTAAAATCCATACAATAGGTGGAGAATTTGCAAAGGTTATTAATGGATATAACACTAGAGGAGAAGTTGTTTATATACATACTGAAGATACTAGTGGAGATGACCCTCTTGTTTCTAATAACAGAATTGAAACTTTATTTGGTTTTGATCGAGATTTGAAATTAAATAATGCTAATATTAATGTTCAATTGCAAACTACTTATTTGTTAAATAGTTCTAAAGCTAAAGATAATTTGAAAAATAAGGGCTATGACGCTAATACTGGATTTAATGGTAAGGTTAATACAATGCAAAATATGTTAGTGGTAAAAATTAGTGATAAGTATAAAAATGATAAGATTATTCCAGAATCAAAAATTACATATGAGGTAGAAGACAGTAGCTTTATTTTTACAAACTCTGTGGAGCTTCAGTTAAAAGATGATATAAAAATGAATCTTGGCTATATATGGATTCATGGTAAAGAAGATAGTAAATTTGGTCAATATAAAGATAGTGATTATGCTTTTGCAAAATTTGAATACAATTTTTAAAATATCACTAAAAGGCGACTTTGTCGCCTTTCTTTCTTGGAATATTTAAATTTTAGTTTGCTATACAAAAAAGGAATATAACATGGGAAATTTGTGGAAAAGGAGAAAGATACATGCCTAATAAAAGAGAAAGGATTGTTTTAGCTGCTAACAACTTATTAAAAACAGGAAATTATCAAAATATGAGTACAGCTAAAATAGCTAAAATAGCTGGGGTAGCAGAAGGAACTTTATATCGATATTTCAAAAATAAAGATGATATTTTTGTAGATGCTATAAATTATTCTTTAGTTAATTTACATAATGTAATTTTTGTCAATAATAAAAGAGAGTACTCATTAACACAAAATTTAAATATTATCATTGAAAATATATATAAAATAGTAGGTGAAACTGAAAACTTGTATAAGGTTTATTATAAGGCATTTTCAGAAATAGAAAATCCTAGAATTAAAGATTTATTAGCCAAATGGCTTAGCACAAATCTAAATTGTCTAAAAGAAATTTTCTTATGGTCAGTAGAAAAAGAGGAATTAAAAATAAGTAATGAAAATTTAGATTTTATTGTTAGATTTGTATGGGGGACAGCGGAACTTATATTAAGAGAAGGTGCTTTAGGAATAAGGGAAGAAACTTTTATGACTCTTAAAGCAAATATAGAAAAAGTAAAAAAAATTATTAGATTTTTAGAAGAAGACGCAAAAAAAATATAAGTATTTTAATTTCTATTGGGATATTTTGATAAACTATGATATAATGGACTGTTAAGATAAAAAAATAAAAATAGATGAATCAAAGTAAAAAGGTGGAATAATGAATAAATTTGAACAATTAGGAATTAATGGGAAGTTAGCAAAAAGATTAGAAAAATTTGGTATTAAAAATCCAACAAGTATTCAAGAAAAGAGTATAGGATTAATTATAAATAAAAAAGACTTAATAGGAGAAGCTCCCACAGGAACAGGTAAAACTTTTGCCTACCTTCTACCTATAATTGATTCTATAACAGAAAGCAAACAAGGAATCCAAAGTTTAATACTTTGTCCTACAAGAGAACTTGCTTTACAAATTAGTGAAGAAGTTCAAAAAATTAACATTAACAATTTAAATATAATGACTATTTATGGTGGAAGAGAATATTCTAAGCAAATTAGTGATACTAAAGGGAATATTGATATTATTGTGGCTACACCTGGAAGATTAATAGATTTTATTAATCAAGGTTTAATTAAGTTAAATAGCTTAAAGCATTTGGTATTAGATGAAGCAGATCAAATGTTATTAATGGGTTTTCAAAATGATGTAGAAACTATTGTAAATGCCAGTAATAAGAAAAGACAAACTTTATGTTTTTCTGCTACTCTTAATAAAGAAGTAAAAAAATTAGCTTATAAAATAACTAAGGAAGCCTCTTTAGTTCAAGTTGAAAATAATCTTTCTAATAAAATAAAAAAATACTTAGTAGAAACTAGTGATAGAGAAAAAATAGATGCTCTTTGTACTCTATTAAATGATACAAGACCTTTTATGGGAATAATATTTTGTAGAACGAAGGCAAGAGTTGATAAACTTGAGCAAAGATTAGAAGAAAGAAATTATAATGTCCAAAAATTACATAGTGACATTGTTCAAGTTAAAAGAGAAAAAATTCTTAAATCTTTTAGAGACGCTGAAATTCAATTTTTAGTAGCAACAGATGTTGCCTCAAGAGGACTTGATATTACAGGAGTAACACATATTTTCAACTATGACACTCCAGAACAGGCAGAAAGTTATATTCACCGTGTTGGGCGTACTGCTAGAGGAGACGAATTAGGAGAAACTTATTTATTTGCTACTGAAAAAGATAAAAAAATAATAGAAGAAATAGAGACACTTTTAGGAGAAAAATTTGAAAGAAAGAATTTTGTTCCTGAGAAAGATATAAATAATATTCATGAAAATTTTTCTAAGAAATATAATAAAAAAATTAATACTAGAACTAAGGAAAAAAGAGAAGTTAAAAAGAAATAAATCTAAAAAATCTGGAGTTATTATTTATGAAACATGAAATTTGGTGTAAAGATAATTTAAAACTGAATGGAAAAATTCATTATAGAGAAGCTGTGCGAGCTGTTATTTTAGAAGAAAACAAAGTCCTAATGCTTCTTTCAACTTTAAATGGAGATTATAAGTTTCCTGGTGGTGGAATTGAAAAAGGTGAATCTCACAAATTTGCCTTACTTAGAGAAACTTTAGAAGAGACTGCTTGTAGTATTCTTATGAATGAAAAATTTATTGAAATAAATGAATATGATGAAGGACAGGTAGAAGGCTTTGATGTTTTTCATATGTTTTCTACTTATTACTTTGCTAGTTTAATTGGAAAAAAAGAAAATATAAAGATAGAGGATGAACAGTCTATTCCTGTTTGGGTAGGGGTAGAAGAAGCTTATTTAAATAATTTGAAGATTTCTCAAAGAAAAAATACAGTCAAATGGATTAAAAGAGAGACTTATGTGTTAGAACAAATAACTAGAATGCTAGAACAAATAAAATAGCTATATAGCTATTTTATTTCTACCACTATTTTTTGCCTTATATAAAAGAATATCTGCATTTCTTATCATATCTTCTACCGTTTGCTTGTAATCATAACAAGAAATCCCACCACTTATACTCACATTTTTAATATAATCTTCATATTTATAATCAAATATATTTTTTCTAATTCTTTCTGCACATAAATAAGCATGTTCTAAATCAGTCTTAGGAAGAATAACTATAAACTCTTCTCCTCCTATTCTACCAACACAATCTGTATCTCTCAATGATTTTTCTATTATTTTGGCTGTTTGTACAAGAATTTTATCTCCTACTAAATGTCCCAAAGTATCATTTATTTCTTTGAAATTGTCTATATCCAAAATTATAATAGATAAATTTTCTCTATATCGATTTGACAATTTTATTTCATCATTCAAACGATTTATAATAAATCGTCTATTATATAAACCTGTCAAATCATCCATTGAACATAAATTTTCTAATTTAGAATTTTTTTCAACTAAACTAGTTACCTCATTCAAAATAACAAAGTTCATTTTTTCTTCAAAAGAAGAAAGACCTTTATTCTTAAAAGTAAAATAATGATTCTTATTTGTAAATTTATTTTTATAAACAAAAATCAAGTCTTCATTGGTATAATCTGGTATTCTGCATCTATTACAATAAGTTTCACAGTATGAGCTATTTTTAAAATTTACACAATTAAATAAATCAAAATATTTCTTTAAAAATACTTCTTCTATCGTTAGATTTAAAATTTTAGTAAAAGCTTTATTTATTTTTAATATCTCATGTTTTTCATTTAAAGTAAAAATAATTGTATCCATACTATCAAATAATACTTCAAAAAAATCATTTTTATTTTTTAAATTTTCATATTCCATTTTAACACTCCAAATTTATAAATTATACTTACATTGTATACTATATAGTAAATATTGTCAATCATTGATAACCTTAAATTTAAAAGCCTAAAAGATATAAAATACTTCCTACAATTAAAGCCGGTATTAAATTATAAACAGTAGCAACTAATGCACTTTTTTTGTTTATTGCTATTAAAGGAAACAAAGCATCACCATCATTACAAATAGCATTCGCTGCAAGAGCTGAAAAAGGTATTGTCCCCTGAACAAATAACGTTGCCAAAATAATTTGAGGTCCACAACCAGGTATAAGGCCGATTAAAACAGCTATTAAAATAGTTGAATAGCCTGATGCTTGAATAAAGTTTTCTATTACAAGTTCTCCTCCAACTAAAACAACAAATATTTCATAACTTAGCATAGCAATGAATACCCATGTAATTACAAAAGCAGTTTCTTCAGCGTTATGAACTATCGTTTCTTTCAATGAATTCATTTTGCTTTCGACTTCTTGATGATTATCATCTGCTAATATTTTTTTACTAATAATTGTATATCCAATACTAAACATCGTTCCTATAAAACCAATTGAACTTAAATTTTTTATAAATAAATCACTATCAATATCTACCATCATTAAATCTAATATTCCAAGAGGTAAAGCTACTAAGGCAAATGCCCAGAAAATTTTATAGGCTATACTATGTCTAAACTTATGCAAAATACCCTTTCGACTTCTACCATGATGTAAAACTAAATCTACTATATCGCCTTCTTCATGACCTATATGATGAAATTTAACTCCGATATTTTCTTGATTTAGTTCAAATTCAGTCGGTTCATTCTTAAACATTTCATGAGCTTTTTCTAATTCATATCTATTTTTTTTGGGAATTATTATATTTTTACCAATTCCAAAATAATCAACTGCATAACCAGAAATTATAGCTACAACAAAAGATATTCCTAAAATGTATATATAAGCTACTGGCTTCTGTGTGATTAATACAAAGCTAGCATCTCCCATAGTAGCTATTAAAGTGGCTACAATCGTACCAAAACTAATTTTACCTAAAAGATATAAGGGCATCACCATTATAGCTCCGCCACAACCAGGAGTAAGACCTAGCAAAGAACCAACTAATACTTGCGTTTTTTTATTTTTCTCCAATTTATAAATTAATTTACCATCAAATTTATAGTTAATAAAATTGAAAACTAACAAAGTAAACGCGACAAAAGAACCTACATTAAGAAAAGTTTCTGATGCTGTTCTATAAATTATTTCATACATTTTTTTCACTCCTCACTATAACTATATATCAAGATTTTAATTTTATAATCATTACATTTTTATAATAGCATAAATTTCTTTAAAAATCAATAATTTTCATTTAAAGTTCACATAAAAAATATATTTTATAAGAAAAATGAAAAATAAGGAGCTAAAAATGAAAAATATAAAAACTTTTTTATTACTATTTTTTTTAAGTTTATTTTTTATGATAATTGGGAATCTAATTGCAGGTAGAAGTGGTATGTTATTTGCTCTATTATTTTCTCTTGTCACTAATTTTATAAGCTATTGGTATAGTGATAAAATAATACTAAAAATGTATAATGCAAAGGAAGTTGACCAGAGTCACGATTTATATAAAATTGTTTCTAAGTTAGTTTCTAAAGCAGATTTGCCTATGCCTAAAGTTTATATTATTGAACAAAATCAAGCAAATGCCTTTGCTACTGGTCGTAACCCTGAAAATGCTGCTGTTGCTTGTACTGTTGGTTTATTGAATACTCTAGATATAAACGAATTAAGTGGTGTTATTGGACATGAATTGGCACATATAAATAATAGGGATATTTTAATTGGAACTGTTGCAGCATCTATAGCTGGTGCTATTGCCTATTTAGCAAATATTGCCAGATGGAGTGCTTTCCTTGGTACAAACCGAAGAAGTTCAAGAGAAGAGAATAACAATACCTTTATCCTAATTCTTACTGCTATTTTTGCACCCCTTGCTGCTGGGATTATACAAATGTCTATTAGTCGAACTAGGGAATATAAGGCTGATGAATTAGGTGCAAAATATTGTGGTAATCCCCTTTACTTGGCTAATGCCTTAAAAAAATTAGAATTAGGTGCTTATAGAAATAAAATGAAAGCCACAGAAGCTACTTCACATATGTTTATAATTAATCCTTTTACTGGATTAAAGAATATAAATTTATTTAGCACACATCCTAGTACTCAAGATAGGATTTTAAGATTAGAAAAAATGGCTAAGGTACAATATGATTATTAAAAAAACCTACAAATAAAGTAGGTTTTTATTTTAAATATTTATTTTCAAAATCAAATTTTGGTATTGGTGTTGAAAAGTAGTATCCTTGTATTATATCCGCTCCCATTTCTTTAAGTTTTGAATATTGCTCCTCTGTTTCTACTCCCTCACATATAACTTTAATATTTAATTTTCTTGACATTTCAATCATTTGCTCAACAATTATTTCTGCCTTTTTTTCTGTAGTTATATTTTTTATAAAAATCATATCAATTTTTAAAATATCTATAGGTAAACTTTTTAAATGAGTTAAGGTCGAATATCCAGTTCCAAAATCATCTAAAGATATTTTAAAACCTAAGGTTTTTAATCTCTCTAAGGTAGAAGCTGCACTTTCAATATTATCAATAATATATGATTCTGTTATTTCAAAAGTAAGAACTCCTGAACTTATATTGTATTCTTTTACAATTTTTTCAATTTCTTCAATAAAATTCAAATTACTAAGTTGAACCGCTGATATATTAATTGACAAAGGAAATTCTTTTTTATACTTAGACTTCCAAACATTATAAATCGTAAGTAATTTTTTAATAAATTGTAACTCTACTTCTATTATAAATTTATTTTTTTCTAAAACAGGTATGAATAAAACAGGCGGGATAATTTTGTCCTTAGATTTTATCCACCTCATTAATACTTCTGCTCCTACAACTTCTTTAGTTTGTGCATCAACATAAGCCTGAAAAAAAGGCTCAAATTCATTTTCATTATAAGCATCATATAATAATTCTTCTAACTTAATATCAATATAATATCTTTTGTACATATTTTTATTATATATAGAAAATTGATTATCCTTAGAATACAAAAGAGCTAACCGTGACCTTAAGATTAGTTTTTGAACAGGTTCTTTTGTTGCAGAATAAACAACACCTACTCTAATATTTAAAAATATATAGCCCACTTCTGTTTTTATTGGTATCTTAAAAAAAGATATTAATTCCTTCAATTGTCTTTTAAAATTAAAAGTATTCAAATTAATTACAGAAATTTTAAAACGTCCTATTTGGCTTCTATATACTTTTATATTTTCTTCTCCAAAAATATGAAAGAGTCTTTCCATCAATAGAAACTCTGCTGTCAATGTATTATTGCTAGAAATGGAATTGGACACTTCTAAATTCATCAAAAAAAAGCTAAGCTCTTCTTTATAAAAATTTGAAATCATATTTTCAAAAGCAGACTTAGTTACATAACTAATATTACTTTCTTCTAGATGTTTCAATTCAGTTTTCGTTATCATGATTCTCCTTTTAAAAAATAGTTAATTGAAAATTATTTTTCTTTCATAATTAAAAAAGAGGTCCATCGATTATTAAAATCCTTGATTATTATACGGCTTCTACCTAATTTTAGTGGCTTATCTATATTATACTCCAAAACACCATCTATAACACTAGCATATTTCCAACTATAAGTACTCAAAAATAATTCTACTTTTTTTATATCTGGAGGTAAAATCACTCTTATTTTCCCAACGTGATTGTTATTAACTTCTACCTTTTCCCAAGTAGCTTCTAAATGTCCTATCTTTAATTTACTCAAAATATTTTCGTTGTTTCCCAAAGCTATTCTATCAATATTGAAGGTATTAGAATTTTTACTAACAGCACCTGTACTTTGATTAAAAATTGCTTCAAATCCTAAATTTTTTATTGTATTTCTAACTTCTTCATTATACTCTCCATAGGGGTAAGTATAATAATTTAAAGGTTTTGACAAATTTTTATCTAAAAGTTCTTTTGCTTTTAGAGTATCTTCTTTTATTTCTTCTAATGAAAGATATGTTAAATGTGGATGTCCATAGCTATGATTTCCTACAGTTCCAAACTTTTCACTTTCTCTCAATTCTTCCCAAGTCATAAAATCAGGATAATTTCTATCAGTAGCCTCAGCAAATACAAACAAAGTGAAAGGGTGAGCATATTCCTTAAACACTTCTAATCCATGTTCATAAAAACTTTTGTACGCATCATCAATAGTAAAAGCTACCCAATTATTAGGAATATCTTCTTTAGCCTGTATTCTTTTTATAATACTCTCCAAAGGTACTACCTCATAATTATTTTCTTTTAGAATATCAAAATATCTTCTTAATTCTTTAGTATCAATACTTGTTGATGGATAGCGTGAGTCATCAAAACGGTGCAGAACAAAAATCTTAGCATTTGCCAAGGAAAATAATGATATTAATAAAAACATGAATAAAATAATTTTTTTCATTTAACGCCTCCTCCTTAATAGATAATTCCATTTAATCCTATGTTATTTATTGTATAACAATTCAATAAAAAAAGCTAGACTTTACAATAAAAAAATTGAATTATTTAAAAATAAATAAGTGAATAATATAGTTTTGTAAAAACTCTATCTTATTTTTACTTTTCAAATCATTAGTATTTTGGTATAATATAGAAATATTGATTAATATATTAGAAAGAAAGGGATTAAATGATATATCTAGATAATAGTGCCACTACTCCTATAGCTGATAGTGTACTGGATTTAATGAATCAATTAAATAGACAAGTTTATGGAAACCCTTCTAGTATTCATGGAAAAGGACAGGAAGCTAAAAAATACATAGAAGAAGCTAGAGAAAATATAAGCATGTATTTAAAGATACATCCTAGAGAACTCATTTTTACAGCGTCTGGTTCTGAATCTAATAATATGGCACTTCGAGGAATTATGAAATCAAAAGCTTATGAAGGAAAGCATATTATTTCAACAAAAATAGAGCATTCCTCTGTCCTTAAAACATTGGAAGATTTAGAAAAGGAAGGTTTTGAAGTAAGCTATATTTCTACAAATGAAAAAGGACATATCAATCTAAGAGAATTAGAAAAAGCCATTAGACCTGATACTCGATTAGTTAGTATTATACACGTTAATAATGAAATCGGAACTATCCAAAATTTAGAAGAAATTTCTAAATTAATAAAAAAACATAAAATAATATTTCACGTGGATGCTGTTCAAAGTTTTGGAAAAATTACTATTTATCCAAAAGATTTAAACATAGATTTAATGAGTATTAGTGCACATAAAATTTATGGTCCAAAAGGTGTTGCTGGTCTTTTTGTGGCAACAGGTACTAAGATAGAAAAAATAATAACAGGTGGCTATCAAGAAAGAAATAGAAGGGCTGGTACAGAAAACGTTGTTGGTATTTGTGCTTTTTCCAAAAGCGTAGAGCTTTCTTATGCTAATTTATATGCTGAAAAAGAAAAAGAAGAAGCTTTAAGAAACTATATGGAAGAGGAAATTTTAAAAAAGATTCCTAAAGTTAAAATTAATGGAGATGTAAATAATAGAATTTTTAATATTAGTAGTTTAACTATTGAAGGTGCTGAAGCTGAATCTTTAATTTATTCTCTTGATTTAAAAGGGATATGTATAAGTGCTGGAAGTGCATGTTCTTCTGGAACTCTTAGCCCAAGCCATGTGCTAGAGGCTATAGGTTTAGATAAAAAAAGTGCTAAAAGTACTATTAGAATTAGTTTAGGTCGTTACAACACAAAAGAAGAAATTGATAAATTTATAGATATATTAGAATTAAGCGTTTTACAAGAAATAAATTTATATTAAAAATTTAAGGGTAGCTTTTTCCTATCACTTAAGTTAGAAGGAGTGGAAATGGTATTAGATATTAACAATTACAAAGATTTTTTAGAATATTCTGAAGAAAATTCTAAAATAACAGTAGCAGTAGGTATGAGTGGTGGAGTCGATAGCTCTACTGTTGCATATTTACTAAAAAAACAAGGCTATAATTTAATTGGTATTACAATGAAACATTGGAGTGGAATGGATGAATATGCTAAAGATAGCAATTCTAAAACTTGCTGTTCCATAGATGATATTACTGATGCTAAAAGGGTTTGTGATGATTTAGGGATTCCTCATTATGTAATTAATCTTGAAGAGGAATTTAAAAATATTGTAGTTGAGTATTTTATAAAAGAATACAAAGAAGGACGAACTCCAAATCCCTGTATGGTATGTAACAGATATATCAAACTTGGAAAATTAATTGATTTTGCTAAGAAATTAGGTGCGGAAAAACTTGCTACTGGTCACTATGCTAAAATTATTGAAGGTTGTTTAGGAACTGGTGATGATGTATTAAAAGATCAAGTATATTTCTTAAGTCAAGTTAAAAAATCTTATGTTGATTTTTTAATGTTTCCTGTTGGTAATTTGGAAAAATCTGAAGTTAGATTCTTGGCAAAAGAGTTAGGGGTTAGAACCTATGCAAAAAGAGAAAGTCAAGAAATATGCTTTGTAGAAGATGGAAAATACAAGGAATTCTTAGATGCGATGACAAATGGAGAAATTTCAAAAGCTGGAGATATTGTTCTTGAAAATGGAAAAATTGTTGGAAAGCATGAAGGAATTGCTTCATATACTATAGGTCAAAGAAAAGGGCTTGGTATTTCTTACCACAAACCTCTTTACGTTCTAAAAATTGACGCAAAAAACAATAAGATTATTGTCGGTGATAATGAAGCACTATTTAAAAATAAGATTGTTGGTATTAATTTAAATTTATTTACTGTGGATAAGGTAGAAGACTTGGACAATTTAGAATGTTATGCTAAGTCTCGGTCGAGAGATAAATTGCATAAAGGTATAATAAAAGTGATTGCTTCTGACAAAGTGCTATTTACTTCAGAAGACATGTTTAGAGCTGTAACTCCTGGACAAGGACTTGTTTTTTACACTAAAGAAGGAAAAGTGATTGCAAGCTCTTTTATTAAATAAAAAGTAAAAATTTTTTAAAAAATTTAAAAATAAAAAAAGGAAAAATAAAAAAAAATTGAATATAAATATAACAAAGATTTTTTACCTAGAATCTTCCTCAATATCATCCCTCTAAGGAGCCAGTTTGACTGGCTCTTTATAATTTAGTTTATTAATTTATATTCTTTATCAAGTGCTGTTAATAAAAAAATAATTTCAACAAAATACTATTATATTAAAATTAAGGGTTCAAACTTTTGAACCCCTACAGAAATTTATTATGTTATCAAATAAAAAATACTTACTTCCAAATTTTACTTTCTATTTTAGATTCCTTAAAACCACCACTCAAATTATACACCTTTTCAAAACCTAAATTTCTTAATAAATTTTGAGCCGCATTTCCACTTACTCCCTTATTACAATGAACTACATAAGTAAGGCTTTTATCAAGCTCTTTATATTTTTCTCTAATATTTCCTAGAGGTATATTAATAGCTCCCTCAATATGAGAATTATTATATTGCTCTTGTGACCTAACATCTATTATAGTGTACTGTTCTCTATTTTTTATTAATTCTTTATAAGTAATTATAGGATTTTTGCCATAAATACTGTTTGTTAAAATCATTCCTGTATAAGCTATAGGATCTTTTGTAGTACTAAAAGGCGGTGCATAAGCCAAGTCTATTTGGAATAAATCTTCTACCTTTCCACTATAGTTTATAATAGTAGCTATAACATCTATTCTCTTATCTACACCATTTTCTCCTACTATTTGTGCTCCAAGTAATCTACCTGTTTTTTTATCAGCAATAGCTTTTATTAGCATTTCTCTAGAAGTATTGAGATATTCTGTTTGATTAGGCTTCAAATTATGTATAATTTCTATATCATATTCTAATGCAAGTGCTTTTTTTTCTGTAAGTCCTGTTTGAGCTACTGCCAAATCAAAAAATTTATAAATACCTGTTCCCAAAATCCCTTCAAATTCTAATGAACCTCCAGTAATATGGTCTCCACAAATACGACCCATTTTATTAGCGGTAGAGCCAAGGGGAACATATATTTTTTCTCCTGTAATTTTTGAATAAGATAAAGCACAATCACCAACAGCATAGATGTCATTTATACTAGTTTTTAAATGCTTGTCAACAACATATGCCCCACTAGCACCTATTTCCATGTCGATTGCTTTTCCTAAACTATTATTTGCTTTAACGCCTACAGCACTTACTATAAAATCAACAGTTAAATTTGTATCATCATCTAAATAAACAATATTTTCTCTTACTTCGTTTACCATAGTGTTTTTTCTAATATCAATATTATTTTTTATTAGATAATTCTCAACATATTGAGCTACTTCAATATCCAAATTAGGAGAAAGTTGATTTCCTTTTTCTACTATTACTACATCTAAACCTTGCTTTTTTAGATTCTCACATAATTCTAATCCTATGTATCCACCACCAATTATAAGAGCTTTCTTAAGCTTGCTATTATTAATGTGTTCTCTTATTTTATCAGCATCTTGTACATTTTTTAGTTTTAATATATCAATACTAGAATCACTTGGGATATTTAATTCAATAGGGCTAGAGCCTGTTGCTAATACTAATTTATCATAAGTTTCTTCAAATATTTCTTGTGTGCTTAAATTTTTTACCATTATTTTTTTGTTGTCCTTGTCAATACTTAAAACTTCATGTTCAGTGAAAATATCAATATTAAATCTTTTTTTGAACCACTTGGAATTCCGTGGAGTTAAATTACCTCTTTCTATATAATCTTCACCAATAAAATAAGGTAAGCCACAACTTGAATAACTAATATCCCTATCCTTATCAAAAATTTTAATTTCTAAGTTTTCATCATTTCTTCTAGCTTTAGCAGCAACACTAGTGCCACTGGCAACTGAACCAATTACTATTAATTTCACCTTCTACCTCCTTTTATTTTATCTTTAAATGGCTTAATTTTAACATTTTTTACTAAATTTATCAAAAATTTTTACACAAAGTTTACTTGTATATCTATTCTATTTTTTTTATACTTTCCTTTGTTCTGAGGATAATATTATTTCTTGACTATAAAACATTATTAG
>Ga0194136_1000403_pt1 | contig 22458 bp, 20 predicted proteins | sample TARM_MetaG_T3A_1_FD_134023 | JGI IMG/M metagenome (GOLD analysis project Ga0194136, IMG submission 134023) | Freshwater microbial communities from Pennsylvania, USA, analyzing microbe dynamics in response to fracking - TARM_MetaG_T3A_14 (version 2) | ecosystem: Environmental > Aquatic >...
AGCCCCTGCAGTGTCAGCGGATACATCTTGTCTTCCACCAGCTCACGGATCATGCGGGTGGACGAGGTGTATTCCCAGGCATCCTTCGGGTAGGGATTGATCCAGATGACCTTTTTGTACTTGTCGATAAAACGGCGCAGCCAGACCGCCCCGGCCTCCTCGTTCCAGTGTTCGACGCTGCCGCCCGGCTGGGTGACCTCATAGGGCGCCATGGCCGCATCACCGACAAAGATCACCTTGTAGTCCGGCCCGTACTTGTGCAGCAGGTCGATGGTCGGCGTGCGCTCGCTGGTGCGGCGCATGTTGTTCTTCCATACCGACTCGTACACGCAGTTGTGGAAATAGAAATATTCCAGGTGCTTGAACTCGGTGCGGCAGGCAGAAAACAGTTCCTCGCAGACCTTGATGTGCGCATCCATTGAGCCACCGATATCGAACAGCAGCAGCAGCTTGACCGCATTGCGCCGCTCCGGACGCATCTGAATGTTCAGCAGCCCGGCATCCCGGGCGGTATGGTCGATGGTGCCGTCGATATCGAACTCGTCGGGCGAGCCGGTGCGGGCAAACTTGCGCAGCCGACGCAGCGCTACCTTGATGTTGCGCGTGCCCAGCTCCACCTGGTCATCGAGGTTCTTGTACTCGCGCTGATCCCAGACCTTGACTGCCTTGCCCTGGCGCTGCCCGGCATTGCCAACGCGGATACCTTCGGGGTTGTAGCCGCCCGAACCAAACGGACTGGTACCGCCGGTGCCAATCCACTTGCTGCCGCCCTGATGGCGTTCCTTCTGTTCATCAAGGCGCTTCTTGAACTCCTCGATCAGCTTGTCCAGCCCGCCGAGGGACTGAATCTTGGCGCGCTCCTCATCGGTCAGCGAACGCTCGAATTCCTTGCGCAGCCAATCCTCGGGAATCAGTACCTCAAGCAACTGATCCAGATTCTCCAGCCCCTTGAAGAAGGCGCCGAAGGCACGGTCGAACTTGTCGAAGTGGCGCTCGTCCTTGACCATCACGGTGCGCGCCAGATAGTAGAACTCGTCCATATCGGCAAACACCACGTGGTGCTTCAGCGCATTGATCAGGTCGAGCAGCTCGCGCACTGACACCGGCACCTTGGCCGCACGCATTTCATTGAACAGGCCCAGCAACATCGGGCACCCCCTTGAATTGTACCGTCTCAGCGATTCTGCCGGCGGGTCATGAAGGCCAGGCGTTCCAGCAGCATCACGTCCTGTTCGTTTTTCACCAACGCACCGGCCATTGGCGGGATGGCCTTGGTCGGATCCCGCTCGCGCAGCACTTCAGCGCCGATCTCGTCCGCCATCAGCAACTTAAGCCAATCCACCAGCTCGGAGGTCGAGGGCTTTTTCTTCAGGCCCGGCACCTTGCGCACGTCAAAGAAGATGTCCATTGCCTCGGCCACCAGCTCGTTGCGAATGCCGGGGAAATGCACCTCGACGATCTTCTTCATGGTGTCGCGATCAGGGAAGGCGATGTAATGGAAGAAGCAGCGACGCAGGAAGGCGTCTGGCAGTTCCTTCTCGTTGTTCGAGGTAATGATGATGATCGGGCGATGCTTGGCCTTGATCGTCTCGTTGGTCTCGTAAACGTAGAACTCCATCTTGTCGAGTTCCTGCAACAGGTCGTTGGGGAACTCGATGTCGGCCTTGTCGATCTCGTCGATCAGCAGAATGGCGCGCTGGTCTGACTCGAAGGCCTCCCACAGCTTGCCTTTCTTGATGTAGTTACGGATGTCATGAACCTTCTGCTCACCCAGCTGCGAGTCGCGCAGGCGGCTGACCGCATCGTACTCGTACAGACCTTGATGGGCCTTGGTGGTCGACTTGATATGCCAGGTGATCAGCTTGGCACCCAGCGACTCAGCCAGTTGCTCGGCCAGCATGGTCTTGCCGGTGCCCGGCTCGCCCTTGACCAGCAACGGGCGCTGCAGGGTGATGGCAGCATTCACTGCCAGCTTCAGGTCGTCGGTGGCAACGTAGGAAGCGGTACCTTCGAATTTCATTCGGTTGTCCTCAACGGAATCTATAACGGCGGCGACGCAGTGCTCGCCCGGGGCGCATGACTATAACGTGACGGTAGCAGCAGTGTGAACCGGGATGTAGTATTCACTGACTGAATGAGCAGGAGTCCGTCATGAGCAAGATCTACGCCGACAACGCCGAATCCATCGGCAATACCCCACTGGTCCGTATCAATCGTCTCGGCCCCGCCGGCGTCACCATTCTGGCCAAGATCGAAGGCCGCAACCCGGCTTACTCGGTGAAGTGCCGCATTGGTGCCAGCATGATCTGGGATGCCGAGCAGCGTGGCGTACTCAAGCCCGGCATGACTCTGGTCGAACCTACCTCCGGTAATACCGGCATCGCTCTGGCCTTTGTTGCCGCCGCCCGTGGCTATCGGCTGGTGCTGACCATGCCTGCCTCGATGAGTCTTGAGCGGCGCAAGGTACTCAAGGCGCTGGGTGCTGAACTGGTGCTGACCGAACCTGCTCAGGGCATGAAGGGTGCGATCGCCAAAGCCGGCGAACTCGTGGCCGCCAGCCCTACTGATCATTTATTGCTGCAACAGTTCGAGAACCCGGCCAACCCGGCTATTCATGAAAAGACCACCGGACCAGAAATCTGGCAGGACACCGACGGTGCCATTGACGTCTTTGTCGCCGGTGTTGGCACCGGCGGTACCCTGACCGGGGTATCGCGTTACATCAAGCAGCAGTGTGGCAAGCCAATCATCAGCGTGGCGGTAGAACCCACCAGCTCACCGGTAATCAGCCAGGCACTGGCCGGACAGGAACTGACCCCCAGCCCGCACAAGATCCAGGGACTGGGTGCCGGCTTTATTCCCGGCAACCTCGACCTGACGCTGATTGACCGCGCCGAACTGGTCAGCGACGACGAAGCCAAGGCCATGGCTCTGCGCCTGATGCGAGAGGAAGGCATTCTCTGCGGCATTTCCTGTGGCGCCGCCATGGCCGCGGCTGTGCGCATTGCCCATGAGCCTGAGATGCAGGGCAAGACGCTGGTCGTGGTACTGCCTGACTCCGGCGAACGTTACCTGTCCAGCATGCTGTTCAGTGACCTGTTCACCGAGCAGGAAAATATCCAGTAACTCCCTGGCAACGGCCTGCCACCGGCAGGCCCGCAGCCTGGCAGTGCACGCATAACTGCCTTATTTCCAGCTTCCCGGATACTCGCCCATGCCCTACTCTGCCTCTCGCATTGCGCAACTGATACTTGATGGTTTCGACCTGTATCGCGCAGCTTTTCGTGACATCACTGAAGGTGCGCGCCTGCGCTTTGAGCTGGCTCAATGGGACGGCATACAGGAGGCGTCAACCGCACGTATCAACCTCTACGAGGAACAGGTACAGGTCACCGCTGACGCCCTGCTGCTGCAAGCCGAGCAGAGCGGCATTCTGGACGCATCACGCTGGCCGGAAATTCGCCTGGCTTACATCGACATCATAAATGGACGCTTTGATGACGAGCTGGCAGAAACCTGGTTCAACTCGATTTTCTGCAGCCTGCACCAGCACGAATTGATCAGCGATCAGACCATGTTCGTCCACAGCACGCGCCCGGCCCACCGGATCCCCTCCCGGGTGCAGCTGACCCGAGGCTTTGTCTCCAACGGATCACTGGAAAACCTGGTGCGGGAAATTCTTGAAGAATTCAGTTTTGATGTGCCCTGGGCAGATCCGGTGGGCGACCAGGCCATGATAGTGGCACAGCTTCGCCGCGGCCTGCCTGACTGGGCTCAGATGGATACCCAACTGGCTGTGGAGTTGGTGCAATCGGTGTTCTATCGCAACAAGGGCGCTTATCTGGTTGGTCGCGTGCTCAGTCAGGGCGAGCAATGGCCTTTCGTTTTGCCCTTGATTCATCATGAGCACAAAGGCATTGCTGTTGACACGCTGATTACGGACGAGAGCGAAGTATCGATCATCTTCTCCTTTACCCGCTCCTATTTCATGGTGGACGCTCCTGTTCCACGCAAGCTGATACGTTTTCTAAAGCGACTGATGCCCGGCAAACACGTTGCCGAACTCTATACCGCCATAGGTTTCTATAAACAGGGCAAGTCGGAGTTTTACCGCGGACTGATCGACCACCTGGAGCACACTGACGACCGTTTTGAAATGGCTGCAGGTGTGCGTGGCATGGTGATGAGTGTATTCACGCTGCCCGGATTCAACACTGTCTTCAAGATCATCAAGGACAAGTTTGCCCCTTCAAAAAATATTGAACGCTCGACTGTGATCGAAAAATACCGGCTGGTAAAACGCCACGATCGGGTTGGCCGGATGGCAGACACTCAGGAGTTTGCCGATTTCCGCTTCCCCAGAGACCGCTTCGAACCTGAATGTCTCGCCGAATTGCTGGAAGTCGCCGCCTCCACCGTGGTCGAAGAAGGCGACACCATCCTGATCCGTCACTGCTGGACCGAGCGCCGGATGATACCGCTGAACATCTACCTTGAAACCGCCAGCGAGACCCAGACTCGCGAAGCCTTGCAGGATTATGGTCAGGCAATCAAGGAATTGGCTGCGGCAAATATCTTTCCCGGCGACATGCTGCTGAAGAACTTCGGCGTCACCCGTCACGGCCGCGTGGTCTTCTATGATTACGACGAAATCAGCTACCTGACAGAAGTGAACTTCCGGCACATTCCCGAAGCCATGTACCCGGAACAGGAAATGTCGAGCGAGCCCTGGTACTCCGTCGGGCCGAATGATGTTTTCCCGGAGGAGTTTCCGGTATTCCTGTTTGCTGACATCCGACATCGCAGACTGTTTGCCAGCTTGCACGGCGATCTGTTCGAAGCCGATTACTGGAAAGGCATCCAACAACGCATTCTGGAAGGTCAGGTACTCGACGTTTTTCCCTACCGCCGCGGCGGCGGCGAAGGCTGAGGAATATTTTTACCTTTCGGGGGTGTTATTTTCCGAATCTGGCGTATACTGAAATCCGTTTGACGGCCACCGGCTTTTGCCGGACCGTCAAGCGCGTAGGTTTTCAAGATAGAGTTGTAGGCTGCAAGCGCACTAAACAGTACGTAAGTTTGTCATTCTCGTAATCTTTGATTCCCACGCTTGATGAGCTTCGGCTCGTTTAACAAAACTGAATAGGAATTATCCGAAATGGCAACTGGTACTGTTAAGTGGTTCAACGACACCAAGGGTTTTGGCTTCATTACTCCGGACGGTGGCGGTGATGATCTGTTCGCCCACTTCTCCGAAATCAAGGTACAGGGCTTCAAGTCGCTGGCCGAGAACCAGAAGGTGTCCTTCGACATCACTACTGGTCCCAAGGGCAAGCAGGCTGCAAACATCCAGATCATCGGCTAATAGCTGCTGACTGGGTGCCGGCTTAGGCCGCAGCACTCAAGCTCTGAAAAAACCCCGGCTTGCCGGGGTTTTTTGTGGGTGCAATATCCTGCTCAATCGACGCGCACGACCACCCGGCCAATCATGCGGCCCGCAAGAATCTTCTCAACCTGTTCAGGCAATTCCGACAGTGACACCTCATGCTCCAGGTTATGCAGATCGGTTTTCCACTGTACCGACAGGCGATCCCAGATCGACGCCTTGACCACCAGCGGTTGCTCGACAGAATCAACGCCCAGCAGATTCACATTGCGCAAGATGAATGGCAGCACACTGGCCTGGAACTGCACACCGGCAGTCAGCCCACAGCAGGCGACACTACCGCCGTAACGCAGCGACTTGAGCACATTGAACAGAATATCGCCACCCACAGTGTCGATTGCTGCGGCCCACTGTTCCTTGAGCAAGGGCTTTTCCTTGCCACTTTCCAGCACACTGCGATCAACGATCTGCCGGGCACCCAAACCTTTCAGGAAATCAGCCTGCAGCGCCTTGCCCGTGGATGCAGCCACCTCATAACCAAGGCGTGACAGCAGAGCCACCGCAATACTGCCCACCCCTCCTGTAGCCCCGGTCACCAGAACCGGACCGTCATCGGGCGACAGGCCGGCCTGTTCAAGCTTGTCAATGCAGAGCGCCGCCGTAAGGCCAGCGGTACCCAGCACCATGCTGTCGCGCAGCGACAAGGCAGACGGACGCTTGACCACCCAGGCAGCCGGCACGCGAATGTACTGACCAAACCCACCAGAGGTGTTCATACCCAGATCATAGCCGGTAACAATCACCTCATCACCGGGCGCAAGCTCGCCTACCGAAGACGCTTCCACCACGCCGGCAGCATCAATACCCGGTGTATGCGGATAGCTGCGAGTGACTCCGCGGTTGCCCGTGGCCGACAGGGCATCCTTGAAATTGAGTGATGAGTAGCGCACGCGAATCAGTACTTCTCCAGCCGGCAGATCATCAATGTGCCGCTCGGCAAGTGCCAACTTGAACTGCCCATCCTGCTCCTGTGCTACCAGTGCCTTGAATTGAGACATGTGCCACTCCTAATGAAAATACTGTTTGTTCAAACGCGACAGCCATGTCAGCAGCAAGCGGTCGACAGCTGTCGACAAGCTGCCGGCAAGCTTTTCCTGCAAGCGCTTGCGCACGACAAAATGCACCTCGAACAGGTCTGCATCTGCCACCCTGCTACTGATGTACTGGTCGCTGGTAATCAGGCTGTCAACCAGTGAGCGCTCCAGCGCCTCACTACCAAACCACACCTCACCGGTAGCTACTTCGCCAACATTGAGTTCAGGCCGGTAACGACTGACAAACTCCTTGAAGAGCTTGTGGATGTTTTCCAGATCCTGCTGGAATTTCTCCCGACCTTTCTCGGTGTTTTCACCAAAAAGTGTCAGGGTCCGTTTGTACTCGCCTGCCGTCAGCATCTCAAAATCCACATCATGCTTCTTCAGCAATCGATTGAAGTTGGGCAACTGCGCAATCACGCCAATAGAACCGAGCATGGCAAAGGGCGCAGCCAAAATACGATCTCCAATACACGCCATCATGTAACCACCGCTGGCAGCCACCTTGTCAACACTGACCACCAGCGGGATGCCGGCCTCGCGGACACGCACCAGTTGTGCCGCAGCCAGACCGTAAGCATGGACCATACCTCCCCCACTCTCCAGTCGAACCAGAATCTCGTCCTTGGGGCGTGCCAGTTCAAGCACTGCGGTAATCTCGTGGCGCAACCCTTCCAGTGCACTGGCCTTGATGTCGCCGTGGAAATCCAGCACATATACCCTCGGGCGACTCTCGGCTTCCTTTTCCCGCGCCTTGTCCAGACGTTTGCGTTCCCGGTTGCGTTGTTTCAGTCCGGGGCGAGACAGAACACTCGCGGCCAGACGGTCCGACATGCGCTCGAGCCGCTGGTTTAGCGGCGTCACCTGCAACTCCCCTTCGCCACGGCGACGCTGCCCACGGCTGACAGCGACCATCAACATAACCGCCAAAACCGCCAACAAGACGGTCATAACCTTGGCCAGAAACAGGCCATATTCGGACATCCACTCCACCTTGCAGGCTCCTTGGTCTAGCTGGATTGATCTAGTGTTTGCCTAGAGCATACAGGATGCAGACAACACTGCGGACACCTCCGGCAACAGAGGAATTCAAACGATCGTATGATTTTTGTTGACAGCCCTTGCCGGCACTCATACCCTCAAACAGATCAACAAGGCGGGTAAACACAGTGGGCAGCATCTATCTGATCCGACATGGACAGGCTTCACTCGGGGCAGCCAATTATGACGTGCTGTCGCCGCTTGGTGTGATCCAGTCTCAGGTTCTTGGCCAGCACCTGCAACGAACCGCAGTGACTTTCCAGCGGATTTTGAGCGGCAGCATGTTGCGCCAGTCTGATACCGCCAAACATGCACTGCAACAAATGACCGGATCAACCGGACTCTTTGAGTCAGACCCTGCATTCAATGAATATCCCGCAGACACCGTCATCAAGGCCTATCTGCCCAGACTGCTGGAGAGCCAGCCTGAGGCGATGCTCTATCTTGAAAACGCCGGGCAGCACCGCAAGGAATTCCAGAAAATCTTCAGCCGCATAATTGGCTGGTGGGTTAGCGACACAGCGCTGCCTGCTGGCTGCCCAAGCTGGCAACACTATGCCGAAAAGGTCCTCAACGGCCTGCAGCGTTTGCAGCGTGAGGCCGACAGCGGTAATGATATTGCTGTTTTTACGTCCGGTGGCGCGATTACCGCAGCCGTACAACAAATCACGCAAATGCCTGTTGCAAGCGCTTTCGAGCTCAACTGGCAGATCGTGAATACCTCTGTAACCCGCCTGCAGTTCGGCCGGGAAAAAATCAGTCTGGCCGGCTTCAATTGCCGGGCCCATCTTGATATTGACCCCCGCCCCGACCTGGTGACCTACAGATGACCCGCAACCCGCCCAAGGGTTGAACCCTTTGAAATGACACACAGATAAGGACAGGCCAATGACCACTGTTGCAGACATCATCAGCAATATGGAATCCAAGTTCAACGCCAGCGCTGCCGCCGGCCTGGATCTGGTATTCCAGTTCAGCATCGAAGACGGTGAAAACTTCAACGTCACCGTCAAGGATGGCACCTGCGCCGTCGCCCAGGGCGATGCCGGCACTCCGAACGTCACCCTGATCATGGACACTGCCACTCTGGTTGGCGTCATGACCGGTGAGACCGATGGCATGCAGGCCTTCATGGCTGGCAAGCTGCGCGCCGAAGGCGACATGATGCTGGCACTGAAGCTCAGCGAGCTGTTCCCGGCCTGATGCGGACATGGCCGGGGTGATTCATCACCCCGGCCAATCCACAAACAACACCCTGCCTGATAAACGCTTTCAAACGCCCGTTCCAGCTTGTTGCCCCTGCCCCTGTCGGTTAGATTGACTGCCACTATTGCAACAGGTAGCAGACCGACCCATGACTTTGACCGATCAAGCAACCGGTATTCGCGAAGGCGAGGAGCTGGACACAGCACGCGTTGACGAGTATCTCAAGCAACACATTCCAGGCCTGCAAGGAAGTCCGCAAATCCGCCAGTTCCCCGGCGGCGCCTCCAACCTGACCTATCTGATCAGCTATCCCCAACAGGACTTTGTGCTGCGGCGCCCCCCCTTCGGTCACAAGGCCAAGTCCGCCCACGACATGGGCCGCGAATACCGCATTCTGAACCAGCTCAATGCAGGCTTTCCCTACTGCCCCAAAGCCTACGTGCACTGCACCGACGAGTCCGTACTTGGCTGCGAATTCTATGTCATGGAACGCATCAAGGGAGTCATTCTGCGGGCAGACCTGCCGGCAGAACTGGGACTTGATGAACAGAGCACGCGTGAACTCTGCAAGAGCTTTATCGACCGCATGGTTGAACTGCACAATGTCGACTATCAGGCCTGCGGACTGGGTGACCTTGGCAAGCCGGAAGGCTATGTAAAACGCCAGATAGAGGGCTGGATTGAGCGCTACCAGCGCGCACTGACCGAAGATGCGCCAGCCTGGACTGACGTCATGCAATGGCTGCGCGACAAGATGCCCGCGGACCACCCCAAGCCGGGACTGGTTCACAACGACTACCGCTTCGACAATGTGATACTGGATCCGGATAATCCCATGCGCATCATCGGCGTACTGGACTGGGAGATGACCACCATCGGCGACCCGCTGATGGATCTCGGCAACAGTCTTGCCTACTGGATCGAAGCGAGCGACCCGGCGCCGGTTCAACTGATGCGCCGCCAGCCAAGCCATGCACCCGGCATGCTGACGCGCCAGGAGTTCGTCGACTACTATGCCGAGCGTGCCGGCATTCGCATCGACAACGTCGACTTTTACTACACCTACGGCCTGTTCCGTCTTGCCGGCATTGTCCAACAGATCTACTACCGTTATTTCCATGGCCAGACACGCGACCAGCGCTTCGCCCAGTTCATTCACATGAACCGGTTGCTGGAACAGATGAGTCTTGCCGTCATTAAAAAATCGACGCTTTGAGCGTTATCGACATCCAACAGGACCGACCCATGCAAAAAACCCAATTGTTCGACCTCGACGGCAAAGTTGCCCTGGTAACCGGTGCAAGCCGTGGTATCGGTGAAGCCATTGCACGCCTGCTGGCCCAACAGGGAGCTCAGGTTATTATTTCCAGCCGCAAGCTCGATGACTGCCAGGCGGTAGCAGATGCCATTACCGCCAGCGGCGGCAAGGCCGTGGCCATGGCCTGCCATATTGGTGATATGGATCAGATCAGCGCCACAGTTCAGGCAATCCGTGAAAAGTTCGGCAAGCTGGACATTCTGGTAAACAATGCGGCCGCAAACCCCTACTTCGGTAACGTACTGGATACCGATCTTGGTGCTTTCCAGAAAACCGTTGATGTGAATATTCGCGGCTACTTCTTCATGTCTGTCGAAGCCGGCAAGCTGATGCGTGAGAACGGTAGCGGGTCTATCGTCAATGTGGCATCGGTAAACGGCATAGTACCTGGCGAGCTTCAAGGCATCTACTCAATCACCAAGGCCGCCGTAATCAACATGACCAAGGTGTTTGCCAAGGAATGCGCGCAATTCGGCATTCGCTGCAATGCCCTGCTCCCAGGCCTGACCGACACCAAGTTTGCTTCGGCCCTGACCACCAATGACGCCATTCTCAAGCGTGCGCTGGAACGCATTCCGCTGCGTCGTGCTGCAGACCCCAGCGAGATGGCTGGCACAGTGCTGTATCTGGTCAGCGACGCATCCAGCTACACCACAGGCACTGCCATCAACGTGGATGGCGGCATGCTCTCCTGATCAGTACCTTCCTGACAGGGCACACGGGGCTGCCGGATATTTCCGCAGCCCCGACTTTCAGGGCCTCAGGGCACGCATTGCAGCAGCATTCAACGGCTCCGGTATCAGACCGGTAACACCGATGCGCACAGCAAATTCCGCCTCGTCCGCAAGAGGCATATAGGCCAGCGTAAAAGCATCGCTTTCAACAAGCACAGGCCGGTCACAACGTTCAAGCCAGAACCACAGATCCCGCCAGGATGGCGATCCGTGCAGCGGATGGGTGTTGTGTGCAATGGTTCGCTGTTGTTCTTCCAGGCCCAGATGGCGTCCTCGTAGCTGATGCAGCCGATAGCCGTCTTCCAGACCAATCGCCGCACTCAGTCCTTTCCAGCGCAACACTTGAACATCCAGCTCCCACAAATCACCCGAGACATCAAATATCCGCCGTTTGCCGGCCTGATCCAGTGTCAGACGATAGAGCGCGGGTTGTAATTGGCTGACCTTCACCTTCAGCACAGGCTCAGAGACAGCCAGCGATCGAAAACTCTGCAGCTCCCAAGCAGCCGCGCCACCAATTACGAGCACGACGGCAAACAGCACCAGCACATTCCCGTATAGCCAGCCAGCGATCCACTGGCGGCGCCATACCAGCCGCACAAGCAAAACCAGCAGCAACAGCAACGGAAGTGACAGAATGACGCCAAGGCCGATAAATTGCAGCATGCTCAAGGGCTCTCAGTGAGGAATCGGAGGTCGGGGCTCGCCACGCAAGTCTGCAAGGTGACAATCAATCAGCCAGCGCGAAATACTGCCTTGCGGCGGCAATCCCGGCAGATGATCCGGATGCCACCAGTCAGCCTCTTCAATCTCGCCCGGCTGGGGAACGATATCGCCGGACAGGTAACTGGCATGAAAGCCCAGCATCAGGGAATTGGGGAAAGGCCAGTTCTGACTACCAAGATACTGTAACTGTCCGATGCGCAAGCCGACCTCCTCAGCCACCTCACGCTCAACACATTCTTCAGCCGATTCGCCCGGCTCAATAAAGCCTGCCAGGGTGCTGAAAAAACCGGGGCGAAAGCGCGGTGACCGCGCCAGCAGCAACTCCTCTCCCCGCGTCACCAGAACAATTACGCAGGGAGCCAGCTTGGGGTATTGCCGCAAATCGCAGGCTTCACACTGCAATGCCCGCTCAGTCTCGACCAGTCGGGTTGGCGCTCCGCAGCTACCGCAATAGCGATGACTCTGCTGCCACTCGGCAAGCTGTCTGGCCAGCCCCAGAACCCTGAAGGTCAGCGAGTCAACCTGACCAATAACGCTGCGCAATCCATGCCAGACCAGCCCCCCGGCCGAGTCGGGATGTGCCACTTGCCACATTTCGCACAATTGTCCATCCACATGCCCAAGACTGATTCGCCCGGACACGTCCACCAGAAAGCGTGCCTGATCGGGATCGAGCAATACACGCCCGTCCAGGCTTGCAACCAGCTCCCCGCTGATCAGCACAACCCGCTGTGCAGTGCTTTGCGGCACGCCTGCCAGCGGTGTGAAGCTTGACGTCCGGTCAATCATGTGCCGCGTCACTGCCTACCGGATAACCAAGGGATTCCATGCTGTCCTCGGCCAACCGCAGGATGTCTCTTGCCGTGACGGCAGACAACTCACTGGAGTCAAGATAGAACTCGATCCCCGACAGGGCATCAGCCAGAGTTTCCAGCTGGTTATCACTGAGGTTGGCGTTCTCTGCGAGCATCACTTCCTGAATGAAACGTGCCGCCTGTTCGACAACCGCAGCAGCGCGAGACATACCGAGGAAGGTCAACGCCCCGCGTACGCTTTCGAGCGTGGTCGGAACATTCAGCAGGTGCATCCGGTCAAGACCCGATTCGAGGTAAGCGGTAATGGATCGTTTGGCAAGCGCCAGGCCGGCCTGAGACTCGTCAATCAGTACAATCCGCGCTTCCTTGAGCTCCACCGGCAAATTGCCGGCATCGTTGGAACCCTTGTGGTCCGAGCCCGGATCAAGCAATTCGCTCTGCAAACGCCCAACGGCACGCTCGACCTGCAAAATGGTATCAGCCACCTGCTCCAGGCTGTCTACATCGCCTGCCTGCCAGTTTTCCAGGGACTGGGCAGCAGCACGCAACAAGGCAGACACGCCGTTCAGATTGAGCATCGACAGCGTCTTCCAGAGTCGCTCGAGGGCTTGCCCCAGACTGTCCAGCGTCTGCTCCACGTCCGCCGCGTTACGTGCCAGCAAATCGAGCATGTCCTTGCAAGCGGCAATCTCCTCCTGCAGCGCTTCGGCGACTGAACGCATCACATCCAGGCCGGGACCTCGCAAGCTGGCAAATGCCGATTCCAGCTCGGCTTCTGTGCAGTCGGGTAGTGGCAGCTGGCAGGCTGTGCTTACCGCATCCGCAAGCGGCAGGCCATCACGACCCAGGGCGACCAGATACAGCAACTCCTTGACCAGAGCATGCAAACTCTCATCGGATGCCTGGCCAGGGCTGCGCAGTTCGCGATCAAGCCGCCCAAACAGCCGTTTACGCATTGGATCCAATCGCAAGGGCGTCTGCTCGATGGCCTCAAGAGCTGCATCAGCCATCCAGCACAGGGTCACCGTCCGCGCATCCACAGTGCCTTGAAGACGCTGTAGAGCGCGTTGCAACATTGGCCTGCAAGATGAAAGATTTTCATTGCGCAACAAACCCAACAAGCCAATCTGGTACATCTGGCGCAGACGACCGTGGGTTTTTGCATCAACAGGATTACCTGCCGGACGCTGACGCAGATCGATCGTCGCCAGATCCAGATCCCAGAAATGGCTATCACTCAGTTGTGTCGCCGCTGTACGCAGGGCACGCAACTGGTTGATGCCAGGAAGCAGCAATTCGGGAATTTCAGCGCCCTTCTGCCGGCACAAGGGCAGATAGCGCTGCAACAGGAACAGACTGTCGCAAATCGCAGACAACGCGGCATTGTGGCTATCGCCATCATGCACGGGTATCTCATTGCCCAGCGCGACCATTTCCTCTAGCAACAAGGCTCCGCCCTTGAGCTGCACCAGGGCAAGCGTGCCGCGCAGTTGCTGCATGCCGTCTATCGCCTGTTGCAACAGGCTGCCGTTGCTACGGTCCTCAAGATACTGCTGCAACAGGTCTTCGACTTCACCCATGCTGGCGAACAGCTCATCCCGGATCAGGTCGAGCGAATGTGCGCCAGTCTGCATCTTCTTGTTGTTCTCCATGATCATCCCTGCGATGGTTGTTGTGCTTGATCAGTCTTTGAACTCAGGGTTTTTCTTTGTCATGTGCGCTTGCATGGCCAGTTTCAAATCCTCGGACTGCAACATCGATGCATTCCAGCTGGCAATGTAGTTCAGACCGTCTTCAACACTGTGATCACGGGCAAAACGGATCATTTCCTTGGTGCCGCGGATCGCCACCGGCGACTTGCCTGCGATAGTATGGGCAAGCTGCATGACCTCTTCGAGCAGCGCCCCATGGTCGTCATACACCTGATTGACCAGACCCATGCGCAGCGCTTCGGCTGCATCGAAATTGCGTCCGGTATAGGCCAGTTCACGCATGATGCCATCGCCAATCAGGTGCGGCAATCGCTGCAGGGTGCCAACATCGGCGGCCATTCCCATGTCGATTTCCTTAATCGAGAAAACCGCATCACGGCTGGCATAACGCATATCGCAGGCCGAAATCAGATCAATTGCTCCACCAATACAATAGCCATGAATGGCTGCAATTACCGGCTTGCGGCAGTAATCAACGGCATTGAATGCTTTTTGCAGGCGCAGAATGTTGCGACGAATACGCTCGGCATTGCGACCTATGTCACTTCCCATGCCTGAAGCCGCCTGAGCCAGCAACGAAAGATCAATGCCTGCGGAAAAATGCTTGCCCTCACCAGAGATCACCGCCACACGCACACTGTCTGTCTGATCCACCCAATCAAAGGCGCGCACCATCTCATCCCAGAAGGGCGCGTCCATGGCGTTGATCTTCTGCGGACGGTTGATGCGAATGTGGGCAATGTGGCCCTGCTGCTCAACCAGCAGGCTCTGGTATTCAGTCATGCGTATAACTCCTGATCAGAGGTATGGCCGGCTCTCCGGCTATTCGTCACCGACTATACCAAGCCAGCCAGCCGCTGTAACAGCAAAAAGGCAGAGGCTGGCCAAGTGGTAAAAAAGGAGTATGATTGCGCCGCCCGGCGACAGCCCCTCCCACAAGCACAACAGGCTTCTGATCGCCCGAGGAAAACCCCGAATGCACACTCCCGTCGACCCTTGCGGCAACGGCGGCAGACTGTATTCGGAGATTTCTTCCACTCCCTCTCGGAACTCCACCATGTCCACAACCTTGCTGCCAGCACTGGCGCACAACTTTCTTGGGCAGGCTCCTGCCTGGTACAAACGCTGTATCGTCCTGTTTCTGCTGCTCAACCCCTTTATCTTCTGGCTGGCCGGCCCCACGGTAGCCGGATGGGTGCTGATCCTGCAGTTCATATTCACACTGGCCATGGCACTTAAATGCTATCCGTTGTTGCCCGGCGGTCTGCTGGCCATCGAGGCATTGCTGATAGGCATGACCACCCCCGATGCCCTGTACAAGGAAGTGCTGGGAAACTTCCCGGTCATTCTTCTTTTGATGTTCATGGTTGCCGGCATCTATTTCATGAAAGACTTGCTGCTGGTGACTTTTGCCAGACTTATTCTTGGTATTCGCTCCAAATCACTGATGGGACTGCTTTTTTGTCTGGTTGCAGCGGTGCTTTCTGCGTTCCTCGACGCGCTCACGGTCACAGCCGTCATCATTAACGTGGCTGTCGGCTTCTATGGCGTCTATCACAAGGTTGCCTCTGCCGGCTTCAATGCTGACCCGGCAAACGAGCCAGATCCCGAGGAAGTTCTGGCCCGCGAGCACCTCGAGGAATTTCGTGCCTTTTTGCGCAGCCTGCTGATGCATGGCGCTGTGGGTACCGCACTGGGAGGCGTCTGCACCCTGGTTGGCGAGCCGCAGAATCTGTTGATTGCGCGGGTTGCAGACTGGGACTTTGTCGAGTTTTTCCTGTTGATGGCGCCCGTCAGCATGCCGGTGCTGGGAGCCGGCTTGCTGACCTGCCTGCTGCTGGAGAAAACCGGCTGGTTCGGTTATGGCGCTCGTCTGCCACGCGCGGTGCGCAGGGTTCTTGAAGACTTTTCCAAGGCCGAACAGGCCAAGCGCAAGGCCCCGCAGCAGGCAGCCCTGCTGATCCAGGCGCTGGCGGCAGTGCTGCTGGTGCTCGGCCTGGCCTTCCATATTGCCGAGGTTGGCTTTATCGGGCTGATGGTCATCATTCTGATTGCCTCATTCAATGGCGTGATTGATGAGCACCAGATCGGCAAGGCTTTTCAGGAAGCGCTGCCCTTCACTGCACTGCTGGTTGTGTTCTTTGCAATTGTCGCCGTGATCCATGAACAGCACCTGTTCAGCCCGATCATCCATGCGGTGCTGGCTATGCCGGAAGAGGTGCAACCGGGCATGTTCTTCATTGCCAACGGCGTATTGTCGATGATCAGCGACAACGTTTTCGTCGCCACCGTCTATATCAGCGAAGTCAAACAAAGTCTGGATAGCGGCGCGATCAGCCGTGAACACTTCGAGCGACTGGCTATCGCCATCAATACCGGCACCAACCTGCCCAGCGTGGCAACACCCAACGGCCAGGCGGCCTTCCTGTTTCTGCTGACCTCGGCGATTGCCCCGCTGGTACGCCTGTCCTACGGCCGCATGGTGGTAATGGCTCTGCCTTATACCCTGGTGCTGGGTGGCGTGGGTCTGCTGGCAGTCAATCTGTGGGTGTGATCTGAATCACCGTAACCGGTCGGCGCAGGATGATGGCTGACCGGTACCGGCACGTGCGTTCATTCCGGCCAGCGGTGACTGCCGGCCGCCTTGGCCAGTGCCTCAAGCCGCATCTGATGGGCATCCATTTCCGATTGACTGGCACGAATCACTGCCAGCGCTGGGCGCCCGGCGGGCAGGCGCTGAATGGCACTCACCTGGTTGCCGTCAGCACCTTCACCACCCTGACCAGCCAGTGACAGTGCTGTCTGGCCGCCGGTCAGCAACAGATAGACGTCAGCCAGAATTTCGGCATCCAGCAAGGCGCCGTGCAGGTCGCGCTGGGAATTATCCACGCCATAGCGCTTGCATAGTGCATCCAGGCTATTGCGCTGTCCCGGATGCCGCTCACGGGCCATCTGCAGGGTGTCAAGCACACTGCAGTGCCCGGCAATCCGGCCGTGATTGCCCTTCAGCCGATCAAGTTCACTGTCAATGAAGCCAACATCAAACGCTGCATTGTGGATGACCAGTCGCGCACCACGGATAAATGCCATGAAATCATCGACAACATCGGCAAAACGCGGCTTGTCGACAAGAAATTCGTTGGTAATCCCGTGCACGGCGATTGCGCCCTCCTCAACCTCACGCTCGGGATTTATATAGACATGGTAGTGCCGGCCTGTCAGTCGGCGATCCAGCAGCTCGACACAGCCAATCTCAATAATCCGATGACCTTCACGAGGATCAATACCCGTGGTTTCGGTATCCAGCACCACTTCGCGCATCAGTTGCGTCCTCTCTTTGCAAGCACTTCCTCAACACCCAGGTTGGCCAGTTGATCAGCCCGCTCATTGTCCGGGTGCCCGGTATGACCGCGCACCCAGCGCCATTCGACCTGATGACGACTGACCTGCTCATCCAGTTGCTGCCACAGGTCAGCATTCTTCACCGGTTGCTTGCTGGCAGTTTTCCAGCCGCGTTTTTTCCAGTTCGGCAACCACTCCTGCATACCCTTCATTACGTACTGCGAATCGGTCGTCAGACGAACTGAACATGGCCGCTTCAAGGCTGCAAGTCCCATGATGGCAGCCATCAGCTCCATTCGGTTGTTGGTCGTGTCCGGCTCACCACCGTGCAGGGTCTTTTCGTGTTCACCGGTGCGAAGAAGAACTCCCCAGCCGCCCGGGCCGGGATTACCCTTGCAGGCACCGTCAGTAAAAATTTCGATCATGCTGTCCTCAATACGGGCTACGGTGCAGGCTCTGACGACCACTATGGCGGCGGGAGCCGGCAGTCAGCGCTGGCACATCCAGTCGGCGAAACAATGGCCGGCGCACCGGATCGGCGTTGATGCCGGGCATTTGTCGGCGCGCCTGCAGCAGATAGAACCCCCCACAGGGCAACGCCTGACGCTGGCCTCGACGCTCCATCCACTGCAAACGTTCAAGCCAGCGAGCCGAACGCAGCGGCGGACGATAACAGCCTGACAGGGGTTTCTCCACCCCGAAACCGAGCAATGCCAGCCAGTCAGCCAAACGTGCCGGGGCAATAAAGCCAGCCTCGCCCAACCAGCCACGACCGATCAGATGCGCTCCCCCCCACAGGCTCCAGGGATTGAAGCCGAACAGCAGCAAGTGTCCGCCGGGGCGCACCATCAAGGCAGCTTCCCGAAGTACCGCATGGGGCGCGAGGGTGAAATCCAGAGCGTGGTGCAAGACCAGCACATCCAGCGAGTGCGGCTCGAACGGCCAAGCACCTTCCTCGATCAATAAATCGGCATTGCTATCAAGTTGATCGGCACGCCAGCAGCAGGCAATGCCGCAATCGGCTCCGGGAAGCAACTCCCGGTGCAGTCCGAACTGCACCAGATGACGCCCGAAGCAACGTTGCATCGCCTGCTCCAGCGCTTGTCCTTCAGCCAGCAACAACTGCCGCCCCGATTCGGTATCGAGCCAGTCTCGGGCCTCCTGCAGCAATTGCTGCAGATCCTGCTGACTGATATCACCGACTCGCCTGTGCCTGCGCATCTTCTTCTCCTGCCTTGCACCCGGGGCTGACAAGCCGCACTGGCTGTGTCTTAATCGTGACCAGTTCAGACCGAGGTGACGCATGCCTGAAATCATTGCCCTGAGGGCTTTCAATGACAACTATATATGGCTGATTGTCGATCATGACAGTCAGCAGGTCGCTGCGGTTGATCCAGGAGACGCCATTCCGGTAGTTACCTGGCTGGGCAGACATCCGGACTACAGTCTGTCGCATCTGCTGATCACACACCACCACCGCGACCATACCGGTGGCCTGCTGACGCTTAAAGCCGCCACCGGGTGCCGGGTGTACGGCCCGGACAATCCGGCGATCAAGGGTATCGATCGCCGCCTGCATGATGGCGACGTCTTCGAACTTTTCGGTCTGAAGATTGGCGTGCTCGGCGTTCCGGGACATACGCTCGACCATCTGGCTTTTCATTGCCCGCAGGAAGCGTGGTTAATGGCCGGTGACACCCTGTTTGCTGGTGGTTGCGGACGTCTTTTCGAGGGCACTGCACAACAGATGCAGGCTTCCCTGGATAAGCTTGGCTGCCTGCCGGCCAACACCAGTCTGTATTGCGCGCATGAATACACCCTCTCCAACTTGCGCTTTGCCCATGCTGTAGAACCGGATAACGCCGACATCCGGGTACGGTTTGAAGTAGTCACCGAACTGCGTGAGGATGACCGCATTACCCTGCCCAGCACCCTTGGACTGGAACTACAAACCAATCCTTTTCTACGCACCCGTCAGGCAGCAACCCTGGCAGCCGCCAGCGCACATACCGATCGCGCTGTAACGCCCGGCGCAGACTGCTTTGCGGTGTTGCGTCAATGGAAGGACAGTTTCTGACGCCAGGCTTTTACTTGACCCTGCAGGCCCTGCTCCCTAGAATCGGGCAAATTTTTTCAGGACCACGACATGATTCGTTTCAACGGGCATCCGCAACGATCATGCCGCACCATACTGCTTGCCGTTGGCCTTGCAGCCCTTGTCGGCTGCCAGACCAGCGCACCTATCAGCAAGCAGCCGGCACAGGGACAGGTGTTGCCGGAAGCGGCTCATAAAGCAGAACGCCAGGTCAGCCTGCGTGTCGCCCAGCGACGCGCCGAAGCGTCGCGTGAACAGGCCATCGACAGCGAGGAAACGCTGGATCTGTGGGCTCGCATACGCAATGGTTTCCAGCTGGATCCGGCGCTGCTGGACAATCCACGTATCGAGCGCCAGCGTCTGGTGTATGCCGGACAACCGCGCTACTTCGAACTGACCTCCGAGCGTGCCGGCCGTTATCTGCACTATGTGGTCGAGCAACTGGACCAGCAGGAAATGCCGCTCGAGCTGGCACTGCTGCCCTTCGTCGAGAGCGCCTACAATCCGATGGCTGTGTCTACCAGCAAGGCCGCCGGTATCTGGCAGTTCATTCCTTCCACCGGTCTGAATTTCTCGCTGCGCCAGGATCGCTGGTATGACGGCCGGCGAGATATCGTCGAGTCGACCCGCGCGGCCATTGAATACCTGACCCGCCTGAACGCCATGTTCGAAGGTGACTGGCTGCTGGCCCTGGCCGCCTACAACTGCGGCGAAGGCTGTGTGTCGCGGGCCGTTGCACGCAACCGGTCACTGGGGCTGCCGACTGACTACTGGAATCTGCAACTGCCTGCAGAAACCATGAACTATGTACCCAAATTGCTGGCACTGGCACAGATTATCGACAGTCCAGACTCCCACGACACCGCCCTGCCAGAGTTACCCGACCAGCCCTACTTTGCCCGTATCAGCATCGAGCAACAACTGGACCTGCACACTGCAGCCAGTCTTGCGTCCATTTCCCCCGAGGAGATGCGCCAACTGAACCCTGCCTTCAAACAGCGCATCACTGCTCCCGGCGGCAGCTTTGAACTGCTGATACCACTGGAACAGGCCGATCAATTCGCCGAAGCACTGGCCAGCCTGCCTGCCGACCAACGCTTGTCATTCAGCCAGTATCGTGTACAGCGCGGGGACACCCTTTCACAGATTGCCAGTCGGCATGGGCTGACCCCAGACATGATCCGTGAACACAACAACCTGAAAGGCACTCTGATTCGAGTGGGCCAGGAACTGGTACTGCCGGGTGTCGGAACAGCCATTGCGCAGACTTCCGAGACACCCGCCGCCACTACCCAAGCGGCTGGAGCCGCCAGTTACCGGGTGCGCGCTGGTGACAACCTGTGGAGCATTGCCCGAAACAATGGCATTGAAGTTGCCCAAATCAAGCGCCTCAACCGACTGGAAAACTCCGCCCTGCAGGTCGGGCAGATGCTGAGACTGCCCTGACGCCCATGTCTGCCATGGCCTGGCTTCTCAGCGCTGCACTTTTGCTGGGACTGACCATGCCTGCCATGGCGGACGTGCAGCGCAGCCATGCCTACAGCCTGTACGGCCTGCCCAGGTACGCTGCGGATTTCAGCCACTTCGACTACGTCAACCCTGACGCACCGCGTGGGGGCACCCTGCGGGTGATGGCCAACGGCACCTTTGACACTGTCAACCCCTACACCCTGAAGGGCACCAGCCCGATCAACACTGGCAACTTTCATCATTACGGCATCAGCGAACTGAACGAGCCACTGATGATTGGCAGCGGCCGCTACGCCCCCTCCGCAGACGAACCCTACTCGGCCTACGGCCTGATTGCCGAGACGCTTGAGTACAGTGACGACCGCAGCTGGGTGGTATTCAACCTGCGTGAACAGGCGCGCTTTCACGACGGCACGCCAATCACCAGCAAGGATGTGGAGTTTTCCTGGCGCCTGTTGCGTGAGCAGGGTCATCCGGACTACCGCGCCATGTTGCAGGATGTGCAACGGGTCGACATCCTCGGGCCACGCAAGATCCGCTTCATCTTCAACCGCAGCCACAACCCGCTGCTGATCCTGCGCCTTGGTGAACTGCCGGTATTGCCGGCACATCACTGGCAAGGGCGGGAGTTTGGCCCGACCACCTTCGAGCCTGGCCTGAACAGCGGCCCCTACCGCATCGTCGATGTGCAGCCGGGCCGCCGGCTGGTATTCGAGCGGGTCGCCGACTACTGGGGCCGCGACCTGCCGGTGAACCGCGGCAAATACAATGTGCAGCGCATGGAAGTGGAGTTCTACCGCGACAACAACATCGCCTTCGAGGCATTCAAGGCCGGCCAGTTCGACATCTACTTCGATCACAAGGCCAGCAACTGGGCCGGCGCCTATGACTTCCCGGCGGTACGCAACGGCCAGGTAATTCGCCGCAGTGTCGAACACCAGATCCCCAGTCCGACCCAGGCGCTGTTCTTCAATACCCGCCGGCGTCCCTTTGATCAACGCCAGGTGCGCCAGGCGCTTGGCCTGCTGTTCGATTTCGAGTGGAGCAACCGGGTGCTGTTCTTCGATGCCTACCAACGCTCGCTCAGCTACTACCCGAACAGCCCGTTCGCCGCCTCCGGCCTGCCGCTTGGCCAGGAGTTCCTGTACCTGGACAAACACCGTAACAGCTTGCCGGCGGAACTTTTCACCCAGCCCTTCAGTCTGCCGGTTACCGATGGGCGTGGCATTCCGCGCGAGCACCTGCGCCAGGCCATGGCACTGTTCGCCGAAGCCGGCTGGGTAATGCGCAGGGGCCAACTGGTCAATGCCAGCAGCGGTACGCCACTGGCCTTCGAAGTACTGCTGGTCAACCCGAGCCTTGAGCGGATCATCCAGCCCTGGCGGCGCAACCTGGAACAACTGGGCATCCGCCTGCATATCCGCAGCGTTGACCGTGCCCAGTACAAGGCCCGACTGGACAGATTCGATTACGACATGATTCTCACCTCACTGCCGCAAAGCCTGTCGCCCGGACTGGA
>Ga0194136_1000406_pt1 | contig 22432 bp, 22 predicted proteins | sample TARM_MetaG_T3A_1_FD_134023 | JGI IMG/M metagenome (GOLD analysis project Ga0194136, IMG submission 134023) | Freshwater microbial communities from Pennsylvania, USA, analyzing microbe dynamics in response to fracking - TARM_MetaG_T3A_14 (version 2) | ecosystem: Environmental > Aquatic >...
CCGCCTGGCTCGTGGGGGCGGAAAAGGTGATAAAAGGCACGCCGCGCCCCGGCCCCCGTCCACGCCCCCCCACCACCGCGGGCCAGAACCGGAGGTTCACCGTTTCTCCGGGCCCCCCCCCCCCGGAATCAACCTGCCGCATTGCACGAGGTTGCTCGCTTTGGCATAAAAAACCAATCCGGATTGCTGCGGGCGCGGCAGCCGGTCCAATGGAACGTTATGAAGAACGGGCTGTACTCAATCCACGTCACCCTGCTGGACGGACGCGTCGGCAAGGGCAGCGGGGTGATTCTCTTCCGCGACGGGCAGATTCTCGGCGGCGACGGCTATCTCTATTACACCGGCAGCTACACGGTGAAAGGTGACGCGTTCAAGGGCGAGATCCTCGTGCAACGCCACACCACGCCGCGCGACACCGATAATCCGTTGTTCGGCGGACCCGCGCCGGTCGGCATCGGCGTCTCCGGCACCTTCACTGACACCCGCGGCACCATGAGTGGAACCGCGCTGGTCGGCAAGGCGAGCCTGATCTTCGGCGCAACGCTGCACAAGCTCGCGGATATCAATTAGCGGTTCGGCAGTCGCAGCACGGTTCCCGTCATTGCGAGGAGCGAAGCGACGAAGCAATCCATCGCTCGGCATGGGAAAGACAATGGATTGCTTCGCTTCGCTCGCAATGATGCCGGGCGCCAGCAGGCCACGACCCTCAGCGCGCTCGGCTCGGCGCGTGCGGCTGCCGGCGTGCTCGCATTCGTGATCGGCGGAGTGTTTGGAACCTATATCGGCTGGCGGCCTGCGTTCGGAATCCTGATCGCGGTGTCGGCGATCGTCTTCCTGCTGAGCTTTCGCTTGAAGCCGGACCGCGGCCGCCCCGACATCGAGATTGATCTGGTTGGCGTCGCCCTCGCCGCCGGCGCGATCATTCTGATCAGCTTCGGATTCAACAATCTCATCGGCTGGGGGCTGGCGCTCGCCCGTCCCAACGCGCCGTTCGATCTCTTGGGCGTTTCGCCGGCGCCGATCATGATCGTGATCGGCATCGTGCTCGGACAGGCATTTCTAAGCTGGACGCACCGGCAGCAGGCCGCGGGAAAAACTCCGCTGCTGGCACTGGAGGTGATCGACTCGCCTGAGGAGCGCTGCGCGGTCTATGCGCTGTTCACGGTGGTCGCGCTGGAGGCTGCACTGAACTTCACGGTGCCGCTCTACATCCAGATCGTGCAGGGACGCTCGCCGATCGCCACAGCGATCGCGATGATGCCGTTCAACCTCACGGTCTTCTTCTCGGCGATGCTGATCGTCAATCTCTACGACAGATTGACACCGCGTCAGATCGGACGTTTCGGCTTTGCGCTCTGCACCATCGCGCTGCTGTGGCTCGCCTTCGTCGTGCGCAACGACTGGAGCGAGATTCCCGTTCTTTTTGGTCTCGTCCTGTTCGGCATCGGCCAGGGCTCCCTGGTGACGCTGCTGTTCAACGTCCTGGTGACGGCCTCGCCCAAGGTGCTTGCGGGGGACGTCGGGTCCTTGCGCGGAACCACGCAAAACCTCGCGGCCGCGGTAGGTACGGCGGTCGCCGGCGCACTTCTCGTTGGTCTGCTGAGCACCATCGCCCTCGGCAAGATCACGGCCAGCCCGGTGCTGACGAAGGAGCTGCAAAGCCAGGTCGACCTCGACAACATCACTTTCGTCAGCAATGACCGGCTGCGCAGCGTGCTCGAAGCCACGAGCGGCACGCCACAGCAGGTCGAGGAAGCGGTCCGGGTCAACACCGAAGCTCGGCTGCGGGCGCTGAAGATCGGGCTGTTGATCATGGCCGGGCTCGCCCTCCTCGCGGTCATTCCGGCAGGGCAGCTGCCGAACTACCGGCCGGGAGAGATTCCGGATGACAACGCGGCAGGCCACCGCGAACGAACCAGCTGATCCACGCCGGCCTGGCCGGCAAATCCATGCGCATCACCTGCTGGAGCAAGACAACGACGTCCCGGCAACAACGGAAGGAGCAAGCCATGCATGACATCGATCGCCGGACGGCACTGCGGAGCATGCTCGGCGGTGTCGTTGCCGCAGGCCTCGGTACAAGCCTGTTGGCGGAGAGCGCGAAGGCGCTGCCGCTGGCGCTGGAAAAGGACCTCGCCGCCGGGGCAGACGATGCCGGGCCGCCCGTTCATAGGGTTGCTACCAGCCGGCGACCGCGGCCACGGCCGCCACCGCGACCACCGCGCCGCCGCCATTGGCATCGCCGGCGACGCTGGTCCTGCTGGTGGCATCGCGGCCGTCGTCGCTGCGGGTGGCGCTGGTGATCCCAGGCGCGACTCCCTGCTCCGCTCGAACGGCACGGATCGCGGCGCCGGCCAATCCGCCACGCGTTTTCTGGCCGGGAATTGAGGAAGATAACATGGCGACGGCGCCTGCCTACTCCGCGGCCTGCTCCAGCGGGGCGACGCGCGGCAGGATCATCTGGATGCGCGTGCCGTTGCCCGGCGCGGATTCGAGCGAGAGCCGGCCGCCGAGCCGGGTGGTGACGATGCTGTAGACGATGTGCAGCCCGAGCCCGGTGCCACCCTGGTCGCGCCGCGTCGTGAAGAACGGATCGAACGCGCGGCGGCGGACGTCGAGGCTCATGCCGCAGCCATTGTCTGCGAAGATCACCTCGACATTGTCGCCGCCTGCGGCACGAACCTGGATCTCGACCTCGCCGGGCTTGCCGTCCGGGAACGCGTGCGCGACCGCATTGAGGAACAGATTGGTCAGCACCTGGCCATACGGTCCGGGATAGGAATTCATGATCAGGTTGGGCTCGCAATCGACGTTGAGCGTCAGATTGTGCTTGCGCAGGCCGGGCCGCAGGCTCATCACCACCTGCTCGGTGAGATCGCCGAGATCGAAGGTGCGCTGGTCGGAATAGTTGCGGTCGGCGGCGACCTGCTTGAACGACTGGATCAGCTCCGCGGCGCGGTTCAGATTGGCGACGAGCTGCGACGACGCATCCCGCGCCGTGTTCAGGAAATCGTTGAGGCTGGAGCGGCGCAGGTCGCCGCGCTCGACCTGGGCCTCGAAGTTCGCGGTCTTGCGCTCCAGTGCGGATGCCACCGTCAGGCTGATGCCGACGGGATTGTTGACCTCATGTGCGACCCCGGCCACCAGGCGGCCGAGCGCGGCGAGTTTCTCGGCCTCGATCAGCGAGTTCTGGGTTTCCCGCAGGTTGCGCAGCGCCGCCTCGGCGGAATCCCTCGCCTTGCGCATCTCCTGCTCGGACCGCTTGCGCTCGCCGATGTCGAGCGCCACCGTGACGATGTTCTCGATCTCGCCCTGCGCATCGAGGATCGGCAGCTTGTTGACCAGCCATTGCCGCATGTTGCCTGCGGCGTCCTTGTACTCTTCCTCATAGAAGCCGAGCTCGCGCCGCGCCGACAACACGCGCTTGTCGTTCTCGTCGGTCTTGGCGGCGCCGTAGCGCTGCATCAGCTCGGCGGTGGTCTGGCCGATCGCATCCTGCGGCTCGATGCCGAATATCCCCGCCATGTAGCGGTTCATCAGCACGTAGCGAAGATTGCGCTCCTTGACGTTGATGACGGCGGGCACCGTGTCGATCACCATCTGCAGCAGCCGGCGGCCCTCGGCGATGGCATCTTCGGCGCGCTTCTGGTCGGTGATGTCACGCACCGTGCCCTCGTAGCGGACCACCTCGCCCTCGTCGTTGCGCACGACGGTCGCGGAATCGGACAGCCAAAGCACCGTGCCGTCACGCGAGCGCACCTGATATTCGTAGTCACGCACCGTGCCGTCGCGCGCCATCAATTTCTGGTACTGCTCCCGCGCCGCCGGATCGACATAGACCGTGGAGGCGATGTCGCCGATGCCGTTGATCAGGTCCTGCGGCGTGGCATAACCCATCATCCGCGCCAGCGCCGGGTTGGCGTTGAGCAGCGTGCCGCCCGGCGTCGTGACGTAGATCCCGTCGACGGATGCCTCGAACAGCTTGTGATAGCTCTCCTCGGCGAGCCGCTGCTCGGCGAGCGCGCGCAGAGCGGCCTCGCGCGCGCTGTCGGCGTCGACCAGGGTCTGGCGGAACACCTCGGCGGCGCGCGCGATGTCGCCGATCTCGTTGTCGAGGTCGGCGCCGGGAATGAACGCGCTCTTCTCGCCGCCCGCGACCTTGCGGATCGAGCCGGCGATCCGGGCCAGCGGGCGGACGGTGCGGCGCACCACCAGCACCGACGCGAACAGGCCGATCAGCACGCCCGCGGTGCCGAGCACGATGCTCTGCCATTTCGCTTCAGCCAATGTCCGCGCAAAATCGCGCGACAGCACATGGCCGCGGCGCGAGCTGAGCTCCCGCAACAGCTCGGTGACCTTCTGAATCAACACGCCTTCGGCGCCGAGCACTTCGCGGTCGATGTCGGCGATCTGGCCCTCGCGCACCGAGATCGCGCTGATCGCCTCGGCATAGTTGTCGACGGCACTGCGCAGGGCGGGATCGGCGATGGTCATCGCCCGCATGCTTTGCGCAGCCTGCTCGGCGGCCGACGTGTTGTGCGCCAGCAATGCGGTGGCGATGCGGCTCTGAATCTGCGACAGCGTGTTCGCAAGCGTGGCGTCGTTGCTCTCGACGACCGCCTTGTCGAACGCGTCGCGCAGCGGCGGCAGTCCGGCGACGATCTCGGCGCGGCGGCTGAGCAGGGCCGAGATTCGCTCGATCCCGCTGCGATAGGTCGCCAGCCGCTGGGTGACGCCGTCGATCATGTCCTGCTGCTCGGGCGCCAGTTCGATCCGGGTTTTCTTCAGAATCTCGCTCAGCGACTGGGCCGCCTGCGCGACCTGGGCCGACTGGGTGCCGGGCTCGGTGACGAAATCCCGCGCCGCCAGCCGCAGCTCGTTGGTGCGCCGGTCGATGTCCTCGGCGATGTCGCCGACGCTTTGCAGCCGTTGCAGCTCGGCAAAGGTCGTATCGATGTGCCGAATCGCGATCACGCTGGCCGTGGACGTGATGATGATCACAGCCAGGACCAGCAGGAAGCTGCCGAACGTGAGCTGGCCAATCGAGAGGGAGAACGCACGCGGCGCTTGCGAATTCGGCGGCGATTCAGCGGTCATGTCATCAAGGCCGGGGATCCAATGCGCCCCAATATACGGGAAGTTACGGGCTTTGGGGAAACATGCTGAGGGGGCCCGGGCCGGCCGGCGGTGTGACCGGTGTCACCCTGTTAACCACCCGCGGCCGATTCCGGCCCCACCGTCGCGTCAGGTGCGGCGACGGCCTCAGGCCGTGCCGGTCCTTCGCGGTGGAATGGTCATCGCGGCGACGCCGATCACCACGCAGGCGAGCCCGATCCACGCCGTCGGGCCGAGCCGCTCCCCCAAAAATGCAACGCTGAGCGCAACCCCGATCGGCACTCGCAGATAGGCCTGCGCGGTGGTGCCGACCGAGCCGAGGGTCTGGATCAGGCGGAAGTAGATCACGAAGGCGATCGCCGTCGAGAACACCGCAAGCGCCAGCAGGGCGAGCAGCGAACTGGTCGACGGCGCCAGCGTCCAGGGCCGTTCGACGGCGAGGCTGAGCGGGAGAAGGATCGCAGCACCCGCGATCAGCGAGCCCGCCGCCGGCGCCATCGGATCGAGCCCCTTGAAGCCGCGGCTGAAGATCGCCGCGCAGGCGTAGCAGATGGTGGCGGCGACGATCGCGACCTCGGCCACGATGCCCTGCCCGAGATCGCGGAAGGCATCGACGCCGACGATCAGGCAGATGCCGGCCATCCCTGATATCACCCCGAACAGCTTGCGCGGGCTCGCGGCCTCATGGCGGGTGATCGCGACGGTGAACAGGAAGGTGAAGATGGGCGAAGCCGAATTGAGAATGGTGGCGAGCCCGGCATCGACGAAGCGTTCGCCCCAGGCAATCAGCGTCCACGGGATCACGCTGTTGAGGCAGGCCTGGAAGATGAAGCGGCGCCAGGTCGGACCGTCCGTCGACATGGTTACGCCGCGCATCCGCATGATGACGACGAGCAGCAGGCCTGCGATCGCGGTGCGCGCCGCGATCAGTGTGATCGGCGGGATGGTGGCCACGCCGAGCTTGATGAAGGTGTAGGAGCCGCCCCAGAGCGTGGCGAGCGCCAGCAGCAAGGCGAGCTCGAAGGCCATGTTGGGCTGGCGTGGAGTGGTGGTCATCGCCTGAGGATTCCGTCTTGGTGGTGAGACGGAATCTACAGCGCCGGAGGTATTGATACTTCGATACAGGCCGAAATGTGGAGACGCGTTTCTCGATTGTCGTCCCGGCTTTCGCCGAGACGACATCGAATGGGTCTGGCCGTCCGCGATCTCTCGAGCGGGCGCCTACCCCATCGCGCCGACGTCGAACACCTCGCCGTCGTAGCCCGCTTCCTTGGGGATGCGGAGCTGGCGGCCGGTGGCGGTCTTGGTCATGACGGGGGTCACGGTCACGATCGACATTTTCTTGGCGTCATCAAGCGCAGCGTCGACATTCGGCTGCTTGCCGAGCCGGATCAGATTGCGGGTGGTCGGGAACGGCAGCTTGAAGCGGCCGCTCTCGCCACCCTCGAGCGCCTCGCGCGTCGATACCCAGATCGAATCGGTCGATTCCTTGCCGTCATGCGCACCGAGCTGTTCGGGCGGCGCCGCGGCCAGGAAGAACCAGGTGTCGAAACGCTTCGGCATGCCCTCCGGCGTGATCCAATGCGCGTAGGGCACGAGTTCATCGAGCGCGAGCACCATGCCGTTGTCGGTGAGCACCTTGAGGAAGCTGATCTTGCCTTCGTTCAGCGCCGTACGATGCGCGGTCGCGATCTCGTTCGCACGCCTGGCATCGACCAGATCCTTCGACCCCCGCGGCCGCGCCAGCAGGATGCCGCTCTCTTCAAACGTCTCGCGGATCGCAGCGATCCGGAAACCCAGCGCGTCGCCGTCGAGCCCGTCCCCGCCCGAATAGAGCGCGGGGTTGGCGGCGATCTCCTTGTCGTTCTTGTCGACGCTGCCGCCGGGGAACACCAGTGCGCCCGAGTTGAACTCGATCTGGTGATGGCGGACCATCATGAAGACTTCTATGTCGCTGCTGCTGCCGTCACGGAGCAGCAACACGGTCGAGGCAAGGCGCGGGGCAACGATCTCGATCATCACTTAGCCTGCAGCACTGGATTGCGGTTGCAGATTGGCGCGGCGGTCGACGCGTGCCACGCGGGAGAGCAGATAGTCGACCTCGGCCCTCGCCTGCGGCGTGATCACCGCACCCGGCTTGCGCTGGGCGCTGGACGAGATGATGCCGCGCTTCTGCAGCACGTATTTGCGCACGGTGAGACCGACGCCCGGCTGCTGCTCGTAGCGGATCAGCGGCAGATGCGCGTCGAACAGGTCGTGCGCCGCGTCACGCTTGCCCGCCTTCGACAGATTGACGACGTCGATCAACAGTTCGGGGAAAGCGTAGCCCGTCATCGCGCCGTCGGCGCCGCGCTCCATCTCGAAATCGAGGAACAGGCCGCCATTGCCGACCAGGATCGACAGCGGCCGCAGCGAGCCGTCCTTCTGGAAGTTGCGCAGCGTCGAGATCTTCTCCAGGCCCGGCCAGTCCTCGTGCTTGAGCATCACGCAGGATGGCGAGTCCATCACGATCTTGCGGATCACGGCGGGCGTGAATTGGACGGTCAAGGTCAGCGGATAGTCCTGCAGCACCCAGGGAATGTCGTCGCCGACCGCTTCCTGCGCCTGCTTGAAATAGCCAATGATCTGGTCGTCGGTGCGCAGATGCGGCGGCGGCGCGATCATGACGCCAGCGGCGCCCGCATCCATCGACTTCCTGGCCAGCGAGCGCATCGTGGCGAAGCCCGGCGCCGAGACGCCGACGATCACCTGCAGCTTCTTGGCGCGCTTGACGAAGCGCAGCGCGACCTGCTCCGCCTCGGCGGCATCGAGCTTCGGCGCCTCGCCCAGAATGCCCAGCACCGTGACGCCGTCGCAGCCGACCTCGGTGTAGAAATCGGTCAGCCGGTCGATCGATGCCTCGTCGATGCGGCCGTCGTCGTGGAACGGGGTCGGCGCGATCGCAAAGGTTCCTGCGGCCTGGGCGGTGAGCTTGGTCATGGGTGCCTCGTCTGTTTCCCCCCTCTATACAGGGTCATTCCGGGATGCGCCACTTGGCGCAGGCCCGGAATCCATACTCACGATCGTGGTTATGGATTCCGGGCTCACGCTTCGCGTGCCCCGGAATGACGAGGGTCAGAACCGTCGCGCGCCCATCTTGATCTGCTCCTCGGAGAAGAAGATCTCCTTGGCGTGGGTGGCGATATCTTCGGCCTTCCAGCCGGTAAAGGGCGGCTTCCAGCCCTCCATTTCCATCATCCGCATCTCGCGGACGCCGCGCGGGCCGGAGACGCCGAGCACCTTGCCGGTTTGGTCGCCCGACAGATCGCTGACCATGTAGAGCACGGCCGGCGCGATGCCGTCCGGACCGAGCGCCGCGCCAGGGTTCTCCTTGTAGCGGGGCAGGTCCGCGGTCATGCGGGTCAGCGCGCCCGGCGCCAGCGTCCAGATCCGGATGTTGTACTTGCGGCCCTCGATCGCCAGCACGTTTGAGAGGCCCCAGATGCCGCCCTTGGCCGCGCCGTAATTGGTCTGGCCGAAATTGCCGATCAGGCCCGAGGTCGAGGAGGTGTTGACGATGACGCCGCCGCCATTGTCGCGCATCCATTTGAATACCGGCTGGGTGCAGCAGAAGGTGCCCTTCAGATGCACCTTCATCACCCTGTCCCAGTTGGCTTCCTTGGCCTTGTGGAAGGTCTCGTCGAGCAGGATGCCGGCGTTGTTGACCAGGATGTCTGCGCGGCCGAAATGCTTGATGGCATCGTCGAACACCGACTGGCCGCCGGCCATCGTCGAGATGTCGGCACCGTTGGCGACGGCGCGGCCGCCCTCGGCCTTGATCGCGTCGACCACCTTGTCGGCCATCGACTTGTCGGAGCCCGAGCCGTCACGCGGGCCGCCGAGATCGTTGACCACGACGGCCGCGCCCTCGCGCGCGAACAGTTTTGCGTAGGCCTCACCCAGTCCGCCGCCCGCACCTGTGATCAGCGCCACCTTGCCGTCGAGTAATCCCATGGTTGTTTCTCCGTTGTGTTCTTTCTTCTTCACCTCTCCCCGCGAAGAGCGGGGCGAGGGAGACGCCGGCCGTCGCGGCTACGCCAGCACCGTCTTGCCGCTCTTGATCACGGTGACGCCGCGCGATTTCACCTTGGCCTCGAACGACACCACGTTGCCGTCCTTCCACAGCTCCATGGTCACGGTCTCACCGGGAAACACCGGCGAGGAGAACCGGGCCGCGTGCTGCTTGAAGGCCGACGGATCATAGTCCGCATAGGTCTGCAGCACGCCGCGGCAGGTGATGCCGTAGGTGCACATGCCGTGCAGGATCGGCCGCGGGAAGCCGGCCTTCTTGGCGAATTCCGGATCGGAGTGCAGCGGATTGCGGTCGCCGCAGAGCCGGTAGATCAGCGCCTGGTCGGGCCGCGTGGTGATGTCGACCACCTTGTCCGGCGCACGCTCCGGCACCTTGTGCGGCTCGGGCTGGCCGTCCGATGGTCCGCCGAAGCCGCCATCGCCGCGGGCGAAGCGCGAGGCGACCAGCGTTGCGAGTTTGTCGCCCTTCTCATCCCTAAGCACGGTCTGGTGGCGGATCACCGCGCCCTTGTCCTTGCCCTTGTCGAACACGTCGAGCACGGTCGAGTCGGCCGTGATGTGGGCCGCGGTCGCGAACGGCTTGTGGAAGGTGATGTCGCGCTCACCGTCGACCACCATCACGCGGTTGAGGTTCATCTCACCGGGACCGGCGCCCCATGCTGCGACCGACGCGAATGTCGGCACCACCTTGAGCGGACGCGGCGTCAGCACGCCCTCATTGACGAAGGCGAGCTCCTTCTCGTCCATCGGATCGGCGCCGAGGCCGATGCCATAGGCATAGAGCATCACGTCGCGGTCGCCGTAGCTGTATTTCTGGCCGAGATTCTTCAGGGCCATCAGCTGTTCGTACACGATTGGCATTGTTGTTTTCTCCCCGAATCCATTTTTTCAACTGCGCTGCGGGTTGATGCGCCCTCTCCCCGTGCGGGAGAGGGCTACACCGTTGGCGCAACAAACTCTCTTGGGAGAGGGGTCGCCTCCACAGAGAGATTCGATCCGTGGAGAGACACCCCTCTTCCGGCAGCTGCGCTGCCAGCTTCCCCCGCAAGGGGGGAAGGTACTTTCTAGGCCGGCGTGAAGAACGGCAGCGGAGCGCCGTCGGTCGGCTTCCAGACCACCTTGACCTTCTGGCCGATCTTCACCGTCTCCAGATCGCAATCGACGATGTTGGTCTGCAGCGACGGGCCTTCCTTCAGCGTCACATAGGCGATCGCATAGGGACCGGTCGGCGACTTCCGCATCAGGCTGTAGGTGTAGACCGTGGCCTCGCCGCTCGACTCTTCCCACACCGTCTTGTCGGAGAAGCAGAACGGGCAGATCGCGCGCGGGAAGTAATGCGCTTCGCCGCAGGTGGTGCAGCGCTTGATCATGAACTTGCCCGCCTTCGCCGCTTCCCAGAACGGCGCGGTCTCCGGATTGGTCACCGGGGCATTGTACTTCTTGGCTTCAGACATCACGCACGCTCCAGGATACAGGTTGAGGCGGCGTGGCGAACGCCGAGCAGGCCGCCGGTGCCATGGGCGATCGCGAGGTCGCAGTTCTTCACCTGCACCTTCGGATGCGCCTCGCCGCGCAGCTGGCGGACGGCCTCGAGGATCTTGGTCATGCCGCCGCGGTTGACGGGATGGTTGCTGCACAGCCCGCCGCCGTCGGTGTTGAACGGCAGCTTGCCGACACCCGAGATCAGGTTGCCGTCGGCGACGAACTTGCCGCCCTCGCCCTTCTTGCAGAAGCCGAGGTCTTCGAGCTGCATCAGCACCGTGATGGTGAAGCTGTCGTAGATCGAAGCGTATTTAATGTCCTTCGGCGTCACGCCCGCCTCTTCGAAGGCGCGCGGACCGGACCACACGCCGGCCGAATAGGTCAGGTCGAGATCCTTGCCGCCGCGCGGCCCCTTCGCCGCCTCGCCATGACCGATCAGCCGCACCAGCGGCTTCTTCAGGCTCTTGGCGATCTCCGGTGTGGTGACGATCATCGCGCCGCCACCGTCGGTGACCACGCAGCAATCCATCCGGTGCAGCGGATCCGAGATCATCGGCGAGTTCAACACGTCTTCGACGGTGACGACCTCCTTCAGCATCGCATGCGGATTGTATTGCGCGTGATGCGAGGCCGCGACCTTGATCCAGGCGAGCTGCTCGGAGGTGGTGCCGTAGTCGTGCATATGGCGCATGGCACACATGCCATAGGCATTGTGCGTGGTAGCCCCGTAAGCCAATTCGAAATCGGCCTCGGCGCCGGAGGCGCGCGGCGGCATCGGACCGGTGCGCGGCTTGCCCGCCAGCGTGACCAGCGCGACCGAGCACTTGCCCGCGGCGATCGCCTCGGCGGCGTGGCCGAGATGGATCAGATAGGAACAGCCACCGGTCTCGGTGGAATCGACGTGGCGCAGCTTCCTGGTGTTGAGGCCGAGATAGTCGACCATCGGCCAAAGTCCGCCCGGCGCATCGCCGGCGCAGAAATAGCCGTCGATGTCGTCCTTGGTGAGCCCGGCATCCTCGATCGCGCCCTTGGCGACCTCGGCGTGAAGCTGTGCTGTTGATTTATCGGGTGCATGCCGGGTGGGATGCTCGTAGATCCCGGCAATGTAGGCCTTGCCCTTGATGGTCAAATCGCTCTCCGCTGGCGTTTTTCGCTCCAGCGTTTTTCTGAACCGACGACGCGACCTTGGCAAGCGCGGAAATATTCCGTCAGGCGAGACTGCAATTGACGCGCGATATGCGCGCCCCAAGAACAGTCGTCGTCCCGGCGAAAGCCGGGACCCACAGGGATGTAGTGGTTAGAACGCGCTATGGCCCCAGCAGTAGGCAACAACAAACTTCAGTGTTTATGGGTCCCGGCCTTCGCCGGGACGACATCCGATATGCGGCAACACTACTCCGCCGCCATCTGCCGCGGCGCGGGCGGCGGGTTGGCGAGGTCGGCGGCGAGTTGCGCGTAGCGAACCTTTGCCTCCTTGACCGCCTTGTCCTTCACCGGACCGTAGCCGCGGATGCGCTCCGGCAGCGACAGCAACTCGACCGCGATGTCGTGATTGAGCGGCGACAGCAGGTTCAGCACGGTGGCGACATCCTTCTCGTATCCCCCGATCAGATCACGTTCGAGCTTGCGGTCGGCGCTGTAGCCGAAGATGTCGAGCGGCGTTCCGCGCAAGAAGCGGAAGCGGGCCATCACCTTGAAGGCCGACATCATCCACGACCCGAAGGCGCGCTTCTTCGGTCGGCCCTGGGCGTCGAGCCCGCCGCCGAGGATCGGCGGCGCGAGATTGAAGTTGAACTTGAACTCGCCCTCGAACTGATCGCGCAGCTGCTTCTCGAAGCGGCCATCGGTGAACAGCCGCGCCACCTCGTACTCGTCCTTGTAGGCGAGCAGCTTGGCGTAGTTGATCGCAACCGCGCGCGGCAGCGCCTCGCCGTAGCCGCCCTTGACGGCGGCATCGCGCACCTGGTCGACCAGCTTGCGATAGCGCTTGGCCAACCGTCCGTTCTGATAGTCAGTCAGAAGGCTCATGCGATGGGTGATGATCTCGTCGAGCGACATCGCATCCAGCGACTTGACGGGTGCTGCGTCGTCATCCTGCCCCTTCATCATCGCAGCGAGCCGCGCCGGATCGGCGGCAGCGAGCCGCCCGAGCTGGAACGCCTGCGTGTTCATCTTGATCGAGACGCCGTTGACCTCGATCGCCTGCTGGATCGATTCCGCAGACAGCGGCAGCAAGCCGCGCTGATAGGCAAAGCCCATCATCATGATGTTGGTGGCGATGGAGTCGCCGAGCAGCGCTTCGGCCGGCTTGGTGAAGTCGAAGAACGCGGAGTCCTTGCGCAACTCGGTCTCCAGCACGCCGGTGACCTTGCGGGTCTGGAAGTTGAAGTCACGGTTGAGGATGAAGTCCGCGGTCGGGATGATGTGGCTGTTGATGATGCCGACGGTACGGCTCGCCTCGCACAGCGTGATGGTGTCCTTCGACACCGCGACGACCTCGTCGGCCGCGAGCACCAGATCGGCGGTGCCGGTCACGATGCGCGAGCAGGTCACGTCGGCGGTGTGCTCGGAGAGCCGGACATGGCTCAGCACCGCGCCGCCCTTCTGCGCGAGGCCGGACATGTCGAGGATCATCGAGGCCTTGCCCTCGATATGCGCGGCCATGCCGAGCAGCGCGCCGATCGTCAGCACGCCGGTGCCGCCGACACCGCCGACCGCAATGTTGTAGGGCCGGTCGAGCGCGGGCTTCGAGGCCGGCTCCGGCAAGGCGCCGATATCGCCGAGTTCAGTGGGCGCGCGGCGCTTGAGGGTGCCGCCGTCGACCGTGACGAAGGACGGGCAGAAACCCTTCACACAGGAATAGTCCTTGTTGCAGGTCGACTGGTTGATGGTGCGCTTGCGCCCCAGTTCGGTCTCCAGCGGCTCGACCGAGATGCAGTTCGACTGTACCGAGCAGTCGCCGCAGCCTTCGCAGACGGCAGGATTGATCAGCACGCGGCGCGCCGGGTCCTCCATCAGGCCGCGCTTGCGGCGGCGGCGCTTTTCGGCGGCGCAGGTCTGCACGAACACGATCGCCGAGGTGCCCTTGGTGTCGCGGCACATCTTCTGGACATTCTCGAGCTCGTCGCGATGGAACAGCTTGACGCCGGGCGCGATCGTATCGGCCGGATAGGCGTCGGGATTTTCCGAGACCAGATAGATTTCGCGGATGCCTTCGGCGTGGAGCTGGAAGGTGATCTGCTGCGGCGACAAATCGCCATCGTGGCGCTGCCCGCCGGTCATCGCGACGGCATCGTTGTAGAGGATCTTGTAGGTGATGTTGGCCTTGGAGGCGATCGACTGGCGGATCGCGAGAATGCCGGAATGGAAATAGGTGCCGTCGCCGAGATTGGCGAAGATGTGGTTCTCGTTGGTGAAGGGCGCGATGCCGACCCACGGCACGCCCTCGCCGCCCATATGGGTGAAGGTCTCGGTCGAGCGGTTCATCCACAGCGCCATGAAGTGGCAGCCGATGCCGCCGAGCGCGCGGCTGCCTTCCGGCACCTTGGTCGAGGTGTTGTGCGGGCAGCCCGAGCAGAAATATGGCGTGCGGCTGACCGGTGCCGTCGCCTGCATATGGCTCGACTGGCGGCCGTTGAACCAGTCCGCCTTGGCGCGGAGCATCTCGGCGATTTCAGGATTGAGATTAAGTCGAAGCAGCCGTTCGGTGAGCGAGCTCGCCAGCGAGGCGACGCTGAGCTCGGCGGCGAAGGTCAGGAAGCGTTTGTCGTGATCGTCCATTTTGCCGACGATGCGCGGGCGCACGTCGTCGCGCCAGTTAAACAGCTCCTGCTTGACCTGGTTCTCGACGATCTCGCGGCGCTCCTCGACGATGAAGATCTCCTCGAGGCCGACGGCGAAGTTGCGCACGCCTTCCGGCTCCAGCGGCCAGGGCATGCCGATCTTGTAAAGGCGGAGGCCGATCTTGGCCGCGATCTCGGGCGTGATGCCGAGCTCGCGCAACGCCTGGCGGATGTCCTCATAGCTCTTGCCGGAGGCCATGATGCCGTAGCGCGCGTTCGGCGAATCCATCGTGATGCGGTTGACCTTGTTGGCGCGGGCAAAGGCGATCGCGGCAAAGCCCTTGTAGTCCTGCAACCGGCGGTCCTGCTCGAAACGGTCGTCGGGCCAGCGGATGTTGAGCCCACCCGGCGGCAGCTCGAAATCGGTCGGGATGATGAACGGCGTCATCTCGTCGGTGAGGTCGATCTCGGCCGTGGTCTCGACCGTCTCGGTGATCACCTTCATGCCGACCCAGCAGCCCGAGTAGCGCGACATCGCGATCCCCAGGAGGCCCATCTCGATCATTTCATGGATGCTGGAGGGGTAGAGGTAGGGCATCAGCGCTGAGATGAAGGCGTGGTCGGACTGATGCGGGACGGTGGAGGATTTTGCGCCGTGATCGTCGCCGGCGAGACAGAGCACGCCGCCATGCTTGGCGGAGCCTGCCGCGTTGCCGTGGCGGAATACATCGCCGCAGCGGTCGACGCCGGGGCCCTTGCCGTACCAGATGCCGACCGCGCCATCATATTTGGCACCGGCCGACAGCCCGAGCTGCTGCGAACCCCAGATCGCGGTAGCAGCCAAGTCCTCGTTCACGCCGGGCTGGAATTTGATGTTGTACTGCTCGAGATGCTTGCGGGCGGCGAACAACTGCTGGTCATAGCCGCCGAGGGGGGAACCGCGATAGCCGGAGATGAAGCCCGCCGTGTTGAGGCCTGCGGCGCGGTCGCGCCTGATCTGCGCCATCGGCAGGCGGACCAGCGCCTGAATGCCGGTCATGAAGACGTGGCCGGTGCCTTGGGTGTATTTCTGGTCGAGGCTGATAGGCCCTTGGTTGATTCCCATTTAGCCCTCTTTGCGCTGGTCGCGACGGCTGCTTTTTAGCTAGTCATCCGAGCTTGTTAGAACCAGTCTATGTCGGATTTTCCGGCCCGCGCAGCACAATTCTGGGCGACCAACCCCGTCGCCCGAAAATCGCAATATCGTGCCGGGAATATCGCAGCGCCGTTTCGGTTTCTGTCGCAGGACAGGCCCGCGGCGAAATGGCGTAACGCGTCTTGTGGACCGGAAGATGCGGAAGGTGAATGGATGCGGCGACGACATCGAACGGCCGGTGCGATTCTGGTCACAGCGCTGTTGTGCAGTGCGTTCGCGGCCCGCGAATGCGCCGCTGCGCCAACCGATGACATCATTGCCCGCGGCAAGGCGCTCACGATCGCCAGCGACTGCGCAAGCTGCCACACCGCCGATCCGGCAAAGCCGTTCGCCGGCGGCAAGCGGATCGACACGCCGTTCGGTGCGGTGTTTTCGCCAAACCTCACACCCGACCACGATACCGGGATCGGCGGCTGGAGCGAGGACGATTTCCTCCGCGCGCTGCGGATGGGGATCTCGCCAAGCGGGGCGCACTATTATCCGGCCTTCCCTTACCCCTCTTTCACGAAATTGATCCGCGACGACATCCTGGCGATCCGTGCCTATCTCGCGACGCTTCCGCCGGTCAGCAACAGACCGCCGCCGCCGCAGCTGCGCTGGCCGCTGAACTATCGCGTGCTGATGCGCGCCTGGAACGCGCTGTTCTTCACGCCTGGTATCATCCAGCCGGACCAGAGCAAGGGCGCGGACTGGAATCGCGGCCGCTATCTGGTCGAGGCGCTCGGCCATTGCGGCGCCTGCCACACGCCGAAGAATGCCTTCGGTGCCGACAAGCGCGATCACGCCTACGCGGGCAGCATGGTGCAGGGCATGTTCGCGCCGAGGCTCGACGGCGCCGAACGCAGCGGGCTGAAATCATGGAGCGCCGCTGACATCGTCGAATACCTGCAGAGCGGCCGCAACCGGCACAGCCATGCCGGCCCCCTGATGTCGGAGGTGGTGGTCAATTCGACCTCGAAGATGAGCGACGCCGACGTGCGCGCCATTGCGGTCTATCTGAAGAGCCTGCCCGCCGGCGCGCCGGAGCCGCAGGTTAGCACACCCGCGCCGGCGCAAATGAGCAACGGCGAGCGGATCTATCGCGGCGCCTGCGTCGCCTGCCATGAACTCGACGGCTCCGGTAGCCCACGGATCTATCCGCCGCTGCCCGGCAATGCCAATCTGCAATCGGCCAATCCGGCGAGCACGCTGCGCATCATCCTCGATGGCGCGCAGACCCTGACCACGCCGCGCGCGCCCAACGCCGGTTCGATGCCGGCCTACCCGAAACTGACCGACCAGGAGGTCGCCGATGTCGCGACCTATATCCGCAATTCCTGGGGCAATGCGGCGCCGGCCGTGACGGTCGACGAGGTCGCCAAAGCGCGCGCAGCGAAGTGAAGGCACGGGCGGCAAGGTAGCGCCTCACCGCTCCTCGCCAGAGAACACGAATTTCGGCATCTCCCATTTGTAGCGGATCGCGAGCATCCGGAAGCTCAGGCCGAGCACGAAGGTCAGCAGGGTCCAGACCGGAGGATTGAGGTTCAGCCCGAACGCGGTGGCATAGAACAGCCCCGTCACCACCGAGACGCTGGCGTAGAGCTCGCTGCGGAACAGCAGCGGCACCTCGTTGCAGAGGATGTCGCGCAACACGCCGCCGGCGCAGCCGGTGATCATGCCGGAGACGATCACGATCGGCAGCGAGGCGTCGACCTGCCAGGCTACGTCGCAGCCGGCCATGGTGAACACCACGAGCCCGATCGCATCGAGCACCAGGAAGGCGAGATTTAGCCTGACCACCAGTCGCGCCAGCAGGATGGTGGCGAAGGCGCCGGCCGCCGCGACCGCAAGGTAGATCGGGTTCGCGACCCAGAGCAGCGGATAATGCCCGAGCAGCACGTCGCGGATGGTGCCGCCGCCGAGCGCCGTGATCGCGCCCAGCATGCAGACGCCCGCCCAATCCATGCTGCGTCGGCCGGCCGCCAGCGCCGCCGTCATCGATTGCGCCGCAACCGCGATGAACGAGAGCACGTGCAGCACCGAATCGGTGGGCGGCATGGTCCACATTGAAAAGGCCTCATGGAACAGGTTCGGAACCAGGAATCAGCGGTTCCTGCATGAACAGGTTGCAACATTGGCGCGGAACATCCCGACGCACCAGCCATTGTCCCCTGCGTTTAGCTTTGGGGTGCTAACGGAGGAACTTTGCAATGGCCTACAACCCTGACGATCCGTATCACGCCAACCTGACCGATGACGAAATCCGCCGTCAGGCGCGCTTCAACAGCCTGGACAACGAGTTGCAGCCCGATCCGGAACTGCAGGAGGGACCGGCCAGCGGCACCAAGGTCGCGATGTTCGCAGTTGCGGTGGCCGTAGTGCTCGGCGCGCTGTTCTACGGGTTGAACAATACGTCAGTCCACGAGGCGGGCACGACGCCGTCAACGCAGACCGCGCAGCAACAGCCCGCCAATCCGGCCGGGGCGCCCCCGGGCATGCGCGACGTGACGCCGAAGCCGAACAGCCAGCCGGGCGTGACCACGGGCGCGGCGCCGGCGCAGCCGGCCAGCCCGCCGCCGGACATGAACAAGTCTGACATGAACAAGCCCGCCGCCCCGCCGGCCGGGACTTCGAAGCAATAACCGACGACATTGACCAGGCGCGAGCAGCGGGCCCAAACGGCCCGCTGCTTTTTTGTACGCTAGATCTACTTGAACATCTTGTTGAGCTCGCCGCCGGGATAGCCGTTGGCGAACTCCGTGAAGGTGCCCTTCTCCGCCATTTCCTTCGCCGCCTTCATGACGCCGCTCCAGGCCATCCGCGCCAACGCGCCGCCGACGCTGATCCGCCGCACGCCGAGATCGCCGACCGCTTGCAGCGTCAGCTCGGACGCGCCGCCGATCAGGAGGTTGACCGGCTTCGGCGCCACCGCCTTCACGACCGCGGAAATCTCCTCTCTGGTTGAGATGCCGGGCGCGTACAGGACATCCGCCCCGGCTTCCGAATAGGCCTGCAGCCGCTCGATCACCAGATTGAGGTCCTTCTTGCCCCACAGGAACGCCTCGCAACGGCCGGTCAGCAGCGCGCCGCTGTTGTCGGCGTCGATTGCCTTGCGCGCAGCCCTGATGCGTTCGACCGCGAGCTTGTGCTCGAAGAGCACGTTGGCCGCATCGCCGGTGGAGTCCTCGATCGAGAGCCCGGCGACGCCGGTCTTGACGCCGCGCGCGACATTGATCGCAACCTGCTCCGGCTCGACGGCGAAGCCGCCCTCGAAATCCGCGTTGACGGGAATATCGACCGCCGCACAGATCGCGGTCAGGTGATCGCAGACGTCATCGACGGTGACGCGGTTGTCGGCCTTGGCGATGGTCCAGGCGAAGCCCGCGCTGGTCGAGGCCAACGCCTTGAAGCCGAGATGTTGCAGCGCGCGGGCGCTGCCGGCATCAAACGGGTTCGGGATGATGAAGCATCCGCTCTCGTGCAGCTTCTTGAAGGCTGCGCGTTTGTCAGCAGTTGTCAGTGGCATTGGTCGCTCCCTGAAGTCATTGGCCGCGCACACATAGGCGCGCGCGCTCGGAGGCGCTAGTGCGGCTCATGTACCGCGCGACTATCTTTCGGCGCCTGCTCGCGCTCGTTCAGTCCGTAGTCCCGCGTCACATTCGCAACGCGCAGGCGATAATTGTCGAAAATCCGCGCGCGGCCCTTGGCCTGGGTGCGGCGGTGCTCGACGGTGTTGCGCCAGGCTGCTACCGCGGCCTCGTCGCGGAAGAATGACAGCGACACGAACTTGCCCTTCTCGGTGATGCTCTCGAAGCGCTCGACCGAGATGAAGCCGTCGATCTCCTGCAGGATCGGCTTCAGTTCGGCGGTAAGGTCGAAATAGAGTTGCCGCTGCTCCGGCTTCGGCCAGACTTCGAAGATCACGGCGATCATGGGCGCCTCCGCTCATTGTTGTTGTGCGGCGACTATAGCTCGACCTTGCGCAAAAATGTCCGCTCCTCCGCGAGGATGAAGCGGTTTTGTTCCGCGAAGTTGAAGTTGGCCATGCCCTCGCTGTCCTGCCGCAGCCGCGCGCGATAGGCCTCGTAGGCGGCAAGGCTCTCGAACGAGATCAGCGCCGAGGCGATGTTGTTGGTGCCCTCGTGCGGCATCCAGTAGCCGAGCAGATCGCCGCCGCAGCGCGGGATGATCGAGAGCCAGTTCCGCGCATACTCCTCGAACATCGCGCGCTTGAACGGATCGAGCTGGTAGCGGATGAAGACGGTGATGGTCATTGATGGCCTCCTGAATTTTTCCGTCACCGCGGCCCGCGCAATGACGGCACGGTGAAGACTACCGCCTTGCCCAACCTCGATGCTTCGGCTATCATCGAACTATGAAAGCAGGACCCGACATCTCCCGGATCGCCGCTTTGGTCGGCGATCCCGCACGCTGCAACATGCTGACCGCGCTGATGACCGGCCGCGCGCTGACCGCGAGCGAGCTGGCGCAGGAGGCCGGCATCACGCCGCAAACCGCGAGCTCGCATCTCGCCAAGCTCGAGGCCGGCGGGCTGATCGAACCCGAGAAGCAGGGCCGCCACCGCTATTATCGTCTGAGCGACCCCGACGTCGCCGATGTGCTGGAAGGCCTGCAGGGCATCGCCGCCCGCGCCGGCCATATGCGCGTGCGCACCGGGCCGAAGGATCCGGCGCTGCGCCGCGCCCGCATCTGCTACGACCATCTCGCCGGCGATCTCGGCGTGCAGATGCTCGACAGCATGAAGCGGCAGAAGCTGGTTCGCCAGAGCAAGCAGGCGATCGAGCTGACCGGCGAAGGCAAGCGCTTCATGGCCGAGGAGCTGCAGATCGACGCCGACGCGCTGACCCATCCGCGCCGTCCGGTGTGCAAGGCCTGCCTCGACTGGAGCGAGCGGCGGCACCATCTCGCCGGCACGCTCGGCGCTGCGATGATGGACCGCTTCACCGAACTGAAATGGGCCGCGCGCGACGCGACACCGGGCAGCCGCGTGGTCAATTTCTCGCGCAACGGCGAGAAGCGTTTCGTAGCCCTGTTCGGCGCGGGCGAGTAACATCGCGCTTCCAGATCCGCATCGGCGATTTCATGCGCGCCGGTCGGTCACGCTTGTGTGGCGCTCCGATACATTTGCATCCGCATCGCGACGCGCGCTGCTCTCGCGCTTTTCGAAATGTTTCGAATTGATGCTGAGCTCGCTTGCGGCGCACTGACGCAGCCGTGAGCCACAACATTCATATCGCATTCAGTCCGCAACATTATGGTCGGGGACATCGGGCATGGCTTCTGCAATGATCCGGCCGGGCGAATCGGTAGTCTAAAGTTTGTTGCGGTGCCGCAGTGCGGCCCAGATAAAAGGAGACGACATGAAGTATCTTTTTGCAGCAGCAGTTTTGGTGACGACCGCATTCGCCGGCATCAGCGCCGCTGATGCTGCTGGTGGCTGTGGCCCCGGCTGGCATCGCGGCCCCTATGGCGGCTGTGTCAGGAATCGCGGCCCCGTCGTGGTCGCGCCCGGCCCGGTCGTGGTCGAGCGTCCCGTCGTGGTGGTGCCGCGCGTCCGCGCCTGCCCCTACGGCTTCGCCTGGCGTTACGGCCGCTGCCGCCCGATCTGATCGCGGCACGCCTCGCGCAAACAAAACCCCGCCTTGCGCGGGGTTTTTCTTTTGTGATGAGCGCGGCAGGCGCTGATGGCAGACGGTTCGATCACCAGCGGCGCCAGTGATGATGACGGCGCCAATGGCGGCGGCGCCAGCCCCAATGACGGTGGTGGTGCCAGCGTCGGTGATGCCAGTGCCGGTGGCCGTGATGCCAGCGCACCTGCTCCGGCTTCAGGCCGTCGACCTCGTCACCCGTGGTGACGGCCGGATGCGCATCGCTGCCCGCCGGCGCGCGTGCATCCTGGTTCAGGAGAAGCGGCGCGAGCGGCGCCGCCTGGGCGGTCACTGCGAACGTGGCGGCGCCGGCGGCGACACCGAAGGCGATCTTCAGAAAATCCCTGCGTTCCATGAGCATTTCCCTTTGTTGCTGAGTTGGATCAACCGCGCCCGGCAAGTTTTTTCGCCCCGACCTGAACACTCGCTGAACCGCGTGTTCACGTTTCGCGGAACTCGGTGCAACGGCTCACATTCGCGGCGTGTGATGTCACACAACCATCACGGCGTCACACGGAGCAAGGGCGGGTCAGCATCCGCGCAACCCGCGCTACGCACACTGCTCTTGGGCACCATGCCAATTCCGATGATGTCTGAGGCGAAACAACGGGGCTAGCATCGCGCCCCAACAACATCGCCGGGAGGCCGCCGTGAAGTCAGGACAACCGCTCAAGGATGCCAGTCACCTCTACGAAGTCGAACGCCGCGCCCTGCATGCCGCCCGCCCCGGCTTCCGCATCATGGAACTGCAGCTCTCGCCGACCCAGAAAGTGCCGTGGCACACCCACAGCAACATCTCCGACACGTTCTATGTGCTGGAGGGCCAGATGCGGCTGTTCCTGCAGGAGCCGAAGGAGGAAGTGAATTTGAAGGTCGGCGAAGTCTACGCCGTCCGCCCCACCCGGCCGCACCTCGTCACCAATGCCGGCACGAATTCGCTGACCTTCCTGATCCTGCAAGGCGTCGGGGAGTACGACTACGTGCCGCTGGCTTCGAATTAAGTCGCGCGACACTCCGCCGTCGTCCCGGCGAAAGCCGGGAGGTGGATTCACACTCGAAGTGCAACACTTGAGCAGCAAAGACCTCTGCCGGGGTCCTGAAGTCAAGGCATTTGCGCGGGGTGTTGTTGTAGGCGGCGA
>Ga0194136_1000410_pt1 | contig 22238 bp, 9 predicted proteins | sample TARM_MetaG_T3A_1_FD_134023 | JGI IMG/M metagenome (GOLD analysis project Ga0194136, IMG submission 134023) | Freshwater microbial communities from Pennsylvania, USA, analyzing microbe dynamics in response to fracking - TARM_MetaG_T3A_14 (version 2) | ecosystem: Environmental > Aquatic >...
GACGGACCATCCCCGCTCGCGCGGGGAGCACGTTGTGTCGCGGATCGTGGACATTCACGGGGCGGGACCATCCCCGCTCGCGCGGGGAGCACGGTATGGCGGTGACTCGCGGTTTCGGTACGGCGGGACCATCCCCGCTCGCGCGGGGAGCACGGCACGAGCGGCACCATGACCGTGTGGGCCGGGGGACCATCCCCGCTCGCGCGGGGAGCACGTACGCGGAGGTCCCCAGCAGGTCGAAGCGGTCGGGACCATCCCCGCTCGCGCGGGGAGCACGAGACCGGCGAGGTCTTCGCGGACCAGCCGCAGGGACCATCCCCGCTCGCGCGGGGAGCACACGCCCCCACTGCGAGTGGGATGGATGTAAGTGGGACCATCCCCGCTCGCGCGGGGAGCACGTCACCGGGTACGCGCCCATCACCGTCAACCCGGGACCATCCCCGCTCGCGCGGGGAGCACAGGCCGGGCGATCCGGGCGAATCGTGCAGTGGGGGACCATCCCCGCTCGCGCGGGGAGCACCCGTGCCAGTCACCAATGCCATGGGGCGTCTCCGGACCATCCCCGCTCGCGCGGGGAGCACGGTGTCCGGCTGATGGCGATGTCGAAAAAGATGGGACCATCCCCGCTCGCGCGGGGAGCACAGTGATCTGCTGATAGCCGAGGTCGCGTAGCCGGGACCATCCCCGCTCGCGCGGGGAGCACGTACCGAGCCAGTCCCCACGCACCGGGGCGACGGGACCATCCCCGCTCGCGCGGGGAGCACCCTGAACGCCCACCACCCCAAGCCTGGCGAATCCGGACCATCCCCGCTCGCGCGGGGAGCACGACTCCAGCCCGCATTGTGTGGTGTCGTCGCGGGGACCATCCCCGCTCGCGCGGGGAGCACAAAGACAACGGGGACGAGGAGATGGAGATCCAGGGACCATCCCCGCTCGCGCGGGGAGCACTCGTCTGCGGTACTGAACCTGCTCAAGCCCGCGGGACCATCCCCGCTCGCGCGGGGAGCACTCGGTCTGTGCAACCGCCAGGTCCTGCGAGGCGGGACCATCCCCGCTCGCGCGGGGAGCACCGTCCCTATGCCGGTGTCGATGACGCCGGCGACGGACCATCCCCGCTCGCGCGGGGAGCACGTGTCCACGGCGGGGGCGCAAGGGTACGGGCAGGGACCATCCCCGCTCGCGCGGGGAGCACAGCGGGGAGTTGCTGATCTGCCCGGCCGAGGTGGGACCATCCCCGCTCGCGCGGGGAGCACTGGAACACCCTCAAGGTGGTCGGCGCGATCCTGGGACCATCCCCGCTCGCGCGGGGAGCACATCAACTACGTCGACACCAAGGCCCCGGACTCGGGACCATCCCCGCTCGCGCGGGGAGCACTGGGTCAAGTGCCCGCCCCCCGTCGCGACCGTGGGACCATCCCCGCTCGCGCGGGGAGCACCGGATCAAGGGCATCACCGCCCGGCCGATCAAGGGACCATCCCCGCTCGCGCGGGGAGCACGCTTGCTGACCAGCCATCTTACAAGCGACTAAGGCACTCTTCCATGACTTATGACAGGAGTGGCTGGGGTCGGACGGAGAAATGGCGCAGCACTCGGCCGAAGAACTAACTTGTACAAGGCTACTAATCGGGAGCGCCAGTATCTCGCGGCTCCTAGCGGCCGATCACTTCAGTAACGTCTGCGTCGACGCTGCGCAGCCGTGCTCCAGCCCTTGCGAACTCGTCCACGGGTGGTTTCGTTGTTGGTTGGACGACGGATCAGGGTGATGCCGTCGAGATCGACGGGCTCCCATTCGTGACGGTGAGTCTTGAATGTAAGCCGCTGTTCCCCGTCAGAATTGTGCACCATGATCGCCTTGCCGTCCTTCACGTACTCGACGATCTGGCTCCATAGTAGGTCCCGTACTCGAGCCGGAACGTGGCCGACGTAGACTCCGGCGCTGATCTCAAGCAGCCAGCGGGTAAGTTGTCCGCGGAGTTTCGCCGGACAACTGGTGAGGACAACCACTACCACGGCAGGTCCGCATCGGCGGATGAGAAATTGGTGCCGCCGACTACATTGTGGCCGCGGTCGTCCCAGAGCTCAATTACATCGGCGTAGTCGGCTTCCTCCACAGCATCCGTGTCTCCTGTGAGGAGGAGGGTGTAGGTGTCACGAACACAACGTGTCAGGATGGCGCCGGATTTCACGGCATCTCGAACGGCTCTGCGGGTCATGGCTCCCACGTCGTCAGCTGGGAGGCGTTCCCGATTGATGATCTCAGCTACATCGAAGGCCACCGGAACGGTTATTTCGGCCTTGTACAAATCCGCGATGTCGTACACGAATGACCGGTCGTGGCCGGTGTGGACAAATCCAAGACCCGGACTGCAACCGAGGGCCACAACCACGGAATGGACAACACCGTACAGACATGTGTGCGCTGCTGAGAGCGCCTGGTTGATCACGTCGGAGGCTGTGAAATCCTTCGGGTCGTAGTCGCGACGCTTCCATTCGACCCCAGTCCGCGCTGAATGTGTACGGTACAGACTGCGGACTCGGGCTCCCTCACGTCCGCGAAGTTGCTGCATCGAACACGCTGACACTTCTTCATCGGGAAAGCGCATCTCGTACATCGCGCGGGCGACGGCGATGCGACCGCGAGTATTGGACACCGCGCGGGCTTGCGCGTCCAGCAGCCGGGAGGTCCGACCGAGTGGGCGCCCGTGTGCGTAATAGCGGACACCGCGCTCTCCGACCCATACCGCTGTTGAGCCGCTGTCAGCCATCAACAGCATCGCCTGGTGCGTCACCCTGGTCCCGGGGCCGAGCAACAGCGCGCCAAGAGAAGCTGCCGGTATATGTATCACGCCAGCGTCATCTGTTGCCGTGATCGCGCTGTCGTCACGTCCGATCGTCGCACGCTCGACATAGACGAACGAGAGCCGATCCTGGACGCGGACCAGTTCGCTAGGTCGCGTTGGGCGCACTCCGGGAATCTCGACCATGTCAGGACACCGGCAGTAATGTCAGCAGCCCGCAACCGTACCCTTTGGCGCGGCCGATTCCTTGCGTAAGCGCCTTGCGCAAACGTTCAGTGTCGTCGACCCGCAGTTGGCCCTCGAACACGGCCGATCGTAACGTGACGCGCTGAGATCCTCGCCGAAAGACGACTGTCTCACGGTCCCGTACCACCAGTTCAGGGTGGGTCCGGTCTTCGCTGTTCGACGAGTTCTCGATCACGCTGAACCCGTTGGACACAGTTCGATCGAGAAACCACTGCCTCTGATGACCGTCCGTCACGTGTCCTACGATCTGCTTCCGAACGCCTCCGTCGGCTGGCGTAGAGATCCGATGAGTCGGGTTGGCGGCGAGGCGGAAGATGTATTCCTGGTCTTCCGTGATCGACGCCAGGAACGACTTGTAGTCCCGGGTGGCCCAGGTAGCTCTCGTCGACCAGCCAGCTTGGTCGTTGATGTGCGCCAGGCACGGCTCGGCTGGGCTGACGACCAGGAGGTCGACGGCCTCGTCATGGCGATCGACCCGCCAGAGCACTCGTCCGGCTTCGGTGCTCGTAGGTGTGCCGGGAGAAAACGATGACATCACCGCAGCATGCATCGCGTGCCGGCTTCCGAGCAGCTTCATCGCTCCCCGACGACGCCGGTTCAATGAGATTTTTGACATGTACATTAGCTACCTCCAAGTGGAGCGAGCCAGTCGAGCTGCGCCGCCGGGCGCTCGGACGCAGGGTTGTGGACTGGGACCGTGTAGTGCACTACGTCCCGCCACTCGTACTGCCGATGGGCGGGGTCGAAGCTGATCGGAAAGTCGCGGACGGATTCCGCAATGGCCTCGCCGGGTTCGGCGTCACGCACGACCGGAAGCCCCACTGTGCTGCCCTGCATGCGACGATGACGGGTACTTGCCGTCCACTCGGCCTCGCTGAGAGCAACTTGCACCGTCGAGTCGACAATCCGCCCCCTGATCGGCCCGGCTGGAGGGAAGGAACGTCGACCGAGATACAGCGGGAAGGTCGGATTCCTCAAAGCGCTGACGAGAGCCTCCAGCAACACGGCGGGGCCCTCCACGGCGGCCACGAACTTTGCGTCGGCGAGGTAGTAGCGGTGAGTGAGCGCCTTAGACTTTCCTGTCCGCCAGTCGATTTCCGTCTGGAAATCCCGTTCAAGTCGACCGGGCTGGTCGGTCCTCACGCCGAAGCGGAGACGCGCGAGGTCCTCGATCGGATCGGTACGGCGACGGCCCATCGCCGCAGCGAGCAGACCTACCACGCCGCTCTTCGTCGGCTCAGGGCGGGTTTGCCGTTGGGTGAACCGGCTGGAGTCGCCCCACGCCTGCATGGGTGCTGCCAACTCGACCAGAAGCGTCCCGGTCACAGGGTCTCTCCAACGCGCGTCCGCACCTCGCCGCCGAGAGAGGTTATAAGGTCATCGAGCGATACGGTTTGAATCGCCTCGTCCAGGTCCACTGCATCGATCGTGGTTATCGCGTACGACGCGGCCGGTCTGGCGTCAAAGGCCGAGTAGACCCGGTCCGCTTCGTCGAGCAGTGCATTGACCGACCTTCTGGTCAGTCCGCCCGTAGGGGGGACAGCGTCTTCGAAGGCCGCGGCGAGATTGATCGGTTGGTCGGTACGTACCGTAGCCAGGACTAGCGACGGCAGCGTCTTGTTGGCGAACGTGTTGCGCTTGCCGGTCGGCATAGAGGTGATGAACGAACGGGCGAAGGCCTCGACGCCGCGAGCGACCGCCTCGACGTTGCCGAGGTTCTCCTGCAATCGTGCGACGTTGACCGTTGCGTACCTGTAGAGCGTCGCGGTGTTGAACTCGACAGTGCCGATCATGCCGGCGCCGGCGTTGTCCGCCGACTGCTTGTCATCGACGGCGGTGAAGTAGTCGAACTCGGGCACGACGATATGCGTGCCGATCGCGTGGGCGACCTGGGCTGCGGCATCGACATTGTGGTCGGGTGCGTCCGCGATCATCCGACCGAACAGGGCGAGGTCGATCGAGTTGCCCCGCGACAGTAAGTCCTTAGCAGCCTTCTTCTCGATCTTGCCTTCGGTGGTCACGGCGAGTTCGGCGAGTGCGTCGATCTGCGGATTGCTGAGGAACAGAAGCGCGCCGGTCCGCGAGTACTCCTTCGGGTCTTCGTCGCTCTTCCGAGGCTTGACCTTCTCTACCTTGATCCCGGTGGCGGTGAGCACCTCAGCCGCGCGCTCCTGTGCGAAATCCTTACCGGACGGATCGAGAGCGCCGATCCGCGCAGCGATCTGGTCGACCATCCGTAGCGTCCGGATCCCGAGTTCGGACTCGTCCAGATGCTCGGTGAAGTCGTGGCGCATGGCGCGTTTCCAGGCTTGACTCGACACTCGTGCACGCCTGGTGCCTCCGAAGGTGGTGGTCTTGGGACTGCCGTCCTCGTCACGGTTGATGTTGGCGGGCGGGACGGAATGCACGACGTGAAAGTCGATGAACAGTGACATGCTTTCTCCTGGTGGCTGGCCTGCGTGGGTGAACGTGTGGGTGGATCAGTCGGTCGAGGTGGCCGACTCGCTGGCGGACCCTGTGGCCGACTCCTCGTCAGGTTTCGGAGCCCGGCTGAAGTCGCGGGACCACCGAAGCTGGACGCGCCTCCGGGCCTGGTCCGAACTCTCGCTGCGGCGGTGGTGTCCGCCGAGTACAGAGAGATCGTCGGCCAGGCGCCCGTAGTCGAGCCGGATATCATGCGCACGAAGTTGACCCACGAGGCTCCGGAGATGCCAGCGAGTCTCCGGTTCACTGTCCGCCGTGACCAGGGCATTGAATCGCCGGACGACCGGGTCGCTGGCGTCCTCGCTGCCGCTGATCCGCGCCAGTCGACTCAGTGCAGTGCCGAGAGAAGGGCCCCCGTCTTCGTGCATCGGCTCGTTCTTTGACTGCTGGTGGAGTGCGAACAGGGTCAAGGTGAGGTACACGGCTTTCTCGTCGGCGCTCGGGTAGTCGCGGTCGTCCTCAGGTACGGGGTAGCCGAGAAAGGCGATCTGCCACGCGGAGGGATCCTCGCCGATCTCTGTCGCTGTTGCGCGCCGGAGGCGTGCCAGCGCGCCGACGGCGGCACCACGGTTATGTCTCACTCCCTCACAGAGGTCCGCAGCCCGTCGGTTTACGTGCTGGTTGACGGCTGATCGGTACCGCCGCTGAGACTCGGTCATCGCGTGTCGTCCTTCCGTTCGACGGGCAGGTGCCGCCTGAGGTTGAAGTAGAACCAGTCGGCTGCTGCGCCGGCGGACATCGCTCGCCCGTCGACCACCCTCACGCCACGGGATCGGGGGGGCGCGGAATCCAGGAGCTCAACTCCGAGATCCCGGATGGTCGAGTGCGCTTTCGCGAACCAGGCCTGGAGGAGATTCTCGGTATCGAAGTCACCGCCCACATGACTGATCCAGAAGCGGAAGTGTTGATCGAGGGCCGCGTAGGCGGTTGTTCGAGCCCGCGCTGCGGCGCCGGCGGGATCTCCCCCGTTGGCGACAGCGAGGTCCGAGGCGAGCCGGGCCAGCGCGGAGACTCCGTGATCGGACCGCTCGATCGCCTCGATAACGCCACGGTAGGCGGAGCTTGCGCCGTGCGCGATCGCCGGGTAGACGACCAGCCGGTCGGTAAATATTTCCGAGTAGACGGACATGTTGGAGCCGTACTCGACGCCCACGGACACCAGGGACACCCGCTGGTTCGGTAGCTGGCGGGACATGACCCGGGTGCCGAGACGGTTCACGATTTCGGACGGTAGCGACTCGACAATGCCCTTCTTGTTAACGCGAGGTTCCGGGGGCGGCAGCAGCGCGGAGAGACCACGCCACAGGGCTCTGCTGAAGTCGTGGGCACGGGGCATGTAAAGGGGAACCGCGGACACTTCCTTCTTGGTCTGAGGCTCGCTGTACCTCCAGGAAGTCATCGGCTCGATCGCGAGTTGGCGCGCCTTGGCTATCGGATCGCCGATGCAGATTAGAAGTCGAGTGACGCGATCACCCGAGGTGAAGAGGCGAATGTGGCGAATCGGCCAGGTGAACAGCCCTGCCGGACCGAATGGGCCGATCGCGCTGACCTGACGCGCTGCCGGAGTCAGGGGATCGAGTTCCCACAGCGCGTAATCTTTTTCTGCCGTGTCGGGCTTCGGAACCCAGTTGTGCAACAGGGTTTCGCGGAAGTCGGCACCTTCCAGATAGAGGCCCCCGAGCCAGCCGGCCCAACCGACACCGATTGGGTACCCCCTGCCCCCCTTGGTGCGTGGATCGTCGACAGCACCCGTCTTGATGCCGTCGACATCGTAGGCCTGACAGTGCACCAGCCACCGTGCAGCCTCGGCGAACGACAGTTCGCCCACGTCCCGTCTCATAGTGAAGAGGCTGCCCGGCCCCGGTGCGTCAGGGACCAGAAGCGTTAGCGGGCGAGTAGCTCCAGACGTGCTCTCCAACCCTGCGACCTGCATGAACGGGTGGACTCTGTCGAATAGGTCGAATCTGTCGTGCCACCGATCGAGATAGTCACCGATCTGGTCGAGAGGCAGCGTTCCGGATTCCCAGATCTCGCCGAGATCGTCATCGTTCGGCACCGCGCGATACAGGACCGCGAGGATCAAGCGAAGAATCGCAAAATCCTGGGTTGGTAGCTCCCCGGCGATGCGACCGATTTCCGTGGAGCGGCGGAATACTTCGCGCAGAGAGACCGTCTCTGCGCGGCCATCGACTAGCCGCACCCGGATCCACGGCTCGTCGATGAGATTGAAGGACGCGTTCTCGACGACAGGCCGGTTCACTGCAGCTCCTTCTTGGTCACAACTAGGCCGAGCTGGGTGTCGTACTGGAAGTGGTGTCCTGCATGGAAGGCCGAACCATCTTCGCCGAGTACCAGTGGCAGCGTCCCGCGCAGCCAGCGCGAGTTCTGCCAGGTGTCAATGCAGTTCTGTTCGAGCTCGTCGATGAGCTGGTCGCCGAGTCCACCAGTACCGAGATATCCGGGAAGCCGCAGGGTGTTGAGTGAGGCGGCGTAGGCGACGTCATCCTCGATGACCGTGGCCATGTCCACCTGCATTCCAGATAACGTGCCTGCCCACCTCGGGATTCGGTGTCGCCCGCCGACCCGCTCGACGACGACCACTTCGATCGAGTCCTCCGAGTCACGCACCTGCGCAATGCCCTGTTCTTCGGTAGAGCTCGGGGCCTCTACGTGCGCCCAGCCGACGAGTGGGCCTTTGGCCGGCGCGGGCACGCGGAATAGCGCTGCCTTGCTTCGCTTGTCGGCGCGGACCCGGTCGGCGATACGCTCCGCCTCGCTCCACTCGTTGGCCCACCCGTCCGGTGCCGATATCGACTCGTAGGCGCGAGTCACCAAGAGGGCGACGTCGTCGGGGCTCATGATGCTGTCGTGTGACCTGTGGTGCTCGTCGAGGGTGGCTATACATCGCAAGAGAGGTGCCGCTCCGTAGACGGTCCGGCAGCCGCGATCGAGCACAGGTACTCCGTCGTCGTCGCGGTCGAACCCAGTCAGGATCAGGCGAGCCGAGCGGTGCGCTGACGGTCGCCCGGGGTTCTTCCACTCGTGGCGGTGAAGTCGTCCAGCGCGCTGGATGATGAGGTCGATGGGTGCGATATCGGTGAACATCAAGTCGAAGTCGACGTCGAGTGACTGTTCGATGACCTGCGTCGCGATGACGATAAGCGGGCGGGGACCGGTCGGGGCACCGGGGCCGAGCCGTTCGCGCAGTTCGACCTCCTTGGCGAGTCGGTCGGGAGTGAGGAATCGAGAGTGCAGAAGTCGGAGCTCGACGTCGCCGGACGCATCGCTCGAAAGCGCTATGAACACCTCCTGAGCGCGGCGCACAGTGTCGCAGACCACAGCGATGCTGCCGCCGTGCTTCGATTCGGTGATGACCCGCCGCGCGATATCGGCAGTGGTTCCGGCGTACTCCTCGATCGTCATGACTGATCGTCGCGCCGAGGGCTCGAGACGGATCGTCTCGGAACCGTCCGGACACGTCGCGGTGATCCGCGGGTAGGTGATCTCCTCGTCCGGGTCGGCACGCGGTGTCCGGCGTCCCAGCCCTTCGTTGTACGCGGCGACGAGTTCTCTCCGGACAGAAGGAGGAAGTGTTGCAGACATCGCGATCACGGGCACGCCGTAGGCGGCAAGCCACGTCAGAATCCTGCACAGGTATTGCCGCATGTACTCGTCAGCCGCATGGATTTCGTCGAGCACCACGACTTTTCCGCTCAAGCCGAGGTGTCGCAAGGCGACGTGCTTGGAACAGAGGGCGCCCAGGAGGATCTGATCGATGGTGCCGACGACGAAGTCGGACATCGTAGCGAGTTTGCTGCGGCCGGTCAGGAAACGGTGGGCGATGACGGACCCGTGCTCGAAAGCCCCGCTGGCCGGGTCGGAGTCGAAGATGGGGGACATCCGCGGGATATCCCGATAATCCGTATTGAATGCAGACTTGCCATGTGCGAGCCCGATGGACAGGGTCTGCGAGCCCTGGATCGCGCTGATCCACTCCTGTACCGGTCCGAAGATCCCATCTGCGGTCGCCTGAGTGGGCAGTGCGAATATCGCACCGCCGAGGCCGAACCGCGCGGCGAGGACCTCGCTCGCGCCGAAGGCTGCTTTCGTCTTGCCCTCACCGGTCGGTGCTTCGAGGATGAGTAGCTCAGGTCGCTTGACCTCGTGTGCCAGTGCGACGATGCCCGTTTGAACCGGTCGGGGATTATCGAGCCCAAGATGGGCGGCGAACAGGCTCCCGTCACCGGGTATGTCGGATACCCAGGGCAGGGGCAGTCCGAGGCGCAGCATGGCGGCCTCGGCGGCTCCTGGATGCCGCGGAGCTGTCGTCAGGGCGAACAGTTCCTGGTTGGATGCGATCCAGTCGGCGAGAATCGTCAGTCCTGCAGCAATGAGCGCCGCAGGTTGACCCGGACGAACGGTCGAGAGTCGCTGTAGATCTGCCGGGGAGAGGTGGGCGTTCGCTGCGGCGAAGTCCGCCAATTCGAACTGCACGCGCGACCAGTCTGTGCCAGTGCCGAGGAGTGCTGGGTCGCCTTCGTACTCTCGGGGCGGCGGACGGAACGACCCGTGGTGTCCGAGCGGGATCGAGGCGTAGACCGGCGAGAGTCTCGGGGGGAAGCCGTGCCCGGCTTCCAGCCACTCACACAAGATTAGGAACGTCGCCATCGAATGTGGCAGCTTCGAGCGATTCCGATGGACGGCGGGGTGAAACTCCAATTCAGCGTCGGAGATCCTGTCGCGGAGACCGTCAACTTGGACAGCGAAGGCCGGGGAGGCTTTTCCAAGGTCGTGTGCTGCTGCAAGCCAGATGACCGTCTTCCTGGCGAGCCCCGAATCGCCGTCCAGTGCCGAGATGAGTACCTGTTTGGTCGCTTGCGGCAGGAACTGGTCCCAAAGGTGTTCGGCGACCGCCGCGGTGTCGGTTATGTGCTGGTAGAGAGGCATCCACTCGGCACCGTCCTTGTAGTCGGACTTGGCCCACTGCGCGCGGGCTGATGGCGAGAGTTCGTCGATGGACGGCGAACTGTCGTACCCGTGTGGTGTGGTGTGAGCCATGAACATTAGAGTAGATCAATCAACCGCAGAAACCAATATCTAGTTCAGACATTTGCTAAGTGCACGTTGACGAGGCCGGACCGCACTGCAATCCGTCCTTTCCAGCCCCGCGTGAGCAGGGAGTACGTATCCAGGAGCCTGGTCAGAGACCAACATCTACGGATCATCCCGACGGGCGGGAAGCCGTCTCGTTGAGTAGGGGACGGCTGAGGAGAGGGTAACGTGCTCGCATTCTGCTGTTCTCGCGGCTGGGTGGGTGAGGGGGTCGAATGGTGGGTAGGTGCCTTTCTTGGTGACGACCGCCGCCGGGGAATATCAGTCGTAGGCTGCGACGGTGCCTGAGAAGACGATCGACATCCCTGACCTCGCCGGCCAGACCTGGCTCATCACCGGCGCGACGAGCGGGGTCGGGTTGGAGACGGCCAGGGCGGCGTCCCGGGTAGGAGCGCGGGTGATCCTCGCCGTCCGTGACACCGAGCGCGGGCGGCAGGTGGCGGCGCAGTTGCCCGGTGAAACCCGGGTGGTGGAGGTCGACCTCCACCACCCGGGTTTCACCGGGCAACTGCGCCGCCACCTGCCGCCCGCGCTCGGTGTCACGGACGGCGAGGATCACCCGCGCTCCTACCCGGGACGCCGCCCTGGCCGTCTCCAACCCGACCCCGCTCGTCGCGCCGGTGATGAGCCAGGTCTGGCCGGCGAGGTCAGGGATGTCGATCGTCTTCTCAGGCACCGTCGCAGCCTACGACTGATATTCCCCGGCGGCGGTCGTCACCAAGAAAGGCACCTACCCACCATTCGACCCCCTCACCCACCCAGCCGCGAGAACAGCAGAATGCGAGCACGTTACCCTCTCCTCAGCCGTCCCCTACTCAACGAGACGGCTTCCCGCCCGTCGGGATGATCCGTAGATGTTGGTCTCTGACCAGGCTCCTGGATACGTACTCCCTGCTCACGCGGGGCTGGAAAGGACGGATTGCAGTGCGGTCCGGCCTCGTCAACGTGCACTTAGCAAATGTCTGAACTAGATATTGGTTTCTGCGGTTGATTGATCTACTCTAATGTTCATGGCTCACACCACACCACACGGGTACGACAGTTCGCCGTCCATCGACGAACTCTCGCCATCAGCCCGCGCGCAGTGGGCCAAGTCCGACTACAAGGACGGTGCCGAGTGGATGCCTCTCTACCAGCACATAACCGACACCGCGGCGGTCGCCGAACACCTTTGGGACCAGTTCCTGCCGCAAGCGACCAAACAGGTACTCATCTCGGCACTGGACGGCGATTCGGGGCTCGCCAGGAAGACGGTCATCTGGCTTGCAGCAGCACACGACCTTGGAAAAGCCTCCCCGGCCTTCGCTGTCCAAGTTGACGGTCTCCGCGACAGGATCTCCGACGCTGAATTGGAGTTTCACCCCGCCGTCCATCGGAATCGCTCGAAGCTGCCACATTCGATGGCGACGTTCCTAATCTTGTGTGAGTGGCTGGAAGCCGGGCACGGCTTCCCCCCGAGACTCTCGCCGGTCTACGCCTCGATCCCGCTCGGACACCACGGGTCGTTCCGTCCGCCGCCCCGAGAGTACGAAGGCGACCCAGCACTCCTCGGCACTGGCACAGACTGGTCGCGCGTGCAGTTCGAATTGGCGGACTTCGCCGCAGCGAACGCCCACCTCTCCCCGGCAGATCTACAGCGACTCTCGACCGTTCGTCCGGGTCAACCTGCGGCGCTCATTGCTGCAGGACTGACGATTCTCGCCGACTGGATCGCATCCAACCAGGAACTGTTCGCCCTGACGACAGCTCCGCGGCATCCAGGAGCCGCCGAGGCCGCCATGCTGCGCCTCGGACTGCCCCTGCCCTGGGTATCCGACATACCCGGTGACGGGAGCCTGTTCGCCGCCCATCTTGGGCTCGATAATCCCCGACCGGTTCAAACGGGCATCGTCGCACTGGCACACGAGGTCAAGCGACCTGAGCTACTCATCCTCGAAGCACCGACCGGTGAGGGCAAGACGAAAGCAGCCTTCGGCGCGAGCGAGGTCCTCGCCGCGCGGTTCGGCCTCGGCGGTGCGATATTCGCACTGCCCACTCAGGCGACCGCAGATGGGATCTTCGGACCGGTACAGGAGTGGATCAGCGCGATCCAGGGCTCGCAGACCCTGTCCATCGGGCTCGCACATGGCAAGTCTGCATTCAATACGGATTATCGGGATATCCCGCGGATGTCCCCCATCTTCGACTCCGACCCGGCCAGCGGGGCTTTCGAGCACGGGTCCGTCATCGCCCACCGTTTCCTGACCGGCCGCAGCAAACTCGCTACGATGTCCGACTTCGTCGTCGGCACCATCGATCAGATCCTCCTGGGCGCCCTCTGTTCCAAGCACGTCGCCTTGCGACACCTCGGCTTGAGCGGAAAAGTCGTGGTGCTCGACGAAATCCATGCGGCTGACGAGTACATGCGGCAATACCTGTGCAGGATTCTGACGTGGCTTGCCGCCTACGGCGTGCCCGTGATCGCGATGTCTGCAACACTTCCTCCTTCTGTCCGGAGAGAACTCGTCGCCGCGTACAACGAAGGGCTGGGACGCCGGACACCGCGTGCCGACCCGGACGAGGAGATCACCTACCCGCGGATCACCGCGACGTGTCCGGACGGTTCCGAGACGATCCGTCTCGAGCCCTCGGCGCGACGATCAGTCATGACGATCGAGGAGTACGCCGGAACCACTGCCGATATCGCGCGGCGGGTCATCACCGAATCGAAGCACGGCGGCAGCATCGCTGTGGTCTGCGACACTGTGCGCCGCGCTCAGGAGGTGTTCATAGCGCTTTCGAGCGATGCGTCCGGCGACGTCGAGCTCCGACTTCTGCACTCTCGATTCCTCACTCCCGACCGACTCGCCAAGGAGGTCGAACTGCGCGAACGGCTCGGCCCCGGTGCCCCGACCGGTCCCCGCCCGCTTATCGTCATCGCGACGCAGGTCATCGAACAGTCACTCGACGTCGACTTCGACTTGATGTTCACCGATATCGCACCCATCGACCTCATCATCCAGCGCGCTGGACGACTTCACCGCCACGAGTGGAAGAACCCCGGGCGACCGTCAGCGCACCGCTCGGCTCGCCTGATCCTGACTGGGTTCGACCGCGACGACGACGGAGTACCTGTGCTCGATCGCGGCTGCCGGACCGTCTACGGAGCGGCACCTCTCTTGCGATGTATAGCCACCCTCGACGAGCACCACAGGTCACACGACAGCATCATGAGCCCCGACGACGTCGCCCTCTTGGTGACTCGCGCCTACGAGTCGATATCGGCACCGGACGGGTGGGCCAACGAGTGGAGCGAGGCGGAGCGTATCGCCGACCGGGTCCGCGCCGACAAGCGAAGCAAGGCAGCGCTATTCCGCGTGCCCGCGCCGGCCAAAGGCCCACTCGTCGGCTGGGCGCACGTAGAGGCCCCGAGCTCTACCGAAGAACAGGGCATTGCGCAGGTGCGTGACTCGGAGGACTCGATCGAAGTGGTCGTCGTCGAGCGGGTCGGCGGGCGACACCGAATCCCGAGGTGGGCAGGCACGTTATCTGGAATGCAGGTGGACATGGCCACGGTCATCGAGGATGACGTCGCCTACGCCGCCTCACTCAACACCCTGCGGCTTCCCGGATATCTCGGTACTGGTGGACTCGGCGACCAGCTCATCGACGAGCTCGAACAGAACTGCATTGACACCTGGCAGAACTCGCGCTGGCTGCGCGGGACGCTGCCACTGGTACTCGGCGAAGATGGTTCGGCCTTCCATGCAGGACACCACTTCCAGTACGACACCCAGCTCGGCCTAGTTGTGACCAAGAAGGAGCTGCAGTGAACCGGCCTGTCGTCGAGAACGCGTCCTTCAATCTCATCGACGAGCCGTGGATCCGGGTGCGGCTAGTCGATGGCCGCGCAGAGACGGTCTCTCTGCGCGAAGTATTCCGCCGCTCCACGGAAATCGGTCGCATCGCCGGGGAGCTACCAACCCAGGATTTTGCGATTCTTCGCTTGATCCTCGCGGTCCTGTATCGCGCGGTGCCGAACGATGACGATCTCGGCGAGATCTGGGAATCCGGAACGCTGCCTCTCGACCAGATCGGTGACTATCTCGATCGGTGGCACGACAGATTCGACCTATTCGACAGAGTCCACCCGTTCATGCAGGTCGCAGGGTTGGAGAGCACGTCTGGAGCTACTCGCCCGCTAACGCTTCTGGTCCCTGACGCACCGGGGCCGGGCAGCCTCTTCACTATGAGACGGGACGTGGGCGAACTGTCGTTCGCCGAGGCTGCACGGTGGCTGGTGCACTGTCAGGCCTACGATGTCGACGGCATCAAGACGGGTGCTGTCGACGATCCACGCACCAAGGGGGGCAGGGGGTACCCAATCGGTGTCGGTTGGGCCGGCTGGCTCGGGGGCCTCTATCTGGAAGGTGCCGACTTCCGCGAAACCCTGTTGCACAACTGGGTTCCGAAGCCCGACACGGCAGAAAAAGATTACGCGCTGTGGGAACTCGATCCCCTGACTCCGGCAGCGCGTCAGGTCAGCGCGATCGGCCCATTCGGTCCGGCAGGGCTGTTCACCTGGCCGATTCGCCACATTCGCCTCTTCACCTCGGGTGATCGCGTCACTCGACTTCTAATCTGCATCGGCGATCCGATAGCCAAGGCGCGCCAACTCGCGATCGAGCCGATGACTTCCTGGAGGTACAGCGAGCCTCAGACCAAGAAGGAAGTGTCCGCGGTTCCCCTTTACATGCCCCGTGCCCACGACTTCAGCAGAGCCCTGTGGCGTGGTCTCTCCGCGCTGCTGCCGCCCCCGGAACCTCGCGTTAACAAGAAGGGCATTGTCGAGTCGCTACCGTCCGAAATCGTGAACCGTCTCGGCACCCGGGTCATGTCCCGCCAGCTACCGAACCAGCGGGTGTCCCTGGTGTCCGTGGGCGTCGAGTACGGCTCCAACATGTCCGTCTACTCGGAAATATTTACCGACCGGCTGGTCGTCTACCCGGCGATCGCGCACGGCGCAAGCTCCGCCTACCGTGGCGTTATCGAGGCGATCGAGCGGTCCGATCACGGAGTCTCCGCGCTGGCCCGGCTCGCCTCGGACCTCGCTGTCGCCAACGGGGGAGATCCCGCCGGCGCCGCAGCGCGGGCTCGAACAACCGCCTACGCGGCCCTCGATCAACACTTCCGCTTCTGGATCAGTCATGTGGGCGGTGACTTCGATACCGAGAATCTCCTCCAGGCCTGGTTCGCGAAAGCGCACTCGACCATCCGGGATCTCGGAGTTGAGCTCCTGGATTCCGCGCCCCCCCGATCCCGTGGCGTGAGGGTGGTCGACGGGCGAGCGATGTCCGCCGGCGCAGCAGCCGACTGGTTCTACTTCAACCTCAGGCGGCACCTGCCCGTCGAACGGAAGGACGACACGCGATGACCGAGTCTCAGCGGCGGTACCGATCAGCCGTCAACCAGCACGTAAACCGACGGGCTGCGGACCTCTGTGAGGGAGTGAGACATAACCGTGGTGCCGCCGTCGGCGCGCTGGCACGCCTCCGGCGCGCAACAGCGACAGAGATCGGCGAGGATCCCTCCGCGTGGCAGATCGCCTTTCTCGGCTACCCCGTACCTGAGGACGACCGCGACTACCCGAGCGCCGACGAGAAAGCCGTGTACCTCACCTTGACCCTGTTCGCACTCCACCAGCAGTCAAAGAACGAGCCGATGCACGAAGACGGGGGCCCTTCTCTCGGCACTGCACTGAGTCGACTGGCGCGGATCAGCGGCAGCGAGGACGCCAGCGACCCGGTCGTCCGGCGATTCAATGCCCTGGTCACGGCGGACAGTGAACCGGAGACTCGCTGGCATCTCCGGAGCCTCGTGGGTCAACTTCGTGCGCATGATATCCGGCTCGACTACGGGCGCCTGGCCGACGATCTCTCTGTACTCGGCGGACACCACCGCCGCAGCGAGAGTTCGGACCAGGCCCGGAGGCGCGTCCAGCTTCGGTGGTCCCGCGACTTCAGCCGGGCTCCGAAACCTGACGAGGAGTCGGCCACAGGGTCCGCCAGCGAGTCGGCCACCTCGACCGACTGATCCACCCACACGTTCACCCACGCAGGCCAGCCACCAGGAGAAAGCATGTCACTGTTCATCGACTTTCACGTCGTGCATTCCGTCCCGCCCGCCAACATCAACCGTGACGAGGACGGCAGTCCCAAGACCACCACCTTCGGAGGCACCAGGCGTGCACGAGTGTCGAGTCAAGCCTGGAAACGCGCCATGCGCCACGACTTCACCGAGCATCTGGACGAGTCCGAACTCGGGATCCGGACGCTACGGATGGTCGACCAGATCGCTGCGCGGATCGGCGCTCTCGATCCGTCCGGTAAGGATTTCGCACAGGAGCGCGCGGCTGAGGTGCTCACCGCCACCGGGATCAAGGTAGAGAAGGTCAAGCCTCGGAAGAGCGACGAAGACCCGAAGGAGTACTCGCGGACCGGCGCGCTTCTGTTCCTCAGCAATCCGCAGATCGACGCACTCGCCGAACTCGCCGTGACCACCGAAGGCAAGATCGAGAAGAAGGCTGCTAAGGACTTACTGTCGCGGGGCAACTCGATCGACCTCGCCCTGTTCGGTCGGATGATCGCGGACGCACCCGACCACAATGTCGATGCCGCAGCCCAGGTCGCCCACGCGATCGGCACGCATATCGTCGTGCCCGAGTTCGACTACTTCACCGCCGTCGATGACAAGCAGTCGGCGGACAACGCCGGCGCCGGCATGATCGGCACTGTCGAGTTCAACACCGCGACGCTCTACAGGTACGCAACGGTCAACGTCGCACGATTGCAGGAGAACCTCGGCAACGTCGAGGCGGTCGCTCGCGGCGTCGAGGCCTTCGCCCGTTCGTTCATCACCTCTATGCCGACCGGCAAGCGCAACACGTTCGCCAACAAGACGCTGCCGTCGCTAGTCCTGGCTACGGTACGTACCGACCAACCGATCAATCTCGCCGCGGCCTTCGAAGACGCTGTCCCCCCTACGGGCGGACTGACCAGAAGGTCGGTCAATGCACTGCTCGACGAAGCGGACCGGGTCTACTCGGCCTTTGACGCCAGACCGGCCGCGTCGTACGCGATAACCACGATCGATGCAGTGGACCTGGACGAGGCGATTCAAACCGTATCGCTCGATGACCTTATAACCTCTCTCGGCGGCGAGGTGCGGACGCGCGTTGGAGAGACCCTGTGACCGGGACGCTTCTGGTCGAGTTGGCAGCACCCATGCAGGCGTGGGGCGACTCCAGCCGGTTCACCCAACGGCAAACCCGCCCTGAGCCGACGAAGAGCGGCGTGGTAGGTCTGCTCGCTGCGGCGATGGGCCGTCGCCGTACCGATCCGATCGAGGACCTCGCGCGTCTCCGCTTCGGCGTGAGGACCGACCAGCCCGGTCGACTTGAACGGGATTTCCAGACGGAAATCGACTGGCGGACAGGAAAGTCTAAGGCGCTCACTCACCGCTACTACCTCGCCGACGCAAAGTTCGTGGCCGCCGTGGAGGGCCCCGCCGTGTTGCTGGAGGCTCTCGTCAGCGCTTTGAGGAATCCGACCTTCCCGCTGTATCTCGGTCGACGTTCCTTCCCTCCAGCCGGGCCGATCAGGGGGCGGATTGTCGACTCGACGGTGCAAGTTGCTCTCAGCGAGGCCGAGTGGACGGCAAGTACCCGTCATCGTCGCATGCAGGGCAGCACAGTGGGGCTTCCGGTCGTGCGTGACGCCGAACCCGGCGAGGCCATTGCGGAATCCGTCCGCGACTTTCCGATCAGCTTCGACCCCGCCCATCGGCAGTACGAGTGGCGGGACGTAGTGCACTACACGGTCCCAGTCCACAACCCTGCGTCCGAGCGCCCGGCGGCGCAGCTCGACTGGCTCGCTCCACTTGGAGGTAGCTAATGTACATGTCAAAAATCTCATTGAACCGGCGTCGTCGGGGAGCGATGAAGCTGCTCGGAAGCCGGCACGCGATGCATGCTGCGGTGATGTCATCGTTTTCTCCCGGCACACCTACGAGCACCGAAGCCGGACGAGTGCTCTGGCGGGTCGATCGCCATGACGAGGCCGTCGACCTCCTGGTCGTCAGCCCAGCCGAGCCGTGCCTGGCGCACATCAACGACCAAGCTGGCTGGTCGACGAGAGCTACCTGGGCCACCCGGGACTACAAGTCGTTCCTGGCGTCGATCACGGAAGACCAGGAATACATCTTCCGCCTCGCCGCCAACCCGACTCATCGGATCTCTACGCCAGCCGACGGAGGCGTTCGGAAGCAGATCGTAGGACACGTGACGGACGGTCATCAGAGGCAGTGGTTTCTCGATCGAACTGTGTCCAACGGGTTCAGCGTGATCGAGAACTCGTCGAACAGCGAAGACCGGACCCACCCTGAACTGGTGGTACGGGACCGTGAGACAGTCGTCTTTCGGCGAGGATCTCAGCGCGTCACGTTACGATCGGCCGTGTTCGAGGGCCAACTGCGGGTCGACGACACTGAACGTTTGCGCAAGGCGCTTACGCAAGGAATCGGCCGCGCCAAAGGGTACGGTTGCGGGCTGCTGACATTACTGCCGGTGTCCTGACATGGTCGAGATTCCCGGAGTGCGCCCAACGCGACCTAGCGAACTGGTCCGCGTCCAGGATCGGCTCTCGTTCGTCTATGTCGAGCGTGCGACGATCGGACGTGACGACAGCGCGATCACGGCAACAGATGACGCTGGCGTGATACATATACCGGCAGCTTCTCTTGGCGCGCTGTTGCTCGGCCCCGGGACCAGGGTGACGCACCAGGCGATGCTGTTGATGGCTGACAGCGGCTCAACAGCGGTATGGGTCGGAGAGCGCGGTGTCCGCTATTACGCACACGGGCGCCCACTCGGTCGGACCTCCCGGCTGCTGGACGCGCAAGCCCGCGCGGTGTCCAATACTCGCGGTCGCATCGCCGTCGCCCGCGCGATGTACGAGATGCGCTTTCCCGATGAAGAAGTGTCAGCGTGTTCGATGCAGCAACTTCGCGGACGTGAGGGAGCCCGAGTCCGCAGTCTGTACCGTACACATTCAGCGCGGACTGGGGTCGAATGGAAGCGTCGCGACTACGACCCGAAGGATTTCACAGCCTCCGACGTGATCAACCAGGCGCTCTCAGCAGCGCACACATGTCTGTACGGTGTTGTCCATTCCGTGGTTGTGGCCCTCGGTTGCAGTCCGGGTCTTGGATTTGTCCACACCGGCCACGACCGGTCATTCGTGTACGACATCGCGGATTTGTACAAGGCCGAAATAACCGTTCCGGTGGCCTTCGATGTAGCTGAGATCATCAATCGGGAACGCCTCCCAGCTGACGACGTGGGAGCCATGACCCGCAGAGCCGTTCGAGATGCCGTGAAATCCGGCGCCATCCTGACACGTTGTGTTCGTGACACCTACACCCTCCTCCTCACAGGAGACACGGATGCTGTGGAGGAAGCCGACTACGCCGATGTAATTGAGCTCTGGGACGACCGCGGCCACAATGTAGTCGGCGGCACCAATTTCTCATCCGCCGATGCGGACCTGCCGTGGTAGTGGTTGTCCTCACCAGTTGTCCGGCGAAACTCCGCGGACAACTTACCCGCTGGCTGCTTGAGATCAGCGCCGGAGTCTACGTCGGCCACGTTCCGGCTCGAGTACGGGACCTACTATGGAGCCAGATCGTCGAGTACGTGAAGGACGGCAAGGCGATCATGGTGCACAATTCTGACGGGGAACAGCGGCTTACATTCAAGACTCACCGTCACGAATGGGAGCCCGTCGATCTCGACGGCATCACCCTGATCCGTCGTCCAACCAACAACGAAACCACCCGTGGACGAGTTCGCAAGGGCTGGAGCACGGCTGCGCAGCGTCGACGCAGACGTTACTGAAGTGATCGGCCGCTAGGAGCCGCGAGATACTGGCGCTCCCGATTAGTAGCCTTGTACAAGTTAGTTCTTCGGCCGAGTGCTGCGCCATTTCTCCGTCCGACCCCAGCCACTCCTGTCATAAGTCATGGAAGAGTGCCTTAGTCGCTTGTAAGATGGCTGGTCAGCAAGCGTGCTCCCCGCGCGAGCGGGGATGGTCCCTTGATCGGCCGGGCGGTGATGCCCTTGATCCGGTGCTCCCCGCGCGAGCGGGGATGGTCCCACGGTCGCGACGGGGGGCGGGCACTTGACCCAGTGCTCCCCGCGCGAGCGGGGATGGTCCCGAGTCCGGGGCCTTGGTGTCGACGTAGTTGATGTGCTCCCCGCGCGAGCGGGGATGGTCCCAGGATCGCGCCGACCACCTTGAGGGTGTTCCAGTGCTCCCCGCGCGAGCGGGGATGGTCCCACCTCGGCCGGGCAGATCAGCAACTCCCCGCTGTGCTCCCCGCGCGAGCGGGGATGGTCCCTGCCCGTACCCTTGCGCCCCCGCCGTGGACACGTGCTCCCCGCGCGAGCGGGGATGGTCCGTCGCCGGCGTCATCGACACCGGCATAGGGACGGTGCTCCCCGCGCGAGCGGGGATGGTCCCGCCTCGCAGGACCTGGCGGTTGCACAGACCGAGTGCTCCCCGCGCGAGCGGGGATGGTCCCGCGGGCTTGAGCAGGTTCAGTACCGCAGACGAGTGCTCCCCGCGCGAGCGGGGATGGTCCCTGGATCTCCATCTCCTCGTCCCCGTTGTCTTTGTGCTCCCCGCGCGAGCGGGGATGGTCCCCGCGACGACACCACACAATGCGGGCTGGAGTCGTGCTCCCCGCGCGAGCGGGGATGGTCCGGATTCGCCAGGCTTGGGGTGGTGGGCGTTCAGGGTGCTCCCCGCGCGAGCGGGGATGGTCCCGTCGCCCCGGTGCGTGGGGACTGGCTCGGTACGTGCTCCCCGCGCGAGCGGGGATGGTCCCGGCTACGCGACCTCGGCTATCAGCAGATCACTGTGCTCCCCGCGCGAGCGGGGATGGTCCCATCTTTTTCGACATCGCCATCAGCCGGACACCGTGCTCCCCGCGCGAGCGGGGATGGTCCGGAGACGCCCCATGGCATTGGTGACTGGCACGGGTGCTCCCCGCGCGAGCGGGGATGGTCCCCCACTGCACGATTCGCCCGGATCGCCCGGCCTGTGCTCCCCGCGCGAGCGGGGATGGTCCCGGGTTGACGGTGATGGGCGCGTACCCGGTGACGTGCTCCCCGCGCGAGCGGGGATGGTCCCACTTACATCCATCCCACTCGCAGTGGGGGCGTGTGCTCCCCGCGCGAGCGGGGATGGTCCCTGCGGCTGGTCCGCGAAGACCTCGCCGGTCTCGTGCTCCCCGCGCGAGCGGGGATGGTCCCGACCGCTTCGACCTGCTGGGGACCTCCGCGTACGTGCTCCCCGCGCGAGCGGGGATGGTCCCCCGGCCCACACGGTCATGGTGCCGCTCGTGCCGTGCTCCCCGCGCGAGCGGGGATGGTCCCGCCGTACCGAAACCGCGAGTCACCGCCATACCGTGCTCCCCGCGCGAGCGGGGATGGTCCCGCCCCGTGAATGTCCACGATCCGCGACACAACGTGCTCCCCGCGCGAGCGGGGATGGTCCGTC
>Ga0194136_1000414_pt1 | contig 22166 bp, 14 predicted proteins | sample TARM_MetaG_T3A_1_FD_134023 | JGI IMG/M metagenome (GOLD analysis project Ga0194136, IMG submission 134023) | Freshwater microbial communities from Pennsylvania, USA, analyzing microbe dynamics in response to fracking - TARM_MetaG_T3A_14 (version 2) | ecosystem: Environmental > Aquatic >...
ATCTTTATCGGCAAGTATGAAAGCTTTGCTAAGGATGGAAACCCCAAGAACAGTCTGGTGACCCTCAATCAAAATTTCCGTTCTGCCCAGGGGGTGATCAATGCGGTCAACGCCATTTTTGAAAAGATCATGAGTGCCGGCCTGGGGGAAATTAATTATGACCAACAGGCGCGGCTTAATAAGGGCTTGCCCCATCAAGGACCCTATCAAAAAACAGAGATCGATATTATTGATGTACAAAAACAGGAAGCCGATGACCTGCTAGCCTATGACGCGGAAGACCAGGAAGATTTAAGTGCAGTTGAAGTAGAAGCCCGGTTTGTCGCTAAAAAAATTCAATCCCTGGTAGGAACCACTTTTTTTGATACCCGAAATAATCAGGAGCGAGTCATCAACTATGGCGATTTTGGGGTGCTGATGCGGAGTGTCGCCGGACGCGGGGAGGTCTATCTCAAGGTCTTTAGCGAAATGGGGATTCCCACCTATTTTGATGGTGGCACTAATTACTACGAGTCGTTAGAAATCACGATGATTCTAAACCTGCTAAACCTGATGGATAACCAGCATCAGGATCTGCCGCTACTGAGCATCATGACTTCACCGATTGGCAATTTTACCACCACCGAATGTACCCAGCTGCGGATTGCCCACCCTCAGGGATTTTTTTATCAGGCGGTTGAAGCCTATTGTCAGCAGGAATGTGACGAATTGTCGAAAAAGCTAGCGCTTTTTTATCAAAAACTGACCACTTGGCGATACCAATCCAAGCTGATGCCGGTGGAAGATTTCCTCTGGAAAATCTATCTGGAATCCGGTTATTATGCCTTTGTCGGTGCCCTTCCCGGCGGTCAGCAGCGGCAGTGCAATTTACGAATCTTGTTGAAGCGAGCTGGCGACTATAAAAAATCGACGCTTAAAGGGTTGTATCAATTTATCCGCTTTGTCGAAAACATGAAAAAACATAAACAGGATATTTCGCCACCAGCGATGGTCGGTAATCATCAGGCAGTGGTGCGGCTGATGACGATTCATAAAAGCAAGGGGCTGGAATTTCCGATCGTTATTCTTTCTGGAACCGGGAAAGGCTTTAATAAGCGCAGTAATTACGATCAGGTGTTATTTCATAAGGATTTGGGAATCTGTCCGGACTATGTCAATTTGGAAAAACGTTATAAACATAATTCACTGGCCAAAGAGGTCTGCAAGGCGCAGAGCAATCTAGAAATGCTCTCCGAAGAAATGCGGCTGCTGTATGTCGGAATGACTCGGGCCGAAGAAAAGCTGGTGATTGTCGGGACGATAAAAAACCGCGATAAAGCCTGGCAAAAATGGCATAATGAACCGGATGAGTACCATCTTCTCAATGCTGCCAGTCTGCTAGACTGGGTGATGATGGGTCTATTAGCTGGCCGGGATCCGGCGCAAGCTGAGCTGCAGTTGGCGGATTTTAGGATCGCTTACCATCGGCTCGATCAGTTAATATTAGAAGCGGAAGTGGACGGGCCAAGGGATCGCGTCACTCAGGCGCCAGCGGTCGACCCGGGGAGAGAGAATCCTGAGGCAGAGCCAGAAAAGCTTACAATCGCTATTTCTCAGGCTGATCGGGAGGCCATTCAGCAGCGCCTTAATTTTTCTTATCCAGCCAGAGCAGCGAACGAACTCCCCAATAAGATGAGTGTGACTGAAATCAAAGATTATCACAAAAGCGATCAGACCGATCAGCGGCAAACAATCAGGAGGCTTTCACAAAAGCAGGAGAAACCGAAGTTTTTAGAACAAAAACAGACCGATTTCACGGCTGCCCAACGGGGATCGGCGCTCCACCTGTTGCTGGAGCTGGTCGATTTAGCCCCGATCCGAGCCGAATTATTAAACAATGACGAGTCGGCCTTGCCACTATTTCTAAAAAAATATCTGACCAGGGAAATTGAAGTCCTGATCGACAAAGAATTTCTGCCGGAAGCATTGGCCAGAACGGTCAGTGTTGAAAAATTGAGCAGCTTTTATACCTCATCGCTGGGGATTAGGCTGTTGTCAGCCGAACAAGTCAGACGGGAAATCGCCTTTAACTATGCTTATGCGCCAGCACAAATTCGGCCAGAATGGGTCGATATCCCGGAAAAAATTATTGTTCAGGGGATCATTGACTGTGCCTTTATGGAAGATAATAAATGGGTAATTATCGACTATAAGACCGATTATTTTAAAGATCCCCGTCAGCGGCAAGAAATAATCAAGGGCTATGAAATTCAGATCAATATTTATGCGGAAGCCTTAACAAAATTAACCGGAATTCCCGTGAAGGAAAAAATAATCGCCTTGATTACGATGGCAGAATATATCAGTATTTAATGATCACAAGGGATTACTTTAGCTGGGAATGGGGGTTTTCTTAAACAAAAGATGATAAAATATTAAAATAATCTGCGCTTAGCTAATAGCATCCGACAGCAAACAGGGCTTTTTCCCAAAGATGTCGCTAATTAATCATCAGTAGCAGCGCAAACGAATTAATTTTATTGTAAAGGACATATTAATGAAAGCTTTGCAGAAAGACACATTTAGAGAAATAAAAAAATCGCTCAATCGGTTTTTATCGATTGTTGCCATCATTGCGCTCGGCATCTGCTTTTTTGTCGGGGTTAAAACAACTGGCCCGAGCATGAAATATACAGTCAGTGATTATTATCAAAACCAGCAGCTGATGGATATGCGCTTGGTCTCCACCTACGGTTTTTTGCCGGCAGATGTCGATGCCATTCAGAATACCCCCGGAGTGGCGACCGTAATGCCCAGCTATTCGGCCGACGTGATCATTGAGCGGGGCGATAAACGGCCGGTCATCAAGCTGATGGCCTTTAAGGAGGATCAGGCCTTGAATCAACCGCTGCTAGTGGCCGGGCGCTTGCCCGAAAACGCCAGCGAAATGCTGTTGGAGAAGCCCCAGGAAGATCAGGGGATGGGCGTTTCCAGCCATATTTACCAGCTCGGCGAAACGATTAAGTTATCACCGGAGCTTGGCGATAAAGCCCTATCCGAATCGATTAAAGGGGATCAGTTCACGATCGTCGGTTTTGTCAGATCGCCTCAGTTTGTCTCGATTGAGCGGGGGAGCACCTCGGTCGGTCGGGGTACCGTCGATTACTATGGTTTTATTGCCACCGAGAATTTTGCCTTTGAGCGGTTTACTGAGGTGTATCTCTTGTCTCAGGCTACCACCGACGGGATTTACCCATTTTCTGATGACTACGACGAAGTGATTGCTAACCTGGAAAAACAATTGGAAGCCGTCGGTCTTTTGCAGCTGGAAATCAATCATCAGGATATTTTGCTTAAGGCTCAAGCCGAACTGGATAAGGGACGAGCCAAATATAATGATGGGGTGAGCCAGTTTAATGAGGGGATTGCCCAGGGAGAGGCCAGTTTAATTGATGCCAGAAACCAGTTAATTGACGGTGAGGCCGCCCTCAGTGCCGGTTGGAATGAATACAAGACAACCATTGCCAGCACCCAGGCACAGCTTGCCGATGCCCGCAAGCAGATCATTCAGGGTGAGGCTGATCTGATTCGTGGGGCGGATACCTTAAAAGAGGAGTTGGCAAAGGGGGAGGCTCAACTGGAAACCCTGCGTCAAGGCATTGCCGATTTAAAGAACGGTATCGCGCAAATGGAAGCTCAGGATCCCTCCGGCCAGTTGCCGGAACTGCAAGCCCAGATGGCCGAGCTGGAAAAGCAGATTGCCCAGGGTCAAGTAGGATTAACTAATCTGACCGCCCTCAGAGCCGAACTACAAGCCCAAATTGAGAGTCTCGATCCTGCCGCCCCAGATTATCCGACTCAGCTGGCGGAGCTGCAAACCCAATTAGCTGAAATTAACAGCCAGATTACTGAGCTTGAAGCCGGTTTAGCTCAGGCTTACGCAGGAAAAGGCGAAATTCAGCAGGGTCTTGAGGCTATTTATGCCTTTCAGGCTCAATTGACGGGGATGATTAATCAGTTGGCCGAATTAAAAACAAGCCTGCCTCAGGCCGAAGCCGCGCTGGCCCAGGCAGCGATCGATGGTGAAAACCAGTTGAAGGCTGGATGGGCGCTTCTGGCTGACAGCGAAAAGCAGCTCGCGGCTGGAATCGCCGCCTTTGAGGCGGGTCGGAAAGAAGGGCTGAATACCCTGATTGACTCCCAAAACCAACTCGATGCTGGTTGGTCAAAACTCCGTGATGGGGAAGCCCAGTTGGATAAAAAACGGGCAGAAGGTGAGGCCGAACTGGCCAACGCTGCCAATGAGCTGGTTAAGGCTGAGCAAAAAATTAATGATCTGGAATTTGGAAAATGGTATCTGTTCAATCGCGATGATAATCCCGGTTATGCCAGTTACGGCGAAGATGCCCAGCGGATTGACAATATCTCGGGGGTATTTCCGCTGATCTTTTTACTGGTGGCAGCACTCGTATCCTTTACAACCATGACCCGGATGGTGGAAGAGCAGCGTACCCAGATAGGTACCCTGAAAGCCTTGGGTTATCGACATGGTCAGATTGGCTCAAAGTTTTTTATCTATGCCTTATTGGCTGGCAGTATTGGCTCTTTGATTGGATTGATTGTTGGTATCAACACGCTGCCGCATTTAATTGCCGGAGCCTATGGCTTGCTTTATCAGGTTCCTGATTTAATCATCGCACCGCCCTGGATGCCGCTGATCATTTCCTGTGTCATCGCGATTTCATGTACCGTGGCGGCGGCACTGATCGTGACCCATTATGAACTTAAGGAACATCCATCGGAGTTGATGCGTCCCAAGGCACCCAAGATCGGAAAACGGATTTTTCTGGAGAGTATTCCCTTTATCTGGAAACGGCTGGGTTTTATTGAAAAGGTCACGGCTCGCAACTTGCTCCGCTATAAAGGTCGGTTTTTCATGACGGTGATTGGGATCGCCGGCTGTACTGCCCTGATCCTGGCTGGCTTCGGCCTTCAGGATGCGATCTTCTCAATGATCCCCCGACAATTTGAAAACATAACCGTCTTTGATGGTTATATGGCCTTAAAGAATGAAGCGACGTTAACCGAAAAGGCTGACTTCAAAAAAATATTGGATAATGATCCCCGCTTTAGTGAAAATATCCTGGCGCATCAGTCTAAAATGACGATAGAAAAAACTGGCACCGGCAATGGCAAGGCCGCCTATCTGTTTGTGCCGGAAACCGCTGCGCAGATCAAAAATTTTATTCATCTGCAAGATCGTAAATCCGAGACGGCGATTAATCTGGAAGCGGCAGGAGCCGTTTTATCAGAAAAAGTTGCCAATAGTTTGGGGCTGAAGGTCGGCGACACCATCCGAATCTACAATGATGATGAAAGTCACGAGGTAGTTTTAGGGGCGATCACCGAAAATTATCTGGAAAATTATCTTTATCTGTCACCGGCGGTTTATGAAAAGGCCTTTGGCAAAGAGCTGACAGTGAATATGGCCTACGTCAATATTCCCGACACCAACACCGATCTGGAGAATGCCATTGCCAATGACTGGCTGGCTCGCGATGGAGTGGTGGCAGTGAACTTCACCGGGAATATTGTCAAATCGTCATCAGACAGTCTCAGTAGTTTAAGCATTGTGGTTGTGGTGATGTTGATTTCCGCTGGCGCGCTGGCAGCGGTGGTCTTATACAATCTGACCAATATCAATATTTCCGAGCGGGTTCGCGAAATTGCTACCATCCGGGTGCTGGGTTTCTACGACATGGAAGTATATAAGTATATTTTCCGTGAGAATATCGTGCTATCGGCGATCGGAATTGTTGTCGGCTTATTCTTAGGAGTCCTGCTTAACGGGTTTATTATCAACACTGTCGAAACCGATATCGCAATGTTTGCCCGTGGTATTGAGCCCACCAGTTTTGTTTACTCGGTCGTCTTCACCCTGGCCTTTACCTTTATCGTTAATATTCTGATGACACCAATTATTAAACGGATCAGCATGGTAGAATCATTAAAGTCGATTGAGTAACGATGGACAAGATAAATAAAAATCGAATTCAATAAAAATTCAATTCAAAATAAAAAAGCCGATCGGAGATTTAGCATTTCCGACCGGCTTTATATTTTTACGCTGAAACGAAATCAGTAAATTAAATTATTGCACAAGATCATTAGGGGCTGATGAGAAACGAATCACCAGAAGTATCAAAAGGAGTGTCTTTGGGAACCGTCATAATCTCAATGCTTTCCAGCCGGTAGCCGTAGCCGGAGCTGCCGGATTGTTGGCCATTGGCCGCCCAGCTTAGCCAGCCTAAATTCTCGACATGGGTACGGTAATAGATATCAAACCGATTGGCATCGGCACCGAACAGTTTAATCTGAATTGCCTCCAGTCGGCGGCTTTCGCCTGAGGTGCCACTAAGATCACCGTTATCACGCCAGTCCTGCCAGCCAATATCCTGAATATGGGTTCGATAGGAAACACCAACGTCATAACCGGGATTATCCAAGGTGATGCTGATCGCTTCCAGACGGTAACCTAGACCCGAGGTGCCGCTGAGTTGACCGTTTCGTTTAAACTCCTTCTCCCAACCAAGGTTTTGAATATGCGTTTTATATAAGGCGGCTAAGGGTTTATCGGTTGTTACCTTGGCAAGAGCCTGATCCAATTGGATTAAACCATAACCAAAATAATCATCCTTACCAGGATCACCCAGATCCAGGGCAGTTGCTTTTAATGCGGTTTCTACCTCGCTGGCAGTGAGCTCACTATTGGCGGCCAGCAATACCCCACAGGCACCGGCAACGATCGGCGAAGCGAAAGAGGTACCGCTATCATTGGTATAACCGCCAGTCAGTGAAGTGGTATAAACATCTTCACCGGGGGCAGCCAGATCGACCTTGTCGTTGTATTGTGAAAAAGAGGCCCAGTCATTGGAACGGGTGGTGGCAGCTACCGAAATAACGCCATCGTAGGAAGCCGGATAAGAAGACAAGCCTGATTCTGGATCAGATGATTCGCCTTCATTGCCCGAAGAAGCCACAAGCACCTTACCGCGATCACTGGCATACTGAATGGCGGCGGCTTCGCTGGTGTTGTATTCATAACCGCCGTAGCTCATATTAATCACCTTGATGTCGGAGCGATCAGCGGCATCCATTAGAGCAGCACAAATATTGGCAACCGAGAGGCCTTTAGTGCCGACCCGGTAGGGCGCAATTTTTATATCGGCGGTGCCGGCGACGCCAGAAAGCCCAATACCATTATTGGCAGTAGCGGCAATAAAACCACTAACCAGGGTTCCGTGACCGTCCTGATCGATCACTTCGGTACTTTTGCTAACATAGTCATAACCGCTAATAATGCGGCCGGTCAGATCGGGGTGTCGGGTATTTATTCCTGTGTCAAGAACGGCCACCCCAATGGTTTGGTCATTAGTGACCTGATCCCAGGTTTTATCATTGCCGATGGCTTGAAATTGCCAGGCTTTGCCATCGGTAACATAGGGATCATTGGGCAGTGAATAGGTTTTTAAAATATCATTGCGATCAGCCGCCAAAACATTGGGGTTTTCATTAATCATTTTAATAAATGCATCAATATCGACATCATTTTTTACTTCCAGAATATCGACCCGATCAGATACGGTTTCACCTCTGGCAATTTGATTGGTCGATAAAGACAGGCTCTGCACATTAAAGGAGCTGGAATTTTTGTAAATAATAACGACTTGCTGCCCAATATTACCACGATTGTCGACATCAGGAAGTTCGGACAAGCTGTTGATGATCATCTGATTGTTCACACTCACTTCACTGGAATTGGGAATATCACTGGTTTTAATTGATTCATATGCCAGGATTGGTGCTGACAGAAAAAGCATTGCCAGCACAATAACGAAAAAAAGCAGGCGAAGTTTTACTTTTGGTTTCATGGGATCTCCTTGAATAATGATGAGTCAGCCATCGTGTGCGCCAGAACACGGCTTTTAAGACGCGATAGTTACTGCTAAGATTATAACATAGTAAGATCGGGATTACCTTAGATCTAAGCTGAAAAAACCTTTAAGAGAGGGATGAATCGGGAATTTTAAAGCCTGATTTGCGAATAGGTTTATTAAGCTGGATGGTCGTTTCATTAAAGGAAAAAGATCTTTTTTTTGATAATGCCTTTAAAGCAAAAGTCGAATTTTTCCACCTTCTTTTTCTTTCAAATAAAGGCAATAAATGTTAAAATAGAATCAATTGAATGTATCTGTTTACCTGACAGAAAAGAAGTTCTGATTTGGAAGGAATAAGTTTAAAATGCAAATCTGCATCAGCAGATTATTTTCGATGCCTTCCTGTTCTTGACAGGGAGTTTTTTGTTTTTATGATAAGAAATCAGAGAGGAGTGGTTGATCATCGAACGCGTGGCGGTACTCACCGCTATTTTAGAAAATCCTAAAGAAGTACAGGAAGATTTTAACCGGATTATTGCATCCTATCAAGCCTTAGTCATTGGCCGGATGGGCTTACCGCTTTCAGATAAGGGGATATCGATTGTTTGCCTTACCTTATGCGGGAATATGAACCAGATCAATTCGTTAAACGGTCAGTTGGGTAAGTTAAAAGAAGTACATTCAAAATTAACAGTATCAAAAAAAGAATTTTAAAAGGACGAAAAAGAAAGTGGGTAACAAAATGAAGATGAAAAAAATATTTGTACTGGTTGGTTTGATGATGGTGATGATCCTTGCTTTTACTGCTTGTCAGGCAAAACCGGCCGAACCCCAAACCGTAAAGGTTGGCACCCTGGCTGGACCAACCGGGATGGGGATGGCAGAAATGATTGTTAACGGCGTCGACCTGGGTGAAAATGTCACCACCGAATTTACCGTGGCCGGTGCACCAGATCAGTTGACCGCCAGTGTTATCAGCGGTGAATTTCAAATTGCCGCACTGCCTAGCAATCTAGCAGCGGTACTGTTTAATAAAACTGAGGGCCAGGTTGTTCTGGGATCGGTCAATACCCTCGGGGTATTGTATATTGTCGCCGATGAAACCGCCGGTCTTACCAATATCGCTGATTTAAAAGGCAAGACGATTGTTGCCAGCGGCCAGGGGTCAACACCGGAATATGTGTTAAACTATTTGTTAGAGAAAAATGGATTAACCCCAGGGGTCGATGTCACCATTAATTATGTTGCCGAACATAGTGAAGCCGTGACCCAATTAGCCGCTGGCCAGGCCACCATCGCAATGATTCCGGAACCCTTTGTGACCACCATTACATCTAAGAAACCAACCATCAAAGTTGCCGTGGATCTATCAAAAGCCTGGGAAGAAGCCAGCAATGGTTCGCAATTGCAGATGACCGCGGTTGTTGTCAATAAGGACTGGGCAGAAGCTAATCCGCAGGTGCTGGAACAATTTATGGTAGCCTATGAAGCCTCCGTCAATGCCGTCAATGAGAATCCCGCCGAAGGCGCTAAAAATATTGTCGCTGCCGGGATTATGGCCGATGCGGCACTGGCCGAGAAGGCGATTCCAAACTGCAATATCGTTTTTATTCCCGCTAAGGATGCCCAGCAATCGCTAAACGACTATTACACCATCTTAGCAGGATTCGAACCAAAAGCTGTTGGAGGAAAAGTTCCTGGTGAAGATTTCTACATTCTTGGAAAATAAACGGAGTAAAACGACAAAAAAAATAATTGGCAAGACCGGAGTGGCGCTTTTCTGGGTGCTGCTCTGGGGCTTGGCAGCCCGGTGGGTGAACAGCCCACTGGTGCTGCCATCGCCGCTTAAAACCCTGGAAGGTGTAATTAGCCTGGCTGGGGATTTTGAGTTTTTTGTCAGTATTGGCGTTACCCTGTTGCGGGTATTTGGGGGAGTTTTTATTTCGGTAGCGCTGGGTCTGGTTTTAGGACTGGCGGGCGGGCTCAACAAAGTTTTTTTTGAAACGATGAATCCATTTGTCAGCACCATTAAGTCACTGCCGGTGGTTTCGGTTATTATTCTGATTAATCTGTGGATTGCCTCGGGACTGGTACCGCTGGTGGTCACCTTTCTGATCTGCTTTCCGGTAACTTGGACAAATGTCGTGCAGGGAGTAAGAGCCACCGATCAAAAGCTGCTGCAGATGGCCAAGCTTTATAATGTTGAGCAGACAAAGATCATCCGCGATATTTATGTGCCCTCGATAAAACCCTATGCGGTTTCAGCTTTAATGAACGCGATCGGCCTCGGCTGGAAGGTTACCGTTACGGCCGAGGTATTAGCCAATGCCCTGCCATCGATCGGGATGAATCTTTATTATGCAAAAATATATTTAGAAACGGATTTGCTTTTTTCCTGGACTCTGGTGATTGTGATCTGTAGCCTGGTGATTGAAAAGATCACCCTCCAAGTGATCGGAAATAGTCGAAAGGGGGGTGACCAATGTCGATTATCATAAAGGATCTGGATAAAAAATATGGGCAAGAAACTATTTTTGAAGACTTTAATCTGACTTTTGAAAAAAATAAGATTACTGGAATTCTGGGGCCTTCCGGAGCCGGAAAAACCACCCTTTTGAATCTTTGCAGCGGCTTGGAACAGCCAGATAGCGGAATGATTGAAGGCATTAATCCCCAGGCGATCTCCTATATTTTTCAAGAGCCGCGGTTGTTGCCCTGGCGGACGGTTCGGGAAAACCTGCGCTTTGTTTTTAACGAAAAAGCGATAAAAAAACCAGGATCACATGAAGGGGATATTGATGCGATGCTGGAATTAGTCGGATTGGCGACAGTCGGCGACTATTATCCCCAGGAACTTAGCGGCGGCATGCGCCAGCGGGTTGCGATTGCCCGAGCCTTTCTATATCCTTCCGAATTGCTACTGATGGATGAACCTTTTAGCAGTCTCGATTGTTCGCTAAAAAACCGGCTGATTGAAGATTTTTCAAAGATTTGGGAGCAGGATAAACGGACGGTGGTTTTCGTTAGCCATAATGAAGATGAAATCAGACGTTTAGCACATGTCATCCTGACCTTTTCGGACAAACCGGTTCAGATTCTGCAAAAAGAAATCCTTAAGTAACAAGTCGATAAGAAATAATAAAAAAATGTAAAGGCTTACCTGATGAAATACTTGTTTTCTTATGTTAAACTAAAGATGACCACAAAGTTAACATAGAAGTAAAAATATCAAGAATAAGAAATGGGGTAATCCATGGATATAAAACTAATTGCACTAGATATGGACGGTACCACCCTTCAAAAAGATTATATGTCGATTTCAGACAGAACCCGGAATGTTCTGGCAAAGGCGATTGCCAAAGGTATCCATGTGGTACCATCGACAGGACGTATCCTAGGACAATTGCCGGAATCGGTGGTGAGCATTCCAGGAATTAATTATGCCGTGACCTCAAATGGGGCAGCTGTCACTAATTTAAAGACCAAAGAAGTGATTAGCAGTAATTACCTGGGGTCTGGCAGTGTCAAAAAGATTATGAAGACACTGACCCGCCGAAACATATTTTGTGAGATTTATTATCAGGGCCAATCCTACGGTGAACGGCGCTATTTTGAAATGATTAGTAAACGAAATGAACTGTCAAAGGAATTGATTGCTTTTATTCGCAGCAATGCCACAGCAGTTGATGATGTCCTCGATTTTACGATCGCACATGCGTCTGAGATTGAAAAAATAAACATTCCTCTGCTCAGTGAAAAAAACCATCGGGTACTTTGGCAAAAGTTTTCCCAAATTCACGGGGTGACCCTGACAAAGGCGATTGCTAACAATATTGAGGTCAATCATCGTTTGGCCAATAAGGGGGCTGGCTTAAAACAGCTTTGTCGGATTCTAAAACTGGAAGCGGGCAATGTAATGGCAATCGGAGATAGCGATAACGATCTGCGAATGTTGGAGTTTGCCGGCCTCAGTGTCGCGATGGGGAATGCGTCAGAGGAAATCAAAGCGATCGCCAATCATGTTACCCTACCCTTTTATGAAGATGGGGTCGCTGATGCGATTGAGAAATTTGTTTTGGTTTAGTGAAGGATAGTAATATATTAGGATAATTAATTATAATAACCTTAAGGAGATCATTATGAATAAAAAAGCAATTATTGCCGACAAGGCACCGGCAGCAGTGGGTCCTTATTCCCATGCTTATTTAGTTGGAGAGACCCTCTATACCTCGGGTCAGCTGGGTCTGATTCCTGAAACTGGTCAATTAGAAGAAGGGGTGGCAAAACAAACCAAAAGAGCTTTGGCTAACCTCAATGCTGTTTTGGAAGCGGCCGGATTGAGTCGTCAGGATATCGTTAAAACCACGGTTTTTTTGGCAAACATGGCTGACTTTGCGGTTGTCAATGATATTTATGCTACGTTTTTTGAAGGTCAGGCCGAGTATCCTGCCCGTTCCTGTATGCAGGTGGCTGCCTTACCGATGGCCGCACTTTTCGAAATTGAGGCGATCGCAGTTAAATAACTCGTCAAAACTTTAAAAATAAGGATAATTCAAGAGCCCATGGTCATGCCGCTACGGTTAATGGCCATGGGTATCTTCTTGACTAAAAAGAGAGGGAAATCATGAATAAAAAATTGCAGAATTATCTGACCCTGGTAGATTTTTTAGCCGAATTTATGGGAGAAAATACCGAAGTTGTTCTCCATGATATGACTGACTGGCATCATTCGGTGGTGGCTATTCGCAATGGCCATATTAGCGGACGGAAGGTTGGCGATCCGATTACAGAAACTAACTTAAGAATTCTTCGAAGTGAGGTGCATGAAAAAGTGCCGTATATGAATAACGATCCCAAAAAATTCAAGAAAAAAGAATCGATCAAATCAGCATCCTGGTTTATCAAGGATGAAAATGAGCTGCTCATTGGGATGATCTGCATCAACTCTGATTGTCATGAACTGATTGCAGCCCGGAATCTTTTAGATAAGATGATTCGGCCACCGATCGTTGAAAATGAGCAAAAAGAAAAAGGACCAGAAAAAATAAATATTGATGTGAAAGAACTGGTCGATAATAACCTGAACCATATTTCCCAGGAGCTACTTAAAAAACTGAAGCATTTATCCAAGGATGAAAAAGTCGAACTGGTCGGTAAACTCGATCAAATGGGAACATTTTCAGTCAAGGGAACCATCTGGTATCTGGCCAAATGCATGGGGGTTTCGGTGCCGACGCTGTATCGCTACCTGTCATTGACAAAAAATAAGACCTGATCAATATGATTGATTATCCGACAATAAAGTAACGGATAAACGTGTAACCTGAACGTTAAAAGGATTAAGGATAACCTTAATAAAAATAAAAATAAATTAATTTTCATTTAATCGTTTACTTTTTGTTTAAAAGATGTTATATTGATATCAATAATTCTCATTTTCACAATAATTTCCAGGGGAACCTCAGGCTGTGCCTGAGGTTTTTCCTTTTTTGGGCGCGCCCGACCAATCAAAATTAAGGTCTCGTCATCGCCTCTTAATTAACAGCCTCTTAAATCAGCTAGTCTTAAATAATGCTTGTTTGATTCCATCACCGGGTGATAAAATTTACAAATCTTAAAAAATAGCATATAATATTAAAAAAAGCAAAGTGTGAAATGACAATGCGTAAATACAATAGAAATAGGGGTGCAATATGACAAGTCAGTTAAATAAAGATAATCTGCCTGAGCATATAGCCATAATCATGGACGGTAACGGCCGTTGGGCGAAAGCAAAAAATCGCCCCCGCTTATTTGGCCACAATGCCGGCATGAAGACAATGAAAAAAATTGTCCGGGCGTCATCAGATGCCGGTATAAAAATAATCACAATGTATGCCTTTTCGACCGAAAACTGGAAAAGGAGTCCCGAAGAAGTGGACGGTCTAATGAATATTGCGGTTGAGTATTTTCATAAAGAAGTTGGCGAATTGCATCAAAACAATGTTAAAATCAACGTCATTGGAGACCTGGATGGTCTTGGTAAAAAAGTCCGAGAAGCGGCGGTCAAGGCGATGGCTACCACCGCGGAAAACACCGGATTGGTACTTAATATTGCGCTTAACTATGGCGGCAGAGCTGAAATTCTCCAGGCAGTCAAGCATCTGATTGCTCAGGGAATTGCCCCGGAAGCACTGACCGAAGCGCAGATTAGCGAACATCTTTATACTAAGAATCAACCAGATCCGGATCTGCTGATTCGAACTGGCGGTGAAAGCCGACTCAGCAACTTTATGTTGTGGCAGATGGCCTATTCAGAATTTATCTTTACTGACATCTATTGGCCAGATTTTGAGGTCGCCAGCTATTATCAAATGATCGAAAATTATCAGAGAAGGAATCGGCGTTATGGATCAACTGAATAACAAGCTGGAGAACCGCCAGACGGAACGATCCAGAGCAGAAAGCAGGCGGGCAGAAAAAAGTTCCATGAAAACCCGGGTCTGGACCGGGGTGATTGGTCTGCTGTTACTGATTATTATTTTGTATACTGGGGGATTTATCCTCGTCATGGGGGTATCCTTCCTGGCTTTTGTCGGGACAATGGAGTATACTCGAGCGATTAACAAAATGATTCGTCCAAAAATAAACGTCTTTCTGATGATCGTTTTGGCGATTATGGTGATGATGACCATCAAATTGGATTATTTTTTTCTGATGCCGGTTTTACTGGTCGCCTTTATTGTCATTTTTTGTTATGAAATTTTGTCAGGCCATGTCGGGATTCAACGTAGCAGCGCCACCTTGATGGGATTAATTTATGTGCCAATCATGTTTGGCCACCTGTTCCTTTTTGAAACGATCAATAAGGGAGCCTATTATATGTGGCTGATTTTTGTGATTGCTTTCACAACCGATACGGCGGCCTATTTTATCGGAAAATCGATTGGCAATCGAAAGATTGCTCCGTTAATCAGTCCCAAAAAAACCATTGCTGGTTCGGTTGGCGGGGTGGTCGTGGCGGGATTGTGCACGATTCTTTATGGAACGATTCTCAGTTCCTACTTCAGTTTCGTATTACCCTGGTATTTATACATGATTGTTGGCGTTTTTGGAAGCATTGCCGGACAATGCGGGGATTTGACAGCATCGATGATCAAGCGAAAAGCCAAAATGAAAGATTTTGGTACGATTTTACCCGGTCATGGAGGGATTTTGGATCGCTTTGACAGTATCCTCTTTATCATTCCTTTGATTTATATATTTGCCAAATTAACCATTGGCATCGCGTAGGTGAAAATTTGAATTTATATACCATCCTCATTACATTACTGATTTTGTGTGTCCTGGTAATTGTTCACGAATTGGGCCATTATATCGTGGCAAAGAAAACCGGTATTTTCGTCGAAGAGTTTGCTATTGGCATGGGTCCGAAATTATTTGCCCGCCAGGGTAAAGAAACCCTCTTTACCATTCGCGCTTTTCCGGTGGGCGGATTTTGCAAAATGCGGGGCGAAGAGCCAGCATTTGACGAAGAAGGAAACCTGATTCCCAAAGATCCCACAATCCCCGTTGATCCCCGCAGTTATGAAGCAAAAAGCCGCGGGCAAAAGCTGTTGGTATTGGTGGCCGGTTCGGCGATGAACATTATCTTTGCCGTAGTCTGCCTGATTGTGGTGGCTTTTTTTACCGGTCATACCAACGTCTTTGATGCCATCGGGACGGCCTTTTTAAATACCTGGCGGTTTTCAGGCCTGATTTTTCAAAGCTTTGGGATGCTGTTCACCGGTCAGGTGGGTCTGGATCAGCTGGCTGGTCCGATTGGCATGGTGTCGATGGTCGATACTTTTTTAGAAAGTGGCCTGATTATTTTACTGGCCTTTACCGCCATGTTAAGTGTCAATCTGGGGATTATCAACCTGTTTCCCTTACCAGCCCTGGACGGCGGCCGGATTTTTATTATCCTGATTGAAATGGTAGTGCGCCGGAAGCTTAGTGCGGAATGGGAATTGAAGATCAACTATTTTGGATTCATTGCCCTGATTGCCCTGGCCGTTCTGATTGCGGTGAATGATATTGTGCGGCTGGCAGCCTAGGAGAATGGCATGAAAAATCGAAAAAAAACTCGGCTAGTAAGGATTGGAACAATTGCCATTGGGGGCGAAAATCCGATAGCGATCCAGTCGATGACTAATACCGACACCAGAAACAGTGTCGCTACGGTTGCGCAAATTAATGCCCTTGAATCGGCCGGCTGTGAGATAGTCCGAGTTGCCGTTCCCGATCAAGCGGCGGCCAATGCCATTGCCGACATTAAAAAGAAGATCAATATTCCGCTGGTGGCGGATATTCATTTTGATTATCAGCTGGCGCTGACCGCCATCGCAAATGGGGTCGATAAGCTGCGCATCAATCCGGGCAATATTGGTTCCGAAAAAGGCATCCGGGAAATTGTTGCGATGGCCAACGAACGCAGCATCCCGATTCGAATCGGGGTGAATGCCGGTTCCCTGGAAAAAGAAATTTTAGCTAAGTATGATGGCCAAGCCACCCCAGCTGGGATGGTCGAATCAGCGCAGCGACATATCCGGATTCTCGAAGATGCTGGTTTTAATCAGATCGTGGTTTCGATGAAGGCTTCGGATGTCCGGTTTACGATTGAGTCATATGAAAGGTTGGCTGACCTGTATGATTATCCGCTGCATCTGGGAATCACCGAGGCTGGAATCCTACGAAGCTCGGCGGTTAAATCAGCGATGGGGATTGGCTATCTATTGCTTAATGGGTTGGGGGATACCTTGCGGGTATCGATTACCGGAGATCCGCTCGAAGAAATCGATGTAGCCCGTGATATTCTCCGCGGCATCGGTTTATACACCGGCCGACGACCTCGGGTGGAAGTCATCTCATGTCCTACCTGCGGACGCACCGAAATTGATTTAATCGGCATTGCTCAGGAGATTGACCGGCAATTACGACACGTTGAAAAAGACCTTCGGGTGGCCGTGATGGGCTGTATTGTCAATGGTCCCGGCGAAGGCAAGGCCGCTGACATTGGCATTGCCGGCGGGAAAAATAAGGCGGTGTTGTTTAAAAAGGGTGAAATTATCAAGAGCATTACCGAGGCTGAAATCATCTCGGTGTTATTAGAAGAAATAGAAAAAATGTGAGGCGAGATCTTTGAGTATTTTAACCCGACGACAAGAACGATTTAAGAAAATAATAGCGGACTATCATCTGATTACCGATAGTATAAAAATCAATTCCAGTAAAGGGGAATTGATTTTTAAATTTTCCAGTCCTAAAAAGCAAGCCGATACTGAATTTATTAAAACCGAAATGCAGGAAATTTTCGATTATGCCAAAGCCCTGCAGATCGAAGTTGCCCCGCTCAAATATCAAGATGGCGCGCATCTGCTGGCCACCGATGGTAAAGGGGTCAGTCAGTTACTGGTGGGGATCAATCAGAAGATAACCAATATCCTGCTGATTAATACCCTGATTGCCGAAGGCAACACCTTTTACGTCAGAGGCCGATCGACCGGGGAAATCGATGGCGAAGCGCTGGCAATTTTTTCCAGCCGTTTCAAGCGACTAATCGCAGACCATTATGGTCTGGAAGCTGAATTGGTGGTGCGTTTCGCCGATGAGGATTCGGTGGCTGAAAAAAGCCAGCAGGATCTGGAAAAAAGGTTAGCGGCTATCAAACCAGTTACTAACAGTGCCAGCTCAAGTGGTTCAACCAATGGATCCGCCCAGACCAAGCTTCCCAAGGCTGAAAAACCCGGCGATGTGGTCACCGGGAAAAAAATAACACATACCTGGGAATGGCTTAAAAATGTTGATTTTAATATAAATGGCGAATCCGAAGGAAAAAGTCTGGTCATTAAGGGCTGGGTTTTTGGGGTCAATACCCGGCCGCTAAAAAATAATAAGACCCTGCTGACCTTTAATATTACCGATAATACCAACAGCATTACCTGTAAAATCTTTACCGACAAGGAAGAAGTCATTGCCGGCATTAAAGAAGGCAACTGGTATCTGGTCGAAGGCAAGATCAATTATGACGAGTATTCCCAGGAAATGATGTTATATCCCCGCAATATCAACCTTTCCCAAGAAACCATAAAAACCGATGATGCCCCGGTCAAACGGGTCGAGCTTCATCTCCATAGTCAGTTCAGCGCTATGGATGCGGTCAGTAAGGTTGAGCAGATTATGAAGCAGGCGGCCAACTTTGGCCATGATATCATTGGCATCACCGACCACGGGGTTTTGCAGGCCTATCCGGAAATGATGGAACTGGGCCGCCAGAAAAAAATCAAGGTCCTCTATGGGGTCGAGGGCTATCTGGTGGAAGACCAGCTTAATATGGTTTACGGCGATCAGGATCAGGACTTCTGTGGCGAATTTACTTTTTTTGATTTAGAAACCACTGGTCTGGTCGCAGGGAATCACAAGATCATTGAAATTGCTGCGGTACGCATAAAAAACAAGCAGATCGTTGACAGCTTTTCGACGTTAGTGAATCCCCATTGTGAAATACCGGCATTTATTACTAAGCTGACCAATATTACCAATCAAATGGTAGCTGATGGAATGGAAGAGCGGGAGGCGCTGGCGAAATTTCTGGAATTTTCCGGCGAGACGATTCTGGTTGCCCACAATGCTGCTTTTGATATGAGCTTTTTAAATAAAGCCTTAGCCGACCACGGCATTTACCGCGAAAATACGGCCGTTGATACGCTGGCCATGTCCCGCTGTCTGCTAACCCAGATCAACCGCCATAACCTGAAAAAACTATGCTCGCATTTTAAAATCGCGATTCAAAATCATCACCGGGCCTTAGATGATGCGGCTGCCTCGGCCAAGGTGTTTGTCAAGCTTTTGGATCTGGCTGAGAAAAAAGGCTGCACCACGATCCAGACCCTTAATACCCTCTCTAGTCGAGAACGGAGTATCCGCCTGAATGCTACCAACCATATTATTATTTATGCCAAAAACCAGGCTGGAATTAAGGATTTGTATCGGATCGTATCTGAAGCGCATCTCAATTATTTTTATAAAAAACCACGGATTCCCAAATCGCTGCTGGCCGAAAACCGCGAAAATCTGCTACTGGGTTCGGCCTGTGAAGCGGGCGAATTGTTCACTGCGATGGTCCATAATAAGTCTCAGGATGAGATCCAGCAAATCGCCAGCTTTTACGACTATCTGGAAATCCAACCGCTGGGAAATAACCAATACCTGATTGATAATAATAGTCTGCCGGATCAGGAAGCTTTAAAAAAAATCAATCAGCGGATTATCGAGCTCGGCAAAAGCTTGAATAAGCCGGTGGTGGCGACTGGCGATGTTCATTTTGTCAATCAGGAAGATGCCCTTTACCGGGAAATATTAATGACGGGTCAAGGTTTTAAGGATGCTGGCAAACAGCCACCGCTTTATTATCGGACCACCCAGGAAATGCTCGATGAATTTGATTACCTGGATGAGGAAACCGCCCGCCAAGTGGTGATTGACAATCCCCGTAAAATCGGTGAAATGATCGAAGCAGTACTACCGATTCCCGACGGCACCTATCCACCGGTGATTGAAGGCTCCGACGAAGAGATCCGCGAAATGGTGGCAGATCGGGCCAGGGAGCTCTTTGGTCAGCCGCTGCCGGAACTCGTTGAAAAGCGGATTAAAAAAGAATTGGACTCGATCATTGGAAACGGCTACTCAGTACTCTATTTGATTGCCCAGAAACTGGTTTATCATTCGATGGAAGACGGCTATCTGGTCGGGTCGCGGGGCTCGGTGGGTTCTTCCTTTGTGGCCACCCTCTGTGGAATCACCGAGGTTAATCCGCTGGCACCCCACTACCGTTGCCCCAGCTGTAAGCATTCCGAATTTTTCAACAGCACCGAGGTCGGGGTCGGGCCGGATTTAAAAGATGCCAATTGCCCGCACTGCGGTGCCAAGCTTGATAAAGACGGTTTTGACATCCCCTTTGAAACCTTTTTAGGCTTCGAAGGCGATAAAGAGCCCGATATTGACCTTAATTTTTCCGGCGAAAACCAGGCTGAAGCGCATCGCTATACCGAGGTACTCTTTGGTAAGGGTAAGGTTTTCCGGGCTGGAACTATTTCGACGATAGCCGAAAAAACCGCCTTTGGCTTTGTCAAAAACTACTATGACGAAAAAGAAATTAAAGCGACCAAGGCCGAACTGGAGCGGGTGATTTCCTGCTGTGCCGGCGTCAAAAAAACCACTGGGCAGCATCCCGGTGGAATTATGGTGGTACCAACCGATAAGGATATTTATGATTTTTGTCCGGTTCAGCGGCCCGCCGATGATACCGAAAGCGATACCGTCACCACCCATTTTGCCTATGAGTCGATCAGTGGCCGGCTGCTAAAACTTGATATTCTGGGTCATGATGATCCGACGATGCTTAAAATGCTCAAGGATTTTACCGATGTCGATCCGGTCGGAATTCCCCTGGACGATGAAAAAACGATGAGTTTATTCACCTCTACCAAAGCCCTGGAATTTAAAGACAATGATTTTGAATCGCCATTGGGGGTTTGTGGGATTCCTGAATTTGGCACCAGCTTTGTTCGGGAAATGTTGCTCGATACCAAGCCGACGGCGTTTTCTGACCTGATTCGGATTTCCGGTCTGTCTCATGGTACCGATGTGTGGTTAAATAACGCCCAGGATTTGATCCGCGAGAAAAAGGCCACCATCAAAGAAGCGATCTGTACCCGTGATGATATCATGATCTATCTGATCTATGCCGGCTTAGAAGCCAAAACCGCCTTTAACATTATGGAAGCGGTTCGTAAAGGAAAGGGACTTAAGTCCGAATGGGAAGAAGATATGCGCAAGAACAAGGTACCGGAATGGTATATTGATTCCTGTAAAAAAATCAAGTACATGTTTCCCAAGGCTCATGCAGCCGCCTATGTGACGATGGCCTTTCGGATTGCCTGGTACAAGGTTTATTACCCGCTGGCTTATTATGCCACCTACTTTTCGGTTCGCGCCAGCGAGTTTGACGCCCAGCTGATCAGTCAGGGAAAAGGAGTGGTAGTGCAGCGGATGAACCAGATTAAAGAATTGGGCACCAAGGCCTCCAACAAAGAAAAGTCACTATTAACGGTGTTGGAGATTGCTCATGAAATGATCTGCCGCGGTTACAGTTTTAAAAATGTCGATGTCTATCAGTCCCATTTCAGCCAGTTTCGAATCATTGGTGATGCGCTGCTGCCGCCACTGAACGCCCTCGAGGGGATTGGCGATAAGGCCGCCCAGCGCATCTTTGAAGAAGGCCAGCTGCGCCCCTATATGTCGCGCGAAGATTTACAAAACCGCACCAAGATCAGCAAGTCAGTGATTGAAACACTGGAAAAACAGGGTTGTTTAAATCAGTTGCCAGCTTCTAATCAGATTGCCTTTTTTTAAGCAATTTAATAAAAAAAATTAAGAAAAAATACCTCGTAAGGAATATACGAGGTATTTTTTTGACGCGATGAATAAAAAAAAATCCTGAATGCCAGTCAAAAAGATTAAATAGTATCGATTATTAACAAGATATTACCATTGGTAACAAGAATTTTGATTTTATTCCGGGTCGAATTTCTATATACTGTACAAAAGTAGTCGATTACAATAAGAAAAGGGGAAGCATACTATGAAAATGGATACATCAAAAATGCTGGAATTCAAACCAACAAGTTCAGAACAGCTCTATCTCATGTACACGCAGTTAAAGGAGATTCGCGTCGGGGTGACCAGTCTTCAGGAAGAGCTGGACAAGATATTCTTAAGAAACCGCGTGGTTGAAGTCGTTGAGCGGGAATATGATTTCGGAAAAGTCAATGAAGTCCTGGAAATTTTTGGCGGGTATGTCAATCGCAGTTTCGGTATTCGGGTTGAAAAAAACGGCAAGGTCGAAGAATACTTTGTCCGCAAATACAAAACCGGGATCCAGGCAAAAGAAATTGAATTTGAGCATTCGCTGATTACCTTTGCCAAAGAAAATGGATTAGATATCGCCGCAGGGATTATCCCAGCTGCTGACGGTCGCGGATATATCAAGGTTGAGAACCCTATCGTCGGCGATGAAGAAGAAAATATCGAATATTATGCCGTTTATGACTATTTAAGGGGTGAAGACAAGTATACCTGGTTGACACCATATTGTACGGACAAAGAGTTTGCCAGTATGGCCGAAGTGATGGCGACCTTCCACAATGCCGCTAGAGACTTTGATCCGATGGG
>Ga0194136_1000415_pt1 | contig 22163 bp, 20 predicted proteins | sample TARM_MetaG_T3A_1_FD_134023 | JGI IMG/M metagenome (GOLD analysis project Ga0194136, IMG submission 134023) | Freshwater microbial communities from Pennsylvania, USA, analyzing microbe dynamics in response to fracking - TARM_MetaG_T3A_14 (version 2) | ecosystem: Environmental > Aquatic >...
ATCAATATGAAAGTTAATCGTTTGGTTCATAATACTTTCGTAATTTGAATTTAGAAAAGAAAGTGAGGATAAAATGCGTAAAGTTTTATTATTAAACGGTAGTCATAAATCAGGTAAGAGTTTTACCATGATCATAGCTGAGCAATTTGTTTCCGGTCTGTTGGAATTTGATCCGGATACGGTAATTCAAACCGTTGATTTAATTCAGAAAAATATTAACGCCTGTACGGGATGCCATACCTGCTGGACCACCACTCCGGGGGAGTGTATTTTTCAGGACGACATGACAGAACTTTTCCATCAATATGAAGAGGCTGACATTGTGATCTGGGCCACCCCGCTTTACCACTACGGGATCTCAAGTGCCATGAAAAAATTTATGGAGCGGACCCAACCGGCACTGCTGCCATTTATTGACAATGAAGGTGGCGGAACCTATGGCCATCCCTTCCGGAATCCTGAAAAAATGAACAAGAAAAAGCATGTGCTCATCAGCACCTGCGGCTTTCCATCAACAAAGAATAATTATGAAGGGGTCGAAGAACAGTTTAATAATCTTTTCGGAAAAGATAAGTGGGAAAAAATAATCTGTGTTGAAGGTGAGCTCCTGGGAATTCACCAGCTCGATAACCTGACCGGGCCTTATCTAGATTTAGTTAAAATTGCGGGTAAAGAATACGGCGAAAATCTGAGTATTTCGCCAACGGTCAAGGAAGGCCTCTCAAAGCCTTTTGTCGAAACCCCCACCTATCTCCAAACCACTAACCTGAGTTGGGGGGTGGACGATACCCGGATGAAGGATTCTGATGGTGGGCTCATTGCCTGGAATTATATGAAAGAAGTGCAGACGGCTTTTAATCCCAAGGTGCGACCTAAAATGAATGCGGTGCTTCAGATCGATTTTACTGACATCAAGGAGCGTTACCAGTTTGTCATAAAGGACGAGACCTGCACCCTGTTACGCAATGATTTTGCCCGAGAAACAGCTGCAATCAGTATTAATCTCACCACCCTTGAACGGATTTTAGAAGGAAAAATTGATGCTGCCCAGTCATTGCTAGAAAAAAAGTATGCGGTTACCGGCGATATGCGGGTGTTCAACGCCTTTTTGGATGGGCTGTTTGGCCCGGTTAATCTGAGTGCTGATAAGAAAAAAAGGCTGGTTCCGATCAGTTTTAAAAATACCCCGTATTGGTTTTTTCTAGCCTTGTGTCCGTGGCTTTTCTGCTTTCTTTTTGCTGAGTACAGCCCCTTGATTGGGGTGGTGGTTCCACTTATGATCAGTGGTGTATTATGCAGTATCAAGCGAGGGCCCGATCTGGTTTACTTTGAACGCGCCACGCTATTGACGTTTTCTTTGCTCGGTTTAGCGGTGGTGACCTTTGGATCGGATTATCAGGGAAACACCTTTGCCATTATCGGGTATTTTGCACTCGCTTTAATCTGGGCGATCTCGACGCTAAAAACGATTCCGCTAACGGCTGACTACACCCACTATTTCAATGGTCGCAATGCTCTTAAAAACGTATTGTTTTTGAGAACCAATCGGTTGTTATGCTATGTCTGGTCACTGGTTTTCCTGGCTCAGGCCGGCATTACACTTTGGCTAAATACGACGGTACTGGTTAATTTTGCGGCGATTATTCCGATCCTTTTAAGCGTTCCAACCTTTGTGTTTTCACTCTGGTTTCTAAAATGGTATCCTACTGATGCGGCTAAACCAAAATAAATGCGGAAGAGAATTTTGCCGCGATACCCATGAATATAAGAAGAGGAGTTTAAATGCTAACACTGGATAAAATATACCACGCATCATTTACCCTAAAAAAATATATTCGCCCGACTGATTTGATTCATGCTCCTAAAATATGTCCCGACAGCGATATTTATTTAAAAACCGAAAATTTGCAGATCACCGGGTCTTTTAAGGTTCGGGGCGCCTGCTATAAGATATCTCAGCTTAGTGACGAAGAACGGGCGAAGGGCGTGATTGCCTGCTCGGCTGGCAATCACGCCCAGGGGGTGGCTATGGCCGCCGCGATTAACCATATCAAAGCCCTGATCTGTCTGCCGGATGGAGCCCCGATTTCCAAGGTGGAAGCAACAAAAGCCTATGGCGCCCAGGTCTGCCTGGTGGAAGGCGGCTATGATGAGGCTTATGCAAAAGCGCTGGAACTTCAGGCTGAGAAAGGTTATACCTTTATTCATCCCTTCGATGATGAGTTTGTTATCGCTGGTCAGGGAACCATCGGTCTGGAACTGCTAGAAAGTCTGCCGGATCTGGATGCGGTGATCGTTCCGATTGGCGGTGGCGGACTGATTTCCGGCATTGCCTACGTGCTCAAGGCTTTAAAGCCCGAGGTAAAGGTTTATGGGGTTCAAGCCTGCGGCGCACCCAGCATGCACGAGTCCATCAAAAACTGTAAAATTTGTCGGTTGCCCCAGGTATCAACCATTGCCGATGGAATTGCCGTAAAAGAACCAGGAGATTTAACATTTAGTCTGTGCAGAGATTTTGTGGATGAAATAGTCACCGTTACCGAGGATGAAATATCCACCGCGATCCTGACCCTGATCGAGCAACAAAAGCTCATTGCCGAAGGGGCCGGGGCAGTAGCGGTGGCCGCCGCCATGTTTGGTAAGTTGCCAATAAAAGGGAAAAAGACGGTTTGTATTGTGTCGGGTGGCAACATTGATGTGACAATCTTATCCCGAATCATCAAACGGGGTCTATTAACCTCTGGTCGCACTTGTTCGTTTAACATCGAATTGATTGATAAGCCAGGACAGCTAAAAAAAGTGTCGCAGATTATTGCAGATTTGGGTGGAAATGTTATCTCAATTCATCATGAGAGAAGCAATGAAGGCTCTGATATCAATGGCTGTTTTTTGCGAATTGAGTTAGAAACAAGAAATTATGATCATATTGGTGAAATCCGTGAAGGTCTGGTCCAGGGCGGATTTAAATTGCAGAAATAAAGCTAAAAATTGTTTTTCTCAATTGATTGGCGATGGGAAAAAGGGGTATAATTCAACTGATAAGTTGTTTAACATCTGTTATCGTTGGTGTGCTTTTTAAAAAAGGGCGACCCCTCTAAAAAGAGCACACCAAGATAATGAGTGGGAGCTGATAAAAGAACATTTTATCGGCTTTGATTAACCATTCTAAAGGGATTGTATAGCTTTTCTTTAAAAAATATAGTTTTAACACAGGAGGAGAAAAATGTTAGCCGATATTAGCGACGATTTAAAGAAGATTTTTTTATTTGGCGTAGGCGCGGTGGCTGTTACAGCCGAGAAATCAAAGGTTCTCATTGATGAGTTGGTGGAAAAGGGTGATCTCACGGTCCAGCAGGGAAAGATTCTCAACGAAGAATTAAAACACAATATCAAAGAAACCATCAAAGACACGGTGACGGTTAATGTGGTTAAATCAGAAACACCACCTTCAGCCGATTCCGTTATAGAAGGCCTGGATACGATGACTCCTGATGAGATAAAGAAGATTCAAGATAAGTTAGAGGCCATCATTGCAACGCAACAAGTGGAAAAAGAAATCATCGAGGTATCTGATTTAGCAGAAAATGTCAGTGAAAAGGAAATCGATGAATTTAAGTGATTCCGGTCTAAGCGTAAAAGATATACCAAAAGGACCAATGGATACAAATGGAAAACGGTTAAAAAAAATTGTATCCATTCTGGTAAAACACGAAATTACCAAAGGGTTGACCCCGGAAAAACTTCGACTTATCATTGAAGATTTGGGGCCAACCTTTATTAAGATTGGTCAGATTATGTCAATGCGCCGGGATATTTTCCCTAATGACTACTGTATCGAACTCGAAAAATTGCGCTCACAAGTGACGCCGATGCCCTTTGATGAATTCATTCGAATTATTGAAGAAGAGTATCAGTGTCCGGTGGATGATGTGTTTAGCAACATTAATCAAGACCCCCTGGGATCGGCCTCTATTGCTCAGGTTCATGCTGCCGATTTAAGCGATGGGGCGAAGGTTGTGATTAAGGTCCAGCGCCCGGGGATCTATAAGGTCATGGCTCAGGATGTGGTGTTACTAAACCGGGCCACCGGTATTCTCAATATCGCCAGTGGTATTGGCGATGTGGTCGATTTTAAAATGATTGTTGACGAAATGTGGAGTACGGCCCAACAGGAAATGGATTTTCTTTTTGAGGCTAAAAATGCTCAGTTATTTAATGAACTTAATGCAGAGATCAAATATATCGGTTGTCCTAAAATTTACAATCAATACACCACCTCCAAGGTTCTGGTCATGGAAGACATAGTCGGCATTGAAATTGATGAAAAGATCGAATTACAGGAGGCCGGCTATGATTTGCAGGAAATTGGCATTAAGCTGGCTGAGAACTATGTTAAACAGATCATTGATGATGGCTTTTTTCATGCTGATCCCCACCCGGGAAATATTTTTATCAGAAATGGACAGATCGTCTGGATTGATTTAGGTATGATGGGAAGACTGTCCAAGCGGGAAATGGGACTCTTAAGAAGAAGTGTCAAAGCTGTGGCGACACGGGATGTCGAAAGTCTCGAAGGGGCGATCCTTTCGCTGGGAGTCCATAAGGGCCGGCGAATTAATCATTCGCTTTTATATGAAGCGATTGATCGGATGCTGGATGTCTATGGTACCGAGGAACTCAGCAACATCAACATGGGGCGATTTCTGGAAGAAATATTGCGAATAGCCGCCGAGAATCATATTGGTATGCCCAGAGGTATCAGTATGCTCAGTCGCGGCATGATCACCATTGAAGGCGTGATTGCAAAAATATCTCCCGACGCCAATTTTGTCCGTATCATGGCCAACCATATGGCCGGTCAGCAGATCACAAATTTCGATTTGAATAATTTTATGGAGTCGAACAGACAAAAAATCCTAACTTCGGGAGAAAAGGCAATTAGTGTACCTGGACAAGTCTCTGATTTCTTGAGTCTGACAAATAAGGGACAGTTGAAAGTGAATCTTGAGATTCTCGGATCAGATGAACCCCTGGCGGAAATCGATCAGATGGTAAATAAGATCGTGATCTGCATCATTCTGGCGGCGCTTTTAATGAGTTCCAGTTTCATCGCAACCACCAACATGACCCCCCAATTTATGGGAATCCCGGCTTTGGGCGCGTTGGGTTATTTTACCGCTATTATTTTAAGCCTGGCGTTGATGATTTCCATCCACCGAAAAAAGCGAAAACGTTGAAAACAGACTACTATAATGTCTTTTGATCCATTTCAATTGAAGTCATTTTGGGGTAAATTAACAGACTCTTAATGTAATCTTTCCAAACCGTTAACATATGATGCTGCCGTGCATGTTAGACTTTAACAGCGACGAAGATAATCGGGCAACCGGAATCTTTTGCGCTGTTATTTTTTTAGTGCATCAATCGAATAAATGTGCAGCAGATGGGGAGATGAGTAGATGAAATGGTTTTACAACTTAAAAATAGGAAGCAAGGTAATTTTGGGGTATTTAGTCATTGCGGTTATCGCCGGAGGGATCGGCATGATGGGACTGGCAGGTATCCAAAAAATCAGTGAACAGGATGTGTACCTTTATGAGAAAATGGCAAAACCGCTGGGAGAACTTATCTATATTGTTGACGCTTTTCAAGGTCTTGTAGGAAACACCCAGGATTTGTTAGGTGCAACCAGCCCCGAAGAAATTGATGCCATTGAGCTTGAAATTCTAAAACGAAATTCCCGATTTGATGCAAATCTCAAAACCTTTCAAACAACTTTAAGTTCACCGGAAGCAATTGAAATTGCGGACGAAACCTACCTGCTAAAAGATGATTTTGACCTGATCGTAACCAATGTCATCGATCTGGTTCGACAAGGAAACCAGGGAGAAGCCCTGGGGCTGATTAATAGCAGTGATTTTGAAGTGGCAAAACAAAAAATCGAAGAAAATTACCGGGCAATGATGGATATAAAGTTAGAAGCTGTTAAAGGTACCGCAAAAAGTAATCATGATATCGCCACAGAAACCACTCGAATGACGATTGCCCTGTTGGTGGTCGGGGTGGTGATTTCTTTACTGTTGGGTCTTTTTATTGCGTCAACAATTACCAGACCGATTGCAAAAATTAGGGATATGATTAAAGAAATGAGCCTGGGACACCTGGGCATGCGGCTTTATATGGACAGTCTCGATGAGGTAGGTGAAATGGCTACCGCCATGGATCATTTTGCCGATGATCTTCAAAACGTGGTGATAAAAACGATCCAACAGATTTCTGATGGGGATTTATCGGCGGAAATTGAGCAAAAGGATGAAGCCGATGAAATTATACCGGCACTTAAACAAACAATAAAGACCGTGCACGATCTGATTGCTGAGTCAACCATGCTCGCTCAGGCAGCAGTTGATGGAAAACTCCAGATCAGGGGCGATGCCAATGCGTTTAAAGGCGGTTTCCGAGAGATTCTAGTGGGATTTAACGACACCTTGGATGCACTTGTAACCCCTTTAAATGTGGCAGCCAGCTATGTGGAACAAATCGGCAACGGCGTTATTCCGGAGAAAATCGATGAGACTTATTATGGCGACTTTGACACCTTTAAAAACAGTATCAATGCCTGTATTGACGGTCTGTCAGCCCTGGAAGAAGGCAACCGGGTGTTGGGACTGATGAACCGCAACGATTTTTCCCAGGCAATCGAGGGGAATTATCTGGGGATTTATGCAGAAATTGCCGAATCCATCAATGGTATCCGGCAGCTTCTTTTGACGATCACGCGGATTGCCGGCAATATTAGAGAAGGAAATCTTTCTGATTTGCCAAAGCTTAAGCAGGATGGCAAACGCAGCGAAAATGATCGACTGATGCCCACCTTGGCCGGGATGATGGAAAATATTTTTATGCTGGTAGAAGAAACCGAAACCATGGCTCAAATTGCGGTGCAAGGAAATCTTAGTTTTCGAGGTGACAGCAGTAAATTCAGGGGTGAATATGCCCAAGTTATTGAAGGATTCAACCAGACCCTGGATGCAGTGATTGAACCAGTTAAAGAAGCTTCAGATGTCCTGCGTGAATTAGCACAGGGAAATCTTCATGCCATGGTAAGGGGCGATTATCAGGGTGATCATGCAAAGATTAAGGACGATCTCAATGAAAGCATCATGTCATTGGCAATCTATGTCGGTGAAATCACAAGTGTCCTTGAAGCAATGGGGCAGGGAAATCTTAAACAGGAAATTGAAGCGGAGTTTAAAGGTGACTTTAAAGAAATAGAAAATTCCCTTAACACGATTAATACCCGACTTAGTACCACCCTTTCGGATATTGACAGTGTTTCGGCCCAGGTGGAAATGGGAGCGATTCAAATATCAGATAGTGGCCAGGCGCTGGCCCAGGGAACAACAGAACAGGCCAGTTCGATTGAGGTTTTAACCACTTCGATTGAACAAGTCGCCGACAAAACAAAGCACAATGCGATCAGGGCCAATGAAGCCAATGAAGGGGCGATCGCGGTGCGAAAAAATGCCGAGATCGGTAATCATCAAATGAAAAAAATGGTTGCCGCCATGGATGAAATAGATGAGTCAGCCAACAGTATTTCTAAAATTATCAAAGTAATTGATGATATTGCGTTTCAAACCAATATTCTGGCACTTAATGCTGCTGTCGAAGCGGCCAGAGCCGGTCAGCATGGTAGAGGATTTGCTGTGGTTGCCCAGGAAGTAAGAAGTCTGGCCATTCGTTGCAGTGATGCTGCCAAAGAGACAACCGCTCTCATTGAAGGCTCAATCGATAAGGTGGAAGTTGGTACTCGGGTAGCAGATGAAACCGCCAGTAGCCTGAAAGAAATATCCAGTGAGATAAAAAAAGTCACCCATTTAGTTGGAAATATTGCGCAGGCTTCCAGTGATCAAGCCGCAGAAATCGAGCAAATTAATCAGGGGATTGAGCAAGTTTCACTGGTTATTCAAACCAATGCGGCCACAGCAGAACAAAGCGCGGCAGCCAGTGAAGAACTCTCTGGCCAGGCGCAACTGCTTAAGCAGATGGTTGGTACCTTTGAAATTAAAACGATCGGTTAAGCCAAAGCCATCGATTAGTAAAAAGTGTCTTTAATCTTGGTATTACATTAATAATCGAGTAAAAACTCCGTCTTTTGGGCGGAATTTTTTGTGTTGTTAAAAAATTTAGATTAGAATGATTAATTTTGGGTAAAAATAATTATAGCTGTTAAAAGCGAATCTAAGTAACAAAAAAAGGAGAAGAAAAAAATGAAAAGAAAATTATTTCTCGGAATGATTATCGGCCTTGTTCTATTGATTGCAGGTTGCGCCCAAGCTCCAGCAACAACAGATGATAAAGATACTGGGTCGGAAACTGATGTCGTAACAACTGCTTCAATTGTTGATACGGAGGAAGCCTTTATTAAAGCCATCAGCAAAGATGGAACCTGGATCATTGCCACCATTGATGATTTGGAAATTAGTTCGGACCTGGTCTTAGACGGCGATTTTGTTAATGGCAAGAAAGATGATGGCGGAAATGATATCGTTCAGCGCAAGATAGGCCTTTATACGCAAGATGAGGACCGAAATGTTACCGCCAGATTTACACTGACGGCACCAAAACTAACCATTAATAGTCCCAAAGCAAGCATTGAACACGGAACCTTTGTTGGTGATGTTTATGTAAATGCCAATGACTTTCAGCTTAAAGACCAAAAAATCGAGGGAAATTTGTATTTTACAACACCCGAAGCTCAATCAACATTTATGATGGACGCGACCAGTTCAGTAACCGGTGTTCAGGAGTTAAAACAGTAATGGTTTGACATTTCACAATTAAAATTTTGGGAACCTCTAAATTGAAGCGTGAAATACATCAATTTAGAGGTTTTCCTTTTAGAAAATTTAAAAAGAATGATAATTGACTGGCGTAATGTGTTACTCGTTTAAATAAAATTGTAATGTTTAAGCGTCTGGGCAATAGTCAAAATTCAGTTAAAATTCGGAGGTGCATTATGGAAAAAAATATTATTATATTAGGCGCCGGATACGCGGGAATTCTAACGGCAAAAAAGCTTGCCAAACGTTTAAAAGATCACCAGGATATTAAAATCACCGTAATCGATAAAAAAAGTTATCATACCATGCTTACTGAGCTTCATGAGGTAGCTGCGAATCGTGTTGAGGAAGATAGTATCCGAATCAGCTTAAACCGTATTTTTGAGGGACGAAATGTCGCTGTACAGGTTGATACGATCACGGATATCGATTATGAAAAAAACAATTAACCGGGAAATTAAAAACCTATCCTTACGATTATCTGGTCTTAGCTTCCGGTTCTCAACCGACTTTTTTTGGGGTTGAAGGGGCCAAAGAATTTGCTTATAAACTATGGTCTTATGAAGATGCCGTAAAGCTTAAAGGACACATTCTTAATATGTTCACAAAGGCGTTACAAGAAACGAATCAGCAGGAAAAACAGCGGTTGCTCAGTTTCTATGTTCTAGGAGCAGGCTTTACGGGTGTCGAAATGGCTGGGGAACTTGCTGAATGGGTACCGGTACTTTGTAAAGAATTTGAAATTGACCGTGAACTGGTAAAGATTACCCTAGTTGATATGATGGACAGAGTGGTACCAAATCTATCAGAGCCGCTATCAGAAAAAGCAAAAAGGCGATTGGAAAAAATGGGCGTCACGGTCATGCTAAACACGTCGTTTAATAAAGTTGGTGAAAATTTCATCGAGCTTAAACAGGGGGATCAGTATCAAGAATTCCCGACAAACAGCGTTGTTTGGGCAGCCGGCATCGAAAGCTCAGATATAGCTAATAAGGCAGTTGCGCTTAATCAAATTGGGCGGGGGCGGATTAAAACCGATGAATTTCTGCGGGCAGAAGGAAAAAACGACGTTTTTATTGCGGGAGATAATATTTTCTTTATTCCGGATGGTGAAACAGTGCCAGTGCCCCAGATGGTCGAAAACTGTGAACAATCAGCAGATACAGTTGCCCATAATTTAACCAGGGCAATCACAGAGGGCGGCGAAATGGAGAAGTATGCTCCTAAATTTCATGGAGTAATGGTGAGCATTGGCGGGCGTTATGGCATTTCTTATGTTGGTACAGAAAAAAAGAAGTTTGCATTGCCCTCCTTCCTGTCTCAATTTGTGAAGCATTTTATTAATATTATTTATTTTATCCAAATTTTGGGATGGAATAAGGTCTTTAGTTATATCCGACATGAATTCTTTACCATTAGAAATTGTCGTAGTTTTGTCGGTGGTCACTTTTCTAATCGTACCCCCAGTTTTTTATTGGTCCCGCTCCGCGTTTTCTTAGGTGCATTTTGGGTATATGAAGGTGTCAAAAAAGTCGATGAAGGGTGGCTTTACATGCCTAAATTGACGCCATTCTTTCAAGGTGCGAGTGATTTATTCAATGCTGTGATTAACGCTAGTGGTGGTGGTGAGGTGATATCGACGGCGACAGCGGTAGGCCAGGGAACCGAAGCCGCTGGAAGCCTGCTCATTAATTGGAATATTTTAGGTCTTTTTAAGATTATTCTGATTCAAACAACAGATATTGCTATCAAATTGCAAGTTGGCCTCATGGATTGGTTTACCAGTACCATCATTTTAAGCAGTGAGAGTTCAGAGGTGTTTTTTCAGTCTGTAATTGTTTATTCCGAAATAATTGTCGGGATATTGCTGATTTTAGGTCTATTAACAACCGTTTCGGCACTATATTCTATTGTTCTGCAGGGCATGTTTGTCACAACGACGGGGCTTTACCTGAGTACATGGTGGATGATTTTTGCGGCGGTAGCTGTTATTATTGGTGGAGGGAGAGTATTCGGCCTTGACTATTATGTAATGCCTTGGTTAAAAGAGCACTATAAGAATATTAAGATTGTCCGGAAACTATATATCTATCATGATTAAAAATGAATTAGCCGAAAGAATAGAATACCTTGCTTCACTCGAAGCAGTCAGACAATTGATAAAAGAAACTTTACTGGATACGGATGAGTTAATTTTAGAGATGATGGAACACCTGACGTCCGGAAGTGGAAAAAATTTAAGAGCGATGTTATTGCTGGCTTCAGCAATGGACCGTGATGGCTTTGTACCGCGTGACGCAGTGATTGCTGGTGCAGCGGTAGAAATCCTTCATCTTGCCACATTGGTGCATGATGATGTCATCGATGAAGCCGAGATAAGGCGGGGACATGCCAGTTTGCAAAAACAGTTTGGAAAAAAAGAAGCCGTGATTTGTGGTGATTACCTTTTTTGCATATCGCTTGCGATGGTAGCTGAGATTTCAAATCATTATTCCCGAAAATTAACTGTGTATACCCAGGCAATGACAAAAATTTGCCTGGGAGAACTTCGCCAATTTAAACATAATTCCGATACCGAGCTCAGTGTGATGAATTATTTAAAAATAATAGCAGGAAAAACGTCGGCACTTTTTTCGCTGGCGATGTATTCCGGTGCGATTATCAATGAATGTAGTGATAAAGAAGCGCGCTTTATGGGACGAATTGGATATAATATGGGTATGGCATTTCAGATATTGGATGATTGTGCGGATTATGAATCGGATGTTGCGGCAACTAAAAAGACGGTTAAACATGACCTGGCCGAAGAAGTGGTAACCTTGCCGCTTATTTATGCCTTTCTTAAAAAACCGGAGCTTAAGCATCATATCCGCCGTCAGCAGCTGTCACTGGGTGAGATTAATGAAATTATTGCCGAGGTTGTTAAGGTCGGCGGGGTATCAATGGCCCGGGATGTGGCAGAAAAATACTATCTAAAGACAAAAAAAATGATAAATACTCTTACGGAAGATAATAAAAAGTTGTTAATGAATGAAATCCTTGGAAGAATTTGGAAAGTTGAGAATTAAGGGATGGTAGGACGATTTCTAAAGTATGTTGAGATTCAGACAAAAATGGCCAGTGTACTTCCTTTTCTGCTCGGCTTGTCTTATGTTATCTATGCATATGGACGGTTTGATCGTTTAAATACCTTGTTGTTTTTTGCCTCAATGCTGAGCTTTGATATGGCAACAACCGCGTTAAATAACTATATTGATGTAAAAACAAATGGTAAAATACTGGAATTCTCACAAAAGACAGCAAAGCAGATAGTGCTGATTCTTTTGATTTTGGCAAGTTGTTTGGGTTTGGCGCTGGTATTTTATACCGGGCTCATTGTTTTGGCTATTGGGGCCTTATGTTTTGGTGTTGGGATATTCTACACCTTTGGTCCGGTTCCAATCTCGCGGTTGCCCTTGGGCGAGATTTTTTCGGGTTTATTCATGGGCTTATTGATCCCCTTTTTAGTGGTTTATATTAATGCGCCAAAAGAGAGCTTGATCGACTACGATTTTTCGAATTGGATTCTTATCGTTTCTGTTAATGCATTGAATATGCTAAAGTTAGGCGTTGTTGCAATACCGGCGATGACCGGTATTGCAAATATTATGCTATCCAATAATACCTGTGATCTTGAAGCGGATGTTGCCGTAAACCGCTTTACCTTACCTTACTATTTAGGCGTAAAAAATGCGGTAAATCTATTTGCAGCACTTTATTATTTAGGCTATGCGTCAATTATAGTTATGGTTTTATTTAGAATTGTGCCAACTTATGGACTGATTATTGTATTTGGTTTAATCCCAGTTCAGAAAAATATTCAAATCTTTCGAAAACAACAGTCTAAATCAAGCACTTTTCCGCTGAGTGTACAAAACCTCGGGATCATGGTGATTCCGGTGATTATTAGTTTAATAGCAGGGGTGATCTTTAAATAAACGATCATTCACAATAAAACAGAATCCATGGAACAGAATCCATGGATTCTGTTTTTTTTCTTGACATCAATCTGAGAATGTATTATTGTATTAATAAGATAATACAATAATACAAAGGAGAACAGCCATGAAGTGGATCATCGATTCAGATCGCCCCATCTATAAACAGTTGGTGGAACAGATAGAGCTCAGAATCATTTCCGGTGTTTATTCACCAGGAGACAAACTTGAATCAGTGCGAGAGATGGCAATGGATGCAGGTGTGAACCCCAATACCATGCAAAAAGCATTGGCAGAACTGGAAAGAATGGAACTCGTTTTTGCACAAAGAACCAGCGGCAGATTTATTACGGAGGATTTAAAAGTGATAGAAGAAGCGAAAAAGAAACTGGCAGTTCAAGAGATTGGCGCATTTCTTGAAAAAATGAAGAAATTGGGTATGAGCCGAAATGAAATACTGGCATTGATGGAAAAGATAGAGGAAGGGGACAAAGAAGATGACCATCTTAAACACTAACAATCTGACCAAGTCCTATGGGAAGAAAGCAGCCTTATCCCAAATTAATATGGAAGTTCCCCGGGGGCGGATCATCGGGTTACTGGGACCAAACGGCAGTGGTAAAAGTACCTTTATCAAGCTGGCAGCCGGTTTACTGGTGCCTTCATCCGGTGAAATATTTATTGATGGACAGGCACCCGGGGCTTTGACCAAAGCTAAGGTTTCCTATCTGTCTGAGCGCTCCTATCTCAGTGATTGGATGCGGGTTAGCGAAATTCTCGTCTTCTTTGAAGATTTTTATGAGGACTTCAATCGCATTAAGGCCGAAAACATGCTTAAAGATTTGGCTATTAATCCTGACGATCGACTTAAAACGATGTCTAAGGGAACAAAAGAAAAGGTCCAGCTGATTTTGGTGATGAGTCGGCAAGCCGAACTTTATTTACTGGATGAGCCCATCGGTGGAGTCGATCCGGCAGCCCGGGACTATATTCTAAATACCATCATTACCAACTATAAAGAAGAGGCATCGGTGATTATTTCAACCCATCTCATTGCGGACATTGAGCAGATTCTTGATGATATTATGTTTATTAATCAGGGGGAACTGGTGCTTAGTTCCAGCGTTGATGAAATACGAGAAACTCATAATAAGTCAGTGGATGGACTATTCAGGGAGGTTTTTAAATGTTAGGGAAACTAATCAAACACGAAACAAGGGCAACCAGGCGGATTTTTTTACCGCTTTACGGTGCCTTGCTGATTTTAACAATTTTTACCAAACTGGTAATGGCCATTGGTGCTCCGGATTTTTTTTCCGAAGCAGCATCTAATAACACAATAGCGGAAATTACTCTAGGGATCAGCTTTACGCTTTATTTTATCTTAATCGTTGGTATTAGTGTGATGACCCTGGTAATGATTATTCAACGGTTCTATAAAAATCTGTTTACGGATGAGGGCTATTTGATGTTTTCGCTGCCGGTAAAAACCTGGGAGCTGGTTTTATCAAAGCTTCTGGTGGGGCTTCTCTGGTCAGCGGTTTGTACCGTCATGATTGTCCTAACCTTTGTCATTTTTTCGCTGGGAACTTTTTCGATGATGGAGTTGACCCAGGCTATCCAGGCAGCTTATCAGACGTTTTTCGTTGAAACTGGCATGAATCTCAATCTTTTTATAGCTGAACTGGCATTATTTTTAGCGGTTAATACGGTTGCATCAATACTGATGATTTATGTTGCCATTGCCATTGGACAATTATTCAGTCAGCATCGGGTCGTCGCAGCTTTTGGAGCCTATATTGTGATCACCATTGTACTACAGATCATTGGGTCGATTTTCATGGCTGTTTTTGCTATTGGAAATCTGGATATTCTGATATTAAACGGTCGTTCGGCTATGTCAACCATCCAATGGCTGATTAATGGGTCAACGATTCTTAATGTGGTGTTTGGTGCGGCGTTCTATTATGTGACTCAATATATTATGAAAAATCGTTTAAATCTGGAATAATTTACGTTGATTTGTGTTATAATAATCAGCAATTGAATGGTTTAAGCCAGAGAATAAAAAGAAAGTGGGTGGATCTAAATTTTTATTCAAGTCAGAGAGCTATACAAAGATTTCAAATTGGGGAAAGAAGATATTCATATCCTCAAGGGAATCAATCTGGATATTGAACAAGGGGAAATGGTGGCCCTGCTTGGTCCTTCTGGATCGGGTAAATCCACCTTTTTGAACGTTCTGGGGGGATTGGTTCCACCAACCTCAGGGGAGATTCTAATCCGGGATTACCAGATCAGCGAAATGACGGAGAATGAGCTTTGTCTTTTTAGACGGGAGCATCTGGGTTTTATTTTCCAGTCTTACAATCTCATTTCAACAATGACTGCGATGGAAAATGTGGCTCTGGCTCTGACCTTTGCTGGTGTCAAAAAAGAAATCCGCAAAGAACGGGCAATCGAAGCTCTGGAAGTGGTCGGATTGGTAGATCGGATGGGGCATAAGCCCAGCGAACTATCGGGGGGTCAGCAGCAACGGGTGAGTATTGCGCGGGCACTGGTGAACCATCCGGAGATTATTCTCGCCGACGAGCCGACCGGGAATCTGGATTCGAAAACCAGTGCGGATATTATGGAGATGATTTATCGACTGAATCGTGAAGAGAATCAGACCTTTGTCATCGTCACCCATGATCCGGATACAACCAAATACTGCACCAAGGTTATTCATATGCAGGATGGCCTGATTGAATCTGAAGTCAGCCAATAAGTGCTGAGCAGGAAAAAAATTAAGGAAATGGAGAAATCATGAAAGAGGTATCAAAAAAGAGGGTCAAGATGACGTGTCAAGCACTGTTCTTATCCTTGCTGCTATTATTTTGTTTTGTACCGGCTGCGATGGCAGCCCCGGAGCAGCCATTGCTCCAAATTAGTGCCGTTACCTTTGATCCGGCTACCGTTTCACCGGGAAAGGACTTTAAAATGCTGGTCACCCTGACCAATCACGGTGAGTACCACGCCTACAATGTGACCCTGGATGTGTTATCACAAGCAGGAGCTAACGATCTGGGCGTTTTTTCCATGGTTGGTACCGGCGGTCATTTTTATGTCGAAAAAATTAAATCAGGGGAAAGTGCGGTTATTGAAATACCGATGGTATCTTCGCCCAGTGCTGAAGCAAAAAACTATAATCTCAATCTACAGCTCAATTGTGAAGACTATGATGGCGATGTCTATAATTTCACAGCCACGGTTGGCATTGTAATCAATGAAAGTGAATCGATGTCAATTATCGCACCGGAACGCTATGTGCTGACTAAAGATGACAAGGGTCTGACAACAATTGGCTTTGAAATTGCCAATTTCGGTTCTAATCCGGTACGGGGGGTTCAGGTGAGTGTGGCTGGCGCTGGTCTAGACTTTAGCAACACCTATCAGTATTACGGAACCTTTGAAAAAGAAGACAGTGACGATTTTTCAACCGAAGTGACAACAGATAAAACCGGGGAGTTTCCCGGCGTTATTACCTTGAAATTTATGGACAGCTTCAATAATGAACGCACCGTCGAAAAAGCGATCACTATTGTATCGGAAGAAGCAGTAGCAAAAGGGGATAATACCGAGGAAGAGAACTTTTTTGAAAAATTCCTTAGGGTAGTTTTCGGCATTGGTTCATAGAGAGGTGAGGGTGTGAATAAGCAAGAACTCCTGCGCTTATCCTGGGAGAATCTCTGGCGGATGAAATTTCGGACCATTCTCACCATTATTGGGGTGGTTATTGGCACCTCATCGATCATCGTAATGGTATCCATCGGTACGGGCGCTCAGAAAAGCATTACGGATGAACTCTCTGGTATTGGTTCAATCACGACGCTACAGGTTTATCAGGATCTTTCCTCCATGGGAGTGACTTCGATGGGCGGTGGGAAAACAGACGATAAGCTGATTCTCAACGATGATGCCATCAAAGATCTGAAAAAAATTGATGGCGTCGTGACGGTGACGCCAGTCGTGAATCTCAGTGGTGCAAACATTGAGGTCAAGCGTGAACAGTATGGGGTGTCGCTGATGGGGGTGGATTACGGTGTTTTAAAAGATATGCGCTACGAAACTACCAGTGGCAGAAAACCCGGTTCGAATGATAAAAACAGTGTTATTTTGGGGAAAGATGTGCTAACTAGCTTTACCTATACCGGGGCATCGGCTCAAGCGGAAAAAAGCGAGATAAAACCGGAAGATCTGATTGGTCAGAATGTTAATCTCATCATTCGGCGCACCAATGAAAATGGTGAAGAGGAGATAAAAAACCAGAAACTGAGGGTTACCGGGGTACTAGAATCCACTGGTGGCAACGAGGACTATGCGATCATTGCTGATTATCAACTGGTGACCGATTTAAATGAGTGGCAGACAGGGAAGAAAGCCAATGTCAAGAAACAAGGTTACACCCAGGCACTGGTGACAGTGGAAGATTCGTCGGTTGTTAATGAGGTTACGAGTGAAATTGAGACAATGTCGTTTACGGTCTTTTCAATGCAACAAATTCTTGATTCCATGGGCTCAGTTTTCCAGATGCTACAGATTCTTCTGGGCGGTATCGGGGGAGTGGCACTTTTAGTTGCCTGCATTGGTATCGTCAATACCATGACCATGTCCATCTATGAGCGCACCAAGGAAATCGGAATTATGAAGGTCATCGGGGCATCCATCACGGATATCCGCAATATGTTTATTGCTGAATCCACCATGATTGGACTAATTGGCGGTATGGTGGGAATTGTGATCAGCCTGCTTCTTTCGGTGTTGATTAATCTCATTGCCGGTCTTTTTATTGGTGGCGGTGGTGGGGTAACGATCTCCTACATTACACCGGGATTGGTGCTCTTTGCGTTGGTGTTTTCGGCCCTGGTGGGGCTTCTATCGGGGGTAAGACCTGCGATCAAAGCGGCGAACCTTAGCTCTCTGGATGCAATTCGCAGTGAATAGTGGCGGATAAAGTCAGATTATAATAATGAAATAAAAAGTATCATTGACTGTAGCTGAAGTGCTTAAGTGTGTGAAGGATTTATCAACTAAAACAATATAAAACTGAAAAAGAGAAGGAGTAACCATGAATTATTTAAACTTACTAATCAATCCTGTGAAATTTTTTAAACAAGCTGCTGAAAAAGAAAAACAGTCACTGTTAATCCCGATTTTGATTATTGCTATCATCGGGGGGTTAACCGGCGTGATTGCCGCAAACACGGCGAGCAGCATGGAGCTTCCCGCTGATCAAATGGGAATGATTAAGACGATCAGTATTGTCACAGCGGTTATTTTCACAATAATCGGCGTGTCGGTTGGCATGGTGGTCAAGGCTGCCATTTTTAACCTGGTGTTAAAAAAATGGGTGGGGAAGGTTCTTTTAAAACCGCCTTTTATGTGGTGGGGCTTAACTATTTCCCCAAGATTTTCCAGAGTGTTCTCAACATTTTCTTTCAAAAACCGGTTGACATAACCAAGGTTTATGAAATGGACTGGATCGCTTTTTTGGGCGGGATCATCAATGTCTTTAATATCTGGCAGATTGTGTTGACGATCATTGGTCTGGCTATATTTTATGGCGTAAGCTACAAAAAAACGGCCATTCCAGTGATCGGACTAGAAGTCGTCGCAGCAGGACTGAGCCTGGGGTTATCACTGATCAGCCTTAATTCTGTAGCTGGATTACAACCCACGGCAATCAGCTAGAAAAACAGGGGGAAAAGGATGGGAATCGGTATTGATCTAGGCGGCTCGGCCATCAAAGGCGGGATCGTAGATAATCGGGGAGTGATTCAGGAAGAACGAAATAAAAAAACCCGAACGCATATGGGGTATGATCAGGTACTAGACGACCTGGGGTTATTAATTAAAGAACTGCATCAGCTCTCGCCAGAAGAAACGGTGGTGGGAATCGGTATTCCGGGAATCCTGTCACCGGATGGCGGAACCATTGTTTCCTGTCCCAACCTTAACTGGGAAAACCAGCCATTAAAAAAAGACCTCGAAACCAGGCTTGGGCTTGAAATACGGCTGGTTAATGACGCAACCGCCGCCTGTATTGCCGAAGCAGCTTTTGGCAGCACCCGGGGGAAAAAAAATTCGGTGATGCTGACCCTTGGTACCGGTGTTGGCGGTGGGATGATCATCAATGATCGGGTCATATTTGGTGCTCATGGCGTGGCATCGGAAGTGGGTCATATGATCATGGAAGAAAATTTTTATAACTGCAATTGTGGGAAAAATGGTTGCCTGGAGACCTTTGCTTCGGCAACAGCACTGATCCGGTATTGTCAGAAACAATTGGATGATGGCATGGATTCAACCTTAAGAAATATGAATAGCTTTGAGGCTAGAGAAATTTTCGGGGCGGCCAAAGCTGGCGATGCCTTGGCGTTGGCCGCGGTTAATCGTCTGGCCCGATATTTGGGCTGGGCCATTGCGAATATTAATGATCTTATCGATCCGGAAATATTTACCATCGGCGGCGGTTTATCGGGTGCCGGAGACTTTTTACTGGGTAAAATAATTGCTGAGACAAAAAGTCGTTTAACCTACCCTGCATATGCAATACCAGAAATTGTGTTAGCCAGATTTAGAAATGAGGCGGGTATGATTGGGGCCGCTCATCTTAGTCGTTTCATTTAAGGCAATTTGTTTTTCGGTGAATAAAAAAGTATGAAATAATTGAATTTTTTAAAAAAATCATTGAAATAAAAGTAAGAATGATTATAATAGAATTAAGTCATATTATGATAAAGGAGAAATGCAATGCAAAAATTTGAATGTGATATCTGTGGTTATGTATATGACCCGGAAGTAGGTGATCCAGATAACGGGGTAGCAGCAGGAACTGCTTTTTCTGATATTCCAGAAGATTGGGTCTGTCCAGAATGTGGCGTTGATAAAAGTGCTTTTTCGGAAGTTTAATCAAAGTTAAGTAAATTAAAAGTAAGCGAAGCGACACGTTCAAAAGTGGCTTCATAAGTGTAAAATTTAAACCAAATCTGGTTTAAATTTTACACTTTTTTTTATTGCACGGTATTCTCTTAAAGATCGGACATTCCATACAGAAAAATACCTAAAATAGCAATATAGTACCTATTATTTGATGCCGATATGTTATACTCTTAATTATAGAAGGTGTTTATACGATTACATTTGTTATACAAAGGGGGGAGAACGTTGAAAGAAGTGTTTAGTAGCGTCAGGTGCGGAAGCGCATCCAGCCGGGCGCATTTAATCCAGCTGGTGGATAAAGAAATCATTATCAAAATATTAGATGCGTTTACCAATGTTACAGGATTAACTGCTAACATCGTCGATGTTGAAGGGCACTCCATCTTTTCTAAAAAAGATGCCCAGAAAAATTGCGAATTTTGCCATATGATTTGGAAAATGGAAAAGCAAAAGGGAATCAGGCGATGTGTTGGGGCCTATGCCCGGGCTGGAAAACAGGCCGCTATTTTTGATGAACCCTATATTTTTCGTTGCCCGGCGGGATTGATCGAGTGGGCAGCACCAATTATTTTTGATGAAGAACATCTGGGTACCATTATTTGTGGACAGGTATTGATGTGGGAACCGGAAGAGTTTTTTTGGATTGAGTTAGAAGAAATGAATCGTTTTTTAACCGATGATTTTACAGCCTTGTTTGAAGCTGCGAAAAAGCTCCAGGTCGTATCAGGAGAAAAGGTTCAGGGGGCAGCATCGCTGCTCCATGTCATTGCCAACTACATTATTAAAACAGGTGGAGAAAGTTTGCACCATAAAAAAGAAATTGAATTGCAACAACTGTTATTAAATGAGGAAATTCAAACCCGCAAGAATTTGGAAGAAAAGCTCAATAGTCAGAGCCTTAGTTTTTTTCTGGAAAAAGAAAAAGCACTAATCGGAAAAATTAAGCTTAGCGACCTAGAGGAGTGTCGGAAGCTCTTTAAGGTCATGTTAGCTGATATTTTCTCCAGCGAAGAGGAAAAGCTTTTGACCATGAAAGGCCGCGTTTACGAATTAGTGGTGGTCATGTCCCGGGCCTGTGTAGAAGCTGGGGTTGATATTGAAAAATCAATGGGATTTAATGCCAATTTATTACAAGAACTGAATAATTGCTATAGTATCCGGGAAATTAATATTGTTGCCAATTCTCTGCTGGAACGGTATTTGGATGAAATTCATCATCACAGCAAATCAAAAAATCGGGCCGCTGTTGAAGGGATCAAAGGATTTATTCGAAATAACTATGCCAAAAATAACTCCTTGGAAGAAATTGCAGATTCAGTCTATCTCAGTCCTTTTTATGTCAGTCGAATCTTTAAAGAAAGCCAAAATATGACGGTCATGGACTATGTTACCAAGGTAAAACTGGATGAGGCAAAAAAAATGCTCAGTAATCCCCGTTATAAAATTGAAGAAATTGCGATGTCTCTGGGTTATAGCGATGGCTCATATTTTTCCAAGGTCTTTCGTCGTAATGAAGGAATGACACCGACACAATTCAGACAAAATCTATAAAAGGAGAATCACAGTGGATGGTTATATAAAAGAAATTCAAGAAGGTTTAATTGAAGGGGATGCAGAAGTGGTCAAAAACTTAACGGAGCAGGCCCTGAATATGGGAATTTCGGCAGACGTGATCATGGCGAATGCCCTTATTCCGATGATGGAAGAAATTGGCAATGAGTTTAGAAATGGGAATATATTTATTCCGGAGGTACTGATGTCTTCCCGGGCGATGCACGCAAGTTTATATGTTTTAAAGCCACTGATTGTTGAATCCAAAATCAAACGAAAAAAAGGGTTGGTTATCATTGGAACTGTTGCCGGAGATCTTCATGATATTGGCAAGAATATGGTGTCAATGACGCTTCAGGGCGATGGTTATGAGGTTATTGACCTGGGAATTGACGTGCCAGCCTCATCATTTGTATCGGCGATTCTGAGGTATAAGCCGGATGTTCTTGCGATGTCGGCACTTTTAACGACGACAATTGGTGAGATGAGGTATGTGACGCAATCGATTGTTAACGAAGGTATCAGAGATCGGATTAAAATAGTGGTCGGTGGCGGACCGGTTACTCAGGATTATGTGGAAGAGATTGGGGCAAATGGCTATGGAAAAGATGTTTTCGGAGCAATCGATATTGTCAATAAATTATTGGGAAATAAAGTAGGGTATTTCAATGTGTGATAAAAAGAACGAGTTATTAAACGGTAGACCACCGATTATTCTATTTACCGGCTTTCTCGGTTCGGGTAAAACAACGATGCTGCTAAAGACCATTGAAATGCTGGCTGCGGCAGATAAAAAATGTGCCAT
>Ga0194136_1000416_pt1 | contig 22124 bp, 18 predicted proteins | sample TARM_MetaG_T3A_1_FD_134023 | JGI IMG/M metagenome (GOLD analysis project Ga0194136, IMG submission 134023) | Freshwater microbial communities from Pennsylvania, USA, analyzing microbe dynamics in response to fracking - TARM_MetaG_T3A_14 (version 2) | ecosystem: Environmental > Aquatic >...
CCCTCTTGAAATCGTATACTCTCATGATACCCCATCTCCATGCCTCAATCAAGGAGAAGACTTTAGAAAGAAGGGTTCATTTTTAGGCAAAAAAAAAGAAGAGCACCCCACTTGAAGTCACTCTTCTTTCTACTGATATTTTATGATCTAATCTTCTCCCACGATGAGCACTTCTGTGCACAGCTCCACATTAAACTTATCCATCACGGTGGATTGGATGTAGCTAATGAGATTGAGTACATCTCTTGCTTCTGCATGATCTTTGTTGATGACAAAACCACTATGCTTTTCAGAGACTTGCGCACCACCTACTTGATAGCCCTTTAAACCTGCATCTTGAATGAGCTTGCCTGCATAGTGACCCGTGGGTCTTTTAAAGGTACTCCCTGCAGAAGGAAACTCTAGAGGTTGGCGATCTTCACGTCTTTTGGTCAAATCCTCAATCTTCTCTTTGATCTCTTCCTTTGAGCCTTTTTCCAGGGAAAGGACTGCATCCAGTACCACATAGTTTTTGGTCTTGATCACGGAGGTGCGATACCCCAGCTCCAAATCTTCTTTTTTCACAGTCATCACCTGGAGTTCTGGCGTAATGACTCGAACTTCTTTCAGTACGAAAGACATTTCTCCATCATAGGCCCCAGCATTCATGAAGACAGCGCCGCCTAAAGTTCCTGGAATCCCACAAGCAAATTCAAATCCTGTGAGTCCTTCTTCGTAAGCACGGGTAGAGATGTCTTCTAAAAGTGCGCCACACTCTACGGTGATTTCTGACCCCCGCACGTGAATCCCCGAAATTCTATCCGTCTTGATGACAATACCACGAATGCCTCCATCTTTTACCAAAAGGTTAGAGCCATTCCCAATGAGAAATGTGGGAATCTGCTGGGTACTTATATAGTTCATAATCTTTACGAGTTTATCGACGGAATCAGGCATGACTAATACATCTGCTCTTCCACCTATTTCAAACCATGTATGATTTTTCATTGGTTCATCTAGTAATATCTCCTCTTTGGTGAGGATGGATGCCAATGCTTCATAGGCATACAAATATTTGTTCATTATCCGTTCTCCTTACAGTTCATTCCATCAAGCATTATACACAAAATGCCCTAAGAAATAAATAGAAAAGGCAAAAACCTTGAAAAGTTTTCAGAGTCATAGGCTTTTTCTCATCTTTCTCTCCTTCTATCTTACCTTAAATCTACAGAAAAAGGTGAAAATTTCATGACAAGGATGCGCCAAATTACTGCTTTTCTCCATGGAAATATTTCCGAATGCTCCGAGCCGTTTCTTCATCAATCCCTGGCGTTTTGGAGAGTTCTACCAAGGAAGCTTGTCTAATGGCCTCAATAGAGCCAAACTTTAGCATAAGATTCTTTCGCCTCTTGGCCCCCACTCGGGGAATGTCTTCCAAAATAGAGTGCAGCGTTCTTTTGTCTCGAAGGGTTCGGTGATAGGTGATGGCAAAACGATGGACTTCATCTTGAATTCTTGTGAGTAGATTCTTGGCCTCTCCTCGTCCCTTTAAGCTATACTCCACACCTTCATAAATGATGCCTCTGGACCGATGGGCCTCGTCCTTTACTAGCCCTATGATGGGAATCTCCAGGTTTAAGTCCCGCAAAACCTCTTTGGCAATATTCACCTGGCCCTTGCCTCCATCCATGATGAGAAGATCCGGGAAGATGGAGAACTTGCCTTGGGTATATTCTAGCTTCCTCTCCTGTATTTCCATCACTTCTTTCAGGCCCCGTTGGAATCTCCTGGTTAAGATCTCCCGCATGGAGTCATAATCATTGGCACCTTTGACCGTTTTGATTTTAAAACGCCTATAATCACTTTTCTTAAACTTACGCCCTTCGTAGACGATCATGGTCCCCACAGAGTCCACTCCTTGAATGTTGGAGATGTCAAAGGCTTCCATGCGTTCTGGTAAATCTTCTAGCTCAAGAAGGGTGGCCAGTTCTTCTAAAGCACGCATATTTTGGTCATATTCACTAAGGATCTTCTCTTTAAATTGTTCCAAGGTGGCTCGAGCATTGCTTTCCGCCAAGGAGAGCATGTTGAGCTTCGGTCCTCTTTTAGGGGAGAGAAGCTCAACACCTTTACCTCTTCGCATCTCTAGCCATTCTTTTAGTATGGGATCTTCCACCGGTAGCCTGGTGTAGATATTTTTAGGTACAAAGGCCGTACCACTATAATAGCTCTTCATGAACTCTTCCAAGAGTACTTGGTCTTCTTCTTTGGCAAAGCTCTTCAAAATATGATGTTCTCTACCCATGAGTTTTCCATCACGTACAGTGAAGACCTGTACCGATACATCTTCCTCATCTTTGAACAGTCCAATGTAATCTTCATCATGAATTTTTCCCGTGAATACTTTTTGCTTTTGAACAGTTTTTTCAATGGATAAAAGCTTGTCACGAAGCTTTGCTGCCTGCTCAAAATCCAGTGCCTCCGCAGCTTTCATCATGTCTTCTTTCAAGGACTTTTTCACCACCACATCTTTGCCTTCCAAAAGCCTAATGATGTCTTCAATCATAAGCCCGTAATCTTCTTTGTTGATGTACCCTGCACAGGGCGCTTTACACAGCCCTAAATGATAATTCAAGCAGGGTTTTTGGGGTGCCCCCAGCGCTAAGATGACTCTTTTACAAGTGCGAATGGGATAGATTTTTTTGATGGTGTCTAGGGTTTCATGCACCGCCGTCACATCCGTATAAGGGCCAAAATAGCGATTGCCATCCTTGGCATAGGTTCTTGTGACATAGACCCTTGGAAAATCTTCGTTGGTGGTGATCTTAATAAAGGGAAAATGTTTGTCATCCTTTAATAAGACATTGTAACGAGGACTGTACTTCTTGATGAGATTCATCTCCAGGATCAACGCTTCCATCTCACTATCTGTGAGAATATACTCAAACTCCGCCACCTTACTCACCATGATTCGGGTTTTCTCCGAGTGGTTTTTGGTGTTTTGGAAGTAAGACTTCACACGTTTTTTAAGACTCTTCGCCTTCCCCACATAAATGATCTCACCCAATTCATTTTTCATGAGATACACGCCAGGTTCATCCGGGAGTATCCCTAATTGATACTCAAAATCAAACACTTTATCACCTATTATTCATATACCACGTCATGAGTTCTGCTGCAATGGAGGCTGCTTTCTCAATGCCTGAGCCGCCATCAATGACCACCACCGCAATGGCAATCTTAGGGTCTTCAAAGGGCGCAAAGCCTGTGAACCAAGAGTTCACCACATTAATACTTTCTCCACTGGTCAAGAGATATCGATCCTCTGCGGTTCCTGTTTTCCCCGCCCCACGAATATCTGCCAACATGTTCATATTGGGATGGTTACTGCTGTCCACGTTGTTTTTCATATAAGCCTTCACCCGCTGAGCTGTGTCCACTGAGGCTACACTCTTATATAAGGTAGGATCATATTTTTCTTTGGTGGTTCCATCATATCGTAGAATGGAACGCACAATTCTTGGGGTCATGAGGTCCCCATCATTGGCAATGCCTGAGGTGACCATGGCCATTTGTAAGGGCGATGCTGCAACACCGTTTTGCCCAACGCCTGAAGAGGCCAAGGCACCTTCTTCTTCCTTTTGGAAAGGCGTCACTTGAGATTTCCCCGTATAGAGGAAAGGCGCTTCCAGCACTTCATTAAAGCCAAAACGCTCTGCCACTCCAGCGAGGACATTCCCACCAAGCTCTATGGCTAGAGAGCCAAACACCACATTGGAGGACACGGCAAAGGCCCTTTGAAGATCGATGCGACCATGTTTGATGCCATTGATGTTGGGGAGGTTTTGTCCGTTTTGTACTACTAGAACCCCTTCATCCACAAAGGTCCTGGTATCCACATCCTTGAGTCTTTCTAAAGCTGCCAAGAGGGTAATGATCTTGAAGGTAGACCCCGGGGCATAAGCACCTTGGGCTGCTTGGTTGATGAATACACCGTCATCATAATTTTTTTCGTTGAGCTTTTCAAAATCTTCATTCAATCGATTAGGGTCATAGCTAGGTCGATTGACCATGGCTAGAATTTCACCGGTTTTAGGTTTTATGGCCACAAGAGATCCTTTCTCTCCTAACGCATCGCCAAAAAGTTCATAGGCTCGCCATTGGAGCTCTTGGTCTAAGGTAGTGACCACACTATTGCCTTCTTTACTACGATGCAAAATGGAGGCAGGATTTCTCAAAAGTTCTTCTAAGGAATCCCTAGTGAAAGAATAGGTAAATTCATCAGTCATAAGCACCTCATCCATGGCATGCTCTAGCCCTGTGCGAACCGAGCCCATCTCGTAGCCAAGCACTTGAGCAAAAGCTTCTTTTCCCGCGTAGCTGCGTACCTGCTTATTGCTAGAAACGCGCTCACTGGAGGATAACACCCGCCCATGTCGATCAAAGAAGGTGCCCCGTAGAATTTCATTTCGCGCCACTTGCATGCGGACATTTCCTGGCTTTTTCGCAATTTCTTCTGCCATGACGGACTGAAAGTAAAGCATATACCCCATGATGCCCACAAAGAGCATCAAAATCACAGCGGAGATGATTTTAATATTTTGATTCAAAGCTTTTTTTCTCTCTTGTTCAGTCAATTAAACCGCCTCCTCTGAAATTTTTTGGATGATGCCCAAGCTAAAGAACACCGTAAGCATGGAAGTACCTCCATAACTGATCAGTGGCAGTGTAATCCCTGTAAGGGGAATCATATTCAGCACGCCACCAATGATGACGATGACTTGCATGGCAATCATCACTGAAAATCCCACGGCCAAGAGGGATGTGAATGCAGAATGTGCTTTCAGCGCACTTCGAATGTTTCGATAGAAGAGGAGAAAATACAAAATCAAAATGCCAAAGGCAAAGATCATGCCCAGCTCCTCCACAATCACCGCAAAGATGTAATCAGACTCTCTCACAGGAATGTACTCTGGAGAACCAAAACCCAGGCCTCTGCCAAACAATCCACCCGAAGCCATTGCATAAAGACCTTGCACAATTTGATAGCTCTCATTTTGGGCATAAAGCCAAGGATCTCGCCAAATCACTACACGGTTTCGTATATGAGGGAATACATAGTAACTCAGTACTGCACCAAGGGAGCCCAGCGCTGTGGCCGCCAGTACATACTTTACTTTGGACGTGGCTGCATAAATCATGGCCAGTGCAATAAAAGCAAAAATCATGGCAGATCCCAAATCCCTTTGTAACACCATAAATCCTAAAGATATGGCCACAATGACTCCTGGTTCAACGAGGGACTTGAGATTCTTAAAACTTTGAAGACTGCTGGCCAAATAAAACACAAAGAAAATCTTCCCAAACTCTGAGGGTTGAAATGAAATGAATCCAAGATCCACCCAGTTTTTCGCCCCAAACCGTGTTTCCCCGATGAACGTAGCCATGGCCATAAACACCACAGTGCCCACCAAGTATAGATACCGATACTTCATGAATCGCTTCAAGTCTGGCAAAATGATCACCAAGGAGATGAAAGCACTGATGCCCATGATAAACCAGAGCACCTGACGTACCGCTGTAGCTGGATTTAATCGATAAAGCACTGCAATGCCAATGACTGGGAGCACCGACACAAAGGTCACCAAAAATTTATCCCCACTGGTGAAAAACTTGTTGATGACAAAATGAGCATAGGCAATGAGCACACACATCACCCCAGCCATCATCAGTGCACCCACATCAAACACTGGCTGAATGTAGGCAATATTAAAAAATAGCCCAAAGGTCAATAAAAAGATGGGCACAAGCATCCGAATTTTCTTATCTCTCATGGTGCCTCCTAAGACCCTTTTACTTTCAGGGCCAAGTTTCCTACTTTGATCACGTCATTTTTCTTCAAATAGGTTTTTTGGGTGAGCTTTTTCCCATTGAGCAGGGTGCCATTGGTAGAGCCCTTGTCTTCCAATACAAATCGTCCTTCATGGGGGAAAATGCTAAAATGTGTACCAGACACATAAGGATCCTCTAAAACCACCGTATTTTCCTCTTTGCGCCCAAAGGTTGTCTCTTCTTTCAGATGAAACATGCCCCCTTCCTTCAGGGCATAGTTCTCTCCCTTTTGTACCACTTCAAGTCTTAAGGTTTTTTGTGCCAATGGATCCTCCCCCATGTCTTTGGACATGAGTAGTAGGGACCGAAGAATGATATAAAATAAAATTATGACGAAAAAGCCTGTGAATACCAAGCCGATGAGTCTTTCAAATTCCATAGGAACCTCCTTTTAGTTCATGCTTTTTTCTCTATTTTACTTGGGAATCATTAACAAACTTTGAAAACGCACTGAATTTCCGTTGGGTCTATTATACCAAAGCCACCGCAAAGATGCCTTCTTTCCCTCAACATATCAGACTTTATAAAGAAAAGCCCAAGAAAACCTCCTTCTTGGGCAGAGATGGATTCCTTGGGCACATTTCCTACAATATTCTTTTCAGATACTGGCCCGTATAGGAGGCTTCTACCTTAGCCACTTCTTCCGGGGTTCCTTCTGCGATGATGGTGCCCCCTTTGTCTCCTCCCTCAGGACCCAAGTCAATGATATGGTCTGCACATTTGATGATGTCTAAATTATGCTCAATGACAATGATGGTATTTCCAGCTGTGACCAGTCGCTGCAAAATTTCATTCAAGCGGTTCACATCATCTGTATGGAGTCCTGTGGTGGGCTCATCCAAGATGTATAAGGTTTGTCCTGTGGACACCTTTGATAGCTCAAAGGCCAGCTTAATGCGCTGCGCTTCTCCCCCGGAGAGCTGGGTAGAAGGTTGCCCCATCTTTACGTAGCTCATACCCACATCCATGAGGGTTTCAATCTTCCGATGAATTCTAGGGAGATTCTCAAAGAATCGATAGGCTTCTTCCACGGTCATCTCTAGGATGTCGGCAATGTTCTTCCCTTTGTATTTCACTTCCAAGGTTTCTCGGTTATATCGTTTACCCTTGCATACTTCACAGGGCACATAGACATCAGATAAAAACTGCATTTCAATTTTAATGATCCCATCTCCAGAGCAAGCCTCGCAGCGTCCCCCTTTGACATTAAAGGAGAATCTTCCTGGTTTATAACCCCTTGCTTTCGCCTCTGGGGTATTGGCATAGAGCTCTCTGATCCGATCAAAAATCCCCGTATAGGTGGCAGGATTAGACCGAGGTGTTCGACCAATGGGGCTTTGATCAATATCGATGATTTTATCAATGTACTCGATCCCCGTTACAGCATCATGCTTTCCTGGTAAGATTCGGGCTTTGTTCACCTTTCGATGAACGGCTTTGTAGAGAATCTCATTGACCAATGTAGACTTCCCGGATCCAGAAACCCCTGTCACTGCAGTGAGCTTTCTTAGGGGAAAGGCTACACTCACGTCTTTCAAGTTGTTTTCTCTGGCTCCCTTTACAGTGATGTTTTTCCCATCTCCTGCACGTCTCTCCTCTGGCACATGGATTTTCATCTCCCCCGTGAGGTACTTGGCCGTGATGCTTTTCTTTGAGCGCATCACCTGCTTTACAGTCCCTTTGGCTACCACTTCTCCCCCATGTTCCCCAGCTCCTGGGCCAATGTCCACCACATAATCTGCACTTCTTATGGTGTCTTCATCGTGTTCCACCACAATGAGGGTGTTGCCATTGTCCCGTAGGGCTTTCAACGTCTCGATGAGTTTGTCGTTGTCCCGTTGATGGAGGCCTATGGAAGGTTCATCTAAAATGTAGAGGACACCCATGAGACTAGACCCAATCTGGGTGGCCAGCCTAATACGTTGCGCTTCTCCTCCGGATAAAGTGCCCGCATTTCTTGCCAAGTTGAGATAATCCAGACCCACATTCACAAGAAAAGTAAGTCTTGCTTCCACCTCTCGAATGATTTGCTCCCCAATGATCAGGTCTCTTTCTGAAGGCTTGTAGTTTTTGATGAAGGCCAATGCCTCCACAATACTCATGGAGGTAAACTCGTAGATGTTTTTCCCGGACACGGTCACGGAAAGCACCTCTGGTTTTAATCTTGCCCCATTACAGGTAGGACAAGGGTTGCTGCTCATAAACTGCTCAATTTCTCCTTTGATGTAGTCTGAGCTAGATTCCAGATATCGCCTCTTCAGGTTGTTCACTTCTCCCTCATAGGCGTAGTGATACTCCCCTTTGGCATAGTTTTTGGTATAAAAAACCTTTAATTTCTTTCCTCGGGTGCCATAGAGTAGAAGGTCCACAATGTTTTCTGGCAGCTCCTCTATGGGCGTATCCAAATCAAAGTCATATTCTTTGGCCATGGCTGTAAGAATACCATAAGTCCAAGAATCTTCCTTAAGTCGTCCATCTCCCCAGGAGGCTATGGCGCCTTCTAAGATGCTCTTAGAACGATCTGGAATCACCAGGTCTTCATCTATTTCTAATAGGGTCCCTAGTCCATCACAATGCTCACATTTCCCGTAAGGGGCATTGAAGGAAAAGAGCCTGGGCTCTAACTCTTCGATCCCAATGTTGTGTTCTGGGCAAGCAAACTTTTCTGAGAAAACCAGATCTTCTCCCTCCAGTACATTGATGATCACCGTACCTTCTGCCAATCGTAATGCTTGTTCAATGGACTCAGAGAGCCTTCCTTTGATGTCTTCCCGAATGACCAATCGATCCACCACAGCTTCAATGGAGTGCTTATGGGTCTTTTTCAGTTTCACGTCTTCTTCAGAGATGTCGATGATGATTCCATCCACTCTTGCACGCACATACCCTGCTTTTTTGATGGTCTCAAAAACCTTCTCGTGCTCCCCTTTCTTCCCTTTGATTAAAGGGCTGAGCACTTGTATCCGGGTCCTCTCTGGCAGTTCCATGACCTTATCCACCATCTGATCCACACTTTGAGAAGAGATTTCTCTGTGGCAAATGGGACAATGAGGCACACCTAATCGAGCATATAGTAGTCTCAAATAATCATAGATTTCTGTCACCGTACCCACGGTGGACCGGGGGTTTTTGGATGTGGTCTTTTGATCAATGGCAATGGATGGACTTAATCCTTCAATGGATTCCACATCTGGTTTGTCCATTTGCCCTAAAAACTGTCTCGCATAAGAAGACAAAGACTCCACATACCGCCTTTGCCCTTCTGCATAGAGGGTATCAAAGGCCAAGGAAGATTTTCCTGAGCCTGATAGCCCTGTAAGAACCACCAGCTTATCCCTGGGGATCTCCAAGCTGATGTTCTTGAGATTATTCACTTTTGCACCTTTGATGACTATATTTTTCATAATTTCTCCTGATTCAATCGCTATGGCTATCCCTTACGATTCCTTATGAGTTCTTTTTTCAGTTTGCCAATTTCATCTCGAATATAGGCGGCCTTCTCAAACTCCAGTTCTCTGGAGGCCTTATACATATCCATTTCCAACTTCTTGATGAGTTTTTCCAAATTCTCTTTATTATACTGCACCGCATCTTCCATGGACTCAAATTCTTTCACCTCATCCACCACCTGTGATATTTCCAAGACATTTCGGATTTCCTTTTTGATGGTGGTGGGCGTAATGTTGTGCTCCTGATTGTAAGCTTCTTGAAGGGTCCTTCTTCGCTCCGTCTCTTTCATAGCCCGTTCCATGGATCCTGTGATGCGATCTGCATAAAGGATGACTTTACTCTCACTGTTACGCGCAGCACGACCAATGGTCTGGATGAGTGAAGTCTCTGAGCGTAGAAACCCTTCCTTATCTGCATCCAAAATAGCCACCAAAGCCACTTCAGGAATGTCTAAACCTTCTCTTAACAGATTGATCCCCACCAGCACATCCACCTCACCCAGTCTTAGATCCCGAATGATGCGCATCCGTTCCATGGTATCGATGTCGGAGTGCATGTAGGTAATTTTCAGTTCTAGATCCTGAAAATATTTGGTCAAATCCTCGGCCATACGCTTGGTTAATGTGGTGATGAGCACACGAAACCCTTTGGCAATGGTCTTTTGAATCTCATGATACAGATCATCAATTTGTCCCTCCACGGGATGGATAAGCACTTCTGGGTCCATAAGACCTGTGGGCCTGATGATCTGCTCTGCGGTGAGGGCAGAGTGTTCCTTCTCATATTTTGACGGTGTGGCAGACACAAAGAGTACTTGATGGATTTTCTCTTCAAATTCTTCAAACTTCAAAGGTCGATTATCATAGGCTGAAGGCAATCGAAATCCATAGTCCACAAGGCTTTGTTTTCTGGAACGATCTCCTGCATACATGGCCCTGAGTTGAGGCAGGGTCACATGGCTTTCATCGATGAAGATGAGAAAGTCCTCCGGAAAGTAATCTAGTAATGTTTTCGGAGGCGTATTGGGCGCTCGGCCATCTAGTATTCTGGAGTAATTCTCAATGCCTGAGCAGTAACCCATCTCCAGCATCATTTCAATATCAAAGTTCGTCCTTTGACGAAGTCTTTGGGCCTCTAAGAGTTTGTCTTGACTGTTGAGCTCTCTTACACGGCTTTCCATCTCTTCTTCAATCTGAGTGATGGCCCTGGTGAGGTTCTCATAAGAAGTGGCAAAGTGAGAGGCTGGGAAAAACACTGTATGAGAAAGCTCTGAGAGAATTTCTCCTGTGAGCACATCAAATTCACGAATGCGTTCAATTTCATCGCCAAAGAACTCAATACGGATCCCCCTACTGGACTCATTGGCAGGAATGACATCTAATAAATCTCCCCGGACCCGAAAGGATCCTCTGGCAAAATCTATGTCATTGCGCTCATATTGAATCTCCACCAGCTTTCTGATGATGTCATCTCGATCTTTGATCATCCCAGGACGCAAAGAGATGGAAAGATTCTTATATTCATCTGGATTACCCAACCCATAAATACAGGATACCGACGCCACAATAATCACATCTCGGCGCTCAAAAAGCGCTGAAGTGGCAGAGTGACGAAGTTTATCTATTTCCTCGTTGATGGAGGAATCTTTTTCAATATAGGTGTCCGTTTGGGCTACATAAGCTTCTGGCTGATAGTAATCATAGTAGGAGACAAAATACTCCACGGCGCTATCAGGAAAGAACTCCCGAAACTCCGAGGTGAGCTGGGCTGCCAACGTCTTATTGTGGGCCAAAACCAATGTTGGCCGCTGGGTTCTTTCAATGATGTTGGCCATGGTAAAGGTCTTTCCTGAACCCGTGACCCCCAAAAGGGTTTGCCCTTTGTTGCCTTTTTCAATGGAGGCTACCAATTTATTTATGGCTTCTGGTTGATCTCCCGTGGGCTGATAAGCCGATGCAATTTTAAACGTTCCTTCCACTTTTTGTCACCTCTTCTCTTCTATCTATCCATTATACACTTCTCCACTAAAATAGTACATATGTTCACTTATTGTTTACAGCACTACTTTAAGAACTTTCTGCTTTCATTTTGAAAAACTCCCCACTGGGAGGCACCACCAAAATCCCTGTGCTGGTGCCTGGTTTGATGAGAAATGAAAGCTCTTTTGCCTGGCCATCTTCTCCTCGCGCTTTTAAGGACACCGGCCGCTCATAAGACAAGGTCCCCAGAAAAGCCACCACACTTTTGTAGGTAGGTTTTCTGCCATCCACTTCCACAAGGCGATCTCCCGATCGAAGACCTTCTTCATAAGCCTTGCTTTTGGTGTGTACTTCTAAAACCACAATTTCCTCTTCAGTAGAAATGAAATAGGGCTTTCGCCTGCGCTCAAGAAGTCTATATACCCCTTTTTCTAGAAACAAAATCATGGGCACCAAGGGGAGCAAAAGATAAGTCCACTCCATGAAAAAGCTTACAACATAAGCCGACAGTAATACCAGGCTCCCCACAAGGATTTTCAATCCACTAAACACTTGAAGGCTTTGCTTCTTCGAAAAAGTCATCACCGTTTCACGAAGGGAAAAGAACTGAAACAAAGGCAAGAAAAACAACGCTCTGCCCAAAATGGTCCCAGCAGTGGCATAAAACCCCAGGACTCCTGGGAGCATAAAGCTCTTCTTCACTTGGAACCCTCCCCGGATCTCTTGATCCCTGGAAAGGATCACCGGCAAGTACCCCTTTTCTCCCTCTAGGAGAATAAGGAGCCCTTGAACCATCAAGGAGATGCCCACCAGTAAATACATGTGAATGAGATCAAGGGAAGACAATAAATTCTCTTGGAGTAAATACTTCAGTAGAAATACCCCCACAATATGGATGCCCAAATTCACATACCTAGAAAATCTGGATAAGGCAAATACCGTGAGCATGAATATGATCTGTACCTCCAGATAGGCATAAAACCCAATGTGGAACACACCGGCTAAAATACTGATTAGCGCGCCTCCCAAAATTCCCCACATCAAACGATAGAAAGTGAAAACTAGGGGAGAGCTTTCACCATCCCCTAGCACTAGTTTTCTTAATGATGCTTCCTTGGTCTCTTCCACATAAAAAACCACGGAAACCATGAGGAGAATAAGCATTTGGGGAGAAGCAAACATTTTGATGAATCCTAAAAGGATTTCTTCATACATACTTCGTCCTCTTTCTATTCTCTAATTTTTACCACGAAGAATGTCCACCGCTTTTTGAAGCTGAGCGTCATTCTCAAAGGTCAGTGGAGACTCCACATCCTCTGCCAAGGAAACCACCACATCAGGCACAATGCCTTCTCCATGGATATTCACCCCTAGGGGAGAATAATAGGAGGACACAGTGACTTTCACTCCTTCTTTGTTTCCTACATTAAAGACCATCTGAACAATGCCCTTGCCAAAGGATTTCTGTCCCACAATGGTTGCTGCATCATAATCTTTAAGGGCACCAGCCACTACTTCTGAAGCAGAAGCACTTCCCTCATCTAAAAGCACCACCAAAGGTTCGCCTAGGAAGGAACCTCCTCTGGATAGATACTCTTTCTTTTGTTCAAATCGATCCAAGGTATACAACACGGTTTCCCCTTTATCCACAAATAAGGAGACTACATCCACCGCTTCATCCAAATACCCCCCAGGATTTCCTCGTAGATCTAGCACAAATCCTTTTGCGCCTTGGTCTCTCAACTCTTCCATGGCTTCTTTCACTTGCTTGGCGGTACCCGAGGTGAACTGTAGCATGGTCACATGCCCAATGTCTCCATCCACCATTTCACTGGTGACATTGACTAAGGTTATGCTGGCTCGAACAATGGTCACATCCTTTTCAACGCCATCTCGAAGAATGGTCAGCTTCACCGCTTCTCCCTCTTCTCCTTTAATGACAGAAACAGCTTTGTCCATCTCTGTACCCTTATATTCTACGCCTTCCACCTTGATGATGAAATCTCCTGCACGAAGACCTGCTTCATAGGCAGGGGTTCCTTCAAAAGGCGTGATGATGACGATCTTGTCTTCTTTCACGCCCACCATGACACCTATTCCTACATAGTTCCCTTGGCCATCACTGAGGAAATCAGCATACTCCTCTTGATTGAAAAACACGGTGTAAGGATCCCCTACGGCATTTACCATGCCTCGGATGGCACCTTCTAAAAGCACTTCTTGGTCCACAGCTTGATAATACTGTGTGTTGATGACTTCTCTTACCTGAAACAGCTTATCAAAAGAAGGATCCTCTGAGGATCCAGCACCCGGGATCACCGAAGGGGCATTTAAAGATCCGTAAATGGACCCTCCAAAAAAGGACCCCATGGCCACCACCAAGAGCAGCAAAAACACAATGAATTTATTGGCCCCTCTTTTTCTTTCTTCCTCATACATGATGTTTCCTCCTCCTAAAGCATGCTCAATAACGATGGTTTCATTATACATCCAGGAAGCGTTTCAGCGCAATGAAACTTCCCAAGGCACCGATGACGATGCCCGTGATGCCAAATTGCCATGAGAAGCTGCTTAAGATTTGGTCCGGTGTCACCAGCTCTGCATAAAACAAACTCTGGGTAATATCTGCATAAATTAGCTGATAGGAAAAATAGACCACAGCCACAGAAATCACGCCACCAATGAGACCCATGATCATCCCTTCAATGAGAAAGGGCCATCTGATGAACCAATCTGTGGCACCCACAAATTTCATAATGCCGATTTCTCGACGTCTTGCATAAACGGTGAGTTTGATGGTATTGGAAATGAGGAACAAGGAGACCAGGACCAAGATCACAAAGATTACTACACCCATGGTACGGATGATTTTGGCTAGTCCAATGATGCGTTCCACGGTTTCTCGTTCATTGCCCACATCTTCCACGCCACGAACATTATCTAGAGCATTTTCCACTCTCATGGCCGCTTCAGGCTCCAAAAGGCTCACCACATAAGAGTTTGGTAAAGGATTTCTGTCTTCAGAGAACCCTGCTAAAATGGCGTTATCCTCCCCTAGTCTTTCTTTAAACTGCTCAAAAGCCTCTTCTTTGGACTCATAAACCACTTCCCGAACCCCTTCCACAGAACCCAAAATGGTTTCTATGTTGTTTCGCTCAGCGGTGGTAATTTGGTCTATCAAATAGACCTTAATCTCTACTTTAGACTCCACAGATTCCACACCCATGTTGATGGTCTGGGCCACCAACAAAAACACACCAAAGATAAAGAGTGTAGCCGCCACCGTAATGACACTGGCCACAGTGATGGTTTTATTTCTTTTCAAACTTTTTAGTGCATCAAAAACAAACATCCTAATTTTCTGCATCAAACTCGTACCTACCCTTCTTTTCATCTCGAACGATTCTGCCCTTTTCCAGCGCAATAACCCTTCTCTTACTTGAATCCACAATATCCTTGGCATGGGTAGCCATGAGAACGGTGGTGCCTGCTTTGTTGATGTCCATAATGAGCCTCATGATATCTTTGGCCGTTTCTGGATCAAGGTTTCCTGTGGGCTCATCTGCAATAAGTATCGTTGGGTTGTTGGTAATGGCTCTTGCCAAAGATACCCTTTGCTGCTCTCCACCGGAAAGCTCATTGGGGAAACTTTTTGAACGATCTGACAATCCTACCAAAGCCAGTACCATGGGGACCCTTCGCCTTATTTCTTTAGGCGTGGCATCGATCACTCGCATGGCAAAGGCTACATTCTCATAGACATTCAGATTGGGGATCAATCGGTAATCTTGAAACACCATACCAATCTTCCGTCGATAATACGGCACATCCTTCCGGGTGATTCCTCTTAAACTTTTGTTCCCCACGATGATTTCTCCCATGGTAGGATCCACTTCTTTCAACAGCATTTTGATAAAGGTAGACTTTCCAGCGCCACTGGGGCCCACCAAAAACACAAATTCTCCGGGTTCAATTTTGATACTGATGTCATTTAAGGCCACCACTTGATTGTCATATTTTTTCGTCACATTTTTAAATTCAATCATCTTACATCTCCCACTTGTCTTCCACTAGAAACTCCTTGCAAAAAAAGTGCCTAGTGAAAGTTCTTCTGTGACGCCACAGCACCCTTTCTCTAGGCACATTCTAGGTCTTCACAAGTATACATTATTCCATAATCATGTGAAGATTTTATGAAGAACACCAAGGCTCTACAATGACTTGGTGCACTTATGATTTCAAGTCCATGAACCCTTCTCCCAGGACTTCATGGACTTCATTAACAGAAATGAAGGCTCTAGGATCAATCTCTTTGATGAACCCCCTTAATCGAATGTACTCTCTTCGACTCAAAATTACATACAAAATCTGAATATCTTCAGAGGTATAACCCCCATATCCGTTTAAAACGGTACAAGATTTATCCATTTCTGTAATGATAAAGTCGATGATTTCTTTTTCTCTTCTACTGATGATCATCAGTTCTTTGGAGGTGTTAAACCCTAAAATCAATCGATCAATGAGTGTCCCATTGATGACAATGGCTAAGAGGGCATAAAGACCCGCCGTAATCCCAAAGGTGGCCAAGCTGGTGAGCCCGATGAGGAAATCCACTGCCAACAGGGCCTTACCAATATCCATATGGATGTATTTGTTCAAAATTTTGGCCAGGATGTCTGTGCCTCCTGTGGAAGCGCCATAGTTGAAGACCATGGCCATACCAATCCCAATGACAAAGGTCCCTACAGCTGCATTGATGAATAAATCCTCTGACAACACTTGTGGCGGAAAGAAGGTTTCCATGGTCCACATGATGAAGGACAACCCAAAGGATGCGTAGAGGGTTTTTGCCCCAAAGCCTCCCCCCACGGTGAAAAATGCAATGGTGAACAAGATTACATTAAGGATCAAAATGATGGCGCCCACAGGGACCACGGGCAGAAAATGGTTGATGATGATCCCAAGACCCGATACCCCTCCTGCGGCGATGTTGTTGGGAATATGAAAATACTCAAGGCCAAAGGCCACCAAGAAAACCCCCAAGGAAATCATGACAAAATCTTTGAAACTAAAACCTTTCAATATCTTTTTCAAAGGAACCCTCCTTTCGATCCACAAATCTCTTGGGCATACTAAACCCTTGACCCAATACTTCTGTGGTGCTGCTCACCGTCACAAAGGTGTCCGGATGATGCGTTCGTAAATACGTCTTCAAATTGACAAACTCTTTGGTGGACAAGATGGTATAAATCACGTAGGTACCTTCTCCAGAAAAAGCACCTTCGCCGGCAAAGATGGTGGCACCTCGTTCTATATGATGCACGATATACGCCTTGACTTCCTCTTTGTCCTTGGTGATGATGAACACTTGCTTCTTCTCATTGAAGCCGCCCACCACGCGATTGATGACCATGCCGTTGAGGAAGGTGGCAAGACCTGCATAAAGGCCTCTCTCCAACCCAAAAAAGGCAGCCACCAAAACCACCACCATAAGATCAATGATGGTCATGGAGAGGCCCATGGAAAGATTCAGATATTTATTAAGAATCTTTGCAAGGATGTCTGTACCACCGGTGGATGCATCTTGATTAAAGACCATGCCAAGACCTGTGCCCAGCATCAAGATGCCTAGGAGCGATGCCAACATCAAATCCTCTGTGATTCGACTAGGAGAAATGATGTTCTCAATGATCCACATAAATCCCGATAAGGAGAAGCTGGCATAGAGGGTTTTCAACCCAAAACCACCTCCCAGTAGTCGGAAAGCTACTAAGAACAACAGTCCATTTAAGAGGATCACATAAGAGGACACGGACATCACCGGTAGGATGAAATTTAAAATAAGTCCTAAACCAGAAACCCCTCCTGGGGCGATATTATTGGGCACAAAAAATAGCTGTATGGCCATGGCCACCAGTGCTGCACCCAGAGTAATGAGTATATATTCTTTTGATTTTTTCATCTCTTCTCCTACACGTACGTTTTTCTGGACACTTCTTGCCCATTTTTCAGATAGATTCTTGGCACTCGTTTAGAGATGGCACATGTGATCTCATAAGAGATGGTACGCAAGATGTCAGCCAGATCATCCGCGGTGAAAGAAGCCTCTCCCTCTTCCCCCATGATGGTCACCACATCAAGTCTTTCTACTCCTTCCACATCCGTCACATCCACCATCATATGGTCCATACAAATAGCGCCCACTTGAGGGCATAATTGCCCATGGACGATGACCTTGGCTTTGTTGGAAAGATTTCTAAAATAGCCATCTGCATATCCAATGGGAATGGTGGCGATGCGTGTTTCTTCCCGGGTGGTGACAAATTTATGTCCATAACTGATGCCCGTACCTTTTTTATGGGTTTTCAGCTGAATGATCTGTCCCTTAATACTCATCACCGGCTTTAAAGAAAGGCGACCTTGTTCCACTTCCCGTGAGGGATGATACCCATAAAGAATAATCCCTGGTCGAACGCTTTCCAGGTAGGTTTCAGGGAGATCTACAATGGCGGCACTATTGGCCACATGCTCGTGGGTGAAGTGCACCCCTTGTTCCTTTAAATGAGCCATGGCCTCTTGATACCTTTGTATTTGCTCCTTTGTGAAGGTTTTATCTGCCTCATCTGCAGAAGCAAAATGCGTATAGATACTATCTAGCTCAATATGAGAGAGCTCCTTCATAGCCACCACATCCTTCAGCCCTTCCTTGGTGGGCAAAAAACCCAAACGACTTATGCCCGTATCCAAGGAGATAAGTACTTTTGCTTTTCTCTCCAAGGACTTCGCCACCTCATTAAGAGCCATTGCATCTTCATAGCAAAGACAGTTTAAGACCAAGTCTGCCTTGACGGCTTCTTCAAAATAGGATTCTGGTGTATAGCTCAGCACCATAATAGGCTCTTGTACGCCGCTATGCCGAAGCTCTAAAGCTTCCGTAATCACTGCAACCCCAAAGCCCTCTGCACCGTTTTCACTGATGGTCTTGGCCACGTCGGTGGCACCATGACCGTAGGCATCCGCTTTGACAATGGCAATGAGCCTGCTATTGCCCACCAAAGCCTTAATATTTCTTACATTTTCTGCCAAGTGGTCCAAATTGATTTCTGCCCAAAGGGGCCGCATCTTGTCCTTGTGCATGATGGCTATTGTCCTCCCTATCCTACTGTTTTATCCCCATGAATTTTATCCATCCCTTATCTTACCACAGACCTTTGGGGTATTTCATCCATAATCCTCAAAGTTCTTCCTTCTTTCAAGAAAATCATAAGCACTTTTAGCGCTTCTCTTGCAAGGATTTTAACGCTTTGGGCACTCCTTTTAAGAGATCACTGGCTTTGATGCTATAGTGGGTTTTCCCAAGCTCCTGACCAACGAGTCCATGAAGATAGACGCCAAGAATCGCCCCTTTCATGGGCGAGAGGCCTTGGGCAATGAAAGCCGAAATGATCCCCGTTAATGCATCTCCCATGCCCCCTTGGGCCATGGCAGAAGTACCCGTGGTGTTCACATACACTTCCTCCCCATCGGTGACGATGCTTTGATAGCCTTTCAGCACCAGCACCACCCCATGTTCTTTGGCAAAGGCTTTGGCATAGTCCAGGCGATGGGCTTCTACTTCTGCTTTAGAGATGCCTAAAAGCCTAGCCATCTCCCCGGGGTGAGGAGTCATGATCACTGGAAAAGATAAGGATTTTAGTAGTTCTGTTTTCCCTTCGAGGACGTTGAGGCCATCGGCATCTAGCACCAATACCTTCTTCATCCCAGCCATCTCTTGTAGTATCTGAATGACACGTAAGAGGAGCTTATAGGTTTCTCTGCCCGTGCCAAGACCTGGCCCAAAAGCCACCACTTGAGCCTTTAGAACACCTTCCTCAATTTTCTCTAAAGGCAACCCCATGGCTTCTGTTAGCCTTGGCATTACCATGGCCAAGACGGCATCTTCACTACTTAAGCGAACCAGTCCTGCTCCGGAAACCAAAGCCCCTTCCGTGGCCAGGAGTGCTGCCCCTGTATATCCAAAAGACCCAGCTACAACAAGGACTTCTCCATACTCATTTTTATGTCCCGTGACCACTCTTTTAGGCACCAGGATGGACGCCATGGCTTCATCTAAAAGAAAGACTTTGTCCAAGGATGCCTTGGCTTTCTCTGGGATCCCCACAGGGCATACCACCACTTCTCCTAAGTAGGGCAAAGCATCATAGTTCAAGAACCCTTTTTTATATCCTTCAAAGGTAACGGTTTTCCTGGCAATAACCGCCACAGGTTTGGGCACCCCTTCACTGGCGCATAGCCCCGATGGTACATCCACAGACAATACCCTCTTGGCACAGCCATTGATGGCTTTAATGAGATTCCTATAAAATGGAGAAACTTGACCCTTGATTCCTGTCCCCAATAAAGCATCCACCACCCAGTCTGCTTCCCTTAAAGCTTCTTGAAAAACCCCTAAATCTGCATTGTCTTCTATAAGTGTCACTGGAATCTCTTCTTTTTCCACCATGGCGTAAAAAAGCGCTGCGTCTCCATGATAGTCCTCTCTTCTTGCTGTAACAAAAAGCTCTACCTCTTTCCCCCGTTGCCAGAGCTTTCTGGCCAAGGCGAAGGCGTCCCCTCCATTGTTCCCTTTTCCAGCCACCAAGACAAAGTAGGAAGCGCCTAAATCCAGTTCATCTAATAGTGCCTGTGCCGCGGTATCCATCAAGAGAACTCCTGGAATGCCATATTCTTTTATGGCCAGTGCATCCAATGCACGAATGGTTTTAGTATCATAGACTCTCATGGCGCTAACCCTCCTCAATCACTACCATGGCGGTGGCCCGCTCCCGATCATGGGAAATGCTCAGATGTAGACGGAAATTTTTCTCTCCAAAACATCTCTTGAGATGTGGCAGAAGCAGCACTTCATTGAATAAAGGTTTGCCCAAAGGATCCTTGAGCACCTCCATATGAAGAAAGGAGATTTCTCTGATGCCTGTGCCCAAAGCTTTGGCCAAGGCCTCTTTGGCTGCGTAGACCCCTGCCAAGCTCTCCACCTTTTTATCGGATAACCACAAAAGCTCGGATGCTGTGAAGACTCTTTTCTTCTTGTCTTCCGTGGAAAACACCTTCTCCACCCGATGTATTTCTATAAGATCAATGCCAATGCCTAAGACCATAGCCCATTCCCCCTCTTTTTTTCTCATTATATAACATCTTGGATTCTAACAACCTTTCCTCTGCCTGGTTCCTTAAATTGTTTTCAAATGTTCATGATATTCCCCAAAACTAAAGCACAAGATGTCTCCTTTACTTTTCCATCTATCATGAGAGGAAAAGTAACTGTCGCATCTTTCAGGAAGTAGTGCTGATTGTTCCAGATCAAACGGGTCTTCTCAGAACAGGAGCCTTCACTTTTTTTCTGCTTTTTAGTGGACTCTTCTTTTTTGAGTCTCATGGTAGATCCAGCCCTCTGTATACTAGTGAAAGACAGAACGGACAACCTGTATGGCCCTTACTGAAGCAAAAAGATCTACGATGCGTCCCAATAAAGAAAAGGCTTTCTCTAATTCGTTTTAAGAAAGCCTTAGATCTATAACTGCTATTTTTCTTCTTTCAGTAGATCTTGCACCTTTTCTTTCAACGCATGAAACTTCGTTTTTTGAGGATCCTCTTCTTCTACAAGTTTTTCTACTTGATACTTTTTCTTCATTGCCAAGGTTTCTTTTCGCCGATGTCGAAGTTTCCGAAGATAAGGCCGCTGAATTTGCCTGTACTCAATGAGGTAGGCATTTAAGGTAGCCCCCAAAATCATGATGATGGAGGTTAAAAGCAGCCATAAGAGCAAGGCAATGAGAGCGCCCAAGGTGCCATAAAATCTAGAATAATTGGCAAAGTTATTGATATAGAACTGGAAAGCAAAGGTAACCACAATCCAGACCACCGTGGAAAATAGTGCGCCTGGGAAGGCATAGCGAAACCGTACACTTTTCACAGGAATAAACATAAAGGCCAAGGTCAATACGCCAAAAATCAGTGCCACAGGCACCGTGATGCGGAGTACTTCGATGAGCCCTTCCGTAGAAAAGTGCGGAAAATAGCTCGCCACAACATTTAGTATTTGACGGCCAAAGACAATACTCACCAAAGCTATGAGGATGGAAGCTGCCAATTGAATGACCCAAAGTATAGAAAATATATATTTCACGATGATGTTACGCTTTTCTGTGAAGCCCATGGAGCGATTCATGGCTTTCATAAAAGCACGAAACCCCCCAGAGGCCGCGTATATTGCTGCAAAGACAGAGGCTGAAAGAAGGCCACTTCTTTGGACCAGAACAAGATCCAGTACAGGCCCACTGATGAGCTCATAAATCTCTTTGGGTAAACTACTTTTCATGAGCTCTAAAATATAGGTGGCGTCCAGTCCCATATAAGCAATCAACGATAGTAAAAAAATCAAAAAAGGAAAAATAGATAGCAAAAGTCCATAGGTCAATTGATAAGCATATACAATATTATCGTCCTTACCTATTTTCAAGACCAATCCCTTCATAAATACAATGGTTTTCTTCATAAACTCCCTGTACAACCAGGTTTACTCACCTCATTTTCATCCATGTTATTCTCATTATACAATAGCTTTCGCCTAGAACCTTTGAAAGGACCGTGAATAATTAGAAAATATCAAAAAAAGCCCCTTTCTCCCAGGGGGGAGAAAGGGTGTTTTAGCCAATTTCAAATGACCTGAATATGATGGAGTTGTTTGTCCGTAAATAGACGAATATAATGTCCTTAAGAGTAATTAAGGAGAAATAGAAAGAGACCCTTCCACCTCATGTTTGC